>Ga0163199_1002750_pt1 | contig 10736 bp, 8 predicted proteins | sample PL_2010_150m_FD_113537 | JGI IMG/M metagenome (GOLD analysis project Ga0163199, IMG submission 113537) | Freshwater microbial communities from Powell Lake, British Columbia, Canada to study Microbial Dark Matter (Phase II) - PL_2010_150m | ecosystem: Environmental > Aquatic > Freshwater > Lake ...
ATACTGCATCTCCGGGTCGCCAGTGGTGCGCGAAAACCAAAACGGCCACACGTCAAACTTGTCCTGCGAGCCCAGCAGACTCTCCGGCGCGCCAGCGCCCGCCCGGCGACCGGAGCGGTTGATCAGTTGAAAGACACTCCACGAATAAAACTCTTCGTCCGCCTTGTAGGAAAACAAGGGGTAGAGAAACGCCGCCGAGCGAAAATCGCCGCGCGCATCGGTAGTTTGCACCCAGAACGGTCGAAGGCCGCTCGTCGTCCCGCCTTCCGGGGCCGGCTGCGAGAAGAACAGTGGCCCGCCGGCGGTCCACGCGGGCACACCCGCACCCGGGTCGCGGCGCTCGACCACCACCGGCCAGGCGTTGCGCTCGCGTTCCTGCGCACGCGCGTCAAGCGCCGCGGCCGTCAGGCCGAGCCCCCACGACTGCGCTCAGGGCAGGGAGGGCGGTGGTGCGAAGGAAGTTCATGGTGCAGTGAGTGTGACAGGCGCAGCGAGGCGCCCCGCTACTCCGGGTAGAGTCGGCTGACCCGGAGGCGTAGAGAATCAGGTTCACACGCTGGCAGTTTGGCGAGCTGGCGCAAATTTTATGTGACTGATGTGGAACCGCATTAGGCGTGCGGGTTCCCGCCAGAATTTACGCTGCGACGCCGACTAGGGAGGCCACCTCAGACGACCGCGCTGGTGCCCGGCGAGATGATGCGAAACGCGTCGTCTGCGACTCCCGCCTCGGCCCGCGCCGCGGCGAGCGCCCGCGCCGGTTCCGCGCGGGCCTCGTCGGTGAGCTGAAATGTGCCCCAGTGCATCGCCAGACTGCGCCGTGCGCCCGTATCGCGATGCGTGGCCACGGCTTCGGCGGGATTCATGTGCATCGGAGCCATGAACCACCGCGGCTCGTAGGCGCCGATGGGCAACAGCGCCAGATCGGGCGCGCCGCAGCGCCGGCCGATAGTGCGAAACAGATCCGCGTCATAACCCGTGTCGCCGGCGAACCACAGTTGCCGCGGTCCGAGGGTCAGCATGAATCCGCCCCACAGCCGGTGGTTGCGCGGGGCATCGAGCCGGTTCGTCCAGTGCTTCGATGGCGTGAGCGTGATCTGCACGCCGGCGTCGAGCGTGTGCGACTGCCACCAATCGAGTTCAACCACGCGCCGCGCGCCGGCCCGCGCGAGGAGGTCGCCATGCCGCAACGGCGCGACGAAAAGGGGAGCGTGCGCCCGCGCCAGCCGCCGCAGCGAGGGAAGATCGCAATGGTCGTAGTGATCGTGGCTGAGCAGCACGGCGTCGATCCGCGGCAGCGCGTCGAACGCGACGCCCGGCGCATGCACGCGCGATGGACCGATGCGACCGCGCGGTCCGGCGGCCGGGGAAAAATGCGGGTCGGTCAGGAAATTGCCGTGGGCGGACTGCAGCAGCCACGTCGCATGGCCAATCCACGTGGCGACGATCTCGTCGCCGCACGGCGCGGGCGGCGGCGGCTGCCGCGGGAGTTCGATCCATCGCGGCCACGGCGCGGGCCGGCGGTTAAAGCGCCAGCGCAGAAAATCCCGGAAGCGTCCACCGCTGCCCGTGCCCGGATAGAAGAAGGTTTTCCCGTTGAAGTGGTCGGAGAGCGGCGGTGTCATCGCGTCGTGGTTGTTATGAAACGGGTTTTGCCTGCGGAGCAAACTGTAGCGGCGGTCTATGACCGCCGAGGCGTTTGCGGCCATGGAAACGGCGGTCATAGACCGCCGCTACAGGAGGACATTCCATGCGCATAAGCGGCGGCGAGGCGCGGGGCATCCCGCTCATGGTGCCGAAAGGCGACGCCGTCCGGCCGGCGACCGACGGAATGCGGCAGGCCGCCTTCTCGAGCCTCGGTGCGCGCGTGATGGACGCGCGGTTTCTCGATCTGTTCGCGGGGAGCGGCGCGTATGGGCTCGAGGCGCTGAGCCGCGGCGCGGCGGGCGGCGTGTTTGTGGAGCAAAACGCCAAGGCGGCCGCATGCGTGAAAAAGAACATCGAGGCGGTGTGCAAGAGCCTTGGCCGCGACACACGGGGGCTCACGGTGCTCCAAGCCGACGCGCGCAGCGTGCCCTTGGGCCCTTCGACAGGCTCGGTTCGACTTGGCTCACCGCAGGCAGGGCAGGCGGCGAGCGCCGTGCCCGACCTCGTCTTCATTGATCCGCCCTACGAGATGATTCCGGAGATCGCGCCTGGGCTCTTTGCGCGGCTGGCCGAGGCGCTCGTGCCAAAGCCGGAGGCGCTGGTGGTTTTCGAGCTGCCCGGCGAACTCGAACTCGCGCCGGCCGGCTGGGAGTTGCTGAAACGCCTCGGCAAGGGCGCGCGGCAGCCGACAGTCGCGTTTTTCCGGAGAAGTGCCTGACTGCGCGCATTGTGAAGGCATTCTTTTTATTTGCCGCCGCCTCCATCGCCATCGCGCAGGCAGCGACGCCTAACTGGACGGGCGATCCCGCGCGGGCGGCGGCCGAGCTCGAGCGGCAGTGGTCGCAGGTGGCGGAGGAGACAAACGTCTTGGGGATCCGCGGCACGTTGCGGTTCGCGCTCGAGGCGACGGGGATCGACTGGCATCCGGAGCGGGTGGCGGTGGCGCTCACGCGGGCGCGGGCGATGCAGGATCTCGTCCGGCGGAGCCCGACGTTTGGAAATTTCAAGTGGCGCAGCGATCATCCGCGCGTGCTCGACCAGAACGGCGTCGAGTTTGCGATGCAACTGCTCGGCCTGCTGCATCACCACTACGCGGCGAAGCTGCCGCCGGACGCGCGCCGTTCGCTCGAGGCCATGTTAACCGACGGCATCGAGGGCCTCCGCGGCCACCAGGTGCGGATCGAATACACCAACATTTTCGTGATGAAAGCGTGGGGTCTCATCGCGGCAGGCGAGGCGCTCGGGCGAGCCGACGTGGCGGACGATGGTTGCCGGCGTTTCGACGAATGGTTGCGCCACACGGCGCGGCACGGCATCGGCGAATACGGCGCCGTCACCTACTACGGCATCGATCTTGATTCGCTGGCGCTCATCGCGGAATTCGCCGGACGCGCCGAGGTGCGGGCGAAGGCGCTCACGGCGATTCGCTATTTGTGGACCGACATTGCGGCGAACTGGTGGGCCCCAGGTGACCGGCTCGGCGGCGCGAACGCGCGGAGCTACGACTACGTTTTCGGACGCGGCTACCTCGAGGCGCACACGTGGACGGCCGGTTGGCTGCGCGAACGGCCGGAACTCGAAGGCGCGGGCTGGCTGGGTGGGCCGCACAACCACCAAAGCGTGCTGCGCGACGCCGTGGTGATCGTGCCGCCGGCCGAGTGGACGGAGCCGATTCGCGCGCAGCTCCCGCGGACAGTGGTCCAGCGCTGGGGCGACAAGTCGGAGCAGCGCGCGGTGCACTGGATCGGGAAGCACGTAAGCCTGGCGTCGTCGGGCGCGTCGCGCGGCACCGACGAGCGGACGCTGGTGGCGAATCTCGGCGATTCGCCGGCGGTGCCGCAACTGACGCTGTTCATGGACGGCCGCGGCGATCCGTTCGGCACGAAGAAGACCACCAACGCGGCGGGCCACGCGAAGTCGCTGCACCTCACGCCGTTCATCGCGACGGCGCAGCGCGGCGCCGACGTGCTGCAACTGCTCTCCGAGGAACCGCGCGGGCTGCACACACGCTACAAGACAGGCGAGCTCGCGTGCTTCCTAACGCAACTGACACTGCCGGCGCGCGCTGAGGTGTGGATAGGCGAGACGCGCACACCGCCAGGCACGCCCGACAAGCCTGCTCTCGTGCCACTCGATGCGCCGGTGTTTGTGCGGCTGGGCGAGGCGGCGATTGCCGTGAGATTCCTGCTGGCGACGGCGGTCGACGGCGGGCCGGCGCCAGTGCAGTGGATCGAGGATTCGCCCCGGAGTCCGGCCCGGCGGCTGACGGTGGTGCACTCGGGGTCGGAGCCGAAGCCCGGGGAACGCGGCACCGTTGCGGTCTGGCTGCGCGCGGTAGAGGGACTGGACGACACACGTTTTGCGGCGTGGCGGAAAGAAATCGCCGCGGCGAAAACGCAGGCATGGTTCGCGGGGAATGTCGCGACGCTCGAAGTTCCCGGCGCAAGCGGGCCGCTGCGCATTGTGGCGGATGTCGGGGACGGAACGCGCCGTGAGCTGGTGGGTGGCGAACCGGACGCGCTGCTCGGCGTGAATGGGCGTGACTTTGGCCGGGAAGTGCTGGCTGAGTTCCTCCTCTTGTAGGAGCCTGCTTGCAGGCGATTCGGTTCGACGGCTGATCATCGCCTGCAAGCAGGCTCCTGCCTTCAATTCATGTTGCCGGTTACCCCGCTCTTCGCCGCGTTCGCGCCGCGCACGCTGTCGTGGCAGGATTATCTGCTGCTCGGGCTCTATTTCGCGGTGAACCTCGGCATCGGCTGGTGGTGCGCGCGGCGCAAGCAGACGTCGAGCGGCGATTTCTTCCTCGGCGGCGGACGCGTGGCGTGGTGGGCGACGGCGCTGAGTTTCTTTGCGACGGCGACGAGCAGCATCAGCTTCATGGCGCTGCCGGCCCGGACCTTCACGACGGACTGGAAATCGTTCGGGTCCGCGCCCGCGCAGGCGTTCGCCGGCGTGTTCGTCGGCATGGTGTTCATCGAGGTGCTGCGGCGGCTGAAGCTCACGACGATCTTCGGCTACCTCGACCAGCGGTTCGACCGGCGCGTGCGGCTGCTCGGCGCGGGGCTCGGCGTGCTGCTAAAAGTCGGCGGGCGGATGAGCGTGGTGATGCTGCTGCCGTCGCTCGCGCTGTCGACCGTCACGGGACTCAACGTCTACGTGAGCATCCTGCTGATGGGGACGGTGACGACGTTCTACGCGATGGAGGGCGGATTCGAGGCGGTGGTGTGGACGGATGTGATGCAGGTAATCGTGACCTATGGCGGCGTGGCGGTGGCGTTGTTTTTCCTCGCGCGCGGCGTCGACGGCGGGCTGGCGGGCGTCGCGGCGGCCGGTGAGGCGGCGGGAAAGTTCAACACGGTGTCGTGGCAACCCACGTTTTCGGAGCCGACGATGTGGGTGTTCTTCGGGATGTTTTGGGCGCATATTTTCACGCAGCTCGGCGATCAGCCGCTCATGCAGCGGATGCTGGCGACGGCGGATGCGCGCGCGGCGCGCCGCACGGTGGTCACGGGCAACCTGATCGGGCTCACGAGCTCGGTGGTGTTTTTCTTCGTGGGCACGGCGCTGTGGGCGTTTTACTGGGCGCATCCGGACCGGCTGGCGGAGGGCCTGCCGACGGACGCGATCTTTCCCTACTTCATTGCCAACGAGCTGCCGCGCGGCGTGGTCGGGCTCATCGTGGCGGGATTGTTCGCCGCGGCGATGGGGGCGCTCAGCAGCGCTCTCAACTCGACGGCGGCGATTCTTGTGAGCGATTTTCAGGTGCTGCTCCGGCCCGACACGCCGCCGGCGCGGCAGGTGCAGCTCGCGCGCAACGCCACGCTCCTGTGCGGCGTGATTGCGACGGGGATGGCGGCGTTTCTCGCGTGGCGCAACGTGGCCTCGCTGTGGGACGAGTTCCTGAAGCTCACGGCCCTGATCGGCGGCGGGTTTCCGGGGGTGTTTGCACTTGGCCTGCTTTCGCGGCGGGCGAATGCGTCCGGCGCGCTCATCGGCGCGGTGGCGAGCATCGCGGTGACGTGGTGGGTGCAGACGCACACGAAGACGAGTCCGTTCCTGCACGCCGCCGTGGCGATCGGCTCGTGCATGCTGATCGGCTGCGCCGCGAGCCTGGCCTTCGGCGGCCGAGACGAGAAAAAAGATCTGCGCGGACTGACGCTCTGGGATCCGCCGGCGTGAGCAAGCCGCAGCCTGGCACGACGTTCTCAGGCCGGGCTCACAATCCCCTGCATCCTGATTTGGAAAGTAACCTAATGGGTTACTTTCGATCGAGGGTTAGTATTCGATGGCGGGCACAAAATCGCGCTAGCGGGCGAAAGCGTTCTTGATCTGCGCGAGGCTGACGCCGAGGGCGGCGCGCGCGAGTGGGTCGAGTTTGGCCTCGTCGCCCTGGAGGTGGATCGTCTGGTGGATGTGCGTGGCGGACGCGCCGGGCGCGAGGGCGAGGGCAGGCGAGGAGCTTTCGAGCTCGAAGAACCGGCCGAGTTGCTTGGCGCCGGGCGCGGGCGGGCCGTCGTTGTAGCTGTTGACGACGTCTCCGGCAAACGGCGCTTTTTGGATTTCCCACATCGAATTGACGTAATCGGTCGCGCCCGTGGGCAGCGTGAACGTGACCAGCGTGAGCGTGTGCGAGTCGGCGTCATAGCTGCCGAGCAACGGGCGCGCGCGGCGCGGCGAGAAACCGATTTTGCCGCGGTGGTTGGCGTCGGCGCGGAAGTAGACTACGCCGTCCTTCGCGACCAGCCGGTCGGCGGGGACTTTGCCAAAATAGGTGTCGTTGACGATGGGCCCGAGCGCCGTCTCGGCGCCGGGTGCAAAGGGCACGACGACGGTTGCGGACGGCGAGGCGTTGAACATGCCGAGAATCCAAATCGAGAGCAGGCCGGTGTCCTTGCGCCAGGCGGCGGCGCCGGTGTTTTTGATCGTGTTGGCCGACTCGAACGCGACCGCGGACACGCCGGCTGGCAGCGCGAGCTGGCGCGCGGCGAGTGCATCAGCCGTGCGCAGTAGGCGGACTTCGCGCGTGGTTTCGAGGTTCAGCCGGGTGCCCGAATAATTCACGAGCTCGATGGCGCGGCGAAACGTGACGCGGTCGGCTGATTGGCTGGCGACCGCGAAGGGCTCGGTGTCGAGTGCAGCCGGCGTAAACCAGTGCTCGAGATCGAACTTCGCGCCTTTCGCGAAGAAGATCGAGAACTGGCCGCCCTCGGGCCCGAGCCAGAAACGGTCCTCACCGCCGAAGACGTTGATGTGTGGCACGAATGTGCCGGAGGCAATGAGTTCGCGGTTGACCCAGCCGTAGCTCGTGCCGGCGCCGCCGCCGGCGGTGCTCGTCATGATGCGGCCCTGCCACGCGGGCACGACGGCAACTTGCGCCTGCCCGGAGGCGTCGGCGAGCACGACGACCGGCGTGTGTTTTTTCAGGAAGGCGAGGTCGTCGCCGAACGTCGCGGCATGCGTGATGGCAGTCATGGCAATGGCGAGGGAGAAGAGGAGAAAGTGACGGGTGTTCATGGCGCAGAGCCTCACTTGATCGGTTCGGCTTTCCAACGATCGATTGGCAGGCGGGCCGCGGCGGGCGGGAGCGGCGGGAATTTCTTATGCGGCTCGGTTTGATACCAGTAGCCGACCGACGAGTAGTCGTCGCCACGGTCGTTCATGGCGCCGTGCTCGATGGTCACCCGGAGCGATTTTTCGAACATGACCGGATCCTCGAGGTGGAAGCGATACATGGAGTGGCGGCCGGTGTAGTCGGGGTGCGCGTTGCCTTTGCGCGAATAGCCGAAGTAGGGAAAGTTGTATTCGCGGATCAGCTGGTTGAAATTCCACGCGCCCGAAAAATAATCCTCGAGCCCGGTGCCGGTGAGCGTCGGCTTCGGATCGCCGTCGATGTAGATCATGTCGTCGCCTTCGCCCCACCAGCCAGTGGCGAGACCCTGGATGTGCATGACGACGCCGACGTAGTGGCCGCGGCCGATCGTGTCCATGATCAGATAGTTCTCCTTGCCGTCGAGGTTCGGCGCGCTGGGGACGGCCTTGGTCAGCTCGCGATTCCACCACGCGTGGAAGCGGCCCTGCTTTTCGACGGCACGCTCGGCGTCGGAGCCGGGCACGCAGGACTCGTAGTCGACGTAGTAGTAGAACGAGCGGACGGGCTGGTCGCCCTGGTTTTCGATTTCGATGCGGGCGCCGCGCGAGAACGGCATCGGGAAAAAGCAGTTCAACGCGCGATCGGCGACGGCGAGCGGCGCGCTGGCCCAGTAGTTGGGTTCACCAAAACCGAGGCCGAAGAAATCGCCGATGGGCGCCTCGATGCTCGGCTCAGTTTCGCCGTCCCAGTAGGCACGCAGCACGATGCGGCGGAGGTGATAGCGCTCAGCCGACGCAATCGTCACCCAGAGGTGCGTGATGGTGCCGCTGCCGGCGATCTCGGCGAGGGTCGCTTTCGCGCCCGGCTTGATGTCGGAGAGAAAGTCGCGGTTGCCGCCGGTGCGGTCGAAACTGGAGATGCGCTGGCGCTTCACGCCATCGCGGAGGTTGGCGAGATTGCGCAGGGTGCCGGCGGTGGACGAAACTGGCGCGGAGCCGGGAGGCTGGGCGAAAGCGGGGACGAGCAGCAGGCAGAAGAGAAACAGGGGTTTCATGACCGTGCTACGTTGGCGAGGGCACGGAAAACCGCGAGTTCGAAGCGAGGCGGTTCAACCGGAACAAGCGCGGCGCATGATCTGCATGACGCGGGCACCTCGGGCCGGGCGTGCTGGCCGCCCAGCGGCGGGTGGTGAATTTCTGCGCGACGCGATCGCGCAGCAGGCCTAAAGCAGGCCCAAACGCGAGCGCCCGAGCGTCAACGCGGCGATGCACGCCGTCTCCGTGCGCAAGACGCGTGCACCAAGATGCACCAGCGCGAAACCGTGCGCGCGCAGCACCTCGCGGTCGCGCGCCGACCAGCCACGCTCGGAGCCGATTGCGAGCACGACCCGAAAGTAACCCATTAGGTTACTTTGCGAGAGGGGGGCGGCGGCTTCGTAGTGGTCGAGGGCGAAGCGGGCGGTGGTGGCGGGCGGCAGCGCGGCCCCTCGGCCGGGCTCGAGGCAGGCGAGGGTTTCGTTGAGCGTGCGGCCGTGCGTGACGGCGGGGAGGCGGGTGTCGAAGGCCTGTTGTGCGCCGTCGAGCACGTGGCGGCGCCATTCACCCGAAGACCAGAGCGTGCTCTGCGCGTAACTGGCCTCGCCTTTTTCGGTGGTGACGAAGTGCAGGGCCGCAACGCCAAGGGTGGTCGCATCGCGCAGGATGTCACGGGCGGTTTGTGGGCGCGGCAGGCCCACGATGAGCGTGATGGGATCGGGCGGCGGTGGCGGCTGCGTTTCCCATGCAAAGGCGAGGGTGAGCGCGTCGGCGCCGATCGCGGCGAGGGTGGCTTTGCCGCGGGGGCCGTTGACGAGGCCGGCATCGAAGGTGTCGCCGACGCGGCGGCGGAGCACATCGAGGATGTGCGTGGCGCGCGGGTCGCGGCGGGGGAGCGGCGCGGCAGTCTCGGCGGGCTCAAAAAGGACCAGGTTCACGGGAGGAGGCGAGCATGCGGATTCCACCGGGTGTGTCGCGCCGCAATTTTGGCGGCGGAGGCAGCCGCGGCCAAGCGCTGCGGGCTTGACCGCCCATCGATGCCCGCGAAGCTTTCCGCGCGCCCTGCGGGCGTAGTTTAGTGGTAAAACCCCGCTCTTCCAAAGCGGTGTCGTCGGTTCGATTCCGTCCGCCCGCACCAATTCAAGAAGTCGCTTTTATACAACGAGAAGAGACTTTTCGTTTACCTAAGAACACTCCAAGTGACAATGCGGGTGACAATGCAGACGCCGATAACGCCCAGCGTTTTCTTCGATTTTGCGACCTCCGCCTTTTTGCTTTTCAGCTCCACCCGACCCAACCCGTCGCACACGGCTGCCGCGTTGGCGTGCCGACCGGCAGACGCTGCGTCCTTTGTTTTACGGTGTCTAGTTCGACGGGTTCTCTCTTTCTCTGTCTCCACCCCGCGCACGATCCTCGCCGACGGGCGCCTCGTCGGCACGGGGCGACGCAGCCCGAGCCCGGCCTTCACCGACGCTCTTTGTTTATGGGGTCAAGTTCGGCGGCCTTTTGTTTATCTGGTCTAGTTTGTCGCACGTCCTTTTCGGTTCGCTGATCGCGCGGTGCCCGCCCGTGCGCTTCTGCGTCTTCCCAGGTCTTGGCGTCTTCATGTCGAATCCGTCCGTCCGTTTCCCCGCCCGCCCCGGCCGCCGCCTTCACGCCACCGTCGCGCCGGCGCGAAATCCCTCGCACGCGCGCGGTCCGTCGGCATTGTCGACAACCTATGCAGTGGATCGCCGCTTCGGAAAGGGACGCCGATAACGCCGAGTTCGAACAACGCCTCTCTCGCGCGGCCGAACAATTCCGCGCAAACTCCGGCCTCAAGTCCCAGGGATACTCCGCCCCTAACTTTGATTTCCACCGCGGCAGTCGCCGAATTTCTCATGCCATCGTTTAAGCCATTCTTCGAAGACGCCACGGGCAACGCACCCTATGACTATCAAGCCCGGCTCGCCGGCGGAGATGACGGCGTGCGCTGCGAATCGCAGCTCATCTCCATTCCCACCGGCCTCGGCAAAACCGAGGCCGTCGACTTCATATCTTTCCGGATTTCATAACCCAAAAATCAATCAGTTGAACCCATGAGCAAAAAACTAGACTTCGCCTCCCTCCAGTCCGCCGTAAGCGGCACAGCCGCCGCTTTTCGTTCTCGCAGCACCCTCCAACCCGCCGCGGGTGATGGGACAAAGGTTTTTCCTCCCACGTATGCAGGGGCCGTTTACGCAACCGAAGATCGGCGCGTGAAGAAAGCAGACGGCCAGATTGAAACCATTCCCTGTGTCCTGCTCGACTCCGTGCAAGCCCAAGCAAATCGCCTGGAAGATGCCCTCCAGGCGGCGATTGACGCGGGTCGCTTTGCCTCTTCGCCAATCCCGTTGGTCCAAGTGGATTTTTCCGGTGAAGACCTACTCAACGCCGTGGGCAAAATCACCAGTCTGCAAGCCCCACATCGCGTGGCTGACGCCATCCTC
>Ga0163199_1002752_pt1 | contig 10736 bp, 7 predicted proteins | sample PL_2010_150m_FD_113537 | JGI IMG/M metagenome (GOLD analysis project Ga0163199, IMG submission 113537) | Freshwater microbial communities from Powell Lake, British Columbia, Canada to study Microbial Dark Matter (Phase II) - PL_2010_150m | ecosystem: Environmental > Aquatic > Freshwater > Lake ...
GACCATTTCACCGCCACGGAGAGTGCGATCAATCGCACGGCCCGCGCGGGCCGCTACCCTTCGGATCACTATCCCGTCACCGCGGTGTTGCGGTGGAAATGAAGAGGCCACCGATGGGGTGGAGGCGAGCCAAGGGGGCCATGACCCCTGTCGGTCTGCAGTCCAGCAATGGTGGCGTGAAACCGTAAAATAAAAACGCAAAGCAGCCTACCCGATGGGGCGGCGCTCTGCTAGGGTGGTCCGCACGACGGAGTCCGTCCGCGCCCGGTCCTCAACCCAAACCTCATGATGAATACCCCGATCCCATTTCGCCTCCTTGCTCTTACCACCGCTTGCCTCGTTCTGGCACCTGCCGGCTCAGCCCAAAATGCGCCGAGCCCGGTCGATCCGGCCACCCTTGCCCGCTGGGACAAAAACAAGAACGGTCGCCTCGACCCCGACGAGTTGGCGGCCAAGACCGCCGCGGAAGCCTCAGGCGCCATGAAGGAGACCATCACGCTCTCGCCCTTCGAGGTCACGGCCGACGCCACCGACACCTACCAGGCGATGAACACCAATTCCATCACCGGCACCAATGTTGCCCTCGGCAAGACCGCCCTCGATGCCAAGGTGTTCAACCGGCAGCTCATGGACGAGATGGCCGTGGTCGACATGACCCAGATGCTCTCGCAGCTCGGCGGTCTCGGCTCCGCCATTATCGCTGGCGGCAACGAGGAAGTGCGCGGCGACCTGGACGGCGACCGGCAGGACCCAAAGAGCATGACCATGCGCGGGCTCACCATCAACAACCCCCGGCGCGACGGCTTCCTCCGTGCCGACACGGCGCTCATGGACTCCTTCGACGTCGAGCGGGTCGACGCGCTCGGCGGCTCCAACTCGCTGCTCTTCGGCTCCGGTGACGCCGGCGGCGTGGTCACCACCAACTCTAAGCGCGCCCCCGTGGGTCGTCCGTTGCGGGGCAGTCTCTCTGCGGGCGGAGACTCCGAAGGCAGCCGCCGCTACACCCTCGATGCCGGCGTCGGCTTCAAGTATGGGGGCTTCCGCGTCAACGCGGTCAAAGGCGACACGAAGTATTTTCGCCCCAACAACCGCCAGTTGAACGAAGGGCTGCAGCTCGCGGCGACGATTCGGCCCTGGAAAAACCTCGAGGTCCGCGGCGAGTGGCGCCACTTGGTCCGCGACACCGCCTATCCCAACTCGGGCATTGTGCGCGCGCCGCTCACGTGGCTGCTGCCCACCGGCGAGCGGGTGGACAACCAGAGCACGCGCTACATTGCGGCTTTTCCGAACGCGCTCGCTTTGACCGACGGGCTCATCGATCTCACGAAGGCCGATACCCTCTTCGGCCCCTACCAGGCCTTTAACTTTAAGAACGTCAGTAAATCGGTCGTCGCCGAGTCGACGCTGGCCGAGGGCCTCGCGTTGCAGGTGCGCTACGGCCACGACGCGCGCGTCAACAACGCGCTGACCCCGACGAACAACACGATCTTCGCCCCCGGGGCCGCCGGCAACCTCTACGTGGACCCGGCGACCGGGCAGGTCGGCACCAAGTGGGCGTTCAACTTCCCCTTCCCGGTGTTGAATCCCTTTCATACCGGAGCTCGCGGCTACCGCGCCGCCGTGGTCTACCAAAAAGACCTTCGCCGGTGGGGCTCGCATACGGCCAGTGCGTTTTTTCAGGACATGCAGTCCTGGACGAACCAAGATCAGTGGAGATTCTATGAGGCCGACGCGTCCGGCAACGTGCCCATCGATCCAGCCAAGATCAGCTTGGCCGATTCGGGCCGCACCATCATCCCGGCGGTCTGGGTCCCGGTCAATCCCACCCAGATCGTCGGGGGTCAAAAATGGCCCTTCTCCTCGCTCGTCCATCCCAACGGCAAGACCTACATCTCGCAGCCGCAGATCTTCGCGAACGCCGTCCCTCCCACCGCGGGCAACCCCCTTGGCCTTTCCGGCCCGATCAACGCGACCACCGGCCAGAGCACCGTCACCGGTTATTCCCACGAGGACGTGAATGAGCGCAGCCATGGCTTCAGCCTGTTCAGCGAATGGTGGAAGGGGCGGATCGATACGATGGTCGGCTACCGGTCCGAGGAGGCGGACGGCCTCCGCACCAACATCGGCCTGAAGCGCGGGCCCATCAGCTACGACAGCCTGACGACCGGCGCCGTCGTCGACACTCCGCTGAAGGGCGTGCGCGTCTCGTTCAACTACGCCACCAACGCCAAGCTCAACTTCGACACCACCCGCGACATCTACAATCAGGCTCTTCCTCCCGGCAAGGGCGTGAGCAAGGACATCGGCCTGAAGTTCGGGCTGTGGGAGGACCGCATCTCGGGCAATCTCAATTACTATCAGTCCGAGGCCCGCAATTTCACCGCCACCATCAGTAACCGCGACGATGTCGATCCGAACGGCATCAACGGTCGCAACGGCGGCAACGCCTACACCTACAGCAAGACGTCCGACGGCTACAACCTCACGCTCTCCGCGCGACCGCTCAAGGGCTGGGAAGTCCGCGTAAACTTCGCCACCGCCAACGGCAGCGAGCGCACCAACGTCGACCTGCCACAATTCTACAACGACCAGTTCAACACCACCACCGTCAACGGCCAGGCGGTCGTCGGCGTCCGCGCCACGGCCGGCGGAACCGTCACGCCCCTGCTCGTGCCCTCCGACCCGAGCAACCCCGCCTCGACCAAGATCCCTCTCACCATCGCGATGATGAAGGATCCAAATAGCCCCTACGTCGCGCAGCTCGACATCGAGTCCGGCCAGATCCTCAACGCCCAATTGCTCGGCCTCCTCACGCCGGGCGTCGGAACCGGCGTGACCGGACTGCCCCTCACTGACCACCAACTCGGCTTCGTCTCGCCCTCCGGCGGCACCCTGATCGTCCGCCGGGCCGGCGAGAAAACCATCGGCTACGCTGAGCGGAGCTACAGCCTGATTAACCGCTACCAGTTCGACCAAGGAATTTTCCGCGGGCTCGTCGTCGGTCTCAGCAGCAGCCTGAAGGACAATCAGCGCGGCTACATGTTCACCGACGCCGCCGACGCGAACAAACGGAAGATGTATTACTTTCCGGATCGCCTCCTGCACGATCTGTTCGTCGTCTACCGTTTCAGGTCGACGCGCAAGACTCGCACCACACTCCAATTCAACGTGACCAACCTGCTGGACGCGAACCAAGTCGTCTACCTCGTCCGCTCGACCAACGGCACGCTCCGTTACGCGCAATGGCTCAACAATCCGCGCAAGCTGGGTATCACCACCACATTGAATTATTGAGTGCGACGAGGTGTCGCTGATGGGGGCGCGCCAATCAGCGCTGGCTCCATCACGGTCCGCACTTTGCCAAATGACGCGACATTTCCGAAAGTTCTTTGGTCGGCTTGGCGCTCCTGAGAGGGAGTCGAAAAAAGCCTGTCATTCTGAGCGGAGCGAAGAATCCCGTTGGACTCACGCGGTGTCGGTCGAGGCGCGAAACCCCTGCTGGATTCTTCGCTGCGCTCCGAATGACAAACCAAACCGGCCTTTTTCGGCCCCCCCCAAGCCGATAGTATCTGGTCAACTTGTCGCCTCGTTCATCTGCCTTTGGCTGGCGTCACCTCTCGCGCACACGCTTGCCACGGCTGCTGGCACGCCCGCCCAAAAGCCCAATATCATCCTAATCTTGGCGGATGACCTGGGCTATGGCTCGCTGGGTTGCTACGGCAGCAGTGGCATCAAAACCCCCAACATCGATCGCCTCGCCGCCGGCGGCATGCGGTTCACGGACTTTCACAGCAACGGCCCCATGTGCTCGCCCACGCGCGCCGCGCTGCTGACCGGACGATACCCCCAGCGCTGCGCGTGGATCGATGACGAGGAACTCTCACCCGTCTTTCGGGAACAGCGTAAACAAAACCCGTCGCAACGCTGGGCCTGGGGCATCTCGACGAGTGAAGTGACCATCGCGCAATTGCTCCGGCCGGCCGGTTATCGGACCGGCCTCATCGGCAAGTGGCATCTCGGCTACGACTTCAGATTTCATCCGCTGAATTTCGGCTTTGATGAATTTCGCGGCTTTGTGGGCGGTAACGTGGACTATCACACGCACGTGGCCGGCTACGGCTTGAAGCAGCTGGATTGGTGGAACGGGAAGAAAATCGAAAACGACGAAGGCTACACCACGGAATTGCTGACCAAGTATGCCACCGACTTCATCGCGCGAAACAAAGCCCAGCCGTTCTTTCTCTATCTGGCTCACGCTGCCCCGCACGATCCTTGGCAGGGGAAAAATCCCAATCAAAAGAAATCTCCGACGGAGATCTACCGCGAAATGATCGAGGGACTGGATGCGTCGGTCGGCACCATCGCGGCTGCGCTGCGCAAGAATGATCTGGAGAAGAACACGCTGCTGATTTTTTGCTCGGATAACGGAGGCGCCGCACCACGCGGATTCCCCGCCAACGGCCGCCTGCAGGGAAGAAAAGGCGGCATGCAGGAGGGCGGTCACCGCGTGCCGTTCATCGCATCGTGGCCGGGTGTGATCACGGCCGGCACGACCAATGGCTCCACGGTGATGACGATGGATTTTTTCCCGACGTTCGCAAAGCTCGCCGGAGCCACAACCCCTGCCGGCCATCCCATTGATGGCACCGACCTCATGCCGCTCTTGAAAGATCCCGCCACCAAGTCCGATCGCGTTCTTCATTGGCTGTTCGGTGACGCCTGGGCCGTTCGCCGGGGCGCATGGAAGTTGAGCGGCGAGGGCGAGAAGGCTCTCTCACTCGTCAACCTGGAGAAAGACCTCGAGGAGAAAAACAACCGACTCAGTGAACAGCCTGAGCTGGTGAGTGAACTCACGAATCTGCACCGGCACTGGATTGAGTCTGTGGGCTCTCGCTAACTGATGAGCCAAAAAAACCGATCTCTCCGATGGGTGGTGGCGGGACTGTTGTTCCTGTCGACTGGCATCAACTATTTGGATCGGCAGACGCTCTCGATCCTCGCCTCCGACGTGCAGGCAGAGTTGAAAATCGACGACTTAGGGTATGCCACCATCACGTCCTGTTTTTTGCTGAGCTACACAATCATGTATGCGATCAGCGGTGGGTTGGTGGATTTTCTTGGCACCCGCCGAAGTCTCACCATCGCGGTGTCAGGCTGGTCGCTCGCGAGCATGCTGCATGGCTTCGTCCACTCGGCTTCGCACCTGGCCCTCGTGCGGTTTTTCCTGGGCGGCTTCGAGTCGGCGAACTATCCGGCGGGCGTCAAGGCCATCGCCGAATGGTTTCCAATCCGGGAACGCGCCCTGGGCATTGGGATTCTCGCCGCGGGTGGTTCGTTCGGCGCGGCGGTCGCGGCGCCGCTGATCAGTTATCTCGCCCTTGCGTTCGGCTGGCGCGCCGCGTTCGTCGGCGTGGGCGCGATCGGGTTTGTCTGGGTCCTGCTGTGGGTCTCCCTTTACCAGCCGGCATCCACCCATCCGAAGCTTTCGGTCGAGGACCGTGCCTTTCTGACCGGTTCGCCCGAACCCGCGGTGAAGCCGGTGCCCTTTGGCTTGATGGCGCTCCTCACAAACCGGCGCGCTTGGGGCTGCATCCTGATCCGGGTGTTTACCGACCCCATTGTCTATTTCGTGAGCTTTTGGGTGCCGAAATACCTGACGTCCGTTCACGGGTTCACGCTGGCGGACATTGGCAAGTTTGCCTGGATTCCCTTCGTGGCCCTTTCTGGTGGCAACATTCTGGGCGGATTGATCACGAACACGCTGGTCTCGCAGGGTCTCTCGTTGAACCGGGTGCGCAAGTCCCTGATGCTGGGTTCTTCCATCCTGATGTTGTTTTCCGGCTTTGCTGTCGCGTTCGCGGCCAGTCCGCTGATGGCCGTGGCCGGTATCACCGGGCTGAGTCTCGGTCATGGCTTGTGGGGAAACATCGCCGTGCCGGCGGAAGTCTTCCCGTCGCATAGTGTCGCGTTTGTGTCCGGACTGGGTGGGACACTGGGCGGCGTGGCCGGGATCGCGTCCCAATATGGCATCGCCTGGGCCTCCAGTCACCACGCCTATCCCTACATTTTCATCGTGTTTAGCGTCTTTCCCCTGCTGGCCTTTCTCGCGGTGAAAATCTTGGTCGGAAATCTCGGGGAGATTTCCCATCGCTTGGGCGCAAGCCAGCCAACCGGGAGCATCTCATGAATCGAAAAATCCGCATCGGTATCGCTGGAGCCGGCCAGATGGGCCGCGCCCACGCCCAGGCGTTCGCCACCCACGGCGTTGAAATTGTGGGGATCGTGGATTCCGATTCGGAGCGGGCAAAAGATCTGGCGCAGTCCTCTGGTGCCGCCGCGGTCGGCTCGGTGGCGCAACTGCTAGGAATGGGCCTCGATGCACTCAGCATCTGCCTGCCGCACAGCCTGCACTTTGACGTGGCGATGATGGCGGTGGACCGCGGTGTGCACCTCCTGATCGAGAAGCCGCATTGCGTCACGCTGGACGAGTCGCGCCGCCTCCGGGCGGCCTGCGCGGAAAAGCGCATCAAGGCGATGGCCGGCTTCACCCACCGGTTTCTGCAGAGCTCGATCGAGATCGAGCGGCGCCTGCGGGCCGGCTACCTTGGGCGCGTCGAACTCATGGTCGACCGATTGATCGCCAACGGTCTGGGGGCCCACGCGCCGGATTGGTATCGGCGCCAAGCCTTGGCCGGTGGCGGCATTGCGATGATCGGGATGATTCACTCCATCGACCGCCTCCGTTGGCTGGTCGGCGCAGAGATCACGACGGTTCAGTCGCTCACGCGCCATTCCGACCCGGGGTCGGATGTGGAGACCACGGGTCTCGCCCTGCTTGAGTTCGCGAGCGGGGCGCAGGCCTCACTCATCGCGCACCGCTCTCCGGTCAAAGGCCACGAGCGGACGAACTGCTACGAACTGTTTGGCACCAAAGCGAACGCGTCGTGCTCGGTCGGCTCGTTTTCGGACCAACGTCTGGTGCTGCAGGGCGAGGAAGGCAGGGTGGAGAAAACCTATGCCGCGGATCAGCCGTTCAAAACCGAGATCGGTGAATTTCTGGCGGCCATTGCCGACGATCGGGAGCCGAGCCCAAATTTGGTGGATGCGGAGATCGCCCTCGGTGTGGTTCTCGCGATCTACGAATCGGCGAAATCCCGCCAGCCGATCAGTATGAGCGAATTTATCGGAGACCTCCCGGCAAAACTTCATCATCATCACCCCGTCCATGCCTGACCAGATCTTCCTCTCCAAATACACTCCGCTAAAAAGCATCCTGTTCGCCGATGACTTCGACGAAGGCATCAACGGCTGGTGCGAGCTGATCGGCAATCACGACGGCGACCTGAACAAGGTGCGCAAGGTCATGGAGGACCTCCGGCCGCCGCAGCTATCGAACGCCAACTTTTTCGACATTGGCAGCCACGGTTCACTCTCCGGCACCTATTCGCTCAAGCTCGCGACCCGGGCGAAGGCGGGCCACATGGCCCAAACCATCAAGCGCACCACTTCACGCTGCGACGGCCGCGTGCGCGTGGAGTGCTACTTCACCTACAAGGCGGAGCAAATCTTCGGCTCAGACACCCAGTGGGATGGCAACGTCGACCCCTCGGAGCGGAACTTCGGCGACTTCACGATCAGCAATGACATCTGCGAGGGCGACGACGGACGGCGCTATCACATCGCGCTGCGCTACCTCAACACCGACAAGACCGGCGCCCTCGTGCAGCGCTGGATGTATAAGACCTCGGTGCAACCGAGCACGAAAATGGTGATGTCCAGAATGGTGCAGCCGAACTACGACTACCACGTCGTCCACGAGGACGACTGGCTGCCGGTGCCAGGCGGTCACCAGCCGTTTTGCTACAACGAGATTCCGACGAAGATCAACTGGCACTACCTGCGCTGGGATTTCGACACGCGGACCCGCCGCAGCGTCGAACTGCAGGTGAACAACCTCGTGATGCCGCTGCAGGATATCCCCGTGCCGGTGTATGATCATCCCTACAAGGCGCTGAATCGCCTGATGAATTTCTGCTTCGATGTCCGGACTCACCGGCCAGTCCGGAATTTTCTCTTCCTTGATTCCGTCGTGGTCTCGTTCGAACAGCCATGAGTTTCCGCCGGGCCATCAACCTCTTTCCATGGGACGTGCAGAGCGAGGGCGCGGCGCCGTGCCTCGGGGCCATCGCGGAAATGGGCTGCAGCACGGTGGTGCTGAGCACGAACTACCACCGTGCCCGGTTGTTTCGTCCCCGGACCTTGGGCTACTACAACCGGCCGGTGGATTGGTGCGACTTCACGCCGACGCCTTCGCTTTACGACGAGCCCGCGCTGCTGCCTCCCGTGAACCCTGACTCCCGGTGTGTCGCTGCCACGCACGACGCGGTGACGCGCGCCCGGTCGCACGGGCTCGAGGTGATCGCTTCGGTCATCGGTTGCCACAACACGACCATCGGGTTCGCGCATCCGGAGCTTTGCCTCGAGAACGCCTTCGGGGATCGCTATGCCTTCGCGCTGTGCCCGGCCCAGCCGCGGGTGCGCGCCCACCTGTGCAGCGTGGTGCGCGACGTCAGCCGGCAGTTCCGGCCCGATGCGGTGCTGCTCGACAGCTTCGCGTATCTGGATGCGGTCCACCGCGAGCACCACGAGCTGATGTTCGTGAGTCCGGGAGCGTTTGGAAAATATCTGCTCTCCCTTTGCTTCTGCCCCGCGTGCCGCGAAGGTTTGGCGCGCGAGGGAGTGGAGCCGGAGGCGTTTCGCACGCAGGTGAAGTCTCTCGTCGCCGCCTCCGTCGCGCGCGACCCGCAGCCGCGCTCCGCCGAGGGGGAGCGGGACGAACTCACTGCGCTCCTGCTGGAGGTTCCCGAGGTGCTCGCAGCCATGCGGGCGCGGGGCGACGCGGTGGCCGAACTGCTGCGGCAGGTGCGGCAGGTGGCGCAGGAGGAAAAGGTCGCGCTGCATGCGCAGAGCGGACTGCTGGCGCGACCCGCGGCGCGCGCCTGGACCGAGGGCCCGGGACTGCGAGCGTTGGCCGGGTTTGCCGATCACGTTTTCATCCAGGCGCACTTCAACTCGGCTCGCGAGGTGGCGCAGGACCTCGGCTGGGCGGCAACCCTGGTTCCGGCGGCGCGACTCGTGATGGCGACGATGGCCGGCGAGGACCAGATTGCGTCCGAGAGCGATCTGCTGCAACGGGTGCAGGCCGCTCGCTCGCTCGGGGCGGCGGGCGTGTGCTTCTACAACTACGGTCTGCTTTCTCCGGCGCGCCTGGCGTGGATTCGCCGGGCCAACGAAACCATTTCATGATCAAACAATCCTTCACCGCTGTGCTTGAGCGCAACGTGACCTTCACGGATGCGTTGCTGACCGAACCCTACGAAGTGGCCTGGGCCCGCGAGGCGCGGGTCTTCGTTCGGGCCCTGGACCTTTCGGGGCGGCTCGAGGCCTCGGCGGAGATTTCCCCTGATGGGCTTTTCTGGATGCCGGAAGGAACTCCACCCGTAGCGATCGAGCAGGCGGGCCTGCTTTCGTTTTCGCTGCGGGAGTTCGGACACTGGCTGCGCATCGTGCTGCGCGTGAAGGGCACGACGCCCTCGGCCCGCGTGATCGTCTACCTCGCGTTGAAGGAGTGAGAACGCAGTCATGACTATTCGAACCCTGGTTCCTCTCACGACCTGCCTCGCACTCGCGCTGCTGCCCGTTTCGCTCGGCGCCGCGGTGCGCATCCATGTCTCACCGCAGGGCAGCGATGCCAACGCGGGCTCGGCCCAGAGCCCGCTCGCGACCCCACATGCCGCGCGCGACCAGGCGCGGCGGATCATTGCGCGAGGACTCACCGAGCCTGTCGAGATTCTCTTCGCCGCGGGCACCTACACACTGGGCTCGACGCTCGAACTCCGACCCGAGGATTCGGGCAATGAGAAATTCCCGATCATCTGGAAAGCCGCGCCGGGCGCGAAGGTCGTCTGGAGTGGAGGCCGCGAGATTCCCCGAAAGTGGAGCAAGGGCGATGGCGGCGTGTGGCAGGTCGACCTTACCGGCACCGGTCCGGAGGGGTGGAATTTCCGGCAGTTGTTCGTGAACGAGAAACGCGCCATCCGCGCCCGCTTTCCGAATGCCGACGCGCCCAACCCCTTCCTTTACGCCACAGGCGGCGACATGGACCACCTGATCATTGCCCCGGTCCTGGTGAAGGAGGCTTGGGGTCGGGCCCGCGACGCGCAGATCAACATCGTGCCGCAATGGCGGTTCTTCAATCAGTGGAACACGGTCACCAAGGTCGACCCGAAGACCGGGCGGATCGACATCGCCGATAGCGAGAGGCACGCAAAAATCATCCCGGGAAACTGGTTCTGGATCGAGGGCGTGCGCGAGGAACTCGACCAACCCGGCGAGTGGTTCTTCGATCGGCAAACCCGGCACCTCCACTATATGCCGGCTCCGGGCGTCGATCCGAACACCCTGAACATCGTCGCCCCCGTGCTCGACCGGCTTGTCAACGCCAAAGGCGACGTCAATGCCGGGACCCACGTCCAGCACGTGCACTTCGACGGCATCGAGTTCCGCCACACGGAATTCACGCTCGGCCATATCGAGGCGCGCGTGCACACCGACACGGCGGTCATGTTCGAGAACACCCTCGATTGCTCCGTCCGGAACTGCCACTTCGAGAACATCGGCGGTTACGCCCTCTGGCTGCATCTCGACAGCCGGCGCAACAAATTCGATCGCAATAC
>Ga0163199_1002754_pt1 | contig 10733 bp, 11 predicted proteins | sample PL_2010_150m_FD_113537 | JGI IMG/M metagenome (GOLD analysis project Ga0163199, IMG submission 113537) | Freshwater microbial communities from Powell Lake, British Columbia, Canada to study Microbial Dark Matter (Phase II) - PL_2010_150m | ecosystem: Environmental > Aquatic > Freshwater > Lake ...
AGGTCCAACACCAACTAGGCGCCGATATTATTTTCGCCTTTGATGAATGCACAACACTTCACAACACCCGCAAGTATCAAGAGAAGTCCTTAGAGCGCACCAGGCTCTGGGCAAAGCGTTGTTTAGTCGAACATGGCCGCCTAACTCGCGAGCGCTCAAGTAAGCCATATCAAGCACTTTGGGGCGTTCTACAAGGAGCGCAATATGAGGACCTTCGGCGCAAGGCAGCGAAAGATTTAGGTGCGTTAGATGAAGATGGAATTACCTTCGATGGCTTTGGACTTGGTGGCGCACTTGATAAAGCAAACCTTGGAACCATCGTTGGTTGGATGACAGATGAGTTGCCACGCGATAAGCCTCGTCACTTACTGGGGATAGGTGAGCCCGATGATCTATTTGTTGGCGTTGAAAATGGCGCAGATACCTTTGATTGTGTTGCACCCTCACGCCAAGCACGTACTAGCGCGGTCTTCACAAATGGTGGCCGCGTAAATATCACTAATGCAAAATTCAATCGCGACTTCAATCCGATCGATGAAAGCTGTGATTGCTACACCTGTGCCAATTACACCGCGGCATATATCAACCACCTCTTCCGTAGCAAGGAAATGATTGGCTCTACTTTGGCCACGATTCACAACGAACGCTTTATAGTCAGGTTAGTCGAACGGATGCGCGCCGAGATTGAGAAGGGTGACTTCCAAGAATTTAAGAAAGATTTCCTGGGCCGCTTCTACTCAGCGCCAAATCAATAAGCGTCGATAGTACTTAATACAGCCTCTTAGCTAATACGTGCAATGCGCTTTCGAGCCAAGTTCTGACTTGGTGATTCGGGACCAAGTATTACGCTAAATACATTTAGCACGGCCCTAGCAATCTTTAGCCAAATTTTGGATCGGGCTTTAAGCCCTAAAATTGCTAATTCGTTTTCATCCAACGTTGCAATCGCAGCATTTGCGATTATTTTATAAAAGAGCAACCCGAGGCTGCTAAAGGGTGGCTTTAAAATAAATTGAACCACTTCTAAAGTTTTCTCCGTTCTACCTAAATCATTCATCCGAAAATCTTCAAGGGTCACTTCAAGCTCCGCCATTGATTTCGGAGCAGTATTTAGTCCAAGTGGGATTGCACTCTTCACCCAGTCGCGAACATATTCATCGGCGCCATCTGGCAAGGGATAACCGAGTGCGAGATGCGATTTAATAAATGAATCGGTAAAGGCGCAATGCACCCAGAGCAAGAATCTTGCATCTTGGGCCCGATAACTTGAGCGCGTCCCACCCATGTCGGTGTATTCCCCCGAAACCTTTGAATGCATTGCGTTAACTCGTTTTGCTTCTAGTTCAATTGTTTGGGTTGATCCAAATGTCGTAATCGTCAGCCATCTAGTTGTTCCTGCCAAACGCCCCATCGGATCTGATTCATATCGGGAATGTTGTGCGACCCCGGCAAGTGGCGCGGGATGTGCGGCCTGCAATAGAAGGGCCCGAACGCCGCCAACTAAAGTTGCAAGGCTTCCATGAACTTTCCATACCGATCCATCGGGATCAAAGAGCCCAGCATCGTCTCCAAGTGCAATATCTTTCGCCCAATCTGGCAGTCCATCTTTAGAACCGGAAACATTTTTGCGAAATGTGTCGGCAAGTTGTTTGGTCAAAAAGAATTTATGAAACGCGGGCACCAGGAAAGAATAATGGCTGCGTGATTTTGTTACTCTTTGAAAATGAATGAAAAACGTCACGGCCGCGGAGTATTAGAGCATCTACTCGAAAGACTTATTTTCGGCAGCCGTTGGTTATTAGCGCCCTTCTATTTGGGTCTGACATTTGCCCTTGTCATAATGATGGTGAAGTTCTTCCAAAAATTCTGGCATTTTGCAAGCCACGTTACATCTACTTCGACCGAAGATATGGTGCTTGGATTACTTGGGCTTTTAGATTTAACTCTTCTTGCAAACCTTATTTTGATCGTAATCTTCGCAGGCTATGAAAACTTCGTATCAAAGATTGAAGTTGCAACCGATGATATCGATCGCCCAGAATGGATGGGAAGCGTTGACTTCTCTGGCCTTAAGTTAAAGCTAATCGGCTCACTTGTTGCGATTTCAGTTATCGAGCTTTTGAAAGACTTCATGAACGCCGTAAATGGCGTCAACGTAACTGAAGTGAAGTGGCGAATTGCAATTCACTTAACTTTTGTACTTTCTGGCCTGGTATTTGCGATTATGGACTGGGTCTCTGATTTAACTCATAAATCAAAGAACAAGTAATTACTTAAGTATTCGATGAACCTTATGTTGGGCTGCCTGCGCAATTGGGCGAACAACTAGCAAATCAATATTGATGTGTGCGGGCAACATAACCGCCCAACGAATGGTTTCAGCAATATCAGCATCGGTCAGTGGCTTCTCCACGCCTTCATAAACCTTCGCCGCCTTAGTTTTATCTCCTGCGAATCTGGTTACTGCAAACTCATCCGTCTTCACCATTCCAGGAGCAATTTCGGTTACGCGAATTGGTTCACCATTTAGCTCAAGGCGAAGTGTCCCAGCAAGTGCGGCTACTGCATGCTTTGCGGCGATATATGTTCCACCATTTTCATATGCAATACGACCGGCGGTAGATGACATCAGAACTACGTGACCTTGGCCATGAGCTTTCATAATTGGAATCATCGCTTTAGTCATTCGAACAGCGCCAGTTACATTTACCTCGAAAGTTTTAGCCCAAATTTCTGGATCAGAATCTGCTACTGGTGAGGCATCGAAAGCGCCACCAGCATTGTTAATCAAAACTGATACCGGTTTACCGACAAGTTTCGCTGCAAGTGTCTCGACGCTTGCCTGGTTGGTTACATCTAATTCAACTATCTCGATATTTGAATCACTCTTTGCTAATTCAGCTAATCGATCCATCCGACGTGCTCCAGCGATTACATGGAAACCATTTGCTGCCAATAATTTTGCCGTCGCAGCTCCAATTCCACTGCTGGCTCCTGTAACTACTGCATATTCTTTAGTTGAATTCATTTCTCAATCCTACCGATTGTCGGAAAAATACAGGTATCGTTCCTTTTGTGGTTGACAATAAATGGCTGTTATATGCAGGCTTATCAGCAGTTTTTGCCTCATTAGTTGCCATCTTTGGAAAGATTGGGCTCGATACCCTTGATTCAACAGTAGCCACAGCGATTCGAAGTTTCGTCATGGCGGCATTTTTTATTGTCGTCCTAATTACATCTGGACTTTGGACAAAAATTGGTGAGGTTCGGGGATCTGCATTGATCTGGATTTCTCTATCTGGTTTAGCAGGCGCTATCTCTTGGCTCTTTTATTTCCGAGCAATTCAATTAGGAAGCGTTACCAAGGTGATTCCCATAGACAAGATGAGCATTCCACTAACTATTTTATTTTCTGTGATTTTCTTGCATGAAAAATTCTCGCCCCGGCATTGGTTAGGTGTTGTAATTCTAGTTTCTGGCGCTGTGATAATTTCAATATGACAATTTCGGACTGGGTTCAACAAAATTTAGACTCAGCAACCCCATTTTTTATCTATCTTCTTTTGGGGGCACTGGTCTTTATTGAAACCGGAATCCTTGTCGCCTTCTTCATCCCCGGAGACTCAATACTTTTCGCTGCCGGATTTGTGGCCGCAACCCGTCACGACACAAATATCGTTATCTTAATTGCAATTATCGTTCTAGCCGCATTCTTCGGAGACCAAATTGGATTCGTGCTCGGGCGAAAATATGGCCGCAACTATCTAGGCAAGAGCAAACGGCCCATCATCCAAAAAATGATTAAACGATCTGAAGATTTCTATGAAAAATATGGATGGACTGCGGTCGTCATAGCGCGTTTCTATCCATGGATTCGCACATTTATTCCACCGATAGCTGGGCTTGGAAAGATGAATTATTACAAGTTTCTAAGTGCGAATATTTGTGGTGCTCTCCTCTGGGGCGCTGGAATCACTACCCTAGGATTTTATGCAGCCTCAATTCCAGCCCTTGAAGGATCATCTCGCCAGATTGCTGGCTTCTTCATAGTTCTTACGATTGTAATAACGATTAAAAACTATCTAAAGGCGAAACGAGAGTAGTTTTTTCTCTAGCTTCAATAGTGTGTACGCCACAATAATCAAGCTAATAACAATTGTGGGGTACAAATAAAACTTATTTGATTCGCTTCCCAAATTTTGAAGGGTCAAAAGTCCTAGTCGCCCGTGTATCAAAAAGAGTGGATAAGTAATAGCACCCGCAATTGCAGCCCACTTAAAACTAAAGTTACTGACCCTAGAACTTAAGGTTGCGAGAATCAAAAGGAATGCAGTTGTGACAATCATTCCTATTACATATTTGTTATACGTCGCACTCCGATGTTCCCCCAGCCAAATGGCTTTGGACATCCGAGTATCCATGGCGCATATGTAAGCCGCCAATAACCCGACTATCCGTAATTTCGTAGCGCCCCATTCTCGGATAGAAAAGATTATTGCCCCTCCGGTTAAGAGCGCGAAATAACCCGAGAAATACCAGACTTCAAATCTCGGAAGATTAAAGAGATTCCAAATACAGATAACAATTGCCCACCATGGAAATATCTGTGGAAGTCGCTTCCCAAGTCCGAGAGCAAGAACAACGATGATTGCAAGGTAAAACTGCAACTCACGCATCAGGAACCAATGAGCTTCATCCACCCAGTGGCCACCAAAAGCGGTCGGCAACATAGTGAAGTTAAGAAGAGTCTTGCTAAGTGTTGGCCCCTTGTTTGACCAGAAGGGCAGGTTAGCGATAACAAATATTGTTATTATTCCAAGCCAAAACATTGGATAGAGGCGTATAAATCGCTTCTTAATAAATTCCCAGGCAGTTCTATTCTGAGTTGAATAAAGAATCACAAATCCACTTATGAGAAAGAAGAGTTCAACTCCGAGGTATCCATACTTCGCAATCGAGGCGAATGGGGTCAGTGATACTGAAGTTACAGTTCCCTTGGAAATTCCATTAAAGAAATAGTGAAAACACATTACCGAGCCAAGTGCCAGTACGCGAAGTAAGTCTAAGTAATCCAGCCTTTTTGCTCTTGTTGTCACTTTTCGCTTTATTTTTTAAGCGAACTTACTGCCGCAGAAATCCAGCCAGAGCCATCCTCGATTGTTTTGCCAAAAGTTGAACTTAGATTTATCCAGAACCCATTTATCAGGAATTTCACTTGATATTGCGAAAATTCATTTGTCTGAGATTGATCTTTCTGCAAGAAATACGCTTCTGTCTCCATCAAATTAGGAATGTCTATCTTTTGATATCCCTCAGCTACCCAACCAGCAGTTCGTTTGTTAAATAGTTGAGTTCCATTTGCCACCCAATCAACAGTCAATCCAACTTCAGCGCTCTGCATTCCATAGCTGCATGCAATTCCACCATTGCTGAGAAAATCTGCGAGCTCAGTCCCGGGGGATGGTTGCCAAGGCGTGTCAATAAATTGTGCCTGGCGAACATCTTTTTGAAGGGCTGTAAGAACATCAGTGGATAAACAATCTTTCGGTACTGCGTAAGAAATAGGTGCAACAGTTGTCGTTAACTCAGCTTTTGTAGAGTCTTTTATTACTCCAGTCGCTAAGAGTCCAAGTACTAGCGCTCCTAGGAGAACACGATAGATAATAAACGGTGCAAAACTCTTAGTAGTTACAAATTTTATAAGCCAAGCGATGACTAGGTATCCGATAACGAAAGCCACAACAGTTGCGACCAAAGTTTCTGTCATTGTAAAAACATTTGCATTAGCACCATCAGATAGCGTTTTCTTTAACTCATAAAGGCCACTGCCGAAAACTGCTGGTATTGCAAGCAAGAATGAATAACGAAGCGCAGCTTCACGGCTGTAGCCCAGAAGACGACCCATCGCGATTGTTGAACCGGATCTAGATACACCAGGTATCAGGGCCAGAGCCTGAGCCAACCCATAAAAAACTCCATGTGAAATGATTAAATCTTTTAGCGATTTATCGGATTTTCCATATTTATCTGCGGCGCCAAGGATCAAACCAAAGATAATTAGAACTGAGGCAATTAACCAGAGTGAGCGAAAATTAGTCGTGATTGCATCTTGTCCAAGGTAACCGAGAATAACGATAGGAATACTTCCAACAATTATTAACCAGCCCATCCGAGCTTGACCAACTTCTTCTTGGTTCAAACTTTTGCGCATAACAACTTTACGAACCCAGGCCGAGATAATGTTTGCAATATCTTTTCGGAAGTAAATCAGTACCGCAAGTTCAGTTCCAATCTGCATGATTGCCGTGAACATCGCTCCTGGATCTTCAGACATTCCAAAAAACTTGGCGAAGATTCGAATATGGGCGGTTGATGAGATTGGGATGAACTCTGTTAGGCCTTGCAGGATGCCAAAAAATATCGCCTCAATCATGCCGCTACCCTACTTTAAGATTTTCCCAGAGTTAACTATTTTTTCTAGTTGAACTGACGAGTGGCTTACAAAGGGTCAGGAAAATGAGAGGAAGCCTCGATCTCTCGAGGCCCCCCATAAGCCGGAGACGAGATTGTTATGCGTGATGCTGCGCTAATACCTTAGCTCTAACTGCTTCTGGCTACTTCTAATTAAGGTGTTCTTGCTGGTTTAAATCTTTTGGTTAATTGGTAATAAAACTAAATCACGAATATTTAAGTGACGAGGTCGAGTCAACATAAAATTAACAGCATCTGCTACATCTTCCGATCTCATACCAGTTCCTTCATCTACTCCTTTTTCGATCGAAGCAGCATCTGTGATTTGCCAAATGTCATTCAAGACGACACCTGGTGCAACGGCGCCAATGCGCACGCCAGTGCCAACTAGCTGACGTCGAATGCCATGAACCAGGCTTTGTATTGCATGTTTTGAAGCAGAGTAGGCCGGCTCCCAGTGGATTGCTTGATGTCCCGAAACCGAACTAGTCACGATTATGTCCCCAGTGCCTTGTGGCAACATGTGAACAAGTGCCCCCTTAATTGCACGCATCACTCCGTTTACATTTGTATCGATTAGTTTTGTAAATACTTCAATATCTCCATCCACAAAATCTCCGCCGGTATAAATTCCTGCATTGGCGACGAGGATGTCAATTCGTTGAAATCTTTTAATTGCGCTCTCTATGAGGTTCTCTACATCACCGGTGATCGTTACATCCGTAGGCACGGTGAGGGCATCTCCTGAAAGAGTTTTGACCACTTCCAGCAGTTTCTCCATAGAACGAGCGCCCAGCACAACTTTCGCCCCAGCTCGCGAAAGATCCTGCGCGATTGCCAGTCCAATTCCACTTGATGCCCCAGTAATAACTGCAACTTTTCCGTTGAGAGAATTATTCAAGTTCACCTAGCGCTCCTTTTCTTCTTCTTAATCCTTTGGCCTAGTTCCTTTAGGTTGATTAAATTGCGGTATAGCCACCATCAATAATTATTGATTGACCAGTTAGGTAACTTGATGCTGATGAGCAGAGCAAAGTAACTAGCCCATCTAGATCGCTGGGTTCCCCCATTCTTCCCATGGGAATCAAATTTCTCCACTGGGCAGCCAATTCAGGATTTGCATCGGTAAATTGGCGTGTCATATCCGATAAGAAATATCCCGGAGCAACGGCATTAACTCTAATACCGAGCGGAGCCCACTCGATTGCTAAAGATTTAGTAAGCATATCTACACCTGCCTTTGAGGTGTTATAAGAAGTTTGATTCTGTGGAATATTTACAATACTGCCTGACATTGAAGAAATATTGACGATTGATCCACTATGGCTATTGGCTTTACAACCTCGAGCAAACGCTTGGCAAGTGAGATAAGTGCCAGTCAAATTAATATCAATTACTTTTGACCAAGACTCTTTGCTTCCCAAAAGACTCTCTTCCCAAATTGTGATCCCTGCTGCATTGATTAGAAGTGTGGGGCTTCCGATCTCACTATTAACGCTATCAAAGGCGAGTTTGAGTTCTGCTTCAGATGTAACATCCACTGGGATTCCGATTACACGTTGCCCAGATTTACTCTCCAATGTAGATGCGCTCTGCACGACGTTCTCTAAAAGATCCAAGAGGACCACATCTACCCCTTGAGCGGTAAGGCCGGTAGCCATTGAATATCCAAGACCTCGTGCGCCGCCCGTTACGATCGCGACTTGTCCTCTTAAATCTTCAAACACTTGAGCGCTCCTTAGGTAAAAATGAGTTTCGACCATATCTGTAGATGTAATTAATATTACCCTAACTTAAGGAGATGAGATAGAAAAGAAGAATCACCCTATGAGTCGAAGACCGTATAAATACGAAGTTGACTATTACCTTTGTTTAATGCGCCCAACACGGACGTGAAGTTACGGTTTAACTATAAGGAAAATCTGAACAGAACTAAAAATTGTGAACAAGAAATTTATGTGGAAAAGCAAAAGGGACTTGGATATAAACCAAGTCCCAATTACTACCAAGCCACCGTTGTGAAAGTATCGCATACAAACTTGGTTACGCGCAGTTAAAAGAAATAAAGAAGAACCGCCCTATAAGCCGGGAAAAATTGAAAAGAGCCCCGATCTCTCGAGGCTCCTTCCTGCAAACAAATGGTCAGCTATATGGTTTGACCAATAACCACTGCCCAATCGCAAGTCTGCGGAGCTGGTGACGGGAATCGAACCCGTACCTCTAACTTGGTAAGAGTTAATACGCTAGCCATTACGCCACACCAACATCGCAGGATAAGAATGGCCAGGTAAGTGGCAAGCTAAAGGTTAAGTATTTGTAAATTGTGCAAGGTTTAATGTTGCGGAAAACAAAGAAGTCCCAAGACGAATCTCAGGACTTCTAAATGTCACCAGCTCCAGCGAAGACTTCTTGTAAAGGAGTTACCAGCTCAAGTCCTTGCATTTCATAATTTATCACATTACAAAAAGCAAAAGGACTTGGAAGTTATCCAAGACAAGGTTTTACAAAGACTTTTGAATTACTCGGCAAGAGCCTTATCTAATGGAATCGCATCTTTCCGAGACCTTGTTAAATAAGCGACCAAAGCAAGAATGATGGTTAAGAATATTGCGCTAGTCGTCGTAGTTCCCAATCCAATTCCGCCATCTTTCTTACTCTGAGATAGCAAGTCTCCGATTGAAGCCCCAAGCGGTCTGGTTAATACGTAAATTGCCCAAAAGGCTAAAACTGGATTAAGGAATTTACTCTTCCAAGTCAGAGCAATCACAAGAATTACTGCGGCAAATATGATGAGTGAAAGGCCGTATCCAAGTCCTAAACGTTCAGCAAATAAGTCTCCTGTTGCAGTTCCTAGGGCGAAAGTGAAAAGTATGGCACTCCAATAAAATGCTTCACGTCGAGGGGTATAAATACTATGAATCGCAAGTGAGGCCTCAGTCTTGTGCCAGATCACGAAAACTATTGCCAAAATTACTGAAAAAATTACTGATGTTGTAATTAGCGACACATTTAAATTATCTGTCAGATTATCGGTGAACAGAGTTCCTGCAATACTTATTAATACAACGACTAACCAATAAAGAGATGGCCGATATTCCGTCGATTTGAATTGGAATATCAGTGCAGTGACAAGCGCGACAATCGTCACTAAAGTGGTTCCATTCAATCCAAAACCTAGGGTTACATTTAAGTAATCTGCAAATGTTTCGCCTACTGTCGTTGCCAGTACTTTGATAATCCAAAAAAAGGCAGTAACTTCCGGTACTTTTACGAGCCAATTCTTATATTGCTTCGCATTTCCTACATGATTGAGTGAATTAGTCATTTGCGAAGGGTAATTGGGATGCCTGACTTGCAACGCAAAACAGACTGTGTAAATGCTTAGAATTTAAAGAAGAACCGCCCTTTAAGCCAGAGATGACGTTGTTATGCATGATGCTGCGCTCAAATTTCTGGTTTGTAAAAATCAAAACTCTACAAATCCATTTGGGTGCCAAGGGTGATGACTCGGCTCTCGGGATGTCCAAAGTAGCTTGAGGCAGTTGCTGAATTTCTGTGAAGAATTGCAAAAGTTTTTTCAGTAAGGCCGCTAATAGAACCCTCGGATGATTCAATGAATGTTCGATCGGCTAGGTAGTAGGTACATTTTGCTTCTTCTTCAAGGGGCATGACAAAGTCGATAATGGAATATCGCCTTAGACGATCGTCACAATCAAAATATCTTTTGGACAAGAGTGAAGGTTCTTAAGCTGAGCAGCAAGTGCCTGCGGAACTTTAAATGCGGAAGTAGATAGGTAAATTCCAGTGTCTGGAATAACGGCAACATCTTCTGAAGCAATTGCTCGATCGATATCGTCCCACGAAATATCTTATTCCACTTAAGCTTGTCAACGGCAATGTAACCAAATGCCAAAGTGTCCCAAGTCCGCATATAAAGCCTTCTGCACCAGCTACCGCCAAAATCACGGAAGAAAGAATTATCTTGCTGACCAAGCAACAGATGTAGCTGGCTTGCGCATCATGAGTAATGGTTTTCTAGAGTTACAAAACTGGTCCTTTCTTTTGGGTCAGGAATGATGACACGTTTAGAATAGATTGCCTAGAACTTCCTAAACAATCCCGCTACTCTTATTCGAAATACTTACCAAAGCACTTACCAAAGCACTTACCAAAGCACTTACCAAAGCACTTACCAAAGCACTTACCAAAGCACTTACCAAAGCACTTACCAAAGCACTTACCAAAGCACTTACCAAAGCACT
>Ga0163199_1002757_pt1 | contig 10731 bp, 6 predicted proteins | sample PL_2010_150m_FD_113537 | JGI IMG/M metagenome (GOLD analysis project Ga0163199, IMG submission 113537) | Freshwater microbial communities from Powell Lake, British Columbia, Canada to study Microbial Dark Matter (Phase II) - PL_2010_150m | ecosystem: Environmental > Aquatic > Freshwater > Lake ...
CCGTTATATGTATGGCCGTCAGTCGGGCGATATGCTGCAGGGTTCGAACGCGGTCAACGACAGGACTATCGTAAATAATGGCTGCGGCAAAGGCATCGATAGATGCAGATTGACGCCCACCTATATGGATATGAGCATGCACATGCTGGACATCATGTATGCGCCCACGGATTGGTTGAACCTGATGCTGATGCCGCAATTCATGGATATGGAAATGAATATGAGAGAGCTTGATGGTGCGCCGCCCGTTAAACCGGGCGGACACATTCATACGGGTACCGGCCATGCGACCGGCGGTGTCGGCGATACCGGCATGTATGCACTGGTCAAGCTGTTCGACAGGCCCATGCACCATGTTCATCTGGGTCTTGGCCTCAGTGCGCCGACGGGTGATGTGGACATTAGACTCAGACGCACGCATAAGCAAGACGAAGGCTTTATTCATTACGGCATGCAGCTCGGCAGCGGCACCTGGGATTTTAAACCCAGCCTGACCTATACCGGTAAGCTTGATGACTGGTCATGGGGTGCTCAAATCAGCGCTACCAAACGTCTCGAAGATAAGAACGCGTCAGGCTTTGCCTTTGGCGATAATTTCCAGTCTACGGCCTGGGGCGGCTATAACCTGACGCACTGGCTCTCGGCATCGATACGCGGGATATACACGGAACAGGGCGCCGTCAGCGGTAAATTCAACCCCACACCAGGGATCGTCAACGGCACGTTAATAAAAAATGTCAATCCCCAATCCGGCCCTATGGACTATAGGGCCAGTTATGGCGGGCGTTACTGGGACATCGGTTTTGGCCTTAATGCCGTTGTACCCAGCGGGGAGTTGGCCGGTAACAGCCTCGGCGTTGAATGGTTGCAGCCGATAAACACCGATGTTAACGGTTATCAGCTGGACCGTGAAGGCGCGCTGTCGGCAACCTGGAGCGTAGCGTTTTAAGCGTTGTCCGCTCAGGCTTGGGATTTGGCTAAAAATAACGCCCCGATTGTAGGAGCGGGCCATGCCCGCGATCAGCTGATATCATCGCCCATCGCGGGCATGGCCCGCTCCTACCAAAAAATAAACCGCCACAGCTTCACAGATTAAACCTATAAATCTGTGAAGCTGTGAAGCTGTGGCGACTGTGACAGGGAGTACTTATAACGCAGATAAAGCATGAAATTTTTCCATTATGAATTCAATGCGATGGGTACGCCGTGCGATATCCAGCTTTTTGCCAAAACCGCGGTGCGGGCGAAACAAGTCGCAGAGCTTGCGATTGCCGACGTCAGGCGGCTGGAAATGCGTTATTCCCGCTATCGTAACGACAGCTTTTTGTCCGAGATCAATCGCGCGGCGGCAGCAGGCGACAGTATCCCGGTTGATCCTGAAACGGCCGGATTGCTGAATTATGCAGCGACCTGCCATCAGCAAAGCGATGGCCTGTTTGATATTACGTCGGGCATTTTACGCAGGGCCTGGCGATTTGACCTGGACAGATTACCCGATGATGAACATATCCAGGCGCTGCTGGCTAAAATCGGCTGGCATAAACTGCGCTGGAATCCCCCTGTCCTTGACTTTCCGGTTCCGGGCATGGAGATAGATTTCGGCGGCATCGTCAAGGAATACGCAGTCGACAGGGCGGCGGCACTGTGTTGGACAGAGGGCATCCGGCATGGCGTAGTCAATCTGGGCGGTGACATCAAGATCATCGGCCCGCGCGCGGACGGCAGTCCCTGGCGTATCGGCATACGTCATCCACGCCGCCAAGACGCCGTGCTGGAAACGCTGTCCTTATATGACGGCGCGCTTGCCAGCAGCGGCGACTACGAACGCTGTCTTGTCGTCGACGGCGTGCGTTATGGCCATGTACTGAATCCCCAAACCGGCTGGCCGGTAAAATACCTGGCATCGGTCAGCGTAGTCGGCGAATTTTGCGTCGTTGCCGGCAGCGCTTCGACGATTGCGATGCTTAAGGAAGACAACGGCCCGGCCTGGCTGGAAGGCTTGGGCTTGCCGTATTGCTGGGTGGATGTACAGGGCAAAACAGGCGGTTCATTAATGCCAGCGTAGGGCGTGCCGTGCGCGCCCAATAGGGGCTTCCCAAGCTGCGAGAAAGGCGCGCGCGGCGCGCCCTACATCGTATAACGGGAGTGCAGGCTTTGCTTGCCCGCGCAGGCAAAGCCTGCACTCCGTAAACACCAATGGATAAAAGATGATGAATAATACATTAAACATTTTCGACCGCACCGGGCTTTATCTGACGGTTTTCTTAACCGGGGCGTCGGTCATGGTGATAGAGCTGTTAGGTACCCGGATGATTGCGCCGTTTTACGGCGCGAGTCTTTATGTCTGGTCATCGCTGATTTCGGTAACGATGATCGCATTGGCGATCGGTTATTTTGTCGGCGGGCGCTGGGCCGACCGCGCAAAACGCACCGGATTGTCGCTGATAATCGCTCTTGCGGCCTTGTTCACATTATTGATTCCATGGGCAACGCGCGCGGTATTGCTGGCGACCGATCCGTTAGGCCTTCGCGCCGGCGCTTTTGTCAGCGCGCTGGTCTTGTTTTCGCCCAGCCTGACCCTGTTGGGTATGGTAGGACCTTTTGCAATTAATCTGTCGACAGCCAGATTGGATGGCGTCGGTAACAGCGCCGGTTCAATCTATGCAGTCAGTACGGTGGGCAGTGTAATCGGTACCTTGGCATTGGGGTTTTTCCTGTTTCCTCTGGTAGGCTCCCGCCAGATTCTTGTCGGCCTTGGGCTCTTGCTGCTGGTACTGGCGATGGTTGTCGCCGTTTATGAACAAAAAAAATTGAATGTGCCTGTCGCAATTTTGCCCAGTGTTGTGCTGGCGATAGCCGGGTTGTGTCTGTTGCCGAAAATAGTCGGGGCAGGGCACAGCTATACCGGCGGCAATCAGTTTCAAATCCAGTCCGAACGTGAAAGTCTTTACGGCTGGGTGCGGGTTATCGATCAACCGTCCCGCGATCTGCGCCTGTTGACGTCCGATGCGTCAACGATAGGCGCATCCGGCATCAGCGATGGACAAAGCCGCTTGAGTTACCAGGATATTGTCGGCCTGATTCCCGCCCTGGCGCCTAAAAAAATGACCCGTGCGCTGATTATTGGCCTGGGCGCAGGCCACATGGCGAAAGTTCTGCATGATCGCTACGGCATAGTAACCGATACCTTGGAAATAGACCCTGCCGTTGCTGAAGCGGCATCCGACTATTTTGGCTTCAAGCCTACCGGTCTGGCGATTGTCGGTGACGCGCGTTATGAAATACGGCACCTGAAAGGGCCTTACGATTTAATTATTCATGATTGTTTTACCGGCGGATCGGAACCCGCCCATTTATTAACGGTTGAGACATTGACGCAGTTGCGTGGATTATTGTCGGAGCAGGGCATACTGGCGCTTAATTTTGTCGCCTTCGCGCACGGCGAACACAGTATCGCGCTGGCATCCGTGTCGAAAACCGTAGCCGAAGTGTTTCCACAGCAATCGGTTTTCGTATCCGAACCCGGCAGGGATTTCAATGACTTCATTTTTCTCGCCGGCCGCCGGCCTATAGACCTTAATTCAAAAGCGCTGCTTGCAGACCAGGCGGACTGGCTGAAAAACCGGGTGTTTCCGGTAGACAAGAGTGCAGGCGTTATATTTACCGATAATCTTAATCCTCTGGAACATCTGCAAACCGCTAAAGCCGAGCATTACCGACATGTGATTGTTGACTGGTTTGGCCCCGAACTGCTGGTGCGTTAGCCGTAGGAGCGGGCCATGCCCGCGATGGGCGATGATGTGAGCACTGATCGCGGGCATGGCCCGCTCCTACAAGGTTTTATAAGCTATTTACCTTACGAAACCCGGTGTGCAGGCTTTACTTTTATAACCACATATAACCACAGGGGCGGGCATGCAACCGGGAAAGCACAGCCTGCACTCCTATTGGCATTGCGTCTTTGTGCGCCATGTTACCTAACTATCCGATTTAACCGGCCTGCTCAGCGGCCCGCTGCCTGAGCGTGCGCCTAATCCATAAGCCATTGTTGATGTGTGTGGTATATGCCGGCACATAGACAGCAAAACCTGAATGAAATATCAGCCTCGATGATCAGGAGTAAGGATTTTACAAGCCTGTAAAAAGCGGGCTGTGTCATAATAGTGCCGGGATAGAGCGGCAATAATCATGCTGCTGTTAAAATGGATGTTTAATTGCATAATATTAAATCGTAACCCATTGATTTATATTTGCTCTTGCTTGGTATGGCGCATCGGCCCGTTACCTGCATTGGTAAATCAATTGATTAAAGCCTCGTTATGTACGAAAAAAAACCTGTTTCAATATCAATGCCGGCCATGAATCTCATTGGCTCTCAGATGTTAGTCCGAAACGTCAAACAGCAGTCGCTAAAAAAATCGCTGGCATTGATATTACTTACCTATTCGCATGGATTATGGGCCGGCTGTGATACGCCTTTCGACGATTTACTGAAACTGCCGCTGGAGCAATTGCTGCAAACCGGGGTAGGCGTTGCCTCCAAGGTTTCCACCGACCCGGACAAGCAGCCCGCGTCGGTGACCGTTGTGACCCATGAACAATTACAGTTAAGCGGCGCCCGCACGTTAAACGAGGCATTAATGACGTATGTGCCGGGTTTTTTCACAGTGGAAGACCAGGATGACACCATCGCGTCATTCAGGGGGCTGGCGGCCGATAATAATTCCAAAGTGATGATGCTGTTGAACGGACATAATCTCAACGCTGAATGGTTTATGGGGCCGCCGGATGCGATACTCAACGGCAATAATTTCGACTGGATAGAACGTATCGAAGTGATCCGCGGCCCCGGTTCGGTGACGCTGGGACAAGGCGCTTTGCTGGGTGTTATCAATATCGTTACGCGGAACGCCGAGCAAGTGGCAACAGGCTGCAGTCAAAGCAAGGCAAACCTTTTGGCCGGCGCCGGTTTAAATAATGCGTGGCAGGGCGGTATGGAGTATGCGTTTAATGATGAAACCCATGACGCTTACCTGCACGTCAATGAGAGCGATTATGACGGACAGGCCTTGCGTCACGAAGGCTGGGCGGAAAGCAAGGCATTTCTGGGTAATTCAGGCGGTGTTGTCGCCGATGCCGGACATCGTTTGAAGCGTTCGGACAATCTCAGTCTTTTTGGACATTTTCGTTACCGTCAACTTAATTTTGATGTGCTGCATACCGATCAGACCCGCGATTTATATAATTTTTATTTCGACCGCGATCAGCTCGAACAATCCGTTACCTATTTCGGCCTGTCGCACCGCTGGGATATTCATCCGGGAGTGGAATTGGACACTAAAGCGGATGCGACCGTGGATGATTATACCTTGCACTCGGTTACGGCAAATGCCGTCTCAGGCGGCACCCGCGAAAATCGTTACGGGTTGCAGGCCGTGTTGCGCCTGAAGGATTTATGGCAAGGCAATACACTGGCTTTAGGGTCGGAATTTCATAAGTATGATTTAGGCGAAAACAATGCGAACGGCGATAATTTCATCGTCAATATCATGTCTCCCGAAAACAGGGCCATGCTGGACGCGCTCAAGCAAAGCAATACCTTCGTTTATCCGAACAGCATCGACGTGTACAGCCTGTTTATCGAAGACAATTACGACATCAATCATAGCCTGACCTTGTTCGGCGGTTTACGCTATGACCATCATAAAAACTGGGGCGAAAACTTATCGCCGCGGGTAGGGTTCTTTTATTACCCGTGGCAAAACGGCCAGTTCCGGGTTTCTTACAGTCAGGGATTTCGCGGCGCGGTAGGCTTAAATTACAGCGGCGGCTTCAGGCATGACGGCCTGCTTAGTGAAAGTAATTTCGACAAGGTCAGCAGCGCAAACATACCGGGGTATGATAATTTGCAGGCTATCCGGCCCGAAAAACTGGAGACGTTGGAGCTGGCATTCAATCAGCGTTTCAGCTCGCACTGGCAGTGGGAAAATGTGCTGTTTTACAATCAGGTTAAAAACATCATTGGTGTCGCGGCGATTCACGGCAATGATTTGGGCGTAGTCGTGCCGCCGATTGGCAGCGATGTGCCGGGCAGCGCAAACAACTACTGGTTTTTTAAAAACAATGACGGCAGTATCGATCAATTGGGTTTTGAAGCGAGTCTTCATTATGTCGCTGAACCGTTCAATGTGACCGTCAGCCATGCCTATGTCGATGTTTTATCGGTCAGCCAACAAAACATAGGCAGCATGTACATCACTAACACCGGTCAATTGCGGGCAACCCCGGAGAATGTAACGCGTTTGAACATAGCCTGGCATGCGCTGCAACAGGTCACTTTCGGCGTCAATTATCTGTATTACAGCGACTGGTATGCAACGACCGGAATGAGGGCTGATGGCGGGCATCTCTTAAGTGCCGGCGCGCTTTATACGCCCTGGGAGCGGCTGGAATTATCGCTGAGCGTGAAGAATATTCTCGGTGAAAATAACCTGTACCCGATGAATAATAACGCAAACGGTTATGTATCTCCCGGTACACCGGCACTGGAAGCTACGACGTTTTGGCTGAAAGCCAAGCTGAGTTTGTTTTAATGTTCGGCATTCGCTTAATAAAAGCGGCTTGTAGGTTGGGTTTACCCACAGAGCATAAAAGCGTGGGCGGTTTTATGCTCGTTCCTGATAAGATTCGCGATGTCTTTAAACGGTATCAGCGGTATTCGCTGCTTGCCTGTTGGCTGGCCGGCATTTATCTGGTTCCACCCGCGCTTGCCGCCGGCACAAAAGAACAGCAAGTTAAAGTCAGTTTCATCTACAATTTTGCCAAATTTATAAAGTGGCCGATAGCGGCAAGTCCAGGCACGCCTTTTGTTATTTGCGTGGTAGGCGAACAGCCTTTATCCGGTAACATCGGTTTGCTGCAAGGCCGACAAGTCAATGACCGTGCCATTGAGGTACGGCTGATTAACCGGCCGGAGCAGGGGGATTGCCACATTCTTTTTATCGGCGACAGCGAAGTTCAAGGCTTGCCGAATATTTTGCAGGGCATAGCGGCATTACCTGTACTCAGTATCAGCGATCTGCCTAATTTTGTGCATGCCGGCGGCATAATAGGCATCAAAGTCATCGATGACAGGGTACGTTTCGATATTAATCTGGCGGCTGCACATAAAGCGGGATTGAACATCAACAGCCAGTTATTAAAGCTGGCCACCGAGGTGTTGCAATGACCCCTGCCCCTGAACGTGTAGATGGCGCGCGCGGCAAGCCGTCTCTGGCGCGGCGGTTCTCGCTGATTCTGGTGCTGACCACGGGCCTCGCGATTACGTTGACCATCTTGGTATTTGCCGCGGGTGTCGGGCTAAAGATTTACCAGGACACCCAAAATCAGCTGTTAAGCCTGGCCCGGGTCATCAGCCAAAATAATCAGGCGGCGCTGCTTTTTCGCGATCAGGAGAGCGCCGAAATTACACTGAGCGCGTTGCAGGCCAAACCCGAAATCAATGCGGCGTTTATCTATGATGCCGATAATACCCTGTTTGCGGCTTACACAGCTCCTTCGTTGCATAATCACGACAGCACAATCATGTTTCTGGAACCCGTCCTGCGCGCGCTGTTTCCCGTGCATTTACAACTGGAACAGCCTGTTATCCGGGATGGCGAGACGATCGGGCGGATTGTGCTGCATGCGGATACTTACCCCGTCTGGCTGCAATGGCTTGCAGGTCTCTTGATAGGAATCTCGCTGTCTTTTATCAGTATGCTGGTTGCCGTCCGCTTTGGCCTGCGTTTAAGCGGCACCATTACCCGTCCGATAATGGAACTGGCGCATACCGCCGATCGGGTGACAAGGCATGAGGACTATTCAGTTCGCGTTACCGACAGTAAATATCAGGAAATCGCCGCGCTGATCGGCAATTTCAATTTTATGCTGGAGGAGATCCGCCTCAGGGACAACAAACTGCACCGGCAGCAGGAACTGCTGGAATGCGAGGTGAAACAGCGCACGATCGAATTAAGTCACGCCAAAGAACAGGCGGAAGCGGCGAATCAGGCCAAAAGCGATTTTCTTGCCAATATGAGTCATGAAATTCGCACGCCGATAAACGCCGTCATCGGCATAAGCTATTTGCTGGCGCGCACCGAGCTGAGCAAGAAGCAGCACGATCATCTGGACAACATTAGATCAGCCTCCGAACACTTGCTCTCTATAATCAATGACATTCTCGATTTTTCAAAAATTGAAGCCGATAAAATGGAGCTGGAGTGCGAAAACTTTAATCTGGATACGGTGCTGATTCATCTTATCAACTTGTTTGCCGCTAAAGCCGAAGAAAAAAATATTGAACTGATGCTGCGTTGCCTGCCTTCCGTACCGCAGGCATTGGTCGGCGATGCGCTGCGCCTGGGACAGGTGCTGATCAATCTGACATCTAACGCGTTGAAATTTACCGATAGCGGCGAAGTGATCATTGCCGTTGACGTAGACACTGAAACCGTGGATGAGACGGTGTTGCGTTTTGCGGTCTGCGACACCGGGATAGGCATGACCGAAGCGCAGATGACCGGACTGTTCCAGTCTTTTTCGCAAGCGGATTGCTCTACGACGCGCCGTTATGGCGGTACGGGGCTGGGCTTGGCCATCAGCAAGCGTCTGGTGGAATTAATGGCAGGGAAAATAGGCGTTACCAGCAAACCGGGGCGGGGCAGCGAATTCTTTTTTACCGCACGCTTCGGCATTCAGAAGGCTGAGCGGAAGACAGCGCCGGCATTCGGCATTGCGGGTACTGACCGGCGCCGGATTTTGCTGGTTGATGACAATTCTCATGCGCGCGACATTCTGTCGGCGATGCTGACTGAATTCAGCCTGGATGTTCATGCGGTCGCTTCGGGGGCGGATGCCTTGCGGGAACTTGAACGCGCCGCGCTTGGCGGTGACAAGTTTTACGACCTGATATTGCTGGATTGGCAAATGCCGGTGATGGACGGTATCGAGACTGTCCGCCGGATTCGTATCGGCGCCCGCCTGCCTGATATACCCATCGTAATCATGCTTACAGCCTCTGCCGATGATGAATTACTCAATACCGTCGACAGCCTGGAAGTGGACGGGGTGCTGCTCAAGCCGTTTACGCATTCGGTTTTCTTCAATACCATTATGAATCCTCTGGACAAAACAGGTTTGGACAAATCGGCTTTAGGCAAAACACGCTTCAGCAGCATAAAACAGGCCGCATATCCAGACGCCGAATACGATCAACCTCAGCTTAACGGTAGCGTACTGCTGGTTGAAGATAATCTGATTAACCAGAAACTAACGGTGGAATTGCTTGAATCGATGGGCGTGACGGTGGTTGTCGCCTGCAACGGGTTGGAAGCCGTCGAAAAAACGGCCGGCTTTCATTTTGATTTGGTGTTGATGGACATTCAGATGCCGGTGATGGACGGCTACGAAGCGACTGAAATAATCCGCCGCCAGCATGCATTGGCGGATTTGCCTATTATCGCGATGACGGCTAATGCAATGTCCCGCGATCGCGAGCGATGTTTAGCGGCGGGTATGAACGACCACATTGCCAAGCCTGTTGATTTGGCAATCCTGCACCGCATGTTGGCCCGGTGGCTGCCGGTCGCGGAGGGAAACGCCTGCGCAAAGTGCCCCAACTGTATATCACAAGCCGCAATGACAAGCTGTCCAGACGTCCTTCCCGATACTATTCCCGGCATTGATTTAGTTGCCGGGTTAGCGCGTTTGGGGCAGAATCGCACGCTATACCACAAACTGCTGCTGGATTTTTACCGTGAGCATTACCACACCGCGGAGCATATCGGGCTGGCGTTAATCGAGGGCAAGATTGATTATGCCAAGCGCATCATCCACGCCGTCAAAGGCGTGACGGGCAACCTCGGGATGGTCGAGTTATTTGCCGGTGCAACACAACTCGATGAATCGCTGAAGCGGAGGGAATACAGGCCCGAACTGTTCACCGCTTTTCAGCATAATTTCAACCGGATGGTCAGCGTGCTGGCACAATTACCTGAGCCGGCGCGCAGCTACGAAAACTATGCGGATAGCAACCGCCCCGCATTCGATGCAACAGACCTGTGTCCTTTGCTGATCACGCTTGCCGAGCAGTTGCAGAAGGGCACTCCCCGGGCCATTGATCTGCTGGCCGACATCCGGGTATGCCTGGGCGGAATGCTGCAGGAACACCTCGAACGTCTGGAGGCGCAAATCGATAATTTCGATTTCGAGGGAGCCGGATGTACGTTAGCTGTTATGCAAAATGCCCTGAAAGAAACTCCTTTACTGAAAGCAGATGATGATGAAAACACGCTCTAAGCTTCTGATTATCGACGACGAACCTATTAATATCCGCATGCTGGACGGCATGCTGCGGGATACCTACGAGATCATCGTCGCCCTCAACGGGGAACAGGCGCTCAAACGCGCGACAGATATTCCGCCGCCGGACCTGATTCTGCTCGATATACAAATGGAAGATATGGATGGCTACGAGGTCTGCAGGCGATTGATGGCAAACGATATGACCCGCGGCATCCCGGTAATTTTTGTCACGTCGTTGACGGATGAGGAAGATGAAAGAAAAGGACTGGAGTTGGGAGCTGTAGACTATATCACCAAACCTTACCGGCCATCCATTATCCAGGTGCGTTTGCGCAATCACCTGGAATTAAAGCATAAGCGTGACATGCTTGACCGCCTCTGTTC
>Ga0163199_1002760_pt1 | contig 10727 bp, 6 predicted proteins | sample PL_2010_150m_FD_113537 | JGI IMG/M metagenome (GOLD analysis project Ga0163199, IMG submission 113537) | Freshwater microbial communities from Powell Lake, British Columbia, Canada to study Microbial Dark Matter (Phase II) - PL_2010_150m | ecosystem: Environmental > Aquatic > Freshwater > Lake ...
CGTGTCGCTCCCTCACCTCAGGCCAACGGCAAGATCGAGCGCCGCTTCGGAACCTTCCAACGCCGGCTTGTCACCCTTCTCTCCCACGCCCGCGCCACCACCTGGAAGCAGGCCGATGTCATCCTCCAAATGGAGATCGCCCGCCAGAACCGCACCGTAAATCGCTCCACCGGCAGCAGGCCTCTCCAGCTCTGGCAGGAGCAGGTTCTCTCGGCCTGTAGCAGAATGCTCCCCGTTCCTCCCGCCACCCTCCTTGATCTCCACCTCTCGCTGCGCTGTCGCCGCCGCGTCGACAACGCCCATTCCATCGACTTCGCGGGGCGCAACTACGACATCTCAGCGACCCTCCGCAAGTCCGTCGTCATCGTTTACCATCCAAACCGACAATTCTGGGTCGTTGAGCATCCTATCACCAACGTTTGGCCTTCAATTTTGGGGCATTTCACCCTCTAAACTTGCTGTCCAGTTTTGAACCGGCAAGAAATCCAGTTTTGAACCGTCGCCGACACTGAGCAAGCAATTTCTTGCCAACGGGCCCCATCGGGGCGATGGGTGGGGTTGTGAACAACCAGCGCCCTCGTGGCAGGAAACAAAATGGGGGGCAGTCTGCAAAGTCGGGTTCCGGAACAGGTCAACAGGCAACACATCGGCACCGGGGAGGTCCGAATGCGGAGGTCGGAAACCGGAAGGGGGAGTCAGGAATGGGGAGTGCGGATCGCGGATTGAGGAATGGAAAGGCCGATCGCCCGGGGAAAGCGGGCGAATCCGTAGGCACAAGAGGGGAGAACGGGCGGCCGGCCCGTTTTGAGGCGAAGCCGGGCAGACATGCCACACACGGGCAGAAAACTGGCGGAAGAACGCATGGTCAGAAAGTTGAGGGGAAAAATATTGGCAGCGGGAGGCCTAGCGAAGCACGGCGGGGTGCCGCACATGCACCACGGAAAGGCTCGGGCCCGTCGGTGCGAATACAGAATCCGGAACGCGGAGAGCGGAAAGCGGATTCCCTGAAGCAGGACATCCTGCGTCTGCTGGCCAAGCGTCCGTTGGACAAGGCCGAGATTTCCGATGCTCTGAAACTGGATCCGTCGCTTCGCTCGAAACTGCTCGGGCTGATGCGCGACATGGAGATCGCGGGCGAGATCGCGAGGATCCGCAAGGATCGATATATCATTCCGAAGGAGGCGGATCTTTTCACAGGGATTATCCAGGTTCATGCCAGCGGGGGAGCACACGTTCTCAACGAGGCGGCTGGAGAGCCGGATCTTTACATCAGCGCGGAAAACTCGTTTACGGCGATGCACGGCGACCGGGTGGTGGCGCGGATTGATGCCGGGCGACCGGGTTTTCGCGAGCCATCTCCCGCGCGCCGCGAGGGGCGGGTGATCCGGATCCTGACCCGAGCGAACGAGACGATTGTCGGCACGCTCCAGAAATCGAAAAACTTTTTCTATCTGGTTGCTGACGACCCGCGGTTCGTCCACAACCTGTATCTTCAGCCGCCGGCACTGCCTGTTGTGGCGCATGTCGGGGACAAGGTGGTGGCGCATCTGGATTCGTGGCCATCACGGCATGTCAACCCGGAGGGGCACATCATCGAGGTGCTCGGAAAAGTCGGCGATCCCGGGGTGGACATGCTCTCGATCATCCGGAAGCACAACCTGCCAGTGGCATTCCCGGCGGATGTCCTGCGGGATGCGGAATCTGTCCTACCCGAGGTCGAGGCTGGCGAGGCTGCCAGGAGGGTGGACCTGCGGAATAAATTCATTTTCACGATCGATCCCGACGACGCGAAGGATTTCGATGATGCGATCGATGTCGAGCGGACGGGCGAAGGATGGAAGCTCGGGATCCACATCGCGGATGTGTCGCACTATGTGAAGCCGAAATCCGGGCTCGACCGCGAGGCGAAGGTGCGCGGGAACAGCGTCTATCTGGTTGACCGGGTGATCCCGATGCTTCCCGAAGCCCTGAGCAACGGGATCTGCAGTTTGAAGCCCGGTGTGGACCGGCTGGCATTTTCCGTCTTTGCGGAAGTGGACCGGCACGGAAAAGTTCATTCCGTCCGCTTCGCGAAGTCGGTGATCCGGAGCCAGGTGAGGCTGACCTACAAGCAGGCGTTTGAAATCCTGAACCTTCCGCCGCGCGGGGACACGCTTGCCGAGCGCGTGCACACGGCATGGGAGCTCGCATCCCTCCTCCGGAAAAAGCGCTTCGCCGCGGGGTCGCTCGATCTGGATTTTCCGGAGCTCAAAGTCTGGCTTGATGCGGATGGCAAGCCGGTCCGCCTTGAGCGGGTTGAAAACGACATTTCGCACCAACTCATCGAGGAGATGATGCTGCTAGCTAACGAACTGGTTGGACGGGAACTCAAGCTGAAGCGGCAACCGGCACTCTATCGCATCCACGAAAAGCCGGATCCCGAAAAGCTGCAGGAATTCCGCGAGTTCGCATCCGGCCAGGGAGTGCGGGCGGGGGATCTCACAAATCGCGAGGAGCTCAAGAAGCTGCTCTCCGGGCTGCGCGGACAGCCGCACGAATCGGCGGTGAAGGTTGCGTTGCTCAAGAGCCTCAAGCGCGCGCGCTACTCCCCGGAGCCGGTCGGGCATTACGGGCTTGCCAAGGCGGACTATACGCACTTCACGAGCCCGATCCGCCGCTACAGCGACCTGATCGTGCATCGTGCGTTGGAGCGCCAGCTTGGACTCACAAAATCCGGTCCCGACTCGCAGGCGCTCGGAGCGATCGCCGAGCACATCTCAACTACCGAGCGCACGGCAGCCGATGCCGAGCGGGAATCTGTGCGTCTGAAAAAACTGGAGTTTTTTCAACTTCAGGTCGCCCGCCGCACGGGGCAGGGTTTTCGGGCCGTCATCATGGACGTTCGGAATTTCGGAATGTTCATCGAGCTGCCCGAGTTCCTTCTCGGAGGTCTTGTTCACATCTCATCGCTTGCGGGGGATTTCTTCGTCCCGGATCTTGCGAAGGGGCGACTCGTCGGCAGAAAGACCAAAAAGGTCTACCGTGTTGGTGACGTGATCGAGGTCGTCGTCGCCCGTGTCGACATGTTCAAGCAGCAGGTGGACTTTGCAGTTGCATGAAGAAGGCAATCCTTGTCCTCGCACTGTTGTCCTGCGGCTGCGCCGGAGGGGGAAAGGTCACGCAGTTTTCAACGATCGATGCGTTGTTGGCCGGAGTTTATGACGGGGACTTCGACTGCGCGCAGGTCGCGCGCGCGGGGAACCTCGGGCTCGGAACATTTGACCGTCTGGACGGCGAGATGGTGGTCTCGGGCCATCGGGTCTACCAAGTCAAGTCGGACGGAGTGGTGCTTCGCCCGCCGGGATCTCTTGGGACGCCATTCGCGACGGTCGTGAATTTCCGGCCCGACAAAACTTTCAAAACGTCCTCCGGGCTTTCCATGCGGGCGCTGGAGGAGCAGATCGACCGTCTCTGCCCGAATCCGAACGGGATTTATGCCGTCCGGCTGAGCGGCCGGTTTTCCGCGATGAAGACCCGGAGCGTGCCGGCCCAATGCAAGCCATACCCCGATCTGGTGGTCGCGGCTGAAAAACAGACGATTTTCGAACTCGGTCCGATTGACGGGACGGTCGTGGGATTCCGGTTTCCAGCATATTTCAAGTCGCTCAACGTGCCCGGATACCACCTGCATTTCCTCTCAAAATCCAAATCAAGCGGCGGCCACATTCTGGGCATGACCGCTGAGTCGGGCAGCGTGGTCCAAGTCCAGGAATGCAAGCGCTTCGAATTGCTGCTTCCCGGTGCCGGAGGAGCCTTCTCAAAGGCCCTCCTCGAGCACGACCGCTCGAGGGAACTCCAGCAGGTCGAGCGCTGACGGCTAGGTTTTTCCGGATCGTTGATGGAATCGCGCGGTTGCGAGGAGAAGCACTGATCCGACAGCGAATCCAACGGGAAGAGCGATCAGAGATTTTCCGAAGAGGGCATTCTCCGAGAGCCCGGGAGCGGACGCGCGCAATGCCGATGTGAATGCGGCGAAGGCGAGACCGGCGAACCCATAGCCAAGGTTGATCGCCATGCCCCGGAAGCTGAGCACGGTTGCCCGCAGGCCGGATTCCGTCCATGCGTTGATGTAGTTCGAAAGGAAATACTGCATCAGCGGCATCGATAGGCCGATCGGCAGGACGACCCAGACGCCCCAATACGGGGTCGCGAGGCAGAGCCCACAGAGGCCGGCGAAGATCAGGATGCCGACCATCACGAAAACCTGAGTCGCAGAGAATCTGGCGGCCGCGCGACGTGCGAGCGACGCCGCGATGAAGCCGAGGAGCGCGTAGAAGGAGCCGAGGAATCCATTCACAAATTCCGGAATTTCGATCAGCCGGTAGTAATTGCTCGCGAATGTCAGGAAAAGGCGCACGAGACTGTCGAAGAGAACCGCGCAGAGGAGCAGGAGGCGGATACGCGGGTCGGAAAAGACAAAACGCGCGCCAGCCACGATGTTGACAATGGCTCCCTGGATCGGATGCCCCTCGTGTCTAGCATCACCCGGTTCGCTCATCGCCAGCGCGCACGCGAGTGCCGGGAGAGATGTGGCAAGCGTCATGAAAACCGGCCAGCGGGTTGTCGTGGGAACCGCTCCGTCGAATCCCAAAAACTTCAGCACCTGACCAGCAATGTGCCGGTCGAATGCCAGGGCTCCGAGGATCATCGCCACGAAAAATGCGGCAGAAGACCAGCGCATCAGGGTCGTGAGGACATCCCTCCAACGTGCCTCCCGGTTTTCTTCGGCAAGGGAATCGTAGGCAAGCGCCTCGTCCGCCCCGCTTGCGCAGGCCTCCGCTGTTCCGCTGAGGATGCGGTTGAGGATCAGGAGCGGAAAAAGCCAGGGCCCGGGCGGGGCGAAGGCAAACACGCTCATTTCGACCACCATCAATGCGGCGGCCAGCACGACCATGGATTTCCTCCCGATCAGGTCGGCAAGCGCGCCGGATGGGATTTCGAAGAGGAGGATCGTCGCAGCCCAGACCGAGTTGAGCAGGGCGTATTGCTCGAGCGAGAGCCCGAGGTCGAGGAAGAGGACACCGAGGACCGGGTAGTAAAACCGCGCGTTGAAGAACACCCGGAAGGCAATGAACAGTGGGATGTTCCGGCTCATGACGAAACCTGTGCAAGGACCACTTGGAATGGCACATCTTCAAGCATCCCGAACACGTCATGACGGGTGAGCCGGTCGCGCGTGGTCGCCGGGCTGGAAATTCCGCAGAGGAATCGGGCCATCGCGCGTTTTCCGCGCAGTGCGGCGTGGCCTTCCGCGCGCAGTTCTTTGATCGCCTGCAGATCGGGGAGCGAAATCTCCCTCGCGGTGCTTCGTGGCAATGGGGCCGCTGTTTCTCCCTTGCAGCGTCCGCAATGGCCGCAGGGTGAGGGGAGAGCCTCTCCGAAATACTCCAGAAGGCGTCTGGTCGAGCAGCCAGTGGCCTCGGCGAATGCCACAATGGAATCCAGCCGCGCAAGATCGGATGTCTCGCGCTCCGAAAAAAGCCCGTAAAGCCAGTTCGCGATGTCGCGCGGGGACCGTTCCTTCGAGCCTGCGAGGAGGCGGAACCGGTGGCGCAGGCCTGCCGGCTTCATCTCGATGTCACCGGATTCCTCCAGATGGCCGAGCGCTTTCAATATCTTCTCCCGCGGCTCGCCGATCGCTTCAGCCGTCGCATCCGCATTGATCGTCAGCCACCGCCGCCCGCGCTTTCCGGCAGCAAAAACCTTTTTCAGAAACCGCTGGCGGTCCGCCGAGTGTCCGGCGATGACGCGGTCCTCCGGATGTCGGAATGCGATCTGGAACGTCGAGTAGAAGCTGCCTGCCGGCTCGAGGATCTTCTCCTTTTCGAGGTAGGTGATGACGGTTTCGAGGACGAGCGGGCGGATGTCGGTGGTGCGGGAGAGATCGTATCGGCTGATGTCGAACGTGTCGCCCTGCCGGAGCAGGTGGTCCACCATGTGACGGAGCGAGGATTCGTCCGGCGTGTCTCCGAGCGTGAAGTTCCGGAGAACGGTAAGGTCGTCCGCGCAGGCGAGGATTTCGCAGTGTGAGGGAAGCCCGTCGCGTCCCGCGCGGCCGATCTCCTGCTGGTAGTTCTCCAACGTCTTCGGAAGGTTGTAGTGGAAAACCGCTCGGATGTCGGCCTTGTCGATTCCCATGCCGAACGCGATCGTGGCCACGATGATATCGCACCGCCCGGCCATGAAGTCGTCCTGGGCGGAAGAGCGGACGTCATCGGCAAGACCGGCATGGTAGGCGCGGGCGCGCATGCCCGACTTCTTGAGGTGGGCGGCGACGCTTTCCGCAGTGCGCTGCAGGGTCACATAGACGATCGCCGGGAAGGGGTTTCCGGAATTGATTTTTTCGGTAAGGAGGGCCAGCCGGGTGGCGGCATCCACCGGCGTGATATGGATCGCGAGGTTCGGGCGATGGAACGATGTCTGCACGCGGTCGGCCCTGGCGATCCGGAATCCCCGGCAGATGTCCTTCACGACCGGCGGAGTGGCTGTCGCGGTGAGCGCAAGCACGCGCGGGATGCGGAGTTTTTTTGCCAGCGCGGCGAGGCGGAGATATTCCGGCCGGAAATTGTGCCCCCACTCGGAGATGCAGTGCGCCTCATCAATCGCGAGCAGGGCGATGTTCGTGCGCTTGATCTTCGCCATGAACGTCTCGCTCACGAACCTCTCCGGGGCGACGTAGAGAAGTTTGAGCGAGCCCGATGCCATGGTGTCGTAAATTTCAAAGACCTCTGCCGTGGTGAGCGTTGAGTCCAGGCGGGCGGCCGCGATCCCGCGCGCCTTCAGCACATCCACCTGATCCTTCATCAGCGCGATCAGTGGCGAAACCACAAGTGTCAGCCCCTCGAGTAGGATGGCGGGAAGCTGGTAGCAAAGCGATTTTCCTCCGCCCGTCGGGAACACGGCCAAGGCGGAGCGTCCGGCCAGCAGCGTCTCCATGACTTGTTGTTGGCCTGGCCGGAATTCCCCGTGCCCGAAAAGCCGGAGCAGTTCCTCATCGATCTCCCGTGTGGCTTGCTCGGTTGGCATGGGCGGGGAAACTAGAGCGCAGCAAGTCGTCTGACGCAACTCTGCAGGTGACGATATCCGGGAAACGACAGACCCCGCTGGCCAGAGTGTCAGTGTTCGTGTATAGCGGGCGCATGTCTTCCGACAACCAGAAGCCGGGTCATGCTGCGATGGCATTGCTGGCCCTTGGCGTTGTTTTCGGCGACATCGGCACGAGCCCGCTTTACGCCTTTGAGGCTGCGCTGAGCATGGCTGGAGCGGGGTCGGCGGTTGGAGTGGCTTCGTTGATCCTGTGGACTGTATTTCTCGTGGTGACGATCAAATATGCCGCGATTGTCATGCGGGCGGATTACCACGGGGAGGGCGGGATATTTGCTCTCATGGCCCTGCTGCGGACATCCGGGAAGAGTTGGGCTGCTGGCGGATTTTTGACGGCGATGGTGGTTTTCGGCGCAGCAATGCTTCTTGGCGACGGAGCGATCACGCCGGCTATTTCGGTTTTGAGTGCGGTCGAGGGACTCGCGGCGGTCCATCCCGGATGGGGACATTTTTCCCTGCCGGCAGCCGTGGTGATTCTGACGGCACTTTTTTGTATCCAGAGGTTAGGAACCGGGCGCCTGGGCGGGGTGTTCGGGCCAGTGATGTTACTGTGGTTTCTCTGTCTGGCTGCCATCGGAGCGGTGCAGATTGCGCGCTTTCCCGGCGTGTTGAGAGCGTTGGATCCGCGCGAAGGGATCCATCTGCTGGCAACTGCCGGATGGGGAGCCTGGGCGATTCTCGGGGCCGTGGTTCTTGCGGTCACCGGCGCGGAAGCGCTCTATGCCGATCTCGGTCACTTTGGCAGGAAGCCGATTCTGCGGGCATGGAGGTTTGTGGTTTTCCCGGCGCTGATTCTGAACTACCTCGGCCAGGCGGCCCTCGTTCTGCGGCATCCCGATGCGGCCCAGAACCCGAACTTGTTTTTTTTGCTGATCCCCGAGGGTGCGCCGCGTGCCGCGCTTGTGATCCTGGCGACACTGGCTACGGTGATCGCCTCGCAGGCATTGATCAGTGCGGTTTTTTCCCTGGCGAGCCAGGCGATGGACCTCGGATTTCTTCCCAGATTTTTCGTGCAGCATACCAGCACAAGCATCCGCGGGCAGATTTACATCCCGCTCGTGAACTTCCTGCTTGGCTCCGTATGCCTTTTCCTGGTGGTGGCCTTTCGGAACAGCGCCGCCCTCGCGAATGCCTACGGCATCGCGGTCACCTGCGCGATGGCGGTCACGTCGGTTGCGTTCGGCGCGGTGTTATTTTCCCGGGGCATCCTGCCCACCTGGCAGGCCGCCGCACTTACTGCCGGACTCCTCTGTCTGGACCTTCCGCTTTTCGGCGCCTGCCTGACCAAGCTTTTCGAGGGCGGATTTGTGCCGGTCCTGCTTGCGATAGCCTTGGGGGCCGTCATGCTGACCTGGCGCCGCGGGCGGCTGTTGATCCGGAGGACGATGAAATTCGGAACCGTCTCGGTGGAGGAACTCGGGAGGCGGCTGGAGGGCGGGGAATTCCAGAGGGTTGAGGGCACGGAGATTTTTGTCGTCCGCCGGCCGAACCCCGAGCACGCGGTCGCCTGCATCCTGGAGCAAAACCGCCGGGTCAAGGTTCTGGGACGCCAGCTCGTCATTCTTCTTCTGGATCCCGAGTGGGAGAATCCGTCGGAAAACCTCGGGGAGGTCAAAGTATCTGCCCACGATGGCGGGCTTTGGGTGGTGAGAGGCGCGCATGGATACATGGCTGAGCCGGACGTTCCATCCATGATGAAAAAGGCGGCGGACCAGAGCGGAGGAAAGTTCCAGATTGACCCGGAAGATTCCTTTTTTGTGATTGCGAGAGAGCTCATCGTCTCATGTCCTGAAAAACTGATGCCGTTCTGGCAGAGGCATCTGTTTGCGTTCATGAGCCGGAATGTCGTTCCGGGCCCGCACTATCTGAACATTCCGCCCGACCGCTTGATCATCTACACGTGGCTTCTCCGGCTTTGAAACAGGGGTGGGGAAGGGAAAAACTACGTTCTTCTCATCGTCGTGTCCCTGAGAAACTTCGCGTCGTCCCGGTCCGGGTAGTCGAGCGTGAAGTGGAGGCCTCGGCTTTCTTTTCGGTTGAGCGCACAATCGACGACCAGTGAGGCAACCGTCACAAGGTTGCGCAGTTCGAGGAGATCGGTGGTGATTTTGAAATTCCAATAGAATTCCTGTACTTCGGTGTGGAGATTGCGGAGGCGGGTGGCGGCGCGCTGGAGGCGTTTGTCGGTGCGGACGATGCCCACGTAATCCCACATCAGGCGGCGGATTTCCTCCCAGTTGTGCGAGATGACGACCATTTCATCGACATCCGAGACATGGCCCGGGCGCCACTCCGGAAGGTCGAAAGCAACGCGGGGTGGGCGGTTGCGCGAGGATTTTTCAAACGCATTGTGGGCCACGACAAGGCCCTCCAGGAGCGAGTTGCTCGCGAGGCGGTTTGCGCCGTGAAGCCCGGTGCAGGCGACCTCGCCGATGGCAAACAACCCGCGAAGCGATGTCTCGCCATTCAGGTCCGTCTTCACTCCGCCGCACTGGTAGTGGGCGGCGGGAACGACCGGGATCGGCTGTTTGGTGATATCGATGCCATGCTTCAGGCAGGTCTCGTAGATATTCGGAAACCGGCTTTTGACGAAATCGGCCGGCTTGTGGGTGATGTCGAGGAAGACGCACTTGCTGCCGCTGCGCTTCATTTCGGCATCGATCGCGCGTGCGACGACGTCGCGGGGAGCCAGCTCTTTCTGGGAGTTGTGCTTTTCCATGAACCTCCTCCCGCGCGCGTCGAGGAGGTAGCCGCCCTCGCCCCGCACAACCTCGGAGATGAGGAACGATTTGACTTCCGGATGGAAAAGGCACGTCGGGTGGAACTGGATGAATTCCATGTTCGCGATGAGGCCCCCGGCCCGCCAAGCCATCGCGACTCCGTCGCCTGTGGCAACGTCGGGATTGGTCGTGTAAAGATAGACTTTTCCGCATCCTCCGGTGGCCAGGACATTCACATCGCTTCGCAGTGTCTCGACCTCGCCGCTCTCCTCGTTCAGCACATAAACACCGACGCAGCTGTTCTCCATGGCATAGCCGAGCTTTCCGGTGGTGATGAAGTCCACCGCCATGTGGTTTTCCATGAGCTCGATGCCCGGATGTCCGGCGATTTGATCGAGAAGAGTGCGCTCGATCTCCATGCCGGTGGAGTCTTGAAAATGGAGGACCCTCCGCTTCGAGTGACCTCCCTCCCTGCCGAGATCGAGCTCGCTTTCCCCGTTCATGGTTTCGCGCCGGTCGAAGTGCATGCCGAGCTGGAGCAACTCCGAGATGCGATCCGGTCCCTGCGTGATGATCTCCCGGACGGCGTCCTCGTGGCAGAGCCCCGCGCCGGCGGTGACGGTGTCGCGGATGTGGAGATCAAAGGAATCCTCCTCGCTGGTCACACAGGCGACCCCGCCCTGCGCCCAGGCCGTGTTGGAGTCCGCGCGCCCGCGCTTCGTGATGAGCGCGACGCTGCCCTTGCCGGCGGCCTTCAATGCGAACGTCAATCCGGCAATGCCGCTGCCGATGACCACGTAATCAAATTCTCTCATGGGGTCGGGGGGAGGGGGATGTTGTCAATGAGTCTGGTGGCGCCAAGGA
>Ga0163199_1002761_pt1 | contig 10725 bp, 4 predicted proteins | sample PL_2010_150m_FD_113537 | JGI IMG/M metagenome (GOLD analysis project Ga0163199, IMG submission 113537) | Freshwater microbial communities from Powell Lake, British Columbia, Canada to study Microbial Dark Matter (Phase II) - PL_2010_150m | ecosystem: Environmental > Aquatic > Freshwater > Lake ...
GACTTGGCGAGAGGCACGGCGCGACGGCGATTGTGGGCCCGCAGCCGCGCACAGCACGTTCCAATTGCCCGGCGGAACCTCCCAGTACAACTGTCCGGCCCCATCCACGAACTTCGTCACGTCCAGCGCGCGGCTGCGGGACCACAATCGCCGTCGCGCCGTGCCTCTCGCCAAGTCGTCCTTTGACAGCAACGCGATCTCGGCCACTTGCACGTTCCAGTTTTCCTGGCCGCGGAACGGATGCGACGACAGGAACACGACACGGAAATGTTTCGCCCGCGTTTCGCCAAAGGAGATCGTCATCTTGTCCTGCGTCTCCAGCGCGACCCGTTTGAGTGGGCGGAAACTTCGCCCGTCCTCCGAACACTGCACCTCGATGTCCTTTGGCGCGCAGTGCAGATACGGCTTCAGATACAGCCCCGCCATCGGCCACGCTTCGGCGAGATCGAACTGAAGATACTCCGGTTTCTCCGGCGTCGGCCCCATGCCGGGCTTGTGGCCGTTGGAAACCCAGCGGGTGTCGTCCTCGCCGTCCTCGGCCAGCGCGGGACCGTAGTGTTGATACTGCGAACTGGCGCGCAACGTGATCTCCGGCCGCTCGTCTGCAGCCACCGGACAGGCCAGCGCGGCGATGTCGCGGTAGAATTCCTGCACCGCCTCCGGCTTCGGCAGCGCCACCGTGACGCGCCCCGGCCCTTTCACGACCGTCTGCGCGACGACGAGTTTCTTGGCGGCGTGCTCGTTGGTCACCCACGGCCCGCCGGCGTTCCAGCCGCTGCAAAGGTTCACGCCCAGCGCGATGCCGCACCGGGCCGCCTCGCGAACGGCATGTTTGTAAAGTTCGCGCCACTCCACGCTCATGAACGCCGGTCCGCGCGGCGCTTCCGGCCCCGCCTGCCCCGCATCGAAGAGCAGTGCGCCGCTGATACCCTGCTTTCGCATCTCCTCGAAGTCGCGCGTGATGCCTTCCTTGCGCGCCGCGCCATTGAGCCACCACCAGTAACACCACGGCTTGGCAGGCTCTGGCGGAGAAGCAAAACCGCGCGCGAGCGCATCCTCCGCCGCACCGGCTGCGGGAGTATTGAAAACAAGCGTTGCGGCAACCGCCGCCGAGAGAAGCGACAATGTCGTCTTTTTCATAGCCGTTGCTTTTTCATTGTCGGTCCGGCCGGGCTGCTTTCCAGCCGGCTTCCAACGCGGCTCGCAACTCCCGCACTGTATCTTGATGCGCAGCGTCCTGCGCGAGGTTCTTGTCTTCGCCGGGATCGGTCTGGTGGTCGTAGAGTTCAAGCTGGCCGTCGGGATGAACGATCAACCGATGGCGGTCGGTGCGGATGGTGTGGGCGCCTTTTACCAGCAGGCAACTGAATGCGGCTTTCTTCCACGGCCGGTCGGACCGCTGGATCAATGACACGAAGCTCGTGCCTTCGAGGTAATCCGGCGCGGGCAGACGGCACAGTTCGCAGAGGCTTGGATAGATGTCCACCAACTCCACGAGCGCCTGCGTCCGGGCGCCTTTCGGCAGCCACGGGACCGAGATCATCATCGTGACGCGCGTGCTGGTTTCGTAGTTGGTGAACTTGCTCCACTGGCCGTGCTCGCCGAGGTTCCAACCGTTGTCGCCCCAGAGAATGATGACGGTGTTGCGGTCCAAGCCGAGCCGCTTGAGTTCGTCGAGCACCTTGCCGATCTGCGCGTCCACGAAGCTCACGCTGGCGTAGTAGCCGTGAATCATCTCGCGCGCCTTCTCGGCGGAGAGCGGGCCTTCCTTCGGGATGTCGCCGTAGCGGCGCAGTTCGTCCCAGTTGTAGCGCGTAATGCCGTCGTTGACGGGCGCGAAGTTGGCGGGCAACGCGAGCTTTGCGCGGTCGTAGAGGTCCCAGTAACGCTTCGGCGCGGTCCACGGCAGATGCGGCCGGTAAAATCCCGGCGCGAGGAAGAACGGCTGGCCGGTTTCCTTTGCCTTGCGCAACTCCTCAACGGCGCGACGCGCGATGACGGCGTCGGGATGAACTTCGTCAGGCGTGTCGGTGATTTCGCACGCGGGCGGGCGCGGCAGTTTCGCGGCCTCGCCTTTGAGCGGGCGGACGTAGTTCTTCACGAGTGCGCGATGCTCCTCGCGTTGGTAGCCGGAGCAGTAGCCGTGCGAGGCTTCCTGTTCGGCGAAGGTGTCCGTGTAACGCTGCACCCAAGCCGGCGCGTCGTCGTCGTTGAAGTGATAGACCTTGCCGATGGAAACGGTGCGGTAGCCGCGATTGCGGAAGAGTTGCGGCAGCGTGACGGTCTGCGGCGGTGTCTTGCCGGTGACTTTCATCGTGCGGCCGATGCTCTCCGGCCGGAATCCCGACAGCAGGCTGGCGCGCGACGGCATGCAGAGCGCCATCTGGCAGTAAGCGCGGTTGAACAGCAGCCCATTGGCCGCGAGCCAGTCGAGGTTTGGCGACTTGACCGCGTCGCGCCCGTAACAGCCCAGTTCCGGCCGCAGATCGTCCACGGCGATGAAGAGGACGTTGGGTTGCTGCGCCGCGCACTCCAACGCAAACAGGAACAACGCGGCGACAGTGACGACGCCAAGCACAAGAGGCGCAGGAGTTCGGATCGAGAGGTTCATTTTCACTTGGTTGGCTCCTTCCGAAACACAGCGATCTCCGAGAAACCGGCATTCTTGTTGCGCGCGCCGACCTGGGTGACGACGATATCCATCCACGTGATCGTCTTTTCAGGGAAACTCAGCTTGAACGGCGTAGCGCCGTCGTTGGGCAACTCGCCGACCTGCGCAGTGGAGCCGTCGCTGAAGTTGATCTGCGCGGCGCGCACGTGGTCGGCCGGGTTCGGACGGTCGAAGAACCACACGCTGCCCGCTTTGACGGGTTCGAACCACGAGAGTCTGACCTTGGTGCCGATGCCGCCGCCCTTGCTCGCCCACTCGGCGTCGCGGTTGTCCGGAAAACCCTCCGCGACGCCGTCCACCAACGCCTCCGCGCGGTAGCCGCCGGCGCAACTCGGCACTTCGACTTTGGCCTTGCGCGCAAGGTTCGCGTTGCCTTGCATCGCCCGGATCAGCTTCATGTTCGCGAACGCGGTTCGGCGCAGGATGCTCATGCCCATCGGCACCAGCGCCACCGGCTCGTTCGCGTTGCTTTTTCGGTTGAAAAGCTTCCCGGTGAGCCGCAGCGACGACTCGGCCCACGGGTTGGTTTTTGCAGCGGTCCTCGCAAACCGGAACGCGCCGCTGTCTTCATCCACGGCGTAATCCCAGAACGCACCGGCCTTGGGCGTGTATTCGTAGTCGGCGAAACCTTCGACAGCGTAGTTCCGCACCGCCTTCCGCTCGGAGGGAATCGGCAGCGAAAAGACCAGCGGGCCGCGTTTCCAGTAGAGTTCACCGTTGGCCATCGCCTTGCACTCGACGTCGGGACTGAACGAGATCACGACGCGGTCGCCGGGCTGCCACTCTTTCGTGAGAACCTTCCAACCGTCGGCGTCGGCCACGCTTGCGCCGGCGGCCTCGACTTTCGTGTCGCCGGTCCAGCCGGGCACTCGCAGACGAAGGGCAAACGTGATCGGCTTCTCCGGCGTGACCGTCATGCGCACCTCGTCCTCGAATGGGTAGGCGGTGTCGGTTTGAATCCGCACCTTCACACCGTTGAGGGTCGTCACCAGTTCGTTCGGCGCGTAGTTCACCGCGACGACGCCGTCGCCGGAGGCGGTCTTCATCCAGAGATGATTGACGAAGTAGGGGAAGAACTTCAGCGCCGTGACCGGGCAGCAAACCGCCACGTCGTCGTGCGTGGGCGACATCTTGAAACGACTGCCGATGCCCTGCCGCGTGGCTTGGTATTGGTTGTCGGCCGTGCAGTATTGGATGGCCTTGCCGTCGCGCTGACGGGCGCCTTGCGCGGCGTTGAACGCGAGCAGTTCGATCCAGTCGGCGAGCGGCACGCGGCCGGTTTTCTGCACGCCGGATTGCAGACTGTTGAGCAGTTCGAGCATGGTGCAATACTCGCAGCCGATGTTGGGACTGCCGGCGCGCTGGTGGACGCCTTCGTCGCTGATGCACGCGCTGCCCGCGGACAGATGCCGCGCCGTCTTCGGGAAACAGTTCTCCGCAGCGGCATGATATTTTGCGTCGCCAGTCGCGTGATAGACGAAGAGCGGAACGCGCAGATGCTCCATGACGTGCGCGCCGTGGCCCTCGAAGAGCTGGCTCATGTCGGCAAGCCGGCGCAACTGGATGTCGTATTCACGAAGATCGGTCAGCTCGCTGTAGCCGTCGTAAAGGAACTGCGAGAACCCCACGAAGCTCTTGTCACCGGTGAGCCGATACAGCCACTCGCAGACATCCACGAACATGAGATCGTGACCCGGCCCGCCGCCCGGGCCTACACCGCCCTCGTTCCAGTAAGGTTTGCCGGGGCCGTATTTCGAGATCATGAGTTTCGAGGCGCGCCGAACCGCTTCGAGCACGTCGCGCCGTCCGGTGAATTCATAATAGGCCAGCAGTCCGCGGAACAGGCAGGTCTGCGACCAAAGCTCGCCGTTCTTCGTGGTTACCGGTTGCTCGTAGCGCAACGCCTTCGGATAGGTGCCGAGGTAGCCGTCCTCCTCCTGCATTGCGAGGATGCGCGCGACCATGCCGTCCACCTGCCGTTTGGCGGCGGCATCGCCGGAGAGATAAGCGGTGCGGATCAGGCCGTCGAGCCAGTTGCCGGTGGTCTCGCCGTTCCACCAGACCTCGCCGATCTTCGGCTTGGCCAGTTCCGACTTGTTGCGGCTGTCGAATACCGGCACCTCGCAACGGTCCGTCAGCTTGTCCAGAACCGGCCCGTAGCCGCCCGTCGCGTCGGTGCGGATTTGATCCAGCAGCCAGCCGCGCGGCTTGACCTCGCCGACTTTGAGAAACTGGAACTGTTCGGAGGCCAAAAGCCCGCTGCTGAGGACGCAGAGGGCACAGAGGAACGACGCGATGTGTTTCATGGTGTCTTTTGTGTGCGATCCCGCCGCAGCAAATACGTCGGCGTGCAACTCCACGCGTGGCAGTAGCTGTTCATGAGATGGCTCTTGTAGGGCGAGGCGAAGTCGTCTTCGGGGATATAGACTTCCCAGAAGGTGTCCGCGCCCTTCTTGATCATGCCGCCCCAATACGACTGCATGTGCCGCGACGCCTCCTCGCGCAAGCCCGCCTCCAGCAGCGCCTCGACGACGTAATGGTGCATGTAGGGCGTGACGGGCTTCTCGGCCGTCGCGTGGCGCATCACGCCGGTCATCGCGCGCCTGGCCTGCTCCGGCGACGGCACGCCGGCCAGAACCATCCACGCCTGCGAAGCCCACGACACCTCGCGCTTCGGGCCGCTGACGAACATGCCGAGCGACTCGTCCCAGAGATGTTTGCGCGCGGCGGCTTCCATGAGCGGGATGATTTTGGAAACGAACGCCGCTTCGCCGCTCTTGCCGAGCTTTTCGGCGAGCTTCAACGTGGCGCGCAGACCGCAGAGGACGATGGCGTGCTCCGGCGCCTGCTTGTCGAGAGTGCGATGCCAGTCAATGAAGAGCCACCAGCTTTTCGGTGGCATGAACAGGCCGTCGGCGTTCACCGGTTCGAGCGTAAAGTCGAGTTGCTTCAGGACGAGCGGCCACAGATCGTCTGCCGTTGCGCGGTCACCGCTGGCTTCGAGATACTCCAGCACCGTCGGCGCGAAAAGCGCGGTGTAATCGAGGATGCTGTTGCCGCCACGCGACGGCTCCGGGCGCTCGAACGAACAGGTGCCGACGAGGCCCTTCTCGGTCGCGGTGCCGGCGAGGATGTAGAGCGAGCGTTTGACGAGATCGTAGTTGCGGTAGGTGACGTAGTTCGCGAGCGCCTGCAACCGCAGGTCGCCCAGCCAGAGTCGGCGGTCGCGCTTCGGGCCGTCCTCGAACACCGTCTGCATGCAATCGCGCAGCGTCCGCCGCGACACGCGGTCCAGCGCCTCGTCGTTGGCGTTGCGCGGCGTGAACGGCAGCAACCGCGTCTCGTCCGCGGAACTGATGGCGTCGGCATGGATGTCCGCAAAGCCGAACTTGCCGTGCTTGCTGCACGAGACCACCGTCACCTTGACGTAGCGGAAGGCGTAGCGGCGCGGCAGCGTCACCGTCTGCGGCACGTCGTCGAAATTCATTACCTCGTCCTGCAACCACGAGCGCGTCAGCCCGCCTTGATACGGATCGAACGGCTCCGCCACTTCCGCCGGCACTTCGCCGAGGATGAAGGAGAGCCGCACCGGCGCGTCCACGGGAATCTCGAACCGCCGCAGCGAAAAAACAAGCTGGCCGGTGAAGTGTTCGCCGAAATCCAAAATGAAGCTGTCGCCCGGCAGCAGCGGACGGTTGCAGACGGAAGCCGGTTTGTCGGTCGCGACGACTTTCCAATCTTGAAAGCTCGCGGCGTCCTTTTCGACTTTGACGACCGCCACGGGCTTCTTCAGCGTGCGCAGAAGCTTCGGCGTGGCCTTCTCGGCTTTGGCGAGCCAGGAGTTTCGTCGCTCTTCGATGAGCTGCATCTGCCGTTTGAACAGCGCAGGGTCAAGTGAGACGGCGGCTTTGATGGTGCCGTCATGTTTTGGGTCGTTACGCGGCCCTTGAGCCGGCAGCGGAGACACCGCGCCAACGACGAACAGCAGACCGACACACCAGAAAGAGGTCATGTTTTGGTTCATGGCAAATCCAGCTTGGGTCTGAGGTTGAATCGAACGAGTTACGAAGTGTATTCCTCCAGCAGCCGCAGGTAGAGACGATATTGCTCCATCGAAACCGCGGGCGGCGTCTGGTGGTCCACACTTGGAATGAACCCGCCGCTCTTCATCAACGGCCCCAGCCGCTCGAACTCCGCGCGCATTGCCGCCTCGCCCCGGTCCATCGTCAGCTTGTTGAAGTGGCCGACCATCCGCAGCGTCGGGAACTGCTCGCGCAGTTTCAGCCCGTCCACGCCCGCTTGGCGCTCCAGTGGCAGCACGCCCGCCACGCCTACGTCTAGCAGCCACGGCGCCAGTTGCGTCACGTCGCCGTCGGTGTCCACGATGAGCGGGATGTTCAGGTCGTTGAGCGCCGCGATGAGCCGCCGGTAATACGGCGCCAGAAACTCCTCGAAGACCTGCTGCGAGATCATCGGCCCGTGGTTGTAGCTCATGTCCTCGGCCAGCGTCATGAACGTCGGCACGCAGACCTTCGACATCTGATGGATGAGCCGCAGGTTGAACTCCGTCAGGTCGTGGTTCATCGCGTGGACCAATTCCGGCTGGTCGTAGAACGCGTAGCTGAGCCGCTCGATGTTCATCAGCGTGCGCGGAAACCAAAACCACCCCTCCAGCGTCGCCCAGACCACCGCCTCGCCGCGCGCCTGCCGCTCCGCCCACGGCCGCATTGCCTCAATGGAGGCGGAGTGGTCGGGGTAAAGCCGCGGCTTCACGCGCAGATAGTCATCCATGTTTGCGACGATGCCCTCGACGTGATGCTGCGTCGCCTCAATGGTTGCCTCGGTCGTGCTGAACCAGAACTGTTGGTAGGGGTCGAGGCCGAAGTATTGGGCGATGTCGAACACGTCGCTGAACTTCATCTTGCGCGGCAGACCTTCGCCGTGCCAGCGCGCGATGGTCTCGTCCCACCACATGGCCCACTCCCAACGCGGCATCCGGTCCACCGGTTGGAAGTTCATCACAGCGCGAAAACGTTCGACGTGGTTCATGGTCTGTTTCCCTTCTATCACTCCGCCACCCGCAGCGTCACCGGGCCGAGCAGGCCGGATTCTACCAGCGGGTCGTCTTTCTTCCAGAGCCGCCAACTGGTGAACGTGTAGCGGCCAGTCGGGCTGGGTTTGCCTTCAGCGAGCCACGCGGGCCAGGACTTGAGGTTGCCGCTCGGATTGCGGTCGCTGTCCTCGGCAAGTTGCTCGTCGCCGATCATCCGGTTGATCCAGAGGTTGACGACGCGGAGTTCGAGTGTGTTGTCGCCAGCTTTGAGCGCGTCGGTCACGTCCACGCGGAACGGCGGCTTCCAGAGGATGCCGAGGTCGCGGCCGTTGAGGCGAACCTCGGCCATGATGGCGACTTTGCCGAGATCGAGGACGATTTTGGATTTCTGATTTCTGATTTCTGATTGGAACGTCGTGCAATATGTCGCGGTGCCGGAGTAGTAGCGGATGCCCGGCTCAGATCGCTTGCTCCAGTCTTCGAGTTTGTCGAAGGTGACAGGCTTTGCCGGTCCGCCCCACTTCGGGTCGAACGTGACTTCCCACGGACCAGACAAAGTAGTCCTCTCGCTCCGCGAGAGGGCATTCGTTGTTCCGGCGTCTCGCGGAGCGAGACGACTACTTTTCCTGAACACCACGAACATCGAACCGCTCGGATCAAACCGCAGCGGCAAACTCGTGCAGCCGTCCTTCATCTCGCCGGCGGCTGCCGGCTCGGTGCGGCCGGTGTCGGGATACCACAACTCCGGCTGTTTGCCGCTGACGCGGAACGTGCAGAGCGCTTCGACCTCGCGAGGTTCCGGATTCGCGATGAAATACACGTCGGTTTCGCCGATACGCTTGTGGATGTAGCGGACGTTTGCCGACGCTTTGAAATCCGGCGGCACGCCCATCTGCGCCAGCACGCGGCTCGGGATGGCGATGTCGGGAATCGCATCCACTGCCTCCGGGCCTTCTGGCACGTCGCCCCACGGCGCCATGCCCATCGGCCCGAGTTCCATCGCGGCGCTCCAGTTGCCTTCGGCGGTCTTCGCCGCTTCCCAACTCACGTCAGTGCGGACTTCCTGCCTGCGGCCATCGCGGTATTTGATCATGAGTGCGCCAACCAAGCCCGCGGGATTCGCCGTATCGAGCGTGTTCACAGCGGCGACGGTGATGAGGTTCGCGCCGGGTTTCAGCAGCGCCGCAACATCCATCGCGTAGCCGTGGTGGAAGTTCTCGCCTTTGCCGGCCTTCTGGCCGTTGACCCAGCATTCGAAGGTGTTGTCGGCGGTCATCACCAGCCGCGCGGATTCGATGGGGCTGGCGGCGTCCACGGTGACGACGCGGCGGAAGAGGCGTTTGCCCGGCGGCGCGCTGCGGGCGGGATTGCCTTCCTTGAACCAAATCCATTTTGCCGAACCGAACGAACTTACGCTGTCGTAAGCCGCATCCGGTTTCGGCTGAAACTCGCGCGGCCAGATGACGCGGCCACGGCCGAAAGGACGATCAATGATTGGAGTAGTGGAGTGTTGGAGTGCTGGAGTGGTGGGTGTTTTCTGCCCATTACTCCAATACTCCATTACTCCATCTCCCCATATTTCCCCCGCCAACGCCTTCACTTCCTCATCGCACTTCGGGTAGTCCTGCAAGCTCGGCGACTTCTTCGGCGGCGCGCCGATGATTGTGGCACCAGCTTTGACGAGGTCGCGAATCTTGCGCAGCAGCTTCGGCGTCATCGTCTCAACCTGTGGCAACACGAGCATCCGGTAGCTCATGCCGTCGGGCAGGACGAGCCGGCCGCTCTTCACCGACATGCGCGTGAGGACAACCTCGGGCGGGCAGGCGTCGAAGTTGTAACCGGGGCGGTCGTAGCCGGATTTCACGGGCGACTTGAACCGCTGCGGCGAACTCTCCGGCGCAAGGAAGCAGAGATCGGCGACGAACAGTCCTTGCTGGAGCATGAACTGGCAGCGCGCGAGATACTCGTGCCACGCGCGCGACATCTCCCACCATGTTTGTGTGCGCTCGTAGTGCAGGCCCCACGGTCCCATGCTCATGCCGGGCGGACGGTCGGGGTTCGTCCACGGCTGGAGCGCGTAGCGGTGGAACACGAAGCGATTGATGCCCTCGCAGAACGCCCAGTCGCCGAGGCCCTTGATTACCGCCGGATGACCCTGCCACTTCTCGAAGTTCGTGGCCGTGAACGCCTCCGCGCCGAGGATGGGCCGGCCATAGACGTGCGCCGCCGACGCCATCTCCGTGCAACTGTAAGCCGCGAACCACGGCGAATCACCGATGCCCCACGACCAGAACTCCGCCATCGGCTCGTCGGCGCGGCCCGCGAAGGTCAGGTCGTCGCACGGCGGCGTGTCGTAGGCTTCGATAGACAGCCGGATGCCGTGGCGATGCGCGAGCGTGCGGAAATGCCCGGCGTAGTTTTCGCAGAGCAGATCGTTGACAGTCTGCCGCACATCCCAGAGGAAACGCTCCGAGACCTCCACGCTGTCCACGACGCGCCCGCTCATCACCGGCAACAACGGCAGCGGATCGTAGCCGCGCAGCCGCTGGAACTCCTCGCGGAACTTCGGCGTCCAGTTCTGCGAGCCGACCTCCCAGCTATCAATGTGCGTCGAGACGAGCGTGCGCTTCTCACCGACGAGCGGCTTGTTGTCGGCGATGAGTTTGCCCATCAGGTTGTTGAACTGGACCTCCGCCGCTTCCTTGCTGAGCTTGTCGCACTCCAGCCCGCGGCCTTCGAGCGGCGCGGGATGATTATCCTTGCCGGTGGTCGTGTGGCCGAGCCGCAACAGCGTCCACTTGCCCTCCGGCACGTCCCATACGAGCCGGCCGTTCTGGCCGAGCTTCCCGGTCAGATTCACGATGCGTTCGCGCGGGACGACCGCATCCCCGGCCAGCGCCGGAAACGTCGCGCGCAACGCCACCTCCTCGCGCACTGCCGCCGACTTGCCGCGGATGTGCGGGATGACGTAGTTGGTCGCAGTCGTCGGATAGGCGAACAC
>Ga0163199_1002763_pt1 | contig 10722 bp, 8 predicted proteins | sample PL_2010_150m_FD_113537 | JGI IMG/M metagenome (GOLD analysis project Ga0163199, IMG submission 113537) | Freshwater microbial communities from Powell Lake, British Columbia, Canada to study Microbial Dark Matter (Phase II) - PL_2010_150m | ecosystem: Environmental > Aquatic > Freshwater > Lake ...
GGGAGAGGACGTGTTTGTCCATCATTCTGCGATCATCGCGGAGGGATTCCGCAGTCTGGCCGAAGGAGACCAGGTCGAGTTCGCGATCCAGCAGGATCAGAAGGGCCAGGCCGCCGCGGACGTCCACAAGATATAGCGTAACGGTCTTTGTCAGTAGGGGCGCGATTAATCACGCCACTACATCGATGTCCTCCGAACAGGTCGTCAACCCGGGGATAAGCCGGCGGGTTTTGTTTCGGCAGCCGCCGGTCGATATTCTTTAATAGCCCATCAAAAAAGGCGCAACCGCTGCTTCCACACCCGACAACCGGATGACATTTTTTCCTTCCTCCCCCTCCGCGCGAAAAAGGCATAGGCAATTCGGATGAAATTCATCGACGAGGCGAAGATTTACGTCAAGGCGGGCGACGGCGGGCGCGGCTGCGTCAGTTTCCGGCGGGAGAAGTTTGTTCCCCGCGGGGGACCGGACGGCGGCGATGGCGGCCATGGGGGAGATGTGATCGTCCGCGCCTCCCTCAGCCGGCGCACCCTCCTCGATCTCAAGTTCCGCCAGCACCACGTGGCGAAACACGGCGGTCACGGCGAGGGAAGCAAGCGGACGGGCAAGGATTCCGAGGACGTGGAAATCGTCGTCCCGGTAGGCACGCTGGTCCGGGATGCGAATACGGCAGAACTCCTCTTCGATCTGACATCCGACGAGAGCTCCTTCATTGTCGCCAAGGGCGGAATGGGCGGTCGCGGCAACGCGCGGTTCGCCACCGCTACCCGCCAGACCCCGCGCTTCGCCCAACCCGGCATCCCGGGCGAGGAGCGCTGGATCACGATGGAGCTCAAGCTCCTGGCCGATGTCGGAATCGTCGGCCTCCCGAATGTCGGCAAATCTACCTTCATCTCCCGCGTCTCCGCCGCCCGTCCCAAGATCGCAGATTACCCGTTTACAACGCTTGTTCCCCATCTCGGCGTGGTCCGATACGGAGAGCACGAATCGTTCGTGATCGCCGACATTCCGGGGCTAATCGAAGGGGCGCACGAGGGGATGGGGATGGGCATGCAGTTCCTCCGCCACGTAGAGCGGACCTCCGTCCTGCTCCACATCATCGACGTTTCGCCGGAATCCCACGAAGGCGCCTGGCATGACTACGAACTGATCAACCGGGAGCTGGAGCTCTTCAGCCCCGATATGCGGAAAAAACGGCAGGTCGTGGCGATCGGCAAACTCGATCTCCCCGTGGCCCGGGAGAGCTGGAAGGATGCAGTTGACATCTTCACACAAAAAGGAATAAAATTGCTCGCCTTTTCGGCTGCAACGGGAGAAGGCGTCCCGGAGGTTCTCCGGGAGCTCATCGCCCTGATCCCCCCACATCTTCCGCCAGTGGCTGAAGAAAGCGGGGAAAAACTGCCGGAGGAAATATCATCATGACACGCAAAGAACAGCTCGCGGGCGTCCGGAGGATTCTCGTCAAGGTTGGAAGCGCCGTCCTGACCGGCGAGGACGGCCTTGACCTCCAGGTGATCGAACAGCTCGTGGCCGATATCGCGGCTCTGCGCGAACGGGGCTGTCAGGTCGTCCTCGTCAGCTCCGGCGCGATCGCCTCCGGAAAACACCGGATGGGAATCGAAGGCAAACTCAAGAGCATCCCCCAGAAGCAGGCGGCTGCTGCGGTCGGCCAGGGGCGGCTGATGCGGGTTTACTCCAACGCGTTCGGGAAACACAGCCTCTTCGTCGGCCAAGTCCTTCTCACGATGAGCGACATCACCGACCGCAAGCGTTTCTTGAACATACGCAACACCCTCTTCACCCTGCTGGAATGGGGCGTCATTACGATCATCAACGAAAACGACACGGTGGCCGTCGATGAGATCAAATTCGGCGACAACGACCACCTGGCCGCGATGGTGGCCAACATCGTCGAGGCTCACCTGGTGATCAATCTGACGAGCACGGAAGGTCTCTACGACCAGAACCCGGCCAACTCAAGGAAGGCAAAACTCATTCCCCTTGTCGCGGAAATCACCCCCGAGATAGAGGCCGCCGCAACCGAGGAGGCCACCCCCGTCGGGATGGGCGGCATGAAGAGCAAGGTTCAGGCCGCTAAAAAGGTAACCGCCTCCGGCATCCCTTACATCATCGCCCCCGGCCGGCGAGCCGGCGTTCTCCAGGAGATCCTGGACGGAAAAGAGACGGGCACCCTGTTCCTGCCTTCGGCGGAACACCTTAGCAGCCGGAAATACTGGATCGCCTTTACGTTGCGCTCCCGGGGCCGCCTCCTGATCGACGACGGGGCAAAAGAGGCCCTCATCCGGGACGGCAAGAGCCTCCTTCCCTCCGGCGTAACGCAGGTCGAGGGGGATTTCGTTCTCGGAGACCCGGTCACATGCGTGGACGCAGCGGGAAACGCAATCGCCAAGGGGCTGGTCAACTACGGCGCCGACGAGATCCGGAAGATCATGGGGCTGAAAACCGCGAAAATCGAACAAGTCCTGGGCTACAAGGACTACGACGAGGTGATCCACCGCGACAACCTGGCCGTCATGGCCCAGCCCGCCGGAAAGTCGAAAACCTGAACCCTTTAGTCGGGGGTCATTGTCCATGGAATTCACCTATGCCGATTGCGTCAAACTGATGCCTGAATGGAACGGTTTGGCTTTGGACATCCGGGAACTGAAAGGTGGGATCACGAATCAACTCTACCGGGTCACGTCCGGCAATGGAATGGACTGCGTATTCAGGTTTTACGGCAAGAAGACCGAGCTCTTTATCGACCGAGACGCGGAAATGGAGAACCTTCGGCAGCTTGACGCATTGGGAATCACCCCCAGGTTGATCAGGTACCTTCCCGAGCAGGGCGTCACCGTGGTCGAGTTCATCCCGGGATACGTGCTGAAAAACGAGGATTTCCTGAAAAAGGACCTCTGGGAACAGATCATCTCTCCCATCCGAACAGTACACCAAAGCGGGATCAGGCTGCCCTCCCTCTTCAATCCCCTCATCGAAGTGAGGCGTTTATACAAGACCCTGGAGGAAATCAATCCCCACTACCCGGAGTTCGATATCCCCGGAACGATCGGAATCCTTGAAAAGATCAGTGAGATGGCTGGCGTCTCCCCTTCTCTGTACGTCCCCTGCCACAACGACCTTCTCGCGGACAACTTTGTCCTGACCGAAGACGGGGATCGATTCAAGTCTCCCATGTGCCTGATCGACTGGGAGTACGGTGCCATGGCTCCCGCCTATTATGATCTGGCCGACATGTTCCAGGAAATCCTGCTCCCCAGGCAGGTGGAAAGAAGGCTTCTGGACGTCTATTGGGAAGGGAATGATACAGACCATCATCAGTACATGACCGATCTCTTCAAACCCTTCCCGGATATCTATTGGTTTCTATGGAGTCTGATTCAGTTGAACATCTCCTCCATCGAATTTGACTATTACCACTACGGGAAAGTGAAGTATGACAACGCCCGGAAAAACGTCGATTATCTCCAAAATCATTACGGCGTTGCCATATAAGGACTTTTTTATCTCCAAAGAAACCGGGTTCTACCCTTTGCAAGAAAAATGGCAGACCAGACAGAATACTTTTAAGCACAGAAGAAGATCAAATAAAGGAGAACGTATACGATGAGAAACGGAAGGTATGTGGCCATTTCTCCGGGTGCGATTATACCAGGGGCCTTGCCGGATTTTAGAATTTATGTCGTCACGCCAGAGGGGAAATATATCCTCTGGGCGCTGGAAGGCAACAGAGTCAGTTCGAAACAACTCGCTGGACTTTCCGAGAGCGGAATCACGGAGGTATTTGTCGACCTCGAAGAACAGTTCAAATACGAACAATATCTTGAGACCAATCTGGGGAATATCCTTGGGAATCCATCGACGGCGGACGACCAGAAAGCGGAGATATTCAGTAAAATTTCCACCAATGTCGTCAAGGGCGCCTTTGAAACGTCCTACGGGTTGGGCACAATGGGCACCGCAGCCATCCAGCGGACGCAGCAATTGATTGAAAACGCCCTGATTTTCATAAAGGAAGCAAAATCCCTTCAGGCCCTGGCAAAAATGATCGGCCATGACTACCAGACCTATGAACATGCCACCAAGGTCCTCTGGTTTACCGTGGCGTTTCTTCAGCTTAACCCAGACATCCTGGACCAGATCGAACCAGGGTATCAAGAGGCATCCGATGAGACCCGGAGAATAAATATGCTGAAACAATGCGGCGTCGGCGCCCTGCTGCACGACATCGGCAAAGCCTTTGTTTCACAGGAGATAATAACAAAAAGCGAACCCCTCACCGAGGTCGAATGGGAAGTCATGAAACGCCATCCACTCAACGGTTTGGCGATGCTTATCGATACGGACATCCCCACGTTCGTCAAGAAAGCGGTATTGCATCATCATGAGGATTTCCAAGGCGGGGGATATCCAATGAGCCTGGAAGGGCGGAATATAAACATCCTGGCCCGTGTATTGAGGATTATCGACGTGTTTGACGCCATGACGTCCCGCCGGCCTTACAAAGATCCCATGCCTCCCATGAAGGCAGCGCAGATCATGATCGGAACGCCGGAAGATAAAAGAAAGGATGATGATCCGAAGCAGGAGGATCGCGATCTGGGCATGAGACGATGCTTCGACATAGATCTGCTCCAGAAATTCATCGTATTTCTCGGCAAAGTGAAACTGAATGGCTAAACAGCCGATGCGTTGAAGCTCCCGGTCGGGCCGATTCCCGGCGTGATCGGTAATTCATCGATGAGGAGCATCGAAGAGGGAGTTCATGGAAGAAAAACCGCCACGGGTCTGCCGAAATCCCTGTGGAAAAAAGAAGCAGAGGACTGAGATAAACTGTTTTTCTTGTCAACATTTCTATATTACACATGATCCAAGTTTTCCTTATGGATGTCGAGCCGCAGGTTTCAAGTCACGCCTGTTTCCCTCAATAGAGGTGTACGTGAGCTCTGGAATGGATTGCCTGCTGTTTGCCGTGAAAGATAAAACTCGATGATGTTACGTTGCGAGAATCAATAAATATGTCAGGATGATATGAATTAATCTGACCTCATCGAAGTATGGAGAATTGGATCTCCACGCGGCGGTTTTTAAATCTATTCTCATCACTGTCGTTTGGATTAAGGGAATGGTACTCTGCAAAGCTTTTTACTGAGAACTGGGATGGATTGACACCCATACCGATGATCGCTTTGGCCACTTGCGTGGCGCGTTCTACGGAAAGCTCCCAATTAGAGAGGTAACGCGTGTTGTTGATGGGCTGATCGTCAGTGTGACCCTGCACCTCGACGATGAGATAAGGCCGTTCCATGATAAAGGAAGCCACCTTATCCAGAGTCGTTTGAGCAGAAGGCTTCAACTGGGCATGGCCTGGATCGAAGACAATTCGCTCCGGGAAGGTCAACGTGACAAGGTTGGAAACTCGTTTAATCATTACCCCCTGCTGGTCTTTTTCCAGGTTCAAAGCAGCGATGAGATCCTTCTCGATGGAAGCGGACATACTCGGCAAGGATGGATCTGTGTTTATCGCACTCACCTTTTTTTCTATTTGAGCCTGTTCAATACTGTTTTAGTTTAATGAATACTATTACTTACAGATGCTAAAAAACAAAGTTAACTCAAATTTACTGCATTTCCGAGGGATCAAACGTCGGAAAGTCAATGATTTGAAAAAAGTTGGTAACGTTCAAAAGGTTGGTCAAAAAGTAAATTGAAAAAATTCAGCTCCAAAACGTCGAAGTCAACCTTTGCCCCAACTTTTGAACGTTACCAAAAAATTACGAGGAGCATGAGCAGATCACCGAGAGTGATCAGCCAGATCTCGGTCCCTTTCTCCGTTTCTGTATTATTCAAAGAACGCAGAGGCCTGGGGTTTGTCCTCTTCATGGGGAGCGGGCAGGTCATCTTTTCGGAGGGATATGGCCTCCCATCGAGGCTGCTCATGATGACACCCCAGCAACATGCATTTTAGGAGTCGTCATGACAATTAGCTTAGGTCGAGGTGTAACAGGACTGTGTCCGGATTCTCTTGTGGCGAAGGATGAAAGCGACTCCAGCTTGTATTCGATGGCCCTCGGATTCTCCTGATCGTAGACAGCCAAAATACCTTCCTGGATCAGGTCGAAACGGGTTGCTTCCTGATCCATAAACTCCCTGAGTTTATGGGACAAAGGCCTCCTCACTGCAGGCCTTCTTTGCCGGGCTCTCGAACGCGATCACCGCCGGCATTATCGCGCCGGCGGCGATGGGTAGCGTCGAAGGACTGGCAGCGGCTTCCGCCATGCTGGGTTTCGCAGGTTTGGTAAGCTGGGTGATCTACCGTGGTGGTATCCGCCGCGGGCGCTGGGATGGACTCGAGAACATGTATGTTGATCATCGTACACCGCACTCGATTTCTATCCTTGATCGTTGATTATCGAGAATACACCGTCCTGATGACTCTTAGGTGCACAAGAGCCCGGCTTTATTCATGTTTGATCAAGATCAACTCAATTGATAACAATACAAAGTTGCAATTTCGGTTATCAGGGTATATTAACGCATACCGGATGAAAGGTGGCATTATTGGGGGATGATCGGAGGCAAGGACAGCTTCCTGTAAGCAGCAAATCATCAACCTCAACGAGGATGCAGGATTACATCTCGGAATCATTGCTCTAAAATATTGACTTTATGATATTTGAGAGTAGAGTATAAAGCATATGGTCTGATTCTCATTATTTTTCATCAACTTTAATTACTGTCGACGGACGTGTTAATGTTTAAGAATATCATGGATAATTCCAGTTACTTGGATAGCCCTTTCCACCCAGCGGTAGGAACTACCTCCCCCCCCCCGATCATCATAACTTGTTTTATATACAAAGGAATATCATCAAACCGTATCGGTGGAAATCCATACGCTGACCATTGCAGATTTGATTGTCCATCGGAGCTATAGATCTGCCCTATCCATGGACAAAGTGTTGGCGGTCATCGAAAATCACAGTGGTTCTCTTTACGACCCGGATGTTGTGAATGCCTGCCAAAGGCTCATTAACGAGAAAGGATACAAGACAGAAGACTGACGCTTCTTGCACAGCTAATAAGTGGTGATCCTCACCTCAATTCTAAACTGAAATCCATGGACTTGTCGGTGTTTTCATCGAGTCCTTACTATAAGCCTCATCCAAGCATTTTTTCTTTTGTATCCTGATAGAATGACAGTTTCAAAGGGGTATGAAAAAATGAAAAGCAAAAGTATCCTTGTCTATCTTTTTTTTCTGTCGATAGCAGCATTATCTTACCTTGCCTTAACTTTTCTGTTGCCCCGCTTTGTATGGATAAATGAGCCTGTACATTCTGCTGTTGAGGCTTTCGGGTCTCTGGCCGCAATCTTCATGGCTATCATGCTGCTTCACAGACAACACGAAGAAGGTGGTGGTAGGCTGTTCTGGATAGCTACCGGCCTGCTTAGCATGGGACTGCTTAACGGATTCCACACCGTTGCAAAATTGGGACATGGTTTTGTCTTTCTGTATTCTGTTGCATGTTTCTCCGGTGGGTTCTGGTTTGCTCTTGCCTGGCTTCCGGAATCCGGCAGATTTTCACATATCAGGAAATGGATTCCCTGGATCGTTGCTGCCGGCTCTGTACTGCTCGGAGTCTGGACATTGCTGTTTCGTGAAACAATGCCTTTGATGGTAGAAGACGGAAAATTTACCCTTGCAGCCATTCTGACCAACCTCCTTGCTGGTGTTTTTTTCTTGGCCGCGACAGGCCGCTTTCTGCTTGATTTCCATCGTTCAGGCAAAAAGGAGCCCTTCCTTTTTTCATGCATGGCGCTATTGTTTGGCTTGGCTAACCTGTCTTTCCCATTTTCTGAAGTATGGGACAACATATGGTGGTTCTGGCACCTGCTGCGCGTGTTGGCCTTCCTGTTTGCACTCTGGTTTGTGTTTAAAAGTGACCGGCAGACGATCTCCACACTCAGATCTACCATTGTCGAGCGGGAACAAATAGAGGAGTCTTTGCGAAAGATTGAATGGCTCATGACAAAAAGTATTGCGCCTGAATCTGTCAGGGATGAGCATGTACAGCTTTACGGTGATCTGACCGAGATAAACTCCTCACGTGTGATACTTGATTATGTCGGAAAAGATGTTCTTAAAGATATTGTCAGCGACTATCTCGATTTAATCGACGCTTCCGGGGCGGTCTACGAGAAGAATGGCGATTATGCCCTTGGTATTTTTTCCTCGGTTTGGTGTCGGTTCCTTGATACGGCCTCACGCAACCTGTGCGGTACCGACGATAATAGAAAAGCGCTCGAAAGCGGCAAATGGCTGTGCCATGAGTCCTGCTGGGCAGGAGCTTCAAAGGCTTCAATAGAAACCGGCAAACCGGTTGATATTGAGTGTAACGGTGGCATCCGTCTTTATGCGGTCCCGATTCGGGTCCATGGCGAAAATATGGGGTCCATTAATTTTGGATATGGTGCCCCCCCGAAAGACCCGGGCAAACTTCAAGAAATAGCTGAGAGATACGGAGTCCGCGTAGAAGATCTTCTTAAATACGCCAACTCATATGAATCTAGACCGCCTTTTATAATCGATTTAGCCAAGAAACGCTTACAGACATCTGCCAGGCTGATCGGCCTGATTATTGAGCGCAAGCAGGCGGAGGAAACGCTGCGACGGACTGAAGAGAACTTCCGTCATTCGCTTGATGACTCACCGATGGGGGTGCGCATCGTGACCACAGAAGGTAAAACAATTTATGCCAACCGGGCTATCCTGGATATCTATGGCTACAGAAGCATTGATGAACTGAAAACAACCCCAATAGCGAAGCGTTATACCCCGGAGAGTCATGTCGGATTCCGGATCAGAAGGGAGAAAAGACGGCAAGGCGTTGATGACCCGTCCGCATATGGCATAGACATCATCCGAAAAAATGGTGAAATCCGCCATCTCCAGGTCTTTCGCAAAGAAGTAATTTGGGACGGTAAAATACAGTATCAGGCAATATACCAAGATGTTACCGAGCGCAAGCTAGCGGCGGGTCGGGAGTTGCTCGCGTGGGAAGTGCTGAATCTTCTGAACCGTCCGGAGGATGAAACGGGCGCGATCCGCAATATCCTGCTTATGGTCAAGAAGAGCCAGGACTTTGAAGCGGTAGGCATCCGCCTCAAGGAGGGGAATGATTTTCCTTATTTTCAGACCGATGGTTTTCCCGACCATTTCGTGAAGGCCGAGCGATATCTGTGCGTGCGCGATGGGGAGGGAAAGATCGTGCGCGACGAACAGGGAAACCCGGTGCTGGAGTGCATGTGCGGAAACATCATCTGTGGGCGGATCGACACTGCGTTGCCCTTCTTTACCGAGAACGGCAGTTTCTGGACCAACAGCACCACGGATCTGCTCGCTTCGACGACGGAGGAGGATCGTCTGGCATGCACCCGCAACCGCTGCAATGCGGAGGGCTACGAATCCGTGGCGCTGGTCCCGCTGCGCTCCGGCGACGAGATCATCGGGCTTTTGCAGATCAACGATCACCGGCGCAACCGGTTTACTTTGGAAATGATCCGTTTCTTTGAGGGTCTGGGTTCGAGCATCGGCATCGCGCTCTCCCGCAACCGGGCGGTGGAAGAGCTGCGGGAGACGCGCGACTATCTGGAGAACCTTTTCGGCTACGCAAACGCCCCCATTATCGTCTGGGATCCAGGGTTTAAGATTACCCGGTTCAACCGCGCCTTTGAGCGCCTTGCGGGGCATATGGCAGAAGAGGTTATCGGCAAAAAGTTGCAAATCCTGTTTCCTGATTCAAGCCGGGAGGAATCGCTTGTACAGATTAAAAGCACCTTGCGCGGTGCATACTGGGAGTCCGTCGAGATCCCCATACTTCGCAAGGATGGGGAGATCCGAATAGCGCTGTGGAATTCGGCAAACATCTACACCAAAGACGGGGCGACCCTCATCGCCACGATAGCCCAGGGGCAGGACATCACCGAACGCAAGCAGCAGACAACGGAATTGATTCGCTCCAATAGGGAAAAGGCGCTGCTTCTGAAGGAGATTCACCACAGGGTGAAGAACAATCTGCAGATCATTGCCAGCCTGCTTCGGTTGAACACCAAGTATAGCGGGGATGAAAGGGTAGAAGAAATCTTCCGGGAAAGCCAGGACCGCATCAGGGCGATGGCCGCTGTTCATTCCATGCTGTACAAATCCGAAAGCTTTTCCGAAATAAACTTTGGAGAATATATCAGGGAGACGGCCAGGCAGCTCTTCCGTTCCTACAATACAAATCCTGAAACCATTTCTTTGTTAATAAATGCTGAAGATGTTATGCTTTCCATAGACTCTGCCATACCATGCGGTCTTATTATCAATGAACTTATTTCCAACGCATTAAAGCATGCCTTTCCGGACGGCAGGAGCGGTGAAATCCGAATAGCGATGAAAATGGATGAAAATGACGTCAGAATCATCTTTGAAAATAATGGGGTTGATTTCCCGGAAGGCATAGATTTTCGCAACACGGAAACGTTGGGGCTGCAACTCGTCACTATGCTCGTTGCCCAGCTTGACGGCAGCGTTGAAATGGTCGGCAGCGGCGGGACAAGGTACGTGATAACGCTGAAAACATGAAACACCTCGGGGGTAATGGTATGCCGAAAGCAAAAATACTGATTGTGGAAGATGAAAAAATAGTAGCCTTGGACATAC
>Ga0163199_1002764_pt1 | contig 10719 bp, 11 predicted proteins | sample PL_2010_150m_FD_113537 | JGI IMG/M metagenome (GOLD analysis project Ga0163199, IMG submission 113537) | Freshwater microbial communities from Powell Lake, British Columbia, Canada to study Microbial Dark Matter (Phase II) - PL_2010_150m | ecosystem: Environmental > Aquatic > Freshwater > Lake ...
TCGGCGGCGATTTTGGCCCGGTCGCCATGGCCCGAGGACGGGCGGGCTTTCTTCTGCTCGCCTTTGGTTGAGGTCGTGGTTCCAGCAGCAAATTCGCTGCCGAGCGCGGCGGGCGGCGGCGGCACGGCGGGGTCATCCTCGGTCCAGATGCGCGCGGCAAAGCCCGCGCCGAAACACAGCGCAGCGAGCAGGGCGATGACGAGCCGTTGCTTCATTAGCTGGCGTCGGGTTCCTGCACCTCGGCCGCGAGCTGCTGCCAGCCGGCGAGGTTCCGTTCCTCGGCGAGGCGGTTGGCACGCGAATGGAAATAGACGACCGCGAGAAGGCAAACCGCCGCCGTGGCCGCACCGATGGCAAACTGGCCGGACAGCGACGGCACGCCCGCCTGCACCGCGCGGGCGGCGCGCAGCACGCGCCCGGCAAAACCGGGCCGCAGTTGCGCAGCGCCGTGGGCGCGGAGCTGCGTCCAGGTTGCAGTCGCGGGGCCGCGGGCCGCGCGGAGCACACGGTCGGCGAAGCCGACGCGCAATTGCGCGGAGGCGTGCGCTTGGAGGGAACGCCAAGCTTGATCTTCAGTTTTCATGGTCAGGTTGGTAGTGTTCGCGAAGGTGCTCACGCGCCCGGTGGAGGCGAGCCTTCACTGCGGCGACGCTGGTGTCCAAAGTCTCGGCAATCTCGGCGTGGCTGCGACCTTCCTGCACGAGGGCGAGCAACGCGCGATCCTGCGGGCGGAGCTGGGCGAGGGCGTGGCGGAGGGCGTCGAGTTCCTCGGTGTCGACGGCGCCGGGCGGCTCGGGGATGTTCTCGTGCTCGTCGCCAAACGGGAGAAAAATGCGGCGGAGTTTCTGCCGGCGGAGCTGGTCGATGCAGGTGTTGCGGGCGAGGCGGAAGAGCCACGACTCAAACTGCGCCGGCGCCTGCAGGCGATCCAGCGCGCGGATCATCTTGATGAAAACCTGCTGTGACAGGTCCTCGACGTAATCGCTGCGATTCGTCATGGCGTAAACAAAGCCGGCGACGCGGTGCTGGTAGGCGACAATGAGGTCACGCTGCGCGCCCTCGTCGCCTTTTTGGGCGCGGCGAACAAGGTCGGCCAGTTCGGTCGTGGAACTTGATTCCATGCGTGGTGCATTGGTGTGAACAGCAAGACGGCACAAACGCCAGAAAGATTCAGTGCCGGCCGCAGTGCGCTTGCCATCGTGGCAACCTTGGCCTCCGCTTGGCGTCGAACCGCTTCCCATGAAAAAAACGACGTTTCTTCCCGGCGCGCTAGGCGCCATCGCCCTCGGGCTGGCCGCATGGAGCGCGGGCGGTTGCAGCAACCGCCCGCTGCCGCTCGACCCCATGGCCGAGGGCCTCACCGCCGGCGAAAAACCGGTGGCCATGAAGGGCGACGGCAGTTTTCTCGACGGCAAACTCGGCACCACGGCCACCGTGAGCCGCGGCTTCGATCGCGGCGTGAAGGGTGGCAGCGGACCCGGTGGCCGGGGTGACACCGGCCAAGGCCGCGGACGCGGCAGGTCGGACGATGATCGCGGCATGAGCGGCATGACAGAGATCTACAACATCGGCGGTGAATCCGAGGAGGAGCAAAAGGAAGCCTACGCCGAATACGTTCGCCAGGCGATGGCGCGCCGCGCCGCCGGCAGCCCGATGCCGCCGGTCACGCTGCGCGTGAAACTCGAGAACCGCGGCACCGAACCGATTGAAGTCGCCGTGATCGAGGTCAACTCCGATCTCGGCAACTTCGCCGTGCGCCCGCCGAAGCTCACGATTGCGCCCGGCCAGGTCGGCGAACTCGACCCGATGATTTCCCAGCTCGGCGTCACCGCTGATGAGATTCCGCTGAAGCTCGTCGTGCGCATCGGGAACAAAACTGAGACCCAAACCATCTTGATCAAGAGTCTCATCCTCCCTTCGGTGATGAAGAAATAGCGCGCAACTTTCGCCGCCCAAGTCACGTCTGGCCTTGTGTCTAAGCTCGATTGAGGATTATGTATCGGTGTCGGTAGATCCTAAACTCAGGAGGCCCCCATGAAACGCTCCACGCTCCTCCCCTTTGCCCTGCTCGCGCTCGGCCTCGCGTTCGCCACGACCGGGTGCTATTCAACCCGGCGGGCCACCGCGGCCGCGAACCGTGTTCCAACCTACGCCCTCGTCGTCTCGGTCAACGGCGGCCAGCCGCCCACCGACGCACAATGGGCCGTGTTGCAGAAGAAATTCGCCGCCGCGTTGGACGCCCGCGGCCTGATCCTGATCACCGACCCGACCTTCGCAGACAAGTTGATCCACGTGCAGTTCTACCCCGATAACGACGATCCCACGACGGGTTCCGTTTATGTTGTCGGCGTCCGGAACAACCCGGCGTCTTCCATCTCGGTCGCCACGGCCACGCGCACGACTCCCACAAGCTACAGCTATGCGTCCTCCTATCGGTATGCGAGCGGGATGAATTATCCCTACGGGAACTACTATCCCGAATACTACGGCTACTTCAACGACTACGGCCCCACCTACGCGCAGCCCGTCGTCGTGACCAAGCCTGGCCAGCCGCCGCCTCCCAATCATCCCGGCTCCCACCACACCACGCGGCCCATAGACTGCCCACCGGACGCACCTGGTCATCCGGCACCGGGCTACGCCCATAATCATCCTGCGCGCCCGAATCCACCGCCGAGCGATGGCGGGCACTGGTGGTCGCGTCCGCGCTCTGAGCCTTCCTATTCGTCGTCCTCCTCAAATAACTCGTCGCCCGTTTATTCGTCGCCGTCGTCGTCTTACTCGTCGTCCTATTCGGCACCGACTATCTCGATGTCGTCGTCTTCGTCGTCCTCCTCCTCGTCCTATTCGTCGCCGGTTTACTCATCGCCATCCCCTTCCTCGTCGTCCTCCTATTCGGCGCCGACGATTTCGATGTCGTCGTCTTCGTCGTCCTCATCCTCCTCGTCGTCGTCTTCGTCTTCGTCAGGCAACCCGAACGAACAACCCCGCTAACCCGCCGCGGAACGGCAGCGGACCTCGGTCAACGCGGCAGCATCCGCACGCGGCGGTCTTTCCGCGGGAATTGGAGCGTCACAATCGTCCCGACGCTTTCCTTGCTCTCGAGGCCGACCTGGCCGCCGTGCTCGCGCATGATGCGTTGCACCACCATCAAGCCCAGTCCGTGGCCACCGGGCTTGGTAGTGTGATAGGGTTGGAATATCCGCACGAGCTCCTCCTGCCTGATGCCCACACCACTGTCGCCGAAGAGCAGGTAGACGTTGTCGTCGTCCGCGCGTGATTTGATCTTCAGTTTTCCGCCCGGCACCATCGCCTCCATGGCGTTCTTCGTCAGGTTGAAGAAGACCTGCTTCAACTGGTTGCGGTCGGCCATCACCGGCGGCAGCGTCGCGGGCGTCTCCGCCTAGACCACCAGGCCGCGGTCGGCGAACTCGCGCTGCTGAAAACGCAACACCTCGGCGAGCACATCGGAGAGATTCGTCTCCGCGAGGTCGGGCGGACGCGGCCGGATGGCCTCGAGGAAATTCGTGATGATGCCGTCGAGCCGCGTGACCTCGTCGCGACAGATCCGCACCGATTCGCCGAGCGTTTCGGCCTCCTTCGCCGCCTTCAGCTTCTTTAGTTTCCGCTCGAGCAACTGGAGGTGAATCGTGAGCGAGTTGAGCGGGTTGCCCAGCTCGTGCGCCACACCCGCGGCGAGCAGCAACACCGACGAGGTGCGCTCGTCCTCGATCCGCCGCTCGGTGCTCTGTTTCTCGCGCGTGACGTCGGTGAGGATGACGGCAAACCGCCGCGGCGCCCCGCGCCCCACCCCGCGAAACGGCACCATGTAGAGCCGCACCGTCCGGAGCTCGGGATAGGTCAGCTCAAACTCCCGCGCCACCACCGGCAACGCAGCCGACGACGCTTCGTCCGCCGCCTCGCCCAGCGACGGCCGCAGCCCCGGCACAAGCCGCCACAGCGTCTGCCCGGCGAGCTCGTCGTCGCCGAGGCCGATGAACCGGTGCGCCGCGGCGTTGGCATATTCAATCGCGCCGTCGGGCGTGATGACGAGCACACCCTCCTGGAGCGTGTTAAAGATCTCCTCAAACACGCCGCGCTCGCGCGCGAGCCGCTGCACGAGGTTCGCGAGGTTGACCGAGTCGAGCGTGTCGAGCCGACCGAGCACGCGGTCGAGCGAGGAATGTTTCTTGCCGGCCATTGCGCGTGGTTGTGGACGACGGCCAGCCATCGGTCAACGAGGTAGGGGCGGTTGCCCCAACCGCCCGGGCCGTCTGCGTCCGCGAGCGAACGGCGCGTGGAGGGCCACGCGCCCTACCCTCCGAGGAAATCCATCTGCGCCGGGTCGACGCGCCCCGCGAGCAGCTTCCGCAAGAACATCCCGCGGTGTTGCGGGCAGCGGCCGATCCGGAGCACGGCGTCGCGGTGCTCCTCGGTGCCGTAGCCCTTGTGCTGGGCGAAACCGTAGCCGGAGAACTTGGCGTCGAGCTCGTTCATCATCCGGTCCCGGGTGACCTTCGCCATAATCGATGCCATCGCAATGCACAGCGAGCGCGCGTCGCCCTTCACGATGCCGGTATGCGGATAGGGAAACCCGCGCAGCGCCAGCCCGTCGACGAGCACGCGACACGACACGGTCGGCTTGAACTGCGCGACATCCTCCGGCGACGCGAACAAATCGGGCTCGGTCTTCCGTTCAAACGCGTCCGGGGCGTAAATCCCCTCAAGCGCGCGGCGCATCGCGAGCTTGGTCGCGCCAAGGATGTTGAGCCGCTCAATTTCGTCCACGTCGGCGACACCGAACTGCGCATGGATCTGCCCCTGCGCCGCGAGTGCCTCGAATTCCCGCCACAACTCCTCGCGCTCGGCGGCCGAGAGTTGCTTTGAATCGTTCACGCGGCCTCCCTTCACCACCGCCCAGCGGCTCTCGAGGAATTCTTTCCTTACGAGCACCGCGCCGGCCACCACCGGCCCCGCCAGCGCGCCGCGCCCGGCCTCGTCGACGCCAATCAACTCGGCCACGCCCTCAATCTGCTTGAGGTCAAACCCGCGAAGCTGGCGACGTTTGGGCATGGCCCGGCGAACTCAGTCCCACTCGACTTTCTCTTTCGGCTCCGGCAGCGGCAACTCGCCGAGCTTGCCCGCGGCCTGCACGACCTCGTAGGCCGTCCGGAAATGGAGTTTCGCAAACTCGCCCAGCGCCCGTGCGCCGAATTTCTGGATGATCTGGTGCGCCTGCTCCTTCACGAGCGGCCCGGCGCCCTTCTGGAGCTTGGCGCCAAATTTCTTCGAAAGCAGGTGCATCTGCCGGACGAATTCCGCGCGCGCCACGACCGAGGCGGCGGCCACCACCGGGTCTTCCTCGGCCTTGGTCCGCATCGCGAGGTCGAAGTCCTTCACCCCCTTCTTCGCCAGTTCGCGCTGCACGAGCGGTTGCTTGGAAAACTGATCGAGCAGCCCGCGCGGCACGCGCTTCACGGTGAGCGCCTGCTCGAGCGCGGTGGCATGTTGCCATGCGAGCAGCCGGTTGAGATTTGCGCCGGGCCGCGACATCAGGTCGTTGTATTTCGGCATCCCGCAAAAGCACACGCGCGCCACGGCGCCCTTCGTCCCGCGGATGAGCTTGTCGAGCTCGATGATCCGCAGCTCCGTGATCTTCTTGGAGTCCTGCACGCCCGCCTTCCGCCATTCGTCGATGGCCGGCTTGTCGGCGATGACGGTCGCGGCGATGACCGGCCCAAAAAAGTCGCCCTTGCCGCTCTCGTCGAGTCCGGCGTGCGGCTCGAACCAATCGGGATGAAGCACTTCGTCGTAACCGAGTTTCGCGGCGCCGAGGATGTCCGGTTCGAGCACATCCCGCACAAAGTCCTCCGTGCCTTTGCCGGCGACGACGACCTTGCCGCTCGTGTAGGCGCTGACGTTGACCTTTAGGTGGTCGGCTTTGTAGGCGAAATGCGTATAGCCGACCTCGAACGGCATCCAGCCTCTCGCCTCGAGGAGCGCGCCGAGTTTCTTCATCTGCGCGTCGTCGAGCTTGGCGGTGTAGGAGGCCAGAACCTTGGGTTTTTCCTCGGCATAATCGCTGCGCTTCGGCATGGGAGGACGAATAGGCACAAAAACTCCCCCGATGGCACGAAAATCTTCAGCCGCCGCTCAGCTCGCCACCCGGAGCGTGGAGTTTGCGGCAGCGTTGCTCCGCTGGTATCGCGCGAATGCCCGGTCGCTGCCGTGGCGAGACCAGCCATCGCTCTACCGGACAGTCGTGAGTGAATTCATGCTCCAGCAGACGCAGGTGAAGACGGTGCTCCCCTATTTCGCGCGTTGGCTTGCCGCCCTGCCCGACTTCGTCGCGCTCGCCGCCGCCCCGGAGGCGCGCGTGCTGAAACTCTGGGAAGGCCTCGGCTACTACTCGCGCGCGCGCAACCTGCACCGGCTCGCCAAGGCGTTTGTGGCCATGCCGCCGCCGCACACCCCGGCGGAGTGGCGCGAGTTGCCAGGCGTCGGCCCCTATACGGCGGCGGCCATCACGAGCATTTCGTTCGGTGCGCCCGCAGCCTGTGTCGACGGCAACGTTGTCCGGATCCTCGCGCGGCTGACGGCCAACAGGACGGAATTTCGCGACAGCGCGAGCGCGGCGAAAATATTAACGCCTCTGGCCGAGGCCCTGTTGCCGGCCAGCTCGCCGGGCGACCATAATCAGGCCATGATGGAACTCGGCGCCACCGTGTGCTACCGCCGAAACCCGCTCTGCTCAACCTGCCCCGTGCGCGAATTCTGCGCCGCCGCACGCCGGGGCGAACCCGAGGCGTATCCCCGAGTGGTTCCGAAATCGATCGAACAACGCGCCGTGACGCGCGTCTGGTGCGAGCGCCGTGGCGCCTTGCTGCTCCACCGCGCCGCCGCCGGTGCACGGCGTTTCGCCAACATTCACGAGTTGCCTACCGCGGAGCACCTCGGCCTCACTCCTACCGCCGCGGCGCGCGGCGCGCTGCTCGCGCAAAAGCGCCGCGCCATCACGCGATTTCAGATCTCGGAGTCGATTTACACCGCCGCCGCGCCACGGCGAAAGCCCAGCCGCGAACTCGTCTGGGTGCCGCTCGTAAAGCTCGACGCCATCACGCTCTCCGGCCCGCACCGGCGGTGGGTGGCGGAAATTCTTGCGAATCGGAAATTGTAGGGCGGGGTCGCCGAACCCCGCCGAATCTTGGTTCGAAAGTAGTCGCGGCGGGGTTCGGCGACCCCGCCCTGCTACATCAGCGACTCGATCTTTCGCTTCGATGCCATCACGTCCTCCAACATCATCCGCGGGCCAAGCTCGATGGTCAGCACGTGCTCCGGCCGCCAGAATTCGCTCACCATCTTGAAGTCAATATGGCCGCCGCCAACGGCCTGATGGTCGTCACCCTTCGCGTTGACGTCATGCAGGTGAAAACCGATCAGCCGTGGCGACATCTTCGCAAGGTGATCGCGATGCTTCAGCAGGCCCATGCCCTCCTTGATGTCGGCGTGGCCGGTGTCGTGCCAGTAGCCCACGGGCGCATCCGCCGGCAGGCCGTTGAGGAAATCGAGGTAGTCCGCGTCGAGCGGCAGCTCTTCGAACTTCTCGCGGTTTTCGAAGCCGAGCTTCACGCCCTTCTGCTTCGCGTAGGCGAGCATCTCGTTCACGCTGGCCTTGGTCTGTTCCCAGAACGGCCCCATCTTCTTGCGCAATTTCGCGAGGCACTTCGCCAGCAGCGCGTGATACGCCTTGTCGTCGGGTGTGCGGCCGGCGTCGCGGTTGTCGTGCAAGTATTGGCGGAGGTCGCGCGCGGGGTTGAACCAGAAGAAGCTCACGCTCCCGAGGTGGCACACCAGCACGCGCGCCTTCACCTGCGCGGAAAAGTCGATCGACCGCTTCGTGTGGCGCAGCCACTGGTCGTGTTCGCGATGCTCGCGCGCCGAGGGTTCAAACAGATTGGGGGCCGCCTGCACGACGCCGGTCGGCAGCGGGCAGAAGTTGTGCGTCGACGCGACCTTGACGACGCCTTCCTCGACCGCCCGGAGGATGCCCGGCACCAGTGTGATGCGGACGCCGTGGCTGAGTTCGACGTATTCGAACCCGAGGCCGGCCATCTCCTTCAGCATCACATAGCCATCGTTGTGGCGATGCGAGCACCAGCTCGTGGAAAGGGAGAGAATTGGCTTCACGCGTGAAAGAGCCAAAGACGAATCCGGGCGCAGGCAAGTTGCACGAGCAAAAAACTACTTGGCCAAGAAAAACCGCGCTACCGTTTATCCGGTAGCGCGGTGAAAATTAGCGGCGGCCATCCGGGCCGGCACGGGCGCTTATTCCGCGTAGCGGCGGCGGAGCATCTGGGTGAAGGCCTGGACCTTGTCCTTGCGGCGGCGCTTCTCGCAGGGCTTCTCGTAGTAGCGCTTGGCGCGGGTGCCTTTGATGATGTTCTCGCGGTCGAGCTTCTTCTTCATGCGGCGGAGCGCACGGTCGATGGGCTCGTTCTTTCGGATCTTGATTTCGATGGACATGTGTTCGGACGTCTTGGTGAAAAGGAAAGCCGGGTAATAGGCCAAGCCGCGCGGCGTAGGTCAATGGCTTTTTTCCCGCCTTGCACGCCGCCCGCGATGGGCTTGTTTGAACCTCCCAGTGCCGTCCGCCGACAAGAACTTCGTCCATCTCCACGTTCATTCCGACTACAGCCTGCTCGACGGCTGCTGCCGGATCGACCGGCTGATGGATCGCGCGGTGGAACTCGGCATGCCCGCGGTCGCCCTCACCGATCACGGCAATCTCTACGGCGCGATCGAGTTCTACAACACCGCCAAGGCCAAGGGCATCAAGCCCCTCATCGGCTGCGAGCTCTACCTCGTGGAAACCTCGCGCCTTGAGAAGAAGGGCCGCTCCGACGACGAGGGGAAGACCATCTTCCACCTCGGCCTGCTCGCGAAAAACCTCACGGGCTACCAGAACCTCCTCAAGCTCGTCAGCGACGCGCATCTCCGGGGCTTCTACTACAAACCGCGCACCGACTTTGAGACGCTCGCGAAGCACGCCGCCGGGCTGATCGGCTTCACCGGCTGCCTCGCCTCGCTGGTTCCGCAGCGCCTCCTCGCCGGGAACTACGACGACGCGCGCGCCGCGTGCGGACGCTTCGTCGATATTTTCGGCCGCGAAAATTACTTCATCGAAATCCAGGACCACGGCATCGCCGAGCAGCGCCAGATCATTCCCGGCCTGCTCAAGCTCGCCGAGGAATTCCGCCTAAGAATCATCTGCACGAACGACGTCCACTACGTCCGCGAGACCGACTACGGCCCGCACGACGCGATGCTCTGCATCCAGACCGGAGCGAAAATCGACGACGAGAAGCGGATGCGCTTCGAAGGCCACCAATTCTACCTCAAGTCGCGCGACGAGATGGCGCGGCTCTTCGCCGAGGTGCCCGAGTCGGTCACCAACACCCAGCTCGTCGCCGACATGTGCGACCTGAAAATCGATTTCCCGAAGGGCAGCGACCGCTACCCGAAATATCCCCTCCCACCCGAGGTGAAGACCGACCGCGCCGGTTACCTGCGCGATCTCTGCCTCGCCGGCCTGCGCACGCGCTACGGCGTCGACCACGACGCGCCGGAAAAATTCCACGACCCCGCGCTCGCCCGCACACTCGTCGAGCGCCTCGATTACGAACTCTCGATCATCACCAAGACCGGGTTCATCGACTACTTTCTCGTGGTGTGGGATTTCATCGACTGGGCAAAAAAACACGGCATCCCCGTCGGCCCCGGCCGCGGCTCGGGCGCCGGCTGCATCGTCGCCTATCTGCTCGGCATCACGAATCTCGACCCGCTTCGCTTCAAGCTGCTGTTCGAGCGCTTCCTCAACCCTGAGCGTGTGTCACCGCCGGACTTCGACATCGACTTCTGCATGCGCCGCCGCGGCGAAGTCATCGACTACGTCCGCCAGAAATACGGCAAGGACTGCGTCGCCAACATCATCACCTACGGCACGCTTGGCGCGAAGATGGTCATCCGCGATGTCTCGCGCGTCCACAACCTCCCCTACGCCGACGCCGATCGCCTCGCGAAAATGATCCCGGACGAGCTGAACATGACGCTCGAGATCGCGCTCGAAAAGTCCGCCGAGCTCCGCGACGAGGTCGCGAAAAACCCCGTGGCGAAGAAGATCATGGACCAGGCGCGCGTCCTCGAAGGCATGGTGCGCAACACCGGCAAGCACGCCGCCGGCATCATCATCACCGACCGGCCGCTCGACGAATTCGTCCCGCTCACCGAGCAGGAAGGCGACGTCACGGTGCAGTTCGACATGAACGCCGTCGGCAAGCTCGGCCTGCTGAAGATGGACTTTCTCGGCCTCAAAACGCTCACGGTGATCGCCGACGCCGTGGACAACATCCGCCGCACCGCCGACCCCGCGTTCGACATCGAGAAAATCCCGCTCGAAGACGCCAAGACCTTCGCGCTCCTCAACTCCGGCCGCACCACCGGCGTGTTCCAGCTTGAGTCCGGCGGCATGCAGGATCTCTGCCGCAGTTTCGGCATCAGCCGGCTGGAGGAAATCATTGCGCTGGTCGCGCTCTACCGGCCCGGCCCGATGGAGTTCATCCCGACCTTCATCAACTGCAAGCTGGGGCGTGAGACGCCCGAGTACGAGACGCCGGAGATGGAGACGCTGCTCTCGGAGACCTATGGCATCATGGTCTATCA
>Ga0163199_1002765_pt1 | contig 10715 bp, 11 predicted proteins | sample PL_2010_150m_FD_113537 | JGI IMG/M metagenome (GOLD analysis project Ga0163199, IMG submission 113537) | Freshwater microbial communities from Powell Lake, British Columbia, Canada to study Microbial Dark Matter (Phase II) - PL_2010_150m | ecosystem: Environmental > Aquatic > Freshwater > Lake ...
ACCCCCAGTCGAGCAGGCGCGAATACTCGTCCGTCGCCGACTCGGAATGATACTTGGCGAGGCTGGGCAGCAGTATCGTGCCCAGCGCCACGCCGAGCAATCCGGTCGGGAATTCCATGAGTCGGTCGGCGTAATACAGCCAGGACACGCTGCCGGACTCGAGGAACGAGGCGAATATGGTGTTGATAAGCAGGCTGATCTGGCTCACCGACACGCCGACGACCGCCGGCGCCATCAGCAGCAGGACGCGCCGTACGCCCGGATCGGCAAAGGCAAGGCGCGGCCGCGGCAACATGCCGATGGCAGCGAGCGCGGGCAACTGCAGCGCGAGCTGCAAGACCCCGCCCAGGAACACCGCCCAGGCAAGCACCATCACCGGCGGTTCGAAATACGGCGCGGCGAACAGGGCACAAAGAATGAAACTCAGGTTGAGCACGGTCGGCGTAAAAGCCGGGATCGCAAATCGCCGCCAGGTGTTGAGTATCCCGCCGGCGAGCGACACCAGCGAGATGAACAGAATGTACGGAAAAGTGACGCGCAGCATCGCCACCGTGACATCGAACTTGGCGGGCTGGGCGGCGAATCCGGGCGCACTGATATAGATGATCACCGGCGCTGTCGCAATGCCGAGCGCAGTGACCACGGCGAGGGCCACCGCAAGCAGCGTCGCCGTGCCGTCGACCAGGCGCTTGGCCTCAACGTCCCCCTCGCGCGCCCGGCTGTCGGCCAGAATCGGCACAAAAGCCTGCGAAAAGGCGCCTTCGGCGAAAAGACGCCGCAGCAGGTTCGGGATGCGGAAAGCGACGAAAAAGGCGTCGGTATAGAGCCCGGCACCGAACAGGCGCGCGATGACGGCATCCCGCACGAAGCCCAGGATGCGCGAAATCAGGGTCATACCGCTGATCGTGGCGAGCGTCCGCAACAGGTTCATGGCCCTGATTATACGGGGACCGCGGGCGCCGTCCTGTAATCCGGGTTGCTCCGGCCCGCTTAACCCTTTATAATCGCGCCCTTCCCGAATTTCCTGCCAAAGAAGGGCACATGGCCAATACCAAAGGGGCGCGTAAAGCGGCCCGTCAATCCGACAAGCGCCGCGAACACAACGCGAGCCAGCGTTCCACGTTGCGCACGGCAATCAAGAGCGTACAGAAGGCCATCGAGGCCGGCGACAAGGTCAAGGCGCAGGAGGTCTACCGCAAGTCGGTCAGCGTCCTCGACCGCATCGCCGACAAGAAAATCATCCACAAGAACAAGGCAAGCCGCCACAAGAGCCGGCTTGCGGCGCAGATCAAGTCGCTGGCCTGAACCGGCTGCCGCAGGGGGTAAACCCCTTCCGCGAAGGGCGGTAGCCGCAAGGCAACCGCCCTTTTTGTTTGGTGGCCGCAGAACCACCGCCCGGGCGCCAAAAAACGCCAAAAAGTCACGCTGGACCAACCAGTTAGGTTGCCTTTGTCCTACCCGCATGTTATAAATCCCCTAACCGCCTGACGGCGAGGGGATTATGCAAGCGTCATCGAGCACGACGAAGTTCGGTTTTCGCATACGCACGCGCCACGGTCTGGTGGTGGAGAACCTCACGATCCACGGACGCGACGAAGTGGACGCGGAGAGGAAATTGCGTCAGATGTACCAGCACTGCGAGATCATGGAATGCATCATTCTCGCGACGCCGAAAGCCGTATCCATGAACTACGAGGACGTCGTCTCGCTGCTCACCAAGTAGCGTTCCTCGATCTCGCGGACGCCGGCGCTCCGCAACCCGCACTGAGCGGGCACCGCTATCCCTCCCAGAAGCCGGTTGACGACAGCTCCTCCAGCAGCCGCACGTAGTCACTGGCGCCGCGCGACTGAGGCGCATGACTGAAGATGTCCAGTCCCAGCGATGGGCTCTCGGCCAGTCCCACCGATTCGGCGATGCGGGTCTCGCATAGCTCCGCGCCAAAGCGCTGATCGAGTTGGGCGGCGATGTCGTGCGACATGCGCCGCCGCGTGTCGAAACGCGTGAGGACATAGCGACGCTCGACGCGTTGTTTGAGCACGTGCTCGAGGGCGCGCAGCGTTTTTTCGAGCTGCAGCGCTCCTCTTAACGCAAGGAAATCCGTCGAAATCGGAATCAGCACTTTCCCGGCGGCGATGATCGCCGACAACGACAGCACGCCCAGCATCGGGCAGCAGTCGATCAGCACCGGACGCGGAATCTCGAGAAAGGCTGCATCCAGACCGTCTTTAAGGCGGTTGAGAATATTGGGGCCCTTGCCAAACAGCGTGTCGACCTTGAGCAACTCCGCGTGCGCGGGAAGCAGCAGCGCGCCGAAGGCGACGGACTGCGCGAGACCGGCGAGAGGCCGCGATTCGCTGTAGAAGGAAAAAACGCTCTCCGCACCATAGCTCACCGGATGCAGGATCGAGCTGAGATGGGCCTGCGGATCGAGATCGACGAGCAACGGCACATTATCGCGCCGCGACAACGCCGCTCCCAGGTTGAGCACGGTCGTGGTCTTACCAACGCCGCCTTTCTGGTTGAAAATTGCGAGCCGCGTACCCGCCCCCTATATTTCGGTATGCTAAAATATTGTTGGAATTCAGGAAACTCGAACTCATTATCCCACACGGCAGCCATGCGGCGACCGTGGGGTTGCAGACGGGCCTGTAGACACCGCCGGTCGAATTGGCGAACGACGGCTCTAGGCAGCAGTCGCCACCATTTTTCCGCCGAGATCGCATCAACACCATGACCACGACGCACCTGATGCCTACCTATAACCGCCTGCCGGTCGCATTCGTGCACGGCGAAGGCGTCTGGGTGTGGGACGAATCCGGCAAGCGCTATCTCGATGCGCTTGCGGGCATCGCCGTCAACACGCTCGGCCACGCACATCCGAAATTTGTGAAAACCATCGCCGAACAAGCGGCGCGCCTGATCCACGTTTCCAATCTGTACCGCATCATCGAGCAGGAGCAACTGGCTGACAGGCTCGCGGCGATCTCCGGCATGGACAACGTGTTTTTCTGCAACTCCGGCTGCGAGGCTAACGAAGCGGCGATCAAGCTTGCCCGTCTTTACGGCCACGGGAAGGGCATAGACCATCCCGAGATCGTCGTCATGGAAAACGCGTTCCATGGACGGACCCTTGCAACCTTGTCGGCAACCGGCAACCGCAAGGTGCAAGTCGGATTCGAACCGCTGGTTACCGGATTCCCGCGCGTGGCATTCAACGACTTGGACAGCCTGCACCGGTTGGCCGAGAGCAACCCCAACATCGTGGCGGTGCTGCTGGAGCCGATCCAGGGCGAAGGCGGCATCAACGTCTCGACCATCGAGTATCTGCGCGGCCTGCGCGAGCTCTGCGACCGCAGGGGCTGGCTGCTGATGTTCGACGAGGTGCAGTGCGGGCTCGGGCGCACCGGCAAATGGTTCACCTATCAGCATGCAGGCATCGCCGCCGATGTGCTGGCGCTCGCGAAGGGCCTGGGATCGGGCGTCCCGATAGGAGCCTGCCTTGCGCGCGGCGCGGCCGCCTCGGTATTCAAGCCGGGCAGCCACGGATCGACCTTCGGCGGCAACCCGCTCGCCTGCGCCGCCGCGCTCACGACGCTGGATCTCATCGAGCAGGAGCGGCTGATGGAGAACGCCGAGCGTATCGGAGCGCTGATCCGCAGCGAACTCGCGCAGGCGCTCGGAGACGCGAAAGGCATCGTCGAGATACGCGGCCGGGGCCTCATGATCGGCGTCGAACTCGACCGCCCCTGCGGCGACCTGGTCAAGCTCGCGCTCGAGGCGGGCCTGCTCATCAACGTCACCGCCGACAACGTCATTCGCCTGCTACCCGCCCTGACCATGAGCGAACCCGAAGCAAGCGAAGTGGTGTCGCGGCTCGCGCCGCTGGTACGCGAGTTTCTCGCGCGGCCGCAGCCGCAGGCCGCGCGTGCCTGAAGGCGATCGCGCCATGACGCCGCGCCACTATCTTCAGTTCCGCGACCTTGCGCGCGACGAATACGAATACCTGTTCGAGCGCACTCGCTGGATCAAGGCCCAGTTCAAGACCTACAAGCGCTACTGGCCGCTGGAGGACCGCACGCTGGCGATGATTTTCGAGAAGCAATCGACCCGCACGCGCCTGTCGTTCGAAGCCGGCATGCACCAACTGGGCGGCGCCGCCATTTACCTCAACACGCGCGATACCCAGCTCGGGCGCGGCGAGCCTGTCGAGGACGCCGCACAGGTGATCTCGCGCATGGTCGACATCGTGATGATCCGCACCTTCGAGCAGGACATCATCGACCGATTTGCTTCGCACTCGCGGGTGCCGGTGATCAACGGGCTCACCAACGAGTACCACCCCTGCCAGATCCTCGCCGATATCTACACCTTGATCGAGCACCAGGGTTCGATCCGCGGCAAGACCGTGGCGTGGATCGGCGACTCGAACAACGTCTGCAATACCTGGCTGCAGGCGGCCGAGGTGCTCGACTTCAACGTGCACGTGTCGACACCGCCGGGCTACGAAGTCGAACCCGAGCGCGCCGGCCTCTACGGCACCGATCACTTCGAGGAGTTCGCCGACCCGATGCAGGCCGCGAGGGGCGCCGACCTGGTCACCACGGACGTGTGGACCAGCATGGGTTTCGAAGCCGAGAACGAGGAACGCAAGCGCGATTTCGAGGACTGGCAGGTCGACGCCGACATGATGCGGGTGGCGAAGAAAAATGCGCTGTTCATGCATTGCCTGCCGGCGCACCGGGGCGAGGAGGTTGCCGCCGACGTGATCGACGGAACCCAGAGCGTGGTCTGGGAGGAGGCGGAGAACCGCCTTCATGCCCAGAAGGCGCTGATGGAGTTCCTGCTGCTCGGGCGCATCGAGCCCGGCACAACTGCAGCGCGCAAAACTGCCGGCAAACGCAGCAAGAGCTGACAGACGCTTGCGGCAATTCACGCCCCTGCGCACCACCATTTCATACACTGCGAACGGATATGAGAACCAAGAAATCTGAAGTGAAAAAAGTCGTCCTGGCCTACTCGGGCGGACTCGATACGTCGGTGATCCTGAAGTGGCTGCAGGATACCTACGGCTGCGAGGTCGTGACCTTCACCGCCGACATCGGGCAAGGCGAGGAACTCGCGCCGGCGCGCCGCAAGGCCAGGTTATTCGGCGTCAAGAAAATATTCATCGAGGATCTGCGCGAGGAGTTCGTGCGCGATTTCGTGTTCCCGATGTTCCGCGCCAACGCGGTCTACGAGGGGGAATACCTGCTCGGCACCTCGATTGCGCGGCCGCTGATCGCCAAGCGCCTGGTCGAGATCGCAAAAATGACCGGTGCCGACGCGATTTCCCACGGCGCCACCGGCAAGGGCAACGATCAGGTCCGTTTCGAACTGGGCGCCTATGCGCTCATGCCGGACGTCAGGGTCATTGCGCCCTGGCGCGAATGGGATCTGTTGTCGCGGGAGAAGCTGCTGAAGTACGCCGAAAAGCACGGCATTCCCGTCGACTACAAGAAGAAGAAGGGCGGCGCCCCCTACTCGATGGATGCCAACCTGCTGCACATCTCCTACGAGGGGGGCATCCTCGAGGATCCGAACTACGAGCCGGAGGAGTCCATGTGGCGCATCACGGTGTCGCCCGAGAAAGCGCCGGCGCGGCCCCAGTATGTCGAACTCCAGTACGAGGGCGGCGACATCGTCGCCATCAACGGCAAGCGCCTGACGCCCGCCAAGGTTTTGAGCGAACTCAACCGGCTGGGCGGCAGGCACGGCATCGGCCGCCTGGACCTGGTCGAGAACCGCTATGTCGGCATGAAGTCGCGCGGCTGCTACGAAACCCCGGGCGGGACCATCATGCTGCGCGCCCACCGCGCGATGGAATCGCTCACCCTCGACCGCGAAGTACTCGCGCTCAAGGACGACCTGATGCCGCGCTATGCGCGCCTGATCTACAACGGCTACTGGTTCAGCCCAGAGCGGCTCCTGCTGCAAAGACTGATCGACGAATCGCAGCACACGGTCAACGGCACGGTGCGGTTGAAACTCTACAAGGGCACGATCATGACCGTCGGCCGCGTCTCGAAGACCGACTCGTTGTTCGACACGAGCATCGCCACCTTTGAAGACGACCGCGGGGCCTACAATCAGGCCGACGCCGAGGGTTTCATTCGGCTCAACGCGCTGCGCCTGCGGATTGCGGCGAAGCTGCAGCGGAAAAAACGCTAGCCCTCGTACACCGACGGCGGGCTTAGGGCCTGTGCGGCTTCGAATTCTTTCCGATTTGCATCTGGAGATCCGGCCGCTCGAACTGCCCGCGGCCGATGCGGATATCGTCATTCTGGCCGGCGACATCGCCAACGGCGTCCAGGGCATCCAATGGGCGCAACGCCGCTTCGATCTGCCGGTGCTCTACATCCCGGGCAATCACGAGTCCTACGACGGCGATTTCGACGCGACACTGGACGCGCTGCGGGCTGCCGCGCGCGGCAGCAACGTCGAACTGCTCGAATGCGATGAACGGGTGATCGGGCGCGTGCGCTTTCTCGGCTGCGCACTGTGGACCGACTATTCGCTCGCACCGGAAGCCGCGCGGGCCGCCGTCATCGAGGACGCGCGCAGGCTGAACCCCGATTACCGGGTCATCCGGCGCGGCAGCCGGATTTTTTCGCCCGAGGATGCCACGGCGCTGCACCGTGAACATCGCGCCTGGCTGGAACGGAAACTGGCCGAACCCTTTGCCGGTACCACCGTCGTGGCAACCCACTTTGCACCGCATCCGGGCTCGATTGCGCCGGCCTACGCCGGGCATCCGGCCAACCCGGGCTTCGTCGTCGACCTCGAACCAATGATGGGGCGCGCCGCGCTGTGGATCCACGGGCATACCCATACGGCTTTCGACTACGTCGTCAGAGGCACGCGGGTCGTATGCAACCCGCGCGGTTATCCCCACGAACAGACCGGTTTCAGGGCCGATTTCATCCTGTCCGTCTAACCACCCCCCGACGGGCTAAAGAAAGTCCGCCGATAGCCGTTATCCCGAGAGAGCAGTCCATACCTGGACAGTGATATCCATTGGGGAGCGAAACGTGGATCTAGATGTTGCGATGTTGGACGAGCAGGCTGCGCATTTCGCCGAGGATATCGGCATACCTCCGTGCCCGGCGATTCTGACCAAGCTGCTGCGCGAGACCCGCGCCGACGATCCGGATTTCAAACGCATCGGCCAGCTGGTCTCAGGCGACGTGGCGCTTGCCGCATCGGTGCTGAATACCGCGAACTCGCCCTTTTACGGCCTGCGCACCAAGGCGTCCACCATCCAGCAAGCGCTCGTGCTGCTGGGATTGCACGCAGTAACACAGCTGGTCACCGGGCTGCTGTTGCGCCAGGCGTTCCCCATGGCCGTCGGCAGCAGCATGGACCGGTACTGGAAATCGTCGATGGCAACCGCGCTGATCGCCGCCCTTGTGTCCAGGGAAACGGGCCGGGCCGAACCCGGCGGCGCGCACACTTACGGACTCTTTCGCGACTGCGGCATGGCGATCATGATGCAGAAATTCCCGGCCTACTCCGGCATCCTGGAAGGCTCGGCGCTCACCTCAGGCGAATGGATCCTCGACTTGGAGGACAGGCAGTTCAAGATGAATCACTGCCGCATCGGCGCCCATCTGGCCCACACCTGGCAGCTCTCCGAGCCGCTGTGCTTCGCCATTCTTCATCACCACGACATGTTTCGTCCCGGGGACAAGCACGCGGGCACCACGTCGGAATCCAGGCTGCTGGTGGCCATCGGGCTGGTGGCCGAACAGCTCTATTCTCGCGCGACGGGGCAGGTATGCCATGACTGGAAAGATAACAGCGAAGGCGCACTTGCCGCGGTTGGTCTCACAGCCCCGGAACTGGACGGATTTGCCGACCGCGTAAAGACGTCGCTGCATTCGGCCTGAAACGCAGCACTCGCCCCGCCCGGCCCGCAGCGGTCCGGCCTGATTCGAATCGCCTGTTCAGCCTGCCCTGGCTTCGATGACGGCGCTACCGGGCTGCGTCGCGCCGACGCACCGCCCGCCAGAGCTTGGCTATAATTCACCGTATCGCCATCCCTTTTCCGGAACAGCCCCCATGCCATCATTCGACATCGTCTCCGAAGTCAACAAGGTCGAGCTCAAGAATGCCGTTGAGCAGGCGAACAAGGAAATTTCCACCCGCTTCGATTTCAAGGGCTCGGACTCCCGGATCGAACAGAACGAACTTCAACTCACGCTCTACGCCGACGACGACTTCAAGCTGAAACAGGTGATGGACGTGTTCCAGGGCAAATGCGCCAAGCGCGGCGTGGATGTCCGCGTCCTCGATCCGAAGGACCTCGAGAAAATCAGCGGCAACAAGGTGAAGCAGGTCCTCGACGTGAAGAACGGCATCGAGCAGGAAGCGGCCAAGCGCATCGTCAAGCTGATCAAGGACGCCAAACTGAAGGTGCAGGCCTCGATCCAGGGCGAGGCGGTGCGTGTTTCCGGCGCCAAGAAGGACGATCTGCAGGCGGCGATCCAGCTCATGCGCACTTCGGTGAAGGACATCCCGTTGCAGTACGAGAATTTCCGGGATTGACCCGCCGCATCCCTTCCCCAGGCAGGAACGAGTCCTAGAACCCCTCGACCCAGCGGTCGTAGAGCACGCCTGCAACGCCGTTGAGCGCATGCACGCGCGCTGCGAGGTCCTGCTGCATCTGCTCCGGCGTCTGGATCGAGGCGCCGGTCATGCCGCGCACCTCGTTGCCCCAATGCTCACACCAGACGCGGATCAGTTCAGTGGTCATCTCGACATGACACTGCAGCCCCAGATGTTTTCCGATGGCGAACCCCTGGCGGGCGCAGTAGTCGCTCGCTGCGATGCACTCCGCACCCGGCGGGATGGTGAATGTCTCGCCGTGCCAGTGAAAGGAAAGGAACTCGCGAACATCGCTGAACCAGCGTCGCGCGGTGTCGCTTTCGTGCACGGTGACGGCGCCCCAGCCGATTTCCTTGACCGGATTACGGGCGACCGTGCCACCCAGCGCCTTGGACATGAGTTGACCGCCCAGGCAGTGGCCCAGCACGGGGATATCCTGATCCACCGCGCGGCGGATCAGCGCGAGTTCCGGCTCGATCCAGGGCAGGTCGTCGTTGACGCTCATCGGCCCGCCCATGAAGCACAGCCCCGAGAACGGCGCCGGGTCGTCCGGAACCGCATCACCGGCGTCGACCTTCATCAAGCGCCAGGGAATCCGGCGGGTGTCGAGGTAGGTGGAAAAATAACCCGGACCTTCGGTTACGCTGTGGCGAAAAATAGCGACCGGCTTCATCTGCGGACGGCAACGCTAGCCTGACGTGTCACTTTCCGGTCTTGTCGTTCTCGATGAGAGCGTAGGCCGAGTGATTGTGGATCGACTCGAAGTTCTCCGACTCGACCACATACCAGGTGATGCGCTGGTCGCGATTGAGGTCGGCCGCAACGTCGCGCACCATGTCCTCGACGAACTTGGGATTGTCGTAGGCGCGCTCGGTGACATGTTTTTCGTCCGGGCGTTTCAGCAGCCCGTAGAGTTCGCTCGAGGCGTGATGCTCGGCATACTCGACCAGTTCCTCGATCCAGACGAAATCCTTGGTGCGTGCGGCAATGGTGACGTGCGAGCGCTGATTGTGCGCACCGTAGGCCGAGATCTTCTTCGAGCACGGGCACAGGCTTGTCACCGGCACCACGACCTTCATCGTGAAACGCTTGGCGCCGCCGGAGATCTCGCCGGTAAAGGTGACTTCGTAGTCCATCAGGCTCATCACCTTGGAGACCGGTGCCGCCTTGTTGATGAAGTACGGAAAGGTCATCTCGATGGTGCCCGACTGGGCCTCCAGCCGCTCCATCATCTGGTCGAGCATGACCTGGAAGGTCGCGACGGAAATTTCTCGCTCGTGCGCGTTCAGTATCTCGACAAAGCGCGACATGTGCGTGCCCTTGAAATGGTGCGGCAGGCTCACGTACATGTTGAATACGGCGACGGTGTGCTGAACGCCCCCGCCGCGCTCGGACACCTTGATCGGATGGCGGATCGACTTGATGCCCACCTTGTCGATGGCGAGCTTGCGCTTGTCTTCCGTGCTCTGGACGTCCGGAATGACCGCCGATTCGCGGATATTCATGGGGCCTTCCTCTTCGCGGGGCGAATGCAATTTATCATTTGCTATTTTAGCACCCTAAGGGTTCCGCGCCGCCCGATAGCCGGGCCTTTGACCACTCAAAGCGTAGGGGATTTTGCCACACCGATGCGCGCGCGGATCGATTTCAGAATGCCGTCGCGGTCCAGGCCGATCTGCGCCAGCAGCTGGTGCGTATCGCCGTGGTCGATGAAACGGTCCGGCAAACCCAGGTGCAGCATCGGTATCGTGATGCCCGCGGCAGCGAAGCTTTCGGCCACCGCGCTGCCCGCACCGCCCTGCACCGCGTGCTCTTCGACCGTGACGATGAGTTCGTGGGTCATCGCCATCTCCGCGGCCAGCTTCTCGTCCAGCGGCTTGACGAAACGCATGTTGACGACGGTCGCATCGATCGCCTCGCCGGCATCGAGCGCATCCTTCAACACGCTGCCGAACGCGAGGATCGCAACGCCTTTCCCCTGGCGGCACACTTCGCCCCGGCCGAGCGGCAAGATCCGCATGTCCTGCTTCGGCTCAACCCCGGGACCGGTGCCGCGCGGGTAGCGCACGGC
>Ga0163199_1002767_pt1 | contig 10712 bp, 11 predicted proteins | sample PL_2010_150m_FD_113537 | JGI IMG/M metagenome (GOLD analysis project Ga0163199, IMG submission 113537) | Freshwater microbial communities from Powell Lake, British Columbia, Canada to study Microbial Dark Matter (Phase II) - PL_2010_150m | ecosystem: Environmental > Aquatic > Freshwater > Lake ...
CGCCTGGACAGCGCGGCCCGTGGCAGCCTCGATGCGTGATCGGGCGGCGCGCAGCTCGGGGTTGTTGGCGACCGCCTCCGCGAGCGCGGCGGGCAGGTCGAGTTTGGATTCGGCCGGCGCGTCGGCAAACGCGACGACGCCGGCGGCTAGCACGGCAAAAAATGTTTTCATGTCAAACCTCCGCTGGTTTTCAGAACGCACACAAGTCCCTCGGAGTCGGGATCGCGGCACACAGACACACTACGGGCGCAGATGAGGCATCAGGCCCGTGGCGGAGGCGTGGGAGGGCGAAAGGAGAGGGAAACGAAACCGTCCGGCTCTGGCGAGAGCGCCGCGACGGTCAGGATCGGGGAGTAAACCGTTGGAACGGTTTCGGGCGCGTCCAGGGCCTGCGTGCAAAGGCAGTAGCACAACGCGCCGTCGTCATCGTCGTCCGTGCAGTGCGCCACCACCGGCTCGAACGCCGCGAAGGCGAACAACGCGCCGAGAAAGGCGGTCATCAGCGACCGGATGAAATTGCCGCAAACCATGACACCAGCTTTCTACTCCGCCATCGCCCCGAAGTCAAACCTGCCGTTGGGAATGGGTGCGATCCGAAGTGGCGGGCGGTCGCTTTTCGCCTGTAGCGCCGGCATCCCTGCCGGCGATGTTCCGATGCTTTGCGAGAAAACGCCGGCAGGGATGCCGGCGCTACAAATCCGACTGTCCGCCACTTGGGATCGCACCCGTTGAGAAACGCTCGAAAAAGTCGGCCCGGTCGGTTTAACTGGTGCCGTGAGAAAATTGGCCATGCCTCGTTCCGCGCGCAGCGATCCCACGTTCACGGCCAACGCCCGGTCGTCGTGGGAGATCATTCGCCGCGTCAGCGTCTATCTGCGCCCCTACAAATGGATGGCCCTTGGCACGGTCGTGTGCGCCGTCCTCTCGCTGGTCTTTGCCTTCGCGTTTCCGAAGCTGACGCAGTTCGTCATTGACGACATCATCGCCCGGAAACGGCTCGACATGCTCGCGCCCGTGATGCTGGCGTTGCTGGGCGCGTTCCTGCTGCGCGACGTGTTCAACGGCCTGCGCATCCGCATCAACAACACGCTGGAACAACACGTCATCTTCGACATGCGCCGCCAGCTTTACAGCCGGCTCCAGCGGCTTCCCGTCAACTATTTCGACCAGCGCGCTTCCGGCGACTTGATGACGCGCGTCGTCGAGGACGTAAACAACGTCGAGCGCCTGTTGATTGACGGCACCGAGCAGGGCACCGTCTCCATCCTCAGCGTGATCGGCGTGCTGGTGATTTTGTTCGCGATGAACCCGCCGCTCGCGGCGGTGGCGCTGATTCCCCTGCCGCTGCTGGCCGGCGGCGCGCTCTGGTATACGCTCACCGCTCATCGCCGTTATCGCGCGCAACGCGAAGCCGCCAGCGCCATGAACGCCCTCCTCATGGACAACCTCCAGGGCATCCGCCAGATCAAAGCCTTCGGCCAGGAAACCCACGAGGACGACCGCTTCGCCGAGCGCGCCGACGATCTCCGCAGCAGCACGCTCGGCATCATGCGCGCGTGGTCGAACTACTCGCCCGCGATGAGCTTCGTCGCCGCGCTCGGCACCGGCCTCGTGCTCTGGATTGGCGGACGCCATGTCATCGCCGGCGACATGACCATCGGCCAGCTCATGGGCTTCATCCTCTACCTTGCGCTCTTCTACGAACCCATCGGCCGGCTGCACGGCTTGAACCAGATGCTTCAATCCGCCCGCGCCGCCGGCGAGCGCGTCTTCGACATCCTCGACGCCGCGCCCGAGGGACGCGACCCGCGCCGCACGCAAAGCCTGCGCACGCCCGTGCGCGGCGAGGTGGTTTTTGAAAACGTCCAGTTCCGTTACCAGGACGGCCAGCCGGTGCTTCACGACATTTCCCTCCACGCCCGCCCCGGCGAGGTCATCGCGCTCGTCGGCCCGACCGGCGCCGGCAAGTCCACCCTCGTCAACCTCCTGCCGGCGTTCTACGAAACCTCCGGGGGCCACGTGACCATTGACGGCCAGGACATCGCTGCCGCCAGCCTTGAATCGCTCCGCGCCCAGATCAGCATCGTCAGCCAGGAGCCGTTCCTCTTCAACGGCACCGTCCGCGAGAACATCCTCTACGGAAAACTCGACGCCACCGAGGCGGAGTTGCAGGACGCGGCGCGCGCCGCCAACTGCCACGAGTTCATCGGCCGCCTCGCCGCCGGTTACGACTCCCGCGTTGGCGAACGCGGCGTCAAACTCAGCGTCGGTGAAAAACAACGCATCAGCATCGCCCGCGCGCTGTTGAAGAACACCCCCTTGCTCATCCTCGACGAAGCCACCGCCAGCGTGGACACCGCGACCGAAGGGCTTATCCAGGAAGCCCTCGACCGCCTCATGGCCCACCGCACCAGCTTCGTCATCGCCCACCGCCTCAGCACCATCCGCCGGGCCGACCAGATTCTCGTCCTGCGCCAGGGCCGCATCGTCGAGCGCGGCACCCACGACGAACTCCTGGCACAGGACGGCCTCTACACCCGCCTCGCCTGCATCCAGAACACTACCTTCATCGAAGAAAGCTTCGAGAAACTCCAAGTCCCCTGACGCTGCGCGGCTATCGCCTTGATTTGCCCCCCAACGCGACATCTGATTTCTCTCGATCGGTTTAGCGTCTGAAGTGAGCAATTCGCTCGACTGGAGGTTTCGGTCTTCTCATGCCAAAGCCTGCTTCACCTCCGCATTGACCCGCCAATCCAACCGGGCGCGTCAATAGCCGTCATTTGTCGGCATCCCCAAGCTACTCCTTTTCGGGATGCAGCAACGCGATTCTTCCCCATGGCAATACGACCGTCAGTGGTTCTTTGTAAGAACCTTTGATATAAAAACTGTAAACCAGAGCGTCGAGGCTTTGATTGGGCGACTCCTCACTTGCAGCATACTCAGCACCCTGCGCGTCAACGATGCGCAGACGGTTTTGACCGGTTAGCCGTCGAGCCAGAGAAGACACCGAACTGGACACTGCCTTCGCCTCCTCTTGCCCTTTCGCTTGGTCGTAGTCCAAGAAGATGAGCAACTCCAGCGCAGAGAGGCCAAGTGGGCGACCTTGGGCACTCAGAGCGCCGCCGCGAACTTCAAGGTGCACTTGGCGACCACAATCGTCGGATGCTTTCTTCAAGACTTGACCACCGACGTAAGCAAATGTGCGCCCATGGAGATTGTCGAATTGCTGATTGACTCGCACTACTCGAACATCGGCTTGCTGAATTGTTGAAGTGACGGGTGCGGCGTTCCCGCCTGCAATTTGCTTTGGAAGGTCTCGTAGAAAGTCCTTCTCCGAAATCGGCTGGGATTCATAATTCCCGGCCACGACTTTGTGGAGGGTGATCGTAATCTCCGACCTCGTTGTGGTTGTCTCTTTGACATCGAATTCTCCCCCTTTCGCGTAGTGGTAATTGTCCGCCGTGCCGTATCTAACTTTGATGATGTAGCGGCCTGCCGATGCCTGCACCCCCTGCTTTGCGCCATTGGGCACTTCAATTTCGTTTGAGGTCGGGCCAACAAGTTTCACCAAAGCTGGCTCACCAGACTGGTTGTCGAAAGAGACTGTATTCTGCGCGAGGGCGGCGACACAGGCCGCCAAGAGAATCGTGATGGATGCGAGAATGCTCTTCATGAAGTCTGCTCCTTTGTTGCTGCCCAACAGGTATTAGTTGCAGAATTGCAGTATAACATGCTGACAATCTTGCGATCTGGAACTCGCCTTTTCACTTGTCCAGAATGAATTGCGCGGTGGTGGCGGTGTTCATATTGAAACCGGCAAAGGCAAACAGGCGGATCACCGCCCATCAAAAGCCGGAGCCTATGCCCCGGCTCATTCGATTTGTAGCAGGCCGGGTTAGGTGTTGGCGAGAGCATTTCGGGCCATTTTCCCGGCCGGATCGCTCTGCCGCCGCCATCTTCCAACTCCCATCTGCCATCTCCAATTCCGCCGCCTCCGCCCGAACCGCGCTTGACTGCCCCTCGCGTTGTGTTACACAGAGCATCCAAACGTAACACCATGAAACGATCTCACCATGACGGCGTCTCACGGTTCAGCGTGTCGCTGAACAAACAACTTCTTCAAAGCCTCGACGCGATGACGCGCGAGAAAGGCTACACCAACCGTTCGCTGGCCATCGCCGACATGATCCGCGCCCAGCTTGTCGAGCACCACCAGCAACACGGCAACCAGGAAATCGCAGGCACCATCACGCTGCTCTACGACCACCACAAGCGCCACCTCCCGGCGTTGCTGACGGACATCCAGCACGACCACGAGCACGTCATCATTTCCACCGTCCACGCGCACCTCGACCACGACAATTGCATGGAGGTGTTGCTGGTTCGCGGCAAGGCCGCCGCCATCAAGTCCATCGCCGACCAGCTCATCGCCGCCAAGGGGGTCAAGCACGGGAAGCTGACGGTCACCGCGACCGGCAAGGATTTGCCGAACTGAGCCGCTGTTGAGGCTGTCTGCTCCGAGAATCGAAGTTCGCCGTCGAACAGACACTCTTGAGGTTCCTGCAAAACCTGGGCGCGTTGACAGGGGACGTGAAATCCGATGAAGCCGAAGGCTCTGGACTGCTGTAGGAACTACAGCTCTTGGGGGCGCTTGGCTGCAGAGCGGTCGAGCGCAGAAAGCTGCGATACTCGCAGCAGTCCAGAGCCTTCGGCTTCATATGCGGACTTAGCCGAGCGGTGCGGCGATCTTCCCCAGTTCTTCAGCGAAGCGGGTGCGGAGAATCTGCTCAGGATGGCCGGTGGCGGCTTCCAAGTTGGGATCGTGCCGGATTGCTCCGAGGAATTTCGCGTGATGGTTGAACTGACTTGGCACGCCTGCACTCAGGTTCTCGACGATGCCGAGCAGCGGCACGTTGAGCCGCTCGAACAGCGCCAGTGACCGTTTCAACGTCTCCACCGCCAGCACGGCCGGCGTGGTCACCGCCAGCAACTCCGCGCGCTTGATCCAGCGCACCATGTCCAGCGAGGCGTCGCCGATGCCCGGCGGCATGTCCACGACCAGGAAATCCTGTTCGCCCCACTGCGTCACCGCCAGCAACTCCAGCGCCGCCTGCGAGACATCGCTGCCCCGCAACGGCACGGCGCGGCCCTGCGAGAAGAACGACATGGACATGAACATGATCCCGTGCGCCACCGGCGGGTTGAGGCCCGTCTCCTCGGTGTAATGGGCATCATTGATGCCAAGGATGATGTGGTCGGAGGCGCCGGTGAAATCCAAATCGAGCAGCGCCGTGCGATGGCCTTTCCGCGCCAGCAGTAGCGCGAGCACGGAGGCGATGGAACTCTTGCCGATGCCGCCCTTCCAGCCGGTGACAGCGATGACGCGCTTCACGCCGGCGAGCCGCTTCTCGATGATAGAGCTTCGGGGATCAATCATGGCGGCCTGAGATTTCCTGGATGAAGACGCCCCGACCACGCACGATGGAGAAGTCCGGGCTGCCGCACGCCGGACAGCGCATATAGACGTGCGCCATCTCCGGCACGAAATGGATGGCTTCGCGCTCCTCCTCGCCGACCTTGGCGTCTTTTTCGGAGAACTCCTTCTTGCAGACCTGGCACTCGAACGCCGCCTCGCCCTTTACGACGCGAACCTTCGCGCCGCGGAGTTCCGCCGCCGCGCTGGAAAGCTGCCCCTGCACCAGCTCGGCGAACATCTCGTTGTCAATCGCTTGGAGTTCGCCGATGTTCAACACGATCTCCTCCACCGCGGCCAGTTTCTGCTGCCGCGCTGTCTCTGTGGCGGACGTGACGACCGCCTCGGCCAAAGCCCATTCGTGCATGTCTTGTTGATTCCTCGGCGCAACAGTAGGCGGTCGCACCGCGCTCGGCAAGACTCGCGAAGACGCGAAGCTTCGCGCGGCGGCTACTGTGGCGATTTCAACCGGCAAACCATCACGGCAGTCGTCAAACTCAACATCAGGCCGATGCTGGCGACGACATAGTGGACGCGCATGGCGAACTGGGCTGTGGGTAATCCATCCTTCAGCAGAGCGACCGCTCCGCAGGTGGCCGCTCAGCCAAAGAACAGAAACGTCAACACGGAGATGACTTTGAGTGCGAGCATGGGCTGTCTCCTTTCGTTAATGAATCGGTTTGGATTTGTTGGTTGTCAGAATCTTGCTCTCAAGACCCGGTAAACTCCAGTCGCGTGCGACCCCGCGGGCGACGCCGTTTCGGCCAACCCACTAACAGCCCACCGCAACGGCGAAACACAGCAGCCGTTCGCTGCCCGCAGCAGCCTGCCGGTGCGGTTTATGTCGCATTTCAGCATCAAGCCTGCGCGGCGGCGGCACCGCCTTGGCTGGCCACAAAGCCACGGGCCGGGGTGCCTTCGGCTGCGCCGCCAACTTGCGTCGCCAAGTAGGCGCTGCCGAGTTCCTCAATGTGCTGGATGATGTCTTGGAAGTGTTCGAGGTGCATCTGCTCCTCGGCGATGAGTTGCTCGAATATCTTCGCGCTCAGAGAATCGCGGCACTCGCGGCAAGTTTGAAGCGACTCGTTGTAGTCGCGCACGGCGGCCTCCTCCAGTTCGGCGGCATATTTCATAATCTCCAGCACCGGCATTTTCTTCTTCACCGGCATGTCGGGCTGGCTGGTTGGCGTGTCGCCCAAGATCAGGATGCGCTCGGCCAGCATCTCGGCATGGCGCATCTCGTCAATGGCGATGAGCTTGAGTTGCTGCGCGAACTGACCGTAATCGTTGTCAGCCAGTTCGTAGTGCTGGGACATGTATTGCAGGATCGCAGCCAGTTCCGAAGCCCGTGCCTTGTTGAGGGCATTGATAACCGTTTGTTTGCTGTCAGGTATTGTTGCCATGGTTTCTCCTTTGGGGTTGTTGAGAATTTTGCTCATCAGCGCGCTCACGCCAGTTCTATCCGCTGTCGTCTGAAAATCAAGCTCGCTACACGATCACCGGCGGCCTTTTTAGCCGCGCAACGCACCAGTTACTTCACGGCTCACGACAATAATCGCACGCTGTTCAGAACGAGATCGTCGTCCGCATCCCGATCACGATGGCGTCCTTCAGCGCCGTGGAGCCGCCGGGATGGAAGATGTATTGGAAATCCGGCTGCAACGACCACCAGGGCGCGAGCGCAATCCGATAGGTGACCTCCAACGCCATCTCGTAGTCCGGCACGGGACCGTTGCCCAACGTGTTCGGCGCGCCGCCGAGTGCGAGGATGGTGTTCGCGTCGCACTGGAGGTCGCGCAGGCTGTCACTGATTCCCACGTAGCTGAGGGCGACGCCGAAAATATCCTGATCGCGAGTGGGGAGAAGTCCCTTGTAGGTCAATCCGCCCGCGGCGTAGAAATCCACCGGATTGCGGTCCTCCGGCATCCAAGGCGCAACGCGGCAATAGAAGGCCAATCCCTCATCCGAATGGGCCTTCTCGCGCCAGAGCATCTGGTCCACGTTAAAGTAAAACCCGCCGTTGCCTGAGTGGGAACGAGCCGCGCCATTGGAGGCCAGTCCCGACAACGTGCCGTCGTCTTCGAGACTCCGGCCCAGCGTGTCGAGGCGCAGGTCGTTGAAGTCGCCGCCGTGGAACCAGCCGCCGATCTTGTATTTGCCCGGCAACCCCGCTGCTTCCTTTTCGTGGTTGCGCCGCCAGACCGCCTCAAAGAGCGCCAGCACGCCGTTTCGATGACCCAACCCAAAGTGAGTGCCATCGCGGCTTTCAGTAGCTTGATCGCCCACGTCGCCGTCCACCACCGTTGCCGTCAGTTCGATCTGTTCGTGCGGCCGGCCCGTCACCATCACGCCCGTGCCGGCCACCGGATACGCAGGGCCGCCGCTCGGGATCAGCGCCGACATGAACGCGGGCCAGCCGTGAGTGCCGCCGATGAACACACACGCGTAGTCGCTGCAAATCAGTCTCTCATCCAGAGCAAGCTGGCCCCCGCGGATGGAAAGCCTGTCCTCCAGGAAGCTCTGCTCCAGCCACAGCTCATAGAGTCGCGCCGTGTCGAAAGCCGAGATATTGCTCGGCTCCAGGAACGCCGCGCCGGTCATGCCGGCGATGTCGTTGCGGATGTTCGGCTCTGAACCTTGAATCCAAAGGCCGCTGGTGTGAAACACGCCTCCCTTCCAGCCACCGGCCTTCTCGATGTCCAGATTCAGATCCGACCGGACCACCCCTTGGTAGAGCGCGCCCGTTCGCGCGCCCCCATGCACGTTGGCCAGAAACTCGCCGGTGTAGGTGGTCGCGAACTCCCAACCTTTCTCCGCCATCCGCGACCGCGCGCCGCCCCAGTCGCCCGTCAACGTGTCGCGCTCCCAAAGCGATTGTGGCGTGTCGGCCACCGCGTCGGCACCGGCTGGCGAGCTTGGTTTTTCCTCCCTTTCTGCCGCCGCGCAACACACGGACAGGAATGACGCCACGATTGCGGCTGTTAGTCTGCGCATGACTGTTCCAATTAACGGTTTGCTGCACATGATTCCTGTTCGATTTCTGTGATTGCTCAACACCACACATCAGTCGTTTACTCCGCCTTGCGCGGTTTTGGCGGGAACAGTTCGCGGAAGTGATAGCCGGCCACAAACCCGCCGATGGTCCCCGCGATGAGGAAGAAGAACAGCAGCAGGTCACCTTGATCGGTGTTGATCAACGGTGTCCACGGCTCGCGTCCCGCAGCGGCAGCGAACTTCTCGATGACCGTCTCGTCCACCCCGGACCACTTGGCGTCGAGATGCGTGAGACCGAAATAGAGCGCGACCAGCAGCAGCAAACCCAGTGCGATATAGATGGTGGCTTTTTTCATGCGACACCTCCCTGCGGTTTCGTGAGCGAAGCAATCAACTCCGGCCGGCGCGCGTTAATGAACCGATAAGCACCGGCGGTGATAAACCCTTCCAGTATCCCCAAGGGAATCTGCGTCGGGCAGAACGCCGCCGTAATGGCCAGAAACGCGCTACCAAGACTGGCGTTACCGTGCAACGCGCTGGCCAGTTCAAACGACGTGACAGCATACGTGGCCCAGTCCGACAACATGCCCGCCATAAACACCGCCGCCAGCCGCGGCACGCCCGCGGTCGTCGCCAGTCGGAAGACGCCATAGCCGACAAAGGCGCCCGCCACGCCCATCGAAACAATGTCAGCACCCAGCGTCGTCAATCCGCCGTGTGCCAGAAACAGTGCTTGGAGCAGCAATGCAATGCTGGTGATGACCACAGTCGGCGACGGCCCGATCAGGATCGCTGCCATGCCAGTGCCGCATGGGTGCGAACAGGTGCCCGCCGTTGGCACGGGAACCGGCATGCAGGAGATGACGAACACCGCCGCGCCCACCATCCCCACCAGGGACTTGAAAAGCGGTGTCCGCTCGCTGCGCATGCGCAGATCACGCAGGCCCCACGCGACAAACGGAAGAGCCACGACAAACCACAGCCCTGCCCACGACGCGGGAAGGATGCCTTCGGCGATGTGCATTGCCGAAGCGGGTGGTGGGAACCCGGAAAGCAACAGCCATGCTGCTGCGACGGCGGTTAGTATCTGTCTGAATCGAATCATGTGCATTTCCTCTCGGTTGGGATTTTCATTGCAGGACTGATGAGCGAAACTTGGAGAACTTCGAGGCTACGCGGGGTGGCTGTGGGAACGGCGGAGGGCAGACTCCAACCGTCGGCGAGATGGAACCCCAAGGGCCACATTTCACCGTGCGAGAGCGGAAAAAGCTCTTCTTCATGTTGGAGACGCTGAGAGCTGCGCCCCAGAAGAAGAGCGGGCCAGGACGGCCCACAGAACTTCAGATTGCGGCGAGCCTCAACCTTATTTTGTGCGAATAAGTTTATCGTTCGCCCCCAGTTGCTACTGGGGCCGAACCGAGTTGGGCACATCGCAGCCGTTATCCGGACTTCAGGTCTCATGCCTCGCCCCTGCCTTCACCTCAAGCTGAGGTTGGCGTTCTCAGGGGTTCGTAACCCGTTACCGTGGCGCAACCGTTCCCGATTCTCACGGGATTCCCTGCGCTGCGATGTGATTGCAAAGAACTTCTCTCTGATCGCATTGACTATCAAAACACCGTGTTACGTGTCAATAAGATTTTCCTACTCTACCGTGGGCCGCTTGGTGTCGTTCCTCACAAGCAACCAGCCAATGATCCAAGCCGCCGCAAACATGATCACAGTGCCCACCAGCCCCGCGATCGCCGTCGCCAGGCCCTCCGAACTGATGCCCGGCATCTGGTAGTCGGGAATCAGCGAGTTCATCAGCGTCTTCGCGTGCTCCTCGAAGCCGAGCCGGCCGGCGACTTTCTCCAAACCATCCGGCCACGAACTGGCAAACGGCGCGATGAACAACGCCAGGCCCAGGGAGATGACAAGTCCCAACGCCGGCACCTCCCAACCCATACCGCCGGTTTGCCGATGGTCCGGGTCAACCAGTTCCGGCCGCACCTTGCGGATGGCCAGAATGACCAGCGCCGTGATCAACGCCTCGCACAAGCCGATCAACACATGCACGCCGGACATCGCCGGGAAAACCACGCCTGCCGCCGCGGTTCCGGATAACGCCAGTTCACCCGCGCACGCCAGCGACGCCAGCAACGTCGAGCACCACGCGGCAAACACCACCGCCGTGATCTGGCCATGCAGTCCCTTGACGAGCCTCCGCACAAGAGCGTAGATGCCGTAGCCGCCCACCGTGCCCACG
>Ga0163199_1002768_pt1 | contig 10709 bp, 9 predicted proteins | sample PL_2010_150m_FD_113537 | JGI IMG/M metagenome (GOLD analysis project Ga0163199, IMG submission 113537) | Freshwater microbial communities from Powell Lake, British Columbia, Canada to study Microbial Dark Matter (Phase II) - PL_2010_150m | ecosystem: Environmental > Aquatic > Freshwater > Lake ...
ATACCGGACGTCCTTTGTCCAGAATCCGGCATGGCGGATTGCCTACAAGGTACAGTCCCATAGAGATTCATACGATGGAAAGAACCGCCTGGACATGCTTTAATCATACGGACCCCAGATACTTTCTTAACCATTTAATGGCAGGTAGACTATCCAAATTCTTCCTGACATACAAGACTGATCATGTGGACAGTCAGAACCGGATACCTTAACCGGGGTGTCGACCGGCGGCGGCCATCCTGATGGAACGGTCTATCTGGAATTATGCGCCGTTATTGCAGGCTGATGTGCTGATCGACGCCGGTCTGTATGGTTACTTGTATTGTTAGCGTGATACTTGCTCGAAGGAGTCTGCCATGTCACCAGAAGAGAATCTGTTTCCGCACCAGGATATATTGGCCCAGTTGCACGAAAGCCTGCCGCTATCCGATAAGCTGCGCTTCCTGCACCAGGTGATCCGCGAGGATTTCCCCTTTATCGATCGCCTGTCTATCGCTCTTTTTGACGAAAAAACCAGTATGCTTAAAACTTATACCCACAGCACCGAAGGTGCCAGCCCCCTGGCCGCATATGAAGCGCCGCTCGGAGCCGCTTCGTCACTGCGCGAGATCATGCAGCGCCGCCGTCCACGTGTGGTGCAGGATCTGACCATTTTTTCCCATGGCACCCAGGAACACACCAAACGGCTGGCGAGCACGGGTTATCAGGCCAGCTATACCATGCCGCTCTACCAGAGCGACACTTTCATCGGCTTCCTGTTTTTCAACTCCTTCAAACCTCACCCATTCGTGCCGGAGGTGCTGCGCCAAATCGATATCTACGGCCATCTCATCGCCCTGATGGTCATCAATGAACTGACTGCTATCCGCACGTTGCTGGCTGCAGTGCAGGCGGCGCGCAGCATGACCCACTATCGTGATGTCGAAACCGGTTCGCACATCGACCGCACCGCGCACTATGCCCGCCTCATCGCGCGTGAATTGGCGCCACGCTATAGTCTCAGCGACGAACAGATCGAGCATATTTTCCTGTTCTCGCCGCTGCATGACATTGGCAAGATCGGTATCCCAGACAGTGTTTTGCGCAAACCGGGCAAGCTTGATGAGGCGGAATTCAAAGTGATGATGACTCACCCGCAAAAAGGCCGCGAGATCATCGACGTCATCCTCGAGGATTTTAGCCTGGGCACATTCGGCCATGTCGGCATCATGCGCAACATCGCCGAATACCATCATGAAGCCATTGATGGCAGCGGCTATCCCAAAGGTTTAAAGGGAGATGAGATTCCCATCGAAGCGCGCATCAGTGCTGTGGCAGACATATTCGACGCGCTTACCTCGCGCCGCACCTACAAAGCGCCCTGGAGCAACGATGACGCTTTTGCCATGCTGCGGCGTCTGGCCGACACCAAGCTCGATCGTGACTGCGTCGATGCCATGCTCAAAAATATCGACAAGGTAGAGGAGATCCAGCAGTGCTTCCGCGACGAAGGGGTGGTTTAAAAGGCAGAGGGAGGGTGGCGGTACTTGAGTGAGGCCTACTACTGAGGAAAGCGGATGAACAATACAGCCAGATCCGGTTCATGCTGGAGCCAGCCGTTTATCCTGTCCAATGGTGAGCGCCCTGCAGGTGTGCGGGACACTCGTCCGACAGACCTTGCTGGCGGGGTGCTGGATGCGAAGACTTTCGACGCGATTGAAGCCGATCAGTTATTTGATGCGGCCAATCAAACCGACACGCATATCGGCCAAGCTGTGCTTTACCGCTCGCTGGCGCGGCCCCCAACCGATGCCCAACTGGTGCGGGATAAGCAGGAGGCGTTGCGCGAACTGGAGTCGAATCCCGATTTGTGGGCAGCATTGCAGCATTTTGTCAAAGCGATGGTACCTGGCGAGCAGTCGCTCTACCATTTGCTTTACGGCACCTTCATCGGCGGTACCGCTATCGACACCCCCCGGGCCGGGCGCGATGAAATGGAGTTCAACGGTTACGGTTATCGTCAGTTTATCGACGGCACCGATTTTGCGGTCGATCTGGTCGAAGGAGCGGATGTATTGCCACAGCCACAGAGCTCCTATCTGCGGAACCTGCTCGATACCATCCACGATTTCGGTCGCTCGCACACCTACGCGCTGATGCGCGGACCCATCTATCTGGTGGAAGGAAGATTCAAGACACAGGCGGAGAAACCGCGCTATCTGCCCGCCCCCCGCTTCAGGCCATCGATGATCAAACCACTGCCGATGCTATTCGCTTTAGCGGCGATCAGCGGGATCCTTTACTTCTTTCAGAGCATGCTGGCTGATCTCGGGGCGTCTTACATCGGCTATGGCATACTTCTGCTGGCAGTGCCGCTGTTTCCTGTCGTTCTGATCGCAATCAGCGCATCCGATCGCGACTCCGTGATCTATCCATTGCGCAAACAATTCAGGCGCAGTCCTGATCTGGCACAAGCGCTGGAGGCGCTGGGCATGATCGACGAACTGTTGTCTTTCCGGTGTTACGCACTGACTTTCGGCGGCAAGATGACGCTACCGCAGATACTGGAAGGCGAGCGCCACTGTCTCAGCGTTACGCAGGCGAGAAACCCGCTTCTTGCCAAGAACAATCCGGACTACGTGCCGAACGATGTGTTGCTCGATGACGCCGGGCGACTGCTGGTCATCACCGGACCGAACAGCGGCGGCAAAACAGCCTATTGCAAGACTGTGACCCAGATTCAGTTGCTGGGCCAGATCGGTTGTTATATTCCCGCTTCTGCAGTGCAGTTGGTACCGGCAGATCGCATCTTCTACCAAGTGCCAGACCCAGGCCGACTGGATGAGGGGATGGGGCGTTTCGGCCACGAACTGAAGCGCACACGCGAGATCTTTTTCAACTCCACGGCGCGTAGCCTCGTCGTACTGGATGAGCTTTCAGAAGGCACGACCTTCGAGGAAAAGATGGAGCTTTCCGAGTATGTCCTCACGGGTTTTCACACCCTGGGCGCGAGCACTCTGCTCGTTACCCACAACCACGAGTTGTGTGAGCGCTTGCAAGGCAAAGGATTGGGCCGTTATCTGCAGGGTGAGTTTTCACCACTTGGGCCAACCCATCGCCTGATACCGGGCGTATCGCGCGTGAGTCACGCTGACCGTGTAGCAGCGGCGTTGGGTTTCAGCAAGGAAGATGTGGAGAAGCACTTGGCAACACGCCCTGCATGAATCAGGCTGCGGTACATACCTAGTCTATCCGAAGCCCGGCTGATCGTAATCCCTCATGCACTAGCCGTGCTGACCGGTCGCGTCCCGGTACGAAGGCTGCATTGCATCTGTCACCAGTGGTAATATGCGCAATGACTTGCCCCGCCTCTTTTGGAGCGATGGGCGCATCAGCTTTTGTCTTGCGGGTTTAACATGGATGCAAGGTGTTAAGGATTAAATCATTTTGAAATCATTGGTTACTGGGGCAAACGGTTTTGTCGGCTCGGCGGTCGTGCGCTGTCTGCTGGCTGCCGGTCATGAAGTGCGCTGCCTGGTCAGGTCGGGTAGCGACCGGCGCAATCTTGATAAATTGAACGTTGAAATTTCGGAAGGCGATCTGCGTGATACTGCATCTTTGCAGCGTGCGGTTGCCGGTTGTGATGGCCTGTTCCATGTCGCTGCAGATTATCGGCTCTGGGTGCCGGATCCGGAAACCATGTATGACATCAATGTCAGAGGAACCCAGGCATTAATCCTTGCTGCCGCCGAAGCCGGCATAAAACGCATGGTATACACCAGCAGCGTGGCAACGCTGGGGCTGAATTCTGACAATACTCCGGCCAATGAAGAGACGCCTTCCAGTCTTGCCGCCATGACTGGCCACTATAAGCGCTCCAAGTTCCTGGCAGAGCAGGCTGTACAGCAGCTTACCGACGAACATAAGTTGCCGCTGGTTATTGTCAACCCTACCACCCCGATAGGGCCGCGTGATATCAAGCCCACCCCCACCGGGCGCATGGTGCTGGATACGTTATGCGGACGGATGCCGGCCTACGTGAATACGGGTCTGAACGTCGCGCATGTTGATGATATTGCGCAGGGCCACCTGCTGGCATACGCCCACGGCAAAGAGGGAGAGCGTTATATCCTGGGTGGCGAAAACATGACTTTATTGCAAATATTGCAGACCATCGATGAGATCAGCGGCAAGCAGATCAAGCGCATGAATCTCTCAGCCAATCTTATGTTGCCCATAGCCTGGCTGATGGAAAAATCTGCGATGATCACAGATATCGAGCCACGTGCGACCGTGGACAGTGTGCGCATGGCGAAGAAAATGATGTTTTTTTCCAGCGACAAGGCCACGCGTGAGCTGGGCTATCGCTACCGGCCTGCAGCGGAGGCGCTCAGGGATGCAATGTCCTGGTTTCAGGATAATGGCTACTGTAGCGGGGTTCCGGTTCGTTCGCTGCAGCGGGCATAGAACTTCCCTGATCACCGCAGCTTCAGATAATCCTCATCGGTAATCTTGGTCCAGACCCGGGCCTTGGCGAGGAATGCTTTCTGGCTTTCGATCACTTCCTTTGCTTCCGGCGACTTGGCGGCAAACTCGGCAAGCAGTTCATCATTGGCTTTCCTGAACGCATCCAGCACTTCCTTGGGGAAAGTACGGATTTTGACCGTACCCTCTTTCTGCATTTTCTCCCACGCCAAAGTATTGCGGTAAAAAGACTCTGACAGCATGTCGAGGGATGTTTCTTTCGCCGCCACCGCGATGATGGTTTTAAGGTCTTCCGGCAGGGCATCAAATTTCTTCTTGTTGACGAACACATGCAATTCCGCGCCCGGCTCATGCCAGCCGGTGTAGTAGTAAGGCGCAATTTTATGGAACCCCATTTTCTCGTCGTTGGCCGGGCCGATCCACTCCACCGCATCGATCGTGCCGCGCTCCAGCGCGGTGTAAAGCTCACCAGGTGGAATACTTGTGGGCTTCATGCCGACTTTTTCCACCACTTCCCCGGCATGGCCGGGGATGCGCATCTTCAAGCCATTCAAGTCTTTCAGCGAGTTGATTTCCTTCCTGAACCAGCCGCCCATCTGAATGTGGGTGTTTCCCCCGGGGAACGCGACGATGTTGTGCTTGGCGTAAACCTTATTCAGCAAAGCCATGCCACCGCCATAGTAATACCAGGCATTCATCTCGGTCGGGGTCATGCCGAACGGCGTGGCAGTGAAGAAAGTGGCAGCCGGGTCTTTGCCCTTGTAATAGTAGGAGGAGGTGTGCCCCATTTCATAGGAGCCGGAACGTACCATGTCGAAAATACCCAGCGGCGCCTTATGCTTGCCGGGGGCGTCGATGGTGATGCTCATGCGTCCGGCCGACATTCTTTTTACATTATCGGCAAAACGCTGGGCAGCATTGTGCAGCATGGGCGTGCCTTCTGGCCATGACATCGCAAGTCGCCACTTGTACACGGGTTGGGCAGAGGCAGTCTGCGTTGCCAGTGGCAAAACGAGCGCGCTGATAGCGATCAATACAGGTAAAAATTTCATTGTTCTCTCCTTGGTTTTTATCTTGCCCTCGACTTAATCCGGTTCTCTGCGGTTAGGTACTTATCCAAACAGTGAAATCATGCCAGGAAAAGCCATTATCAAAGCCAGGACCGATAGCTGCAGAAAAATGAACGGGATCACGCCGCGATAAATATCTGTTGTGTTGACCGTAGCTGGTGCTACCCCGCGCAGATAGAATAGCGCAAAGCCGAACGGCGGCGTAAGAAAGGAAGTTTGCAGATTGAGCGCAATCAGGATGCCGAACCAGAGCGGGTCTATGCCGAGCGTAACCAGTATTGGCGCGATCATGGGCACGAAAATATAGGCGATTTCGACAAAATCAAGAAAAAAGCCCAGCAGGAATATCGCCAGCATGGAAAGAACAATGAAGCCCCACTTGCCTCCCGGCAATTGCTGCATGATTTGTTCCACCGCTTCATCGCCGCCGGTGTAGGTAAACACCATTGAAAAAAAGGTTGCTCCTGCGAGGATGGTGAATACCATGGCGCTGATTTTGGTGGTTTCCATCGCCACCTGGTGCAACATGGGGAATCTGAAATTTCCACCAGCCAGCGCCAGCGCTACGGCCCCCACCGCACCCATTGCGGCAGACTCGGTCGGCGTGGCGATGCCGGCGAACACCGTTCCCAGCACAATCATCACCAGGGCGAGCGCGGGTACGATGGCCTTGAATGCTGCCCAATATTGTATTGCGAGCGGCGCATTGTTACTGGGCATGGCGGGCGCAGCATCTTTCCTGGCAAATGCGAGGATGAGAACGTAAATAATATAAAACGCTACCAGCAGCAATCCCGGAATCAGCGCAGCCCGATACAAATCGCCTACCGGCTGCTGCAACACATCGCCCAGAATGATGAGGATGATGGAAGGCGGGATGATTTGCCCGAGCGTGCCCGAGGCGCAAATCACGCCGCTGGCCAATCGTTTGTCGTAGTTGTATTTCAGCATTACCGGCAGCGCGATCAGCCCCATCGTCACGACCGATGCGCCGACCACGCCGGTGGATGCCGCCAGTACCATGCCCACCAGCACGGTGGATGCCGCCAGCCCGCCGCGCACGCGACCAAACAGCGAGCCCATTGATTCCAGCATTCTTTCCGCGATGCCCGATCTTTCCAGCACCAGCCCCATGAAAATGAACAGCGGCACTGCCATCAGGGTGACATTGGTCATGATCGAATGCATGCGCTCTGCCACCAACTGGAACAATTGCAGGCCTTCCGCATACAGTCCGAAAATCAGCGCCACACCGCCGAAAGTGAATGCCACCGGGAAGCCCAGTGCCAGCAGCACCAAGCAGACAAGAAACATGGCGAGGCCGATCATACTTCTTCCCGGTGGGTGTAGCCGGGCCCGGCGGCGGCATCTCCGCGCAACAGGCGCACATTGCGCGAAATTACCGCCAGGGATTGCACCAGCACCAGCAGATAGCCGAGCGGCAGCAGCGCTTTGAAGGCGAAGCGATAAGGCAGCCCGCCCGGATCGACGGACACTTCCTGTATCTGGTAGGAATAGGTAACGAAATCGTAGGAGCTGTACAGGATCAGTGTACACATGGGGATGACAAACAGCAGCGTGCCGAGAATATCCACCACGGCTTTTATGCGCGCATTCATGCGCCCATAAAATACATCCACCCGCACGTTGGCATTCTCGCGCATGGTGTAGGCCGCACCCAGCAGAAACATAGCGGCAAACAGGTGCCACTCCAGTTCCTGCATGGCGATGGAGCCGGATGCAAAAACGTAGCGTGCCACCACGTCGATGAACACCACGCCGATCATGGCCACGCATAGCCAGCCAGCCAGCCAGCCGAATACCCCTGACAGCCGGTTGATGGCTTGCTCAAATTTGTGCAGGAAATTCATCTGGAGTTTTGGCTATGGAGGCAAACCAAACGATACGGTCTACTGGGAATCGGTGCGCACTATCTCATGCTCTGCCGCTATGCGCGCGAGGCTTTAGCCACCCGCAACCGTCATCCGGTCTATCAACAAGGAGCCACATTGTTTGGAACCCCGCACCAGCGTATCGCTACCCACCGCAGAGATGCCGAGCAGCATGTCTTTCAGATTGCCGGCGATGGTGACTTCCTCGACTGCATGGCGGATTTCGCCGCCTTCCACCCAGTAGCCTGCCGCACCCCGGGAATAATCGCCTGTGACGGAATTCACCCCATGACCCAGCAGCTCAGTCACCAACAGTCCCTTACCCATTTTCCTGAGCAGTGCGGAAAATTCCAGTGGCGCGCTGTTATCCAGAATCAGGTTATGGTTGCCGCCGGCATTTCCGGTGGTGCGCAGCCCCAGCTTGCGCGCAGAATAACTGCCGAGGAAATAGCCCTGCACCACGCCATTCTCGACTACTTTGCGTTCGACCGTGGCGACGCCTTCGTCGTCGAATGCCCCGCTGGCCAGCCCTTTGTTCAGATGGGGCAATTCGCGGATCTGAATATCCGGTGCAAATACCTGCTTGCCGATGCTGTCCAGCAGAAATGATGACTTCCGGTAAAGGCTGCCGCCGCTTATGGCACCCACAAAATGCCCTATCAGGCTCGAGGCAATGGGCGCTTCGAACAGCACCGGTGCTTCGCAGGTGGCGATTTTTTTTGCACCCAAGCGCGCGACACTGCGCATTCCCGCTTTTTTACCCACGCTGTCGGCTTGTTCCAGATCGCTGGCGTCACGCGCTACGCTGTACCAGTAATCGCGCTGCATGGCGTCATCCCGGCCAGCGATCACCGCACAACTGAGACTGTGACGGGAAGTGGGATAACCACCCATGAAGCCAAGGCTGTTGGCGTAAACAAACTGCGACTCACTCAGCGCAACACTGCCGCCTTCAGAGTTGGTGATGCGCTTGTCGACTGCAAACGCCGCCGCCTCACAGCTCTGGGCAAGCTGTATCGCCTGTTCCACCGGCAGATCCCATGGGAAGTACAAGTCGAGATCGGGAAATTCACGTGCCAGAAAATCAGCATCGGCCAGTCCCGCGCAGTCGTCCGCTGCGGTGTACCGGGCGATGGACAGGGCTGCCGCTACAGTATCGCGCACTGCTTGCGGTGAGAAATCTGAAGTGCTGGCATTGCCACGTTTCTGGCCGATATAAACCGTCACTGCCAGACCTTTATCGCGGTTGTATTCAATCGTCTCCACTTCGCCCCGGCGTACCGTGACGTTCTGACCGAAGCCGTCCGATACCTCGGTCTCGCAGGTGCTGGCCCCCCCTTCTCTGGCGTAATCCAGAATATCGCGTGCGATTTGCTGGAGTGTTGCGTAAGGATAGGAAAAACGTGTGGAGGAAGTGGCGATATCGTTCATGGGGTAGGTTTCACGGAAATTGCGGCACACCAAAAAATATTGAACCTTGTTTCCCAAGTCCGGGAGGCAGGTAGAAGGCGGTTCAAATAGGGTTATGAGTAGAATGGCGCTATGATAGCAGCTTCTTAACACTGCATTAAACAGGCCATCGTGCAAAACGACTTGAAAGATGATCCCGAACAGGATGTCGCGCCCAGCAAAACGCGCCGCAAGCAGGAAATGCACGCACTGCAGGACATCGGCGAACAATTGGTGGAACTCAATTCCAAGCAACTGGCTGAACTTGATTTACCGGAAGCGCTGATGGATGCCATCGTTGAAGCCAAGCGGCTGCGTAAACACGAAGCCCGGCGGCGGCAGATGCAATTTATCGGCAAGTTGATGCGGGAAGTGGATACGGCACCAATCCGGGAGAAATTTGCTGCATGGGGTGGCGTAACCCGGCAACACACCGCATGGCTGCACCTGCTGGAACGCTGGCGCGAGCGCTTGCTGGCGGATGAACAGGCTTTTGCCGAACTCGGGCGGGATTATCCTGCGGCTGATCTGCAGCGCTTGCGCACGCTCACGCGCAACGCCCACAAAGAAAAGCTCGCCAACAAACCACCCAAAAGTTTTCGCGCGCTATTTCATGAGCTGCAGACTATCATCCCGCAGGCTTCCGAGCGGACCGATGCTGCGGCGGAATGAGTCTGGACAGGGCTAGGAAAGCTTGGCGCCAGTGCCGACCAGTTCAGTTGAGACGATCTTGTAAGTGAATTCGGCCGGTTCCAGGCTGTCCTGCTGGTGGTTGCCGATTTCGGCATGGGGGTACATGAAAAATGGCAGCATGCCTGCAATGCTGTCGCGCGCCAGGATGATGTCTCTGCCGTGATTAAATGCCACCCAGTTCATCTCCCAGGAGCCAAACAGCCTTTCTCTTAGCGCGACCACTTTAACATGATCGCGCGGCAATCCTTCCTCCAGCGCAAACTGGTGCACGTCGGCGGGGTCCACCGGCACCCAGCCCAGGCCGGCAAGATAAAATTCCGCGCGGCAATGTTGCTCTCTGCTGATATCGCCAAACTTGCCCAGGCTCTTGTGTGTTGCCGATTCATCGATGCGGATGCCGTAATGACTGCGCGCCGGAATGCCTGCAGCACGTGCCAGTCCTACGAACAGCGCGTTGAGGTCGGCGCACTTGCCGCCCAGATTGCCGCTTTCCAGCATGGATTTGATATCGCCCCGTCCGCAACCGCGGGTTGCCTGGTCGCGATAGGAATTGTCCACCACCCAGTCGTAAACGGCGCGGGCTGTTTTCAGCGGTGACTGGCTGTTGGCATCTTTGGTGATGGATAAAGCGGTCTTGCGCACAATGCCGTCCAACGGCATGTCCCTGGTTGGCTGCAGGAAGCGCTTTATATCCGCAGGAATGGCGGAACTGCCGCGCTCGGAATGACGGTATAAATTGACGGTGCGATCAGCTGTTTTGACGACACTGCTTACCGTCACACTGCGTGGGCCGTTGCCATGCCACTCGGCGTAAAACATCGGTGAAGCCGTTCCGGCAATGGTGTCAAATCGGGCTATTTCCGCATTGCCGCTCCACACGCTGCCTTGGGAAAACTGATGGGGAGTATCGTTGGTATCCGGTAACGGCAGCCATAAACGCGCTCTTTTCCCTGCGCCAGGAAGATCCACCTTGTAGGTCAGGCGATAACTGTTCCAGCGTGACAGGCCGGCTTGCTGGCTGAACGCCGATGGTGCGAGCGGAAATAACGCAGCGCCGGCCCCGGCTAGTTTGATAAAATCCCTGCGTTTCATGATCTACGTGTCAGCCTGATAGCAGAATACTTAAATTTAATCCCGCCCC
>Ga0163199_1002770_pt1 | contig 10699 bp, 9 predicted proteins | sample PL_2010_150m_FD_113537 | JGI IMG/M metagenome (GOLD analysis project Ga0163199, IMG submission 113537) | Freshwater microbial communities from Powell Lake, British Columbia, Canada to study Microbial Dark Matter (Phase II) - PL_2010_150m | ecosystem: Environmental > Aquatic > Freshwater > Lake ...
GCCCCATGGTCTGCCGAAGATCGAATTGAAGGCATCTCTGACGGAAACCCGCTGGAGCCGGTGCGCCGCGTTGCAGGCCGAGGCGCAGACCGATGCGCTGGCGTTCAAGTGGCACTGGAATCCTTCGGTCATGATGGCCAGTCCGCCGGGCGCCGGCAGTTTCCGCGCCGGTATCGAGTATTCCCATGGCGGCGTGTCGTTGCAGGAAATGGTGATTCCTGTGCTGCGCGTGAAGGCTGCGCAATCGACGGGAGCTTCGGCCCGGCTGCTGGAAGCCAAGTGGACCGGAGCGAGATGCCGGGTGTTGGTTGGTGGACATTGTGTCGGCGTGCGGGTGGATGTCCGCACCAGCCAATCCGATCCCAACACCTCACTGCTCACGGACCAGCAGGCGCGCGAGACCACCCCTGGGAGCCGGGGCGTCCCGCCCCGATATCAAGTGACTCTATTCCTCGAAGACGATGCTGACATCGGCAGGCAGGCCGAGATCGTGCTGTTGGATGCCTCCGGACAGGTGATCGGCGCCCTGTCCACCACGCTTGGACAATGACCTTATGAGTCAGCAATTGGACCCCATCGATAGGATCGCAACCAAAACCTTTGAAGGCTACGTGGTACGCAAGGATCTGGTGCGCAAATTCAAGGGGCAATACCCCGTCCCGACCTACGTGGCCGAGTTTCTGCTGGGCCGCTATTGCGCCTCGGTGGACGATGACGAAATCGCCGAAGGTCTCAAGATTGTCGAACGGCAGCTCGGCGAAAAGACCGTCCGCGCCGGCGAACATGAGCTGTTCAAGGCACGCGCCAAGGAAAAGGGCCATGTGAAGCTGATCGACATCATCACCGCCCGGTTGGATGCCGCAACCGATTCGTTCCTGGCCACGTTGCCGAGTCTGCAATTGAAGGACGTGCGCATCGAAGAGGCGATGGTCCATGCCAACGAGCGCATGCTGACGGGGGGCTTCTATGCCGAGGTAGAACTTGCCTACGACCCGACCATTGCCCAGGAGAAAAATGGCCGCCCGTTTGGCATTGAGTCGCTGCGCGAGATTCAACTGTCCAAGCGCGACGTGCTGCCGGCGCTCTATCAGGGCCGGGAGGCGTTTGCCACCGAGGAGTGGAAGGATTTCTTGATCCGCAGCATCGGCATGGAGCCGGAGCCACTCAGTCCCCGTGCCCGCGACATGGTGCTGCTGCGCATGGTGCCGTTCGTGGAGCGCAACTATAACCTGGTGGAACTCGGTCCCCGTGGCACCGGCAAGAGCCACCTGTTTCAGCAGGTCTCGCCCTATGCCCACCTGATCTCGGGCGGCAAGGCGACGGTCGCGCGCATGTTTGTGAACAACGCGAACGGTCAGCGCGGTTTGGTCTGCCAGTACGACGTGGTCTGCTTCGATGAGATCTCCGGCGTCTCCTTCGACCAGAAGGATGGCGTGAACATCATGAAGGGCTACATGGAGTCCGGTGAGTTCAGCCGTGGCAAGGAGAGCATCCGCGCCGATGGCGGCGTGGTGATGGTGGGCAATTTTGAGGTGGACGTGCAACACCAGCAGCGGGTGGGTCACCTGTTCGGCCCACTGCCGCCGGAGATGCGTGACGACACCGCCTTCATGGACCGCATCCATGCCTATCTGCCCGGTTGGGACTTGCCCAAAGTGAACCGCGATCTGTTGACCAATCACTTCGGCCTGGTCAGCGACTTCCTGTCCGAATGCTGGAACCAGTTGCGGCGCCAGAGTCGGCAAAGTGTCCTCCAGGGACGCTTGCACCTAGGGGGCGCTCTGAGCGGACGCGATACGACGGGCGTGCAGAAGACCGTCAGCGGCCTGATTAAGCTGGTATCGCCGAATCCGGAAGTCCCTGTGTCCGACGAGGTTCTGGAGTGGGCGCTGCGCCTTGCGCTGGAGTGCCGCCGGCGGGTCAAGGAGCAGCAAAAGCGCATCGGTTCCGCTGAGTTTCGCAATACCCAGTTCAGTTATACGATCGGTGACGACGGGGTGGAGAAGTTCGTGGCCACGCCGGAGCTTTACAGCGAGAACAGTATCGGCAGCGATCCTCTGCCGCCGGGACAGGTCTGGGTAATTTCTGGCGGTGGTGGCGACGAAAACCCAGGCTTGTATCAAATTGACATCGCCGAAGGCCCCGGCAACGGGGTGAAGATTCTGAACCAGCCGACGCCACCGCCGTTCAAGGAAAGCGTTCGGTGCGCCGAGCAAAACCTCTACGCACGGGCGAAGGAGCTGGTGGGTGACCGCGAACCCCGTCAGCACGAGTTCACGGTTCAATTGCGGGCATTCGACAGCGCCAAGAGTGGCTCCGCGGTCGGCGTTGGCGTACTGCTCGCGCTGTGCTCATCACTCCTGCAGAAGAGCATTAGGGGCGGTCTTGTGGTTACCGGTGGCCTGAACCTAGGCGGCTCCCTCGAAACCATTTTCAACCCGGTGGCTGTTGTAGAAACGGCCATTGAGAAGGGCGCTGGTAGCATCCTGATGCCAATCAATAGCCGGAGGCAGTTAAATGACCTACCCGACGACCTGGCGGCCAGGGTCACCATCCACTACTACCTCGACGCTCGGGATGCCCTGTTGAAGGCGTTGGCGATCTGATCCGCTGTTGCTGCGCTCCTTGCGGGTAGATTTGCATGGGAAGCTGGCCCGCCTGTCAGCCGGTGAGGTCGGCTGCTGTCAGATGCGGCTCGTGCCGCTCCTGCTGCTGTTGCAGCTCCCACATCTGCCGATAGGGCCCGTCCTGTTCCAACAAGGCCCGGTGGCTGCCCCGTTCTAGGATGCGCCCCTGTCCCATCACTAGGATTTGATCGGCGTCCACCACGGTGGAGAGCCGGTGGGCGATTACCAGGGTGGTATGGCGGGCCGCCACCTCGTGCAGGGTCTCTTGGATCGCCTGCTCGGTCTTGCTGTCCAGGGACGAGGTGGCCTCGTCGAAGATGAGGATGCGCGGGCGCTTGAGGATCGCCCGGGCGATGGCCACCCGCTGTTTCTCGCCCCCGGAGAGCTTGAGTCCCCGCTCCCCCACCTGGGTCTCCCAGCCGTCCGGTAGACTCTCGATAAAGGCGCGGATATGGGCCAGGGCCGCCGCCTGCTCTACTTCGGCGCGCTCCGCCTCGGGGCGACCGTAGGCGATGTTGTAGTAGATGCTGTCATTGAACAGCACCGTGTCCTGGGGCACGATGCCAATCGCCTGGCGCAGGCTGTCCTGGGTCAGATCCCGGAGATCCTGGCCGTCGATCAGGATGCGTCCCCCGCTCACTTCGTAGAACCGGTAGAGCAGCCGCGCCAGGGTGGACTTGCCGGCCCCGCTGTGCCCCACCACCGCCACCTTGTGGCCGGGGGGGATCAGCAGATCCAGGCCGTGCAGGATCTCCCGCTCTGGCTGGTAGTGGAAGCGCACCCCCTCGAAGCGGATCTCTCCGCCGTCCGCCCGCAGGGGTGTGGCCTCTGGACGGTCGCGGATCTCCGGCTGCCGCTCCAGCAGCTTGAACACCAGGTCCATATCCGCCAGGGCGTACTTGATCTGGCGGTACACCACTCCGAGGAAGTTGAGGGGGATGGAGATCTGGAGCAGGAAGGCGTTCACCAGCACCAAATCCCCCACGCTCATGCGGCCCGCTACGACCTCCTGGGCGGCCAACCACATGACCAGGGTGACGCCGAGGGCGATGATCGCCCCCTGGCCCAGATTGAGCAGGGACATGGAGGTCTGGCTCTGGACCGCGTATTCCTCCCACTCCCGCAGGGTGCCGTCGAAGCGCTCCAGCTCCATGCGCTCGTTATTGAAGTACTTGACCGTCTCGTAGTTGATCAGGCTGTCGATGGCCTGGCTGTTGGCCTGGGAGTCCAGGCGATTCATCTGGTGCCGGTAGTCCATGCGCCACTCGGTGATGGCGAAGGTGAAGGCCATGTAGATCGCCACGGTGCCGAAGGTGACCAGGGTGAAGCGTGGTGGGTAGTGGGTGAGCAGTATCCCCGCCACCAGCAGGATTTCCACCAGCACCGGCAGGATGCTGAAGGCCAGGTAGTTGAGGATGGTGCTCACCGAGCGGCTGCCCCGTTCCAGGTCGCGGCTGATGGCCCCGGTCTGGCGCTCTAGGTGAAAGCGCAGGGCCAGCCCGTGCAAGTGGGCGAGTACTTGGGTGGAGAGGCGGCGCATGGCCCGGTAGCGCACCCGGGCGAACACGATGTCCCGCAGCTCGTTGAACAGGGTGTTGCCGAGTTTAAGCGCCCCGTAGCCGAGCAACAGGGTCACCGGAAACAGCAAGGCCACGCGCCCGGCGGTCTGGGCTGCGAAGGCGTCGATCAGGCGCTTAAGCAGCAGCGGCACTCCCACGTTGGCCAGCTTCGAGGCCACCAGGCAGCCCAGCGCCAGCAAGGCGCGCCCCCGGAACTCCCACAGATAGGGCAGCATGGCCCGCAGGTTGTGCCAATCCCGGCGATCCCGGTGGGCCTTCTGGTCGGCGGCGACATAGTGCATGATGGGTGTCCGCTACTCCCGCATCCAGGCCCGCACTAGGTCTGGACCGGGCACCCCGCCCGCATGTACGACCTTGCCATCAATGACCACACCAGGGGTGGTTAGAACGCCGTAGGATACGATTTGAGCAAAGTCGGTGACCTTCTCCAGCTCAATCGCCACCCCCGCTTCCTGAGCCGCCTGGGTAATGGCCTTGGCGGTGATCTCGCAGTTGCGGCAGCCGCTGCCGAGGACTTTCACGTTTTTCATGGGATTGTTTCCTATCATGATCGACAATGCTCAACCGCCGCGAGTGAAGCGAGCGGTCGGCAGAGGCAGCTTGTTAGCCGATATCTTCACCCGCAAGATCCATAAGACCTTTTATGATTTTTGGATGTAGGATCTTGCCTGTGTGAAACGGAATCACAAATCGTTCAGAATCTTTCTGATATATCCTGTGGCTCCCTTTACTTCTTATATGTCTGAAACCGATTTTAAGCAGTATTGCCTCTGCCTGTTCAGCCGCTAATCTCGGCAGCTTAGGCAAAATCTACCTCCAATGAGGTAGTCAAAATTTCCTTGCTCAAACAATAACTTTTTTCATCTTCTGATAATGTTTCCAAATAAAGTCCAATGGCTTCCTTTATGTTCATCAACACATCTTCAAGCGAGTCCCCTTGCGTATGGCATCCTCTCATTTCGGGGCAGAATGCATAGTAACCATACTCATCTTTTTCTATGACTATATTCGCTTTCATGTCCTCTCCTGCGGCTAACCGAGCACCAGGTTAAATACATAGCCCACCAGCAGGATACCGGCGGCCACCACGCCCGCGAAGGTGGCGATCAAGGGCCACTTGAGCACCTTGCGTAGAATCAGCATCTCCGGGGCGGATAGGGCGATGACGCTCATCATAAAGGCCAACGTAGTGCCGAGCGCCGCCCCCTTGCCGATCAGGGCTTCCACCACCGGCAGGATGCCTGCGGCGTTAGTGTACATGGGCACCCCCATCAGCACCGCCACGGGCACCGCCCACCAGGCGTCCCTGCCCATCAGCGAGGCCATGAAGGCCTCCGGCACATAGCCGTGGATGCCTGCCCCTAAGGCGATACCGGCCAGGATATAGGGCCAAACCTTACCGACGATCTCCCGGACATGGCGCCCCCCCGCCGCGAAGCGTTCACGCCAGCCGAGGGTCCGTCCGTCTTGGGCTGCGGCATCCCCCAGGTGGATGGCGCGCACCCAATCCTCCAGATAGCGCTCCATTTTCAGTTTTCCGATCACCAGCCCGGCGACGATGGCCACCAGCAGCCCCAGGCCCAGGTACAGCCCGGCCACCTGCCAGCCGAATAGTCCCAACAACAGGGCCAGGGCCACCTCGTTGACCATGGGGGCGGCGATCAAGAAAGAAAAGGTTACCCCCAGGGGCACGCCGGCGGAGACGAAACCGATGAACAGCGGCACCGCCGAACAGGAACAGAACGGTGTGACAATGCCGAGGGACGCGGCCAGGACATTGCCCACCCCCAGCCGTCGCCCCCCCAGCAGGGCGCGGGTGCGCTCGGGCGCGAAGAAGGTCTGGATCACCCCCATGACGAACACCACGCCCACCAGCAGCAGCACCACCTTGGGGGTGTCATAGAGGAAGAAATGGATCGCCTCGCCAAGGCGGGTCTGCCGGGTGAGGCCCAGGAACGCCACGCCCAAATCGGCAAACTCGCCCAGGTGGGCATAGGCCGCCACCCACAGGACAACGGCAAGCGGTAGACCCCACAGCCAGGGCGCGAGATCAGTCTTTGTATTCATGGAACCCAGGCAATAGGCCAGAAAACGATTTCGGTTCATATCTCTTGAAGCCTTCTTTATCCACATACACATATTCCTCGACGCCGCCGGGGTATATCGTGCGCAGCCCTCGCCCCAAGGTTTGCTCGGGCAGGATGTTGCTCTTGGCGGAATAGGCGCGCAGCCCGACGATGGTGGTCACATTGCGCACATCCCAGCCCTCCTTGAGCACCAGCACCGACACAATCGCCTTGTAGGGGCCTTCGATGACTTCCTCCCTCGCTGGAACTATCGCGCCATTCCTCAAGATAGCCTGATTTTCGAGAAGTTATTTTCGGCCATATCCTAAAGTAGGTGTCCCATAATGCTAACTCCAGCCCATCAAGTGTTTTGAGCTGGAGCCCAAGAACAATGAGCAGCGTTGTATTAGCCGACCGCATCAACCGACATGCCCAGCGCATCCGCCACACCCTTGCCGTAGGCCGGATCGGCCTTCAGGCAGTTGCCGACATGGCGTTTCTTCACCTCGTCGTTTACGCTTGCCAACTCGGCCGCCGTGTTTTCGAATAACACCCGCTGCTGCTCCGGGCTCATCAGGCGGAACAACATGCCCGGCTGGGTGTAGTAGTCATCGTCGTCATCGCGGAAGTTCCAATTGTCGGCGGCACCCTCCAACGCCAGCGATGGCTCCTTGACCTCCGGGCTTTCCTGCCACAGTCCCAGGCTGTTGGGTTCGTAAGCCTTGTGGCTGCCGTAATTGCCGTCAACCCGCATCGCGCCGTCGCGGTGGAAGCTGCTTACCGGGCAACGGGGCTTGTTGACCGGGATCTGGGCGTGGTTGACACCGAGGCGGTAGCGCTGGGTGTCGCCGTAGGAAAACAGGCGCCCCTGCAACATTTTATCTGGGGAGAAGCCGATGCCTGGGACGATGCTGGCCGGGTTAAAGGCGGCCTGCTCCACCTCGGCGAAGTAGTTCTCCGGGTTGCGGTTGAGTTCCAGCACACCCACGTCGATCAGCGGATAGTCCGCGTGGGGCCAGACCTTGGTGAGGTCGAAGGGGTGAAAACGGTAATTCCGCGCATCCTGTTCCGGCATGATCTGGATCTTGAAGTCCCAGCGCGGGTAATCGCCCCGTTCGATGGCCTCGTAGAGGTCGCGCTGGTGGCTTTCTCGGTCCTTGGCGATGATCGCCGCAGCCTCCGAATTGCTCAGATTCTCGATACCCTGCTGGCACTTGAAGTGGAATTTGACCCAGAAGCGCTGCTTGTCGGCATTGATGAAGCTGAAGGTATGGCTGCCGAAGCCGTGCATGTGGCGATAGGTGCGCGGGATACCGCGCTCGCTCATCACCACCGTGATCTGGTGCAGGGCCTCCGGCAGCAGGGTCCAGTAGTCCCAGTTGCTCTGGGCGCTGCGCAGATTGGTGCGCGGGTCGCGCTTGACCGCGTGGTTCAGGTCGGGAAACTTGAGTGGGTCGCGCAGGAAGAATACCGGCGTGTTGTTGCCCACCATGTCCCAGTTGCCCTCCTCGGTGTAGAACTTGACGGCGAAGCCGCGGATGTCCCGCTCGGCATCCGCCGCACCCCGCTCGCCCGCCACGGTGGAGAACCGGGCGAACACCTCGGTCTGTTTGCCCACCTCAGCGAACAATTTGGCCTTGGTGTAGCGAGTGATGTCATGGGTGACGGTGAAGGTGCCGTAGGCACCGGAGCCCTTGGCGTGCATACGCCGCTCGGGGATGACCTCGCGGTCAAAATGGGCCAGTTTCTCCAGGAACCAGAAGTCTTGCAACAGCATGGGGCCACGCGGGCCAGCGGTCATCGCGTTCTGGTTGTCGGCCACGGGGCAGCCGTTGGTCGTGGTCAATTTGGATGGATCGGTCATGGCTATCGCCTCAGTATATTTAGGTGAATGTACGGACTTTGGTATCGACCTGTTGGTGATCGAGGCTCTTAAGGTAGGTAAAAAATACAAATTGGTATAGTCGCTTATTTATATCGTACTGATAGATAATATCTATTAGTTGGTCAGCAGCCATCAAGTTGCGCTTTTCGCCTGGGCAGATGCTATGCCCAGGTGGACATCACCGACTGAATTAAACGACACGCGACGTCCGCGTCATATCTCGATAGATACCGGCAAGGCGCCGCGCCATTTCCCCAGCCGACCATTCCCTCGCGTAGGTACGCGCCTGCTCGCTCGTGCGTTCGTAGGCGTCCCCGTTGCCCAGCAGCTCCGCCAACACCCGTGCGAAGCCGGCGGGATCGTCCGGGGCGATACGACACCCTCGGCGGGGCTCCAGAATATCCACCGTGCCCATGACCGATAAGGCGACCACCGGGCAACTCTGGGCCATGGCCTCCAGCAGCACCAGACCTTGGGTCTCGGTGCGCGAGGCGAAAACAAAGGCATTGGCGGCGGCATAGGCGGCGGGCAGCTCGATGCGGCGATCCAGATAGCCCAAAAAGCGCACGTTTTCACCCAATCCTAAATCGGCGACTTGGCGTTCCAGTTCTCCCCGCGCCGGGCCCTCCCCGGTAATCAACAGCAACAGACTGGGCAAGGCGCGGCGGGCATGAGTTAGGGCCTCCAGCAGAAAGCCGATATTCTTCTCATGGGCCACGCGACCCACGAAGAGCACCATGGGGCGATGCGGCTCGATTCCGTGCTGGGCACGGAAACCCGCGCCGTCACCGGGCAGGAAGGCAGTGCTCGGCAGACCGGTGGGCAGGACATGCACCGGGCGATCAATCCCGTACTGGTGCAGGCGCTCGCGCATGGCGGATGAGGGGGCGATGATTTGGTCCAGGGTGTTGCAATGGCTGCGAGAAAAGCGCCGCGCCAAGGCGCGCACGGGCCGCGGGGGCAGCCAGGAAATATAGTGTTGGAGATATTCCTCGAATAGGGTGTGGTAGGTGGCAAGCACCGGTTTATTCAGGATACGTGCGGCATGGAGACCGGCATAATGGGCGGCGAAGGGGGTTTGGATATGGATCAGGTCACAGTCGCCTGCGGCCTCCAGGGTGGCGCGCCGCAATTTGCCGTAGTGCGCCAGGCGATCTTCCGGGTCGCCGGGCACCCGTCGGGAGGGCACGCGGATCACCCCAGGCAGGGCCGCCTCGCCACCATAGGCTGGGACTACCAGGCGCGTCTCCACACCCCATTCTAGCAGCGCCCCGCGAAAGCTCTCGATGGAGGTGGACACGCCATTGATGCGTGGGAAATAGACATCCGAAACTAGGAGTACGCGCATTTAAAGATCTCCATCGGGCGAGACCATTCGTTCGTTGCCGGACAGGCGACACGCCTCGGTCCACTGTACGAGTTCCAAGCGGCCGTCCGCATGCTCGACCAGGGCGGTGCAGGAGTCTACCCAGTCGCCGCAATTGGCATAGATGATGCCGTCGATTTCCTTCAGCGCGGCCCAGTGAATGTGGCCGCAGATCACGCCGTCGAGGCCGCGTTCACGCACATGGCGGATAACCGAGTCCTCGAAGTCGAAGATGAACTGTAAGGCGCTCTTTACTCGCCGTTTGGCGTAGCCCGCCAGGGACCAATAGCCAGGGATTCCGAGCAGCCTGCGCGCCCAGGACAGCCAGTGATTGAGGCGCACCAGACCGTTATAGGCCACGTCACCAAGCACCGCGACCCAACGATGGTGGCGGGTTACTTGATCGAATTCGTCGCCGTGGATGAGCAGAAAACGGCGCCCATCGGCGCTTCTATGGACATACTCGCGTTCCACTCGGATGTCGCCGAAGTCCATCTCACAATAGTCGCGCAGAGCCTCGTCGTGATTGCCCGGCACCAGCACCACCCGCTCGCCATGCCGAGCGCGCCGCAGCAGCTTCTGCACCACGGTATTCTGGGCGGAAGTCCAGTGGATGCTCCGATTCATGCTCCAAAAATCGATGATGTCACCGATCAAGTATAGGTGGCGGGCGGGGTATTCCCGCAGGAAGGCCAGCAGGCTTTCGGCCTGACAAGCGCGGGTGCCCAAATGGATATCCGAGATGAATATGGAACGAACGGCTGGCATGGCGCACGAATATGCCCTGTCCATGTGACGGGACGATGACAGGCAGGCTTGAGCACGGAAGGGCCAGTGCTCAAGAAAAAACCGGTGGCGTCGAGCGGATACGGACGTGCTGCGTCAAGATCGAAGTAAGATTGAAAACCGTGACTGGGAGCCAGGTTGAAACTGGATGCGATGCTGACTAATGATGCACTCCTTAGCCTATGGCTCATATTAAGAGTGTAGACTGAATCTCGGCTTTGGCCATTCCACTCTTAACTAGGATCAAAAAATGCAAGAACACAAAGATCCAACGCCGGAAGAATATCGACGCTCCCGAACGACCCTTAAAGCGGATCCGTGCGTATCAGCGACACACACGGAGGGTCATTTATGCCGTCGATGCCAAAAAAGTGATGATTTGTTCCCAA
>Ga0163199_1002771_pt1 | contig 10696 bp, 6 predicted proteins | sample PL_2010_150m_FD_113537 | JGI IMG/M metagenome (GOLD analysis project Ga0163199, IMG submission 113537) | Freshwater microbial communities from Powell Lake, British Columbia, Canada to study Microbial Dark Matter (Phase II) - PL_2010_150m | ecosystem: Environmental > Aquatic > Freshwater > Lake ...
CCAGCAGTTCGGTCACCGCTTCCTGTGCCGGAAACTTGTGCGCCACCGCAAAACGCGGCGCACGGGAAACGAACCCGAGTCTTTCCTGCTGCGCCAGATCATTGACCTTGTACACCACGCCATCGATATCGTAAGGCAGTTGTTCACGCATAGCCCCTATCGCATGGTAGTACCCCAGCAGTCCGGCTACACCGCTCACCACCTGGCGCTCGCGCGCTACCGGGAAATGCAGCGCCGCAAGATAATCCATCACGTGGCTGTGTTTGTCGCGCGGCATGCCATCGCCCGCGTGCGTACCGATGCCATAGGCAAAGAATGTCAGCCGGCGGGTCGCGGTAATGCCGGGATCAAGCTGGCGCAGCGAACCGGCTGCGGCATTACGCGGATTCATGAATTCCTTCTCGCCCCTGTCACGCTGCTGCTGGTTGAGCTTTTCAAAATCGGCTTTCAGCATCAGCACCTCGCCGCGCACTTCCAGCAGGGCGGGATGGTGATTGCCGTGCGGACCACCAGGCAAATGCAGCGGGATGGATTTGACGGTGCGCAAATTCAGCGTGACGTCTTCGCCGGTATAGCCATCGCCGCGGGTCGCGCCCGTCGCGAATACGCCGTTCTCGTAACAGAGACTGACGGCGAGGCCGTCAAATTTCGGCTCCACCGCATATTCCACGTTGTCCGCTTCCAGGCCCTGACACACACGCCGGTCAAACGCATCCACCTCCGTCTCCGCAAACGCGTTGTTGAGAGAAAGCATCGGGGTGCGATGGGTAACCTGGGAGAATTCCTTAAGCGGCGCAGCGCCTACGCGCTGAGTGGGGGATGCGGGCGTGACTAGTTGGGGGTAAAGCTGCTCAAGCTGTTGCAATTCGCGGAACAGCCTGTCGAACTCGACATCCGGAATAATCGGTGCATCCAGTACGTAATAACGGTAATTATGCAGCTCGACAGTCTCACGCAGTTTCTGCGCTTGCTGCCGAATATTTTCCGGAATGCTCATTCACGCAAACAGCCTCAACGCGATCTCGCCGCCGGCGAGAATATTCCGTGCTTTCATCATGGCCTGCATGCTGCCCAGATGCTGCTTGACCTTGGCAATGCCGCTATCAGTCAGGGAAACGCGGTTGTCATCCACCAGCATGCCGCCCAGGGTGGTGGAGAAAATCCCGGCGAGATGCATCATCTGATCGAAAACTCTCTCACCGTTCTTCACTCTGGGCACGTCCAGCAGAAAAGTAACGCCATGCGTGGTGAGTGTTCTCATGTTGTCAGGCGAGAACGGCGCAGATTCAAAGTTGTTGAGCGAAAATAGAACCGCGCCATTTTCATCACGGTAGTTAAATGCACCCCCTGTCTCCAGTTTGAGCCCGGATGCTTCCGCCAGGGCGCGGATTTTGGTGCCGGTGAATGCGCCACCGTCCTTGCTGATAATGTTGATGCCCACCATCACATCCACTTCCGCGCAGAACTGGTCAAGCGCCACTGCCTGCGCATGCGCTTGCCGAATGTCGGGAAATTCGGCAGCAGCATGTACGTGTGCCGTGAAGTTTTTTGCCATGTCGCAAAACTCGGACAGGCTCACTTCACTCACCGGGCCGGAGCGATCCACCAGTTGCAGGCAACCCTGCAAGCCGGCATAGCCACCCTTGCCGTCATTTGCCTCTATGGTAATTTCTTCCCAGGATGCACCTGCCTCTCGCTGCCCCAGCCACTGCACCGGTTTGCCGAAATCGAATTTCCGCCGCAATACCTCGGTCAGATCTGAGGCCGCAATCAATGTTTCGCCCCGGATGTTCACGACATAATCCATGGCGCTGGCACTATCGACATCAACCGCTTTCTGTTCTGCCGGCACCGGCGTTACAACCTTGGCCGCAGCATCTGGCTGGGAAATTTCTGCCGGCTCAATTGGTTCTATTTCCAGCTCAATAAGCTCTATACTCGGCTCCGTCTGAAATTCCTGCAACATCTCCCTGCCAAGTTGCGGCTCGACCCGTCCATCCTGCGCAACAATCTCATCAGCTCCAAGCAGCACATCTTCGTGCTTGCGCTCAAATGCCTCTTCCGCACCGCGCCGGTAGCGCCGCTGCTGCATCCAATTGAACAGGATCACACCCACGACCACGACGATGCCGATGACAATCAGGCTGATCTGCAAATCACTCATGCCCATCACGTCCATCATGCCACCGCCGCCACATCGCTCAGTCTGACAGCTTCTTCTATGTCCACCGCGACTATGCGCGAGACACCCTGTTCCTGCATGGTGACACCTATCAATTGCTGCGCCATTTCCATGGTGATTTTATTGTGGCTGATGAAAAGGAACTGAGTCTGACGCGACATTTTCTTCACCAGATCACAGAAACGTTCAGTATTGCTGTCATCCAGCGGCGCATCCACCTCATCCAGCAGGCAGAACGGTGCGGGGTTAAGCTGGAACAGCGAAAACACCAGTGCCAGCGCAGTCAGCGCTTTCTCGCCACCAGACAGCAAATGAATGGAGCTATTCTTCTTGCCCGGCGGCTGGGCGATGATCTGCACACCGGAATCAAGAATTTCCTCGCCACTCAGCACCAGTTTAGCCTGTCCGCCACCGAATATGACTGGGAACATTTCGCTCAAATGGCTGTTGACCTTGTCGAAAGTTTCCAGCAAACGCTCGCGGGTTTCGCGATCTATCCGGCGGATGGCGTTTTCCAGGGTTTCCACCGCTTCTCGTAAATCCTGTAACTGCGCATCAAGATAAGTCTTGCGCTCCTGGGATGCCTGCAATTCCTCCAGTGCAGCGAGATTGACCGCGCCCAGGGCGGTAATTTCGGTATTCAGGCGATTGATCTCGGCCTGCAACGCAGTGGGCCGCGTTTTGCCCAGCGCCGGCAGCAATTCCTCCTCGTTGGCCTTGGCCTCGGTCAACTGTTCGCCAAACTGATTCTCGGTAATGCGCGCTTCCTGCTCCTTGAGGCGCGCCTGACTGATGGATTCGCGCAACGGGTGCAGTTTCTGTTCGGAAGTCATGCGCTCCTGCTCTATTTCCCGCAGCTCGTTGGCCGCACCCTCCAAAGCATTGCGCGCTGTTGCCAGTGCCAATTCGCGCTGCTCCCGCAGCGCCAGCCATTGCTGCAACTGACTGTTCAGCGGGGTTTCATCAAAACCACCCTGCTCGGTCTGCAATTTCTCCAGATTGTCTTTCAGTTCGGCAATATTCCCGTCGATGATGTGAATGGAATTTTCCACCTCGACGATTTTGCTCTGACAGGTCTTTTCATAGAAGGCAGCTTCCTGCATTTCTCTTGCCGCATTCTGCGCAAGCTGACGCTGAGTGTTGAGAGACTGCTCTGCTGCTTCCCCCGCCAGCCTTTCCTGCTGCACCTGTTCCCGCAGAGCCTCAATTTGAATTTGATATTCCGCCAGCTTTGTTTCGGCATCCTGTTTCTGCGCGGTCTCTGTCGCTGTCTGCTGCGCAATTTCTGCCAGCTCAGCCTCAATCTGGCTGCGGCGCTGGCTGGCGCGTTCGGCCAACTGGGTAAGCTTCAGCACCTGTATCTGCAGGTCATGGTGCTGTTGCTGGAGTTGCTCACTGTCCTGACGCAAGCGCGCGACTGATACTTCCAGTTCGCGACAGGCTTCTTCCGCTCCTGCCAAGGCAGACTTCTCCAGGACGAGACCACGTCCTAGCGCAGCCACTTCGATGCTGATCTGAGCTATCTCCCGCTGCCGCGCCAGCACTCCATGCAATTGCGAGTCGGGCGCATAGTAAGTGAGGCTGTGGCGGGTGAAAATATGGCCTTCGCGCGTTACCAGCATCTCGCCGCATGCCAGTTTCGTTCGTTGCGCGAGACCATCCTGCATGCCGTCAACCACAAATATGCCGCTCAGCCATTCGTTCAACACGGCTTCTATTCTGCTGTCGGCACAAGTCAGATACCCTTGCAGCGGCGTCCAGCCTTCCTTGCTCTGCAGCCTGTCTTCAGCTTGCCCGGCTGATCCGGCCGCTTCAAACAGCGCCCATTTTCCAGGGGGCGAGTCACTCGCCCAGTCCTGCGCTGTTTCCAGCCGTTCGAACTGCGCGCTGTTCAGACGCTCGCGCAACACCGATTCCAGCGCATCTTCCCAACCCTTTTCAATCTGGATGCTTTGCCACAACCGCGGCGATGCATCTAACTGATGCTTGCTAAGCCATGTGCTCAACCCTTCGTTGCCTTCGAGCCGGTGCTGCAAGCGTTGCAGCGCGTTGAGCCGTGCCTCCGCTTGGGTGATCTGCTGCTCCAGTGCCTGCACTTTGCGCGTAAGTTCGCGCTTGCTTTCCTCCGCATTGGGCAGGCGCTCTACCGTTTGCGCGAGCGCTTCCTGTTTCTGTTTCAGGTCCGCAGCAACACTGTCCGTCTCGCGCTGCAAACGGGACAACCCCTCGGCGTCAGGTTGTGGCAGCGCCCCCTGCTCCTCCAGCAGCCGTTCGCGCCGTAATTCGAGTTGTTGCAGGGTTTTCTCGGCATGGGCGCGATGACTCTCTTCCAGTTGTCCGCTCTGTTCGACCAGCAACAAGCCGCGCTGCATTTCCCCCAGTTTCTCCTGGCACGCGCGGAAAACGGATTCCACCAGCGGCAGCTTCTCGTTTTCCGTCGCGGTTTTTTGTTTGCCGGCTTCGTGGGTCAGTTGTGCCCGCGCGAGCTCGCTGCGCCAGCGGTTCAAGCTGTCAGCAGCGTTCTCCTTCTGTTCTCCGTGATGCTCCAACTGGCTCTTCGCTGCCGTGATCTGCAGCTCCATGCGTTGGCGGTTCTCGCGCAGATGTTGTATCTGCTGTTCGATCCGCGCCACTTCCGCATTGGCGGCATACAGCTCGCCCTGTGCCTGATGCAGACTGTCGCCGGCGGCATAATGCTGGGCGCGTTTCTCTTCCAGACGTTTTTCCGCATCGCGCAGACGTGCAGTTTCGGCTTCCAGCTCCATTTCCAGCCGCTGGATTTCCTTTTCCGTGCGGATACGCTGCCCCGCCGATTCCTGTTTGCGCGCCAGCCACAGCAAATTCTGCGCGGTGTGCAACTGGCCTTGCATCTCCTTGAACTGGCTGGCGACCTTGGCCTGCTCTTCCAGATGCTGCAACTGCTTTCCCAGTTCCTGGCAGATATCGTCCACCCGCAACAGGTTTTTGCGGGTGTCGTTCAAACGTAATTCGGTTTCGCGGCGGCGTTCGCGGTATTTGGAAACCCCTGCAGCCTCCTCCAGGAATACGCGCAACTCCTCCGGCTTGGCCTCGATGATGCGGGATATCATTCCCTGCTCGATAATGGCGTAGCCGCGCCCGCCTATGCCGGTACCGAGAAAGATGTCGGCGATGTCACGGCGGCGTACGTGAATATTGTTGATGTAATAGGTCGATTCGCCATCCCGCAACAACACCCGCTTGATGGCAATTTCCGCATAGCTCGACCACTGTCCCGCCGCCTTGCCCAGACTGTTGTCGAATATCAGCTCAACGCTGGCGCGTCCCACCGGCTTGCGATTGGCGGAACCGTTGAAAATCACGTCCTGCATGGACTCGCCGCGCAGCGCGGATGCCCTCGATTCGCCCAACACCCAGCGCACCGCATCGATCACATTGGATTTGCCGCAGCCGTTGGGGCCGACCACCCCTACCAGATCACCGGGAACGGGAATATTGGTGGGATCAACGAAGGATTTGAAACCGGCAAGTTTGATGTGGGAGAGGCGCAATTTATTGTTTGTTACCAGTTATAATCGGGCAAACCAAAAAGCGCCCTAAAAAACAACTCTAGAGAAGATCATTCTAACCGATTTAACCGAGATAAGAGAATGCCTAGCCGCCCCGCGAAAAAACTGGAAACCTTCCCCAATCCGACCCCGACCCGCGATTACCATATTCACATGGAAATTCCGGAGTTTACCTGCCTGTGTCCGAAAACCGGGCAGCCGGATTTTGCCACTCTGATTCTGGATTACATCCCCGATAAAAAATGCATCGAGCTTAAAAGCCTCAAGCTCTATATCTGGTCTTACCGTGACGAAGGCGCGTTCCACGAAGCCGTCACCAATCGTATCCTCGATGACCTGGCTGCCGCCCTGAAGCCAAGATATATGCGCCTCACTGCCAAATTCTATGTGCGCGGCGGTATTTTTACCAATGTCGTGGCGGAACATCGCAAAGCGGGATGGAAGCCGCTAGCGGTGGTGGAATTGGGGAAATTTGAGGGGCAGTCCAATATGCGCGGGTAGGTTTTCCGGACTCTCGCCAGCCCCACAAAAAATCCTTGCACAACCGGGTGTGGTTGGCTACCATCAGCCTGGTTTTCCATACCGTTGGTTGGAAAATAAGTCCGATATGGGTTCATTTGGAACCTTGAATTCATAAAAGCTCAGAACCAATAACAACCAACACCATGCGCACACAACAATCAGCCGCTCTGATTATCAGCTTAATTCTTGTTATTGCAAATTCCACAGCAAGCGCAGCGGCACCCTCCGAGCAATCCCTCATTCAGCTTGTGCCGGCAGCAGCGAGTGAAGTCACGGATGACGCAGCCGCAGAAAGCCTGGCCTTGACACCTTCTACCGAAATGTATGGCTTCGCTGCCGACCTGTCCACGCCACCGGCCGATCTGTGGGAACGCATCCGCAACGGTTTTGCCATGGCCGAATTGAACAGCATAGAAGTGCGCAATAGCGAGAACTTCTACGCCAGCCGCCCGGAATACATCAACCGCGTCGTCGAACGCAGCAGGCGTTATCTGTTCCATATCGTTGAAGAGGTGGAGCGCCGTGGCATGCCCACCGAAATCGCACTGCTGCCGATCATTGAGAGCGCCTTCAATCCCACCGCCTACTCTCGCAGTCATGCTTCCGGCATCTGGCAGTTCATCCCCTCCACCGGCAAGAACTACGGCCTGCAACAGAACTGGTGGCACGATGACCGGCGCGACATTATCGCCGCCACCAGCGCCGCACTGGATTATTTGCAGAACCTCCACCGCATGTTCGGCGATTGGGAACTGGCACTGGCTTCGTATAATTGGGGTGAAGGCGCGGTAGGGCGGTCGCTCACCCGGAATCGTAACAGCGGTTTACCGACGGATTTCAGCAGCATCAGGAAACCTTCCGAAACCCGTCACTACGTCCCCAAGCTGATCGCAATGAGAAATATCATCTCCAATCCGGCGGCTTTCGGCATCGTGCTTGAATCCATCCCCAATCAGCCTTATTTTGAACAGGTTGCGACCACCCGGCATATTGATGTGAAACTCGCGGCAAGTCTTGCGGACATTTCCATGGATGAATTCAATGCGCTCAATCCCGCCCACAATCGGCCAGTCATCAATGTCAGCGGCTCGCGCACCCTGTTGCTGCCGGCAGACAAGGTGGCGACCTTCATGGCCAACCTGGAAAATCACGGCAAACCGCTGGTGTCATGGCAGGCCTATCAGGCAAAGAATGGAGAAACTGCCGAGAGAATCTCGGCACGACATGGCATCAGCGTGGCGCGACTGAGGGAAGTCAACAGCATTGCAAGGCATGGCAGGATTGCGCCGGGGCAGACTTTACTGGTGCCGCTTAACGGCAGCAGTGTCGGCATGGACATCTCTGTCATGCGCAACCAGCCCGTCGCACCGAGAATACTCGAACGCAGTCTGGCCTATGTCGTCAGAAAAGGCGATACGCTCTCCACCATCGCCATGCGTCATGGCGTCAGCGTGGCGCAAATCCAGTCATGGAATAATCGTAGCGAACGTCTGGCCATCGGCCAGAAACTGGTACTCAAGCAAACTGCGTCCGGGAAAACCCGTCTCGCCAAAGCCTCTGCAAAGAAACCTGCCGCCCCGGCGAAGAAAAACAGCGTGATATTGGCTGATGCCGACAAATACAGACGCTAAGCGTCGCCTCAATTAGTCCTTATTCAGTCGTTCAAGCTTGGTTCGTACCAGTTCAATATGCCCTCTCAATTCATATAAATGCTGAGAGAACGAGACCGGCAATCGCAGCCCATTTACCTTGTCTTCGATATTGCCGAGTTCGGCCAGGTATTTTTCAAATTCCTGTTTATCGGTATTGGCCTGAATCTGGGTTTCCAGAAAACGCAGCTCACCGTAGTACCTGAACAGCTTTCTCTTTACCAGCCGGGTATAGACTACGGGGATGATCTTGGTCAGCGGAATGAGTAAAGCCAGCAAAGGTATCAGAACAATCAGCATCCGGTTGACGAAGGTGGCCGCCCAGAACGGCAGATACTTATCCAGGAATGGCAGACCATTCTGATAGAAATTCTCGGCCTGCGCGCTCAAAGGAAAATCGGAATCCAGGCTGGCGGGGAATTCGCGTTTCTTGTGCAGCAGTCCTGCGCCACCATGTATCTTCGAGACTGTTTTCAGCATCAGGTAAACAAGCGCCGGATGCACATCATCACGCACGACCAGCACTGTGGTGGGGGCGAGCAAATGCACCTCATGCGCGGGGATATTGTTCGCTATGTCCAGAGAACCTTCCGGCAGAATGAGATGATGCAGGTAGGGAAATTGTCTGGTGTAGGCATCTGCCTGATCCAGGCTTACCAGGCGCAAGGCGGGGTCTCTGGAAATCTCGCTAATCAATGCCGACTCGGGCGTATCCACAAAAATTGCCGCATCAACCTCTCCTTTGCGCAACGCCTCAGCGGCCGCCTGACTGCCGATGGCAACAAGCTGGGTGTTGTCGGTATTGACTCCGCTGGAATTCAGCAGGGTCATGGCCAGGGACCGGGTCCCGCTTCCGTCCTTGCCGACTGCGATTTTGCGGCCTTTCAAATCGGCCAAGTGGGTGATCTCTTTTTTGCAGCGGCAGAAAATCCAGACCGGCTCGTAATACAGGCTGCCCAGCGACACCAGATTCCCTGACCCTTCTGCGCTCGCGACCCCATCCTGGATGAAAGCCATTTCGACAACCGAAGCGGAATTCTTCAATTCCCTGATATCGTCAGTGATGCCTTTTGACGCATGCAGCTCCAGGTTGATTCCGTTATATTTCAGGAATACCTGATAAATCGTGGCGTAGGCCTTGTAGTTGCCTTCTTCCATGCTGACGGACATCGTGATCCGTTTGGGTGGCGCGGGATCCACGTATTTGTAGATCAGGAACACGCCCAGCAGAATCAGCAGCAAGGTGGGAAGAAACGCCTGCAGCAGCTCGATGGAGAACTTGGGGGCAAGGCTGGAAATGTAATTATTTACTTTCTTTCTCATTGCCAGGATTGTCCATGACGAGAATCAGGATTGATGCTGCCACCGGTTATGCTTAAAACAGCGGACGAGATTTATTCAGCGGACTGATACTCCACTGTTTGAGATCAGATCGATGCGCCGCTGCAGGCGCGAGACTTCTTCTTTATCATTCAATTGTTCTGCACGGCGGACCGCGATACCCAGCCACGCAAGCAGCGGGCGGCGCCATCCCTGATCGGAGGCAGTCTGGATGGCAACGGCAATGCCATTAGGTGTCAGGCGGCCCGCCTGCAACAATGTTCCAGCCGCGACCAGCCGCGCCAGCGGATCATCGATGCCATTGAGCGCCGCGCCCGCACCCGCAACCACTGCGCGATGTTGCGCAGGCAGCAGCGCCGTGTCCAGCCCCGCCCAGCGCCCTGCCAGGTAGTCGGCATAAGCGCGTTCCTCAGCGGCAGCATCCTTGGCCAGCGCCTGAAATGATTCGCAGTTGTTGAATTCAAGACTGGCCACCTGGGCCGCACAGCGCACCAACTCGGCGCGCGCCAGCAAGTCCGCGCGCCCGGTGCTGGTAATCTCCGTGCGCACGCGGGAAAATTCCACATCGGCGAGTTTGGAGTTTCCCACCAGATAAGCTGTGACCGAATTCTTGAGCGAGCCATGCGCGTTGAACTGCCAGTCCGGTGGTACCGGACTGCTGGCGCAGCCGGCAAGTCCGATGACTACCATAGCCAGAAATATTCTCATGGCAATTTGAGTTCCGTGTCACGTGCCAGCGGCCACTTGCGGTTAATTTCGTCCACCAGATGCTCCACCTTGCGCAGATTCATTTCCACCTGCTCCCGCAAAGTACCCAGGTCGGTGGTGGCTACCCGCGCGTTGGCGCCGACAGCCTGAGCTTCCGCCAGCACGGCATCGACACTCTTGAGGCTGGTGCGCACGTCACCCAGAATCGCGTTGACCTGGATCATGGCAGCCTGTGACTGGTCCAGGGTGGTAATGACCTTTTTCGCATGCGCATCGCTGCCCAGTGCCACGCCCAGCGCACCATATGGCCCCTTGAGGTTTTGTGTGACGGTCTGCAGGTTCTCCAGACTCATGTTCAGGCTGGAATCCGACTTGGTCATGTTCTGCAGATTCTCGACCAGAGTACGTACGGTGTTCACCAACTGAGGAATTTCTGCGGTGGCGTCACCGATCAATGCGGTGCGCACAGCACCATCGGGCAGCGGCGGATCGGTCAGTACCCCAGTGTACACGTGCAGGTGGGTGCTACCCACTATGCTACGCACCATGGTGAAAACGCTGCTGGTACGCAACCACTTGGCATCCTGCCGCGCCACCTCGATCACGATGCGGGCTTTGCCATCGTCGGCCAGATCGACGCGCTGCACACGCCCTATCGGGAAACCCGAGAACGTCAGATCCATGCCGACGGTCACGCCCTCGGAATCATCCGCGACCAATATCACCCGCTGAGTATTTTCGAATAC
>Ga0163199_1002772_pt1 | contig 10693 bp, 6 predicted proteins | sample PL_2010_150m_FD_113537 | JGI IMG/M metagenome (GOLD analysis project Ga0163199, IMG submission 113537) | Freshwater microbial communities from Powell Lake, British Columbia, Canada to study Microbial Dark Matter (Phase II) - PL_2010_150m | ecosystem: Environmental > Aquatic > Freshwater > Lake ...
ATTCCGATCCACACCATGGTTTCCAAATTCCCGAGATGGCTTGTCGCGGTCGCCCTGTTGATTTTGACGTCTGGAGCCTTTGCGAAGCCCCTGGAAATTCTCACTTCGTTCCATCCTGTTTATGTCAGTGTCCTGAACGTGGTGGGGGATACGCCCGGCGTTGAGGTGGTCTGCCTGACTCCGTCCTTCGTCGGCTGCCTGCACGACTACCAGTTGACCCCGCGGGACATGAAGATGATTGCCGGGGCGGACATCTTTGTCGCGAACGGGGCCGGCATGGAAACCTTTATCGACAAGGCGCTGAGGCAGGCTCCGTCGCTCAAGCTGGTGGACGCCAGCAAAGGCATCCCGCTCATCGGCGACAATCCGCACATTTGGGTCGGGATTTCCGGTGCCATCCGGCAGGTGGAAAATATCGCGGACGGCCTTGCCGCCGCCGATCCCGCTCACGCGAAGGAATACCGGGAAAACGCGGAGGCCTATATGGCCAGGTTGACGGCGCTTCGGGGCGAGATGCATGCGGCATTGGACGGATTGAAAAACCGCGATATCGTCACGTTTCACGAAGCGTTTCCCTATTTTGCCGGTGAGTTCGGTTTGAATATTGTGGGAGTGATCGAGCGCGAACCCGGCTCCGAGCCGGGCGCAAAGGAACTGGCCGGGACGGTGGAGACCGTGAGGAGGCTGAAGGTGAAGGCGATTTTTGCGGAGCCCCAATATCCGGCGAAGATCGCCAAAGTCATCGAGCTCGAGACCGGCGTGTCTGTCAGCATCCTCGATCCCGCCGTCTCCGGACCGAGGGATCCCGCCGAAGCCAGCGATTCCTACATTGCCACCATGAGAAAAAATCTCGACGTGCTTCAAAAAGCCCTGTCCGAGTGACCGCTGTGCCTGCTTCATCCGATCATCATCACGGAATCGCCCCGCACCAGTGCGGCCGGTGCTGCACGCACATCGACAATATCAGCGTTACCTTGGACCGGCATCCGGTCATCGAGGATGTCTCGCTGCATCTTCACTGCGGTGAACTGACCACGGTCGTCGGACCGAACGGCGCGGGAAAATCCACGCTGCTGCGCGCTTTGCTCGGTGAAGTGCCCCACACGGGATGCATCCACTTCCATCCGGTTTTTGGCCCCGAGCGGGAGGACTCTCCGGCAATCGGCTACGTGCCGCAGAGCCTGGATTTCGACCGGTTCTCGCCCTTCAGTGTCTGCGATCTCTTTGCCGCATCCATTTCGCGGTTTCCGGTTCCCCTCGGATGCCGGGGAGGAGTCCGGAACACCGCGCTGGCGGCACTGGAGAACGTGGAAGCCGGCGAACTTCTGGATCGCCGGCTGGGAAAACTTTCCGGCGGAGAACTCCAGCGCGTGCTGCTGGCCTTGTCCCTGACTCCACTGCCGAATCTTCTGCTTCTCGACGAGCCGGTGTCCGGGATCGACCTGTCCGGACGCGAGCTTTTCTATCGGACCGTCTCGGAACTCCGGCGCCGGTTCGACCTCTCAATCCTGATGGTTTCGCACGATTTGGCTGGAATCGCGGCAGTGTCCGACCGCATCGTCTTTCTCGACCGCCGTGTGATTTGTTCCGGACCGCCCGGGGAGGTTCTTGCCAATCTGGAATTCCGTCATGCTTTCGGGTTCGACCTGGAGGAGCAGAAATGAGCCATCTGACCGATTTTTTGTCCTGTCTCCCTTTCGAGTGGGCGCGGTATGAGTTCATGCGCAACGCCCTGCTGGCGGTGATCCTTGTCTCCCCGCTCTTTGCTCTCATGGGAACGCTTGTTGTGAACAACCGGATGGCATTTTTCTCCGATGCCATCGGGCATGCGTCCCTGACCGGGCTGGGACTGGGGGTTCTGCTGGGGCTGGCCGATCCCCTTCTCGCGCTCATCGGATTTGCCCTGCTTCTCGGAATCGGCATCCTGGCCCTGCAGCGCACCACGCGCGCATCGATGGACACCATCATTTCCCTGAGCATGTCCTTCAGCATCGCGCTCGGCGTGGTGTTGCTTTCCAGAGGAGGAAACTTCAACCGTTACAGCCACTACCTCATCGGGGATTTATTGAGCATCACCCCGCGGGAGATCGCCTGGCTGTTCCTGACCGTGCTCATCGTCGGCGGGGGGCTTCTGTTTTTTTACAACCGGATTCTTCTCATTGGGATCAACGAATCTCTTGCCCGGAGCCGGGGCTTGAATGCCTGGTGGACCCAGGTGCTTTTCGTGTCCTCGATCGTCATGGTTGTCACCATGAATCTAAACTGGGTGGGCATCCTGATCATCAATTCTCTTCTCATCCTCCCGGCCGCGGCGGCGCGCAATATCGCGGGAAATACCCGGCAGTATGTGGTTTACGCGGTTGCAATCTCTCTCGCTTCGGGGGTCTGCGGGCTCATGATTTCCTACTATGCCGACACGGCAAGCGGTGCGACGATCGTTCTCGTCGCGATGGGATTCTATTTTCTCACGCTTGCAGTCAAAGCCCTGCGGCGTCAGTAGAAGGTTCTCTCGGGGTCAATCTGTTTCAGCACGGTATTCCGGATGACGCGCCTGCGCTATACTCGCTCGGAAAGGCTGCGCGTTTTGATGAGCCTCACCCCGGCCTTTTGCGGCAACCGGTTTTGCCGACCATGTGGTCGGAATATTTGCCGCTGTGGCGCACTCCGGCACACCGAAATGGTTCCGTGCTGGTCGGATTTTTCATTTGGTTTGCAAATGGATTCCGGGAAGCGACAATGGTCCACCCGTAACGGATTTCCGGAACGGCTCCCCCAAATGACAAAACTTATTGCCCGCATTTTTCTTCTCGGGCTGGTTCTTGTGTTCTGCGGATGTGCCTCGGTCAGTGTGCGCAAGACGGTGTTTCATCCGGGCACACGCTCCCAGTCAACCCCGGAGAAAATCTATGTGAGGCCGTTTGCCTTGGAGGGTCTTCGAGTGGATCGGAAGGGGGCGGACCTGGATGCCTTTGCGTCGGAGTTTCAGACCGCCTTTTCCGAGAAGTTGGTGGAGCGCCTTGGCAAGAACATCGCCCCGGCGGAGGCCATCGGAGCCGATACTACCGTGCCGCACTCGAACGCCTGGCTCATCGAGGGGGGCTTTCATCGTCTGAATCAGGGAAGCCGGGCACTCAGATCAATTCTTGGATTAGGGCTCGGTGGGACCAAGATGGACTGCGTCGCCCGCGTTTACAATCTGCGGCAGGGCCGTCAGGAACCTTTTGTGGTGATCGAAACGACTGGCGGGTCGAATGCCGAGCCCGGAGCGCTTTTCGGCGGTCCTTTTGGCGCTGCCCCGCGCCTGGTGGCCTCGGCTGTCACCAGCGGGGTGACGGCCGACTCGCGGAGGACCGCCCGTATGATCACCGCCGTTTTGTCGGAATATCTGGCCGGCGCCAATGCTCCCCTTCCGAACAAACCCATGCATGCAAAGCGCCTCGGGGAAGTGCCGGGAATTTAAACCCAACCGAGACCGAAGAAGGCGATCGAGATTCCGCCGCGTGACGGCTTGAGCGCGACGGATTGGATTTCCGGTTCGGCAAGTCCTGCGGAGAGCGCGGCGGATTCGGCTTCGAAGTCGGTTTCGAGGCGAGCGCGTTCGGCGGTGAGCGCCCCGACCGATTCCTGAGCGGCTGCGACATCGGAACTTTCCTGGACAGGCCGACTCCGCGCGCGGCGGTTCCCGCCCGGTTCAGGGTCGTGGCACTGATGGCCTTGCGTCCAAGAAACGCTCCGAGAATCGTTGAGCCCACGGAAATCGCGGTTTGAAACGTTGCCTGGCGGGCCTGGTTTTTCTGTTTTTCAACAGCGGCATTGGCCCGTGTGATCCGGGCTTCGATCGCAGCGAGTTTCGGTGCGAACTTCTTCCGGAGCGCATCCACCTTTTCATCGCGGAACTCCCGCTGGGCGAGCGATGCACGGGCACGGAATTCCGCCTCCGGTTCATCCGGCTTGGATGACAGTCCGAGCGACAGGCATTTAAAAAGTTCGCACCGTTCGTTGTCCGCAACCCATCGGGTGAAGGCCTTTTCCCACCCGGCGTAGTTTTTTTCAACGGCGGCCATGGATGGCAGTTCGGCGAACGAGGCATCAGCCGGCGGGGAGGTCAGGAAGTCCTTGGGCGCGGCATCGAGGGATTCAGTCCACTCGGCCTCACCGGCTCCCGTTGGGAATTCGGCCGCGAGAGTAATGTCGCGGGTTTCGTCCACGCCGGTTTTAGTATCCGAGAAGCGGACTTTTACGGAGCCGACCAGCCGTGGCTTGAGCGTGCCATCCGATGGCAGGAAGAACTGGCGGATTCCCGGAGGAACCGAGGGAAGGCGTCCGCCGGAGGCTACGGGAGCCGGTTCGGCTGCCTTCGCGGCCGGATTCGCATCCTTTTTTGAGGACATCAGAATTTTGATCTGGTCGCGGGTGAGGGGACCGCGCAGGTAGCTCATGACCCAGCGGGACTCGAAAACAACGGGAGCATCCTCATGCACGTTGTTGAGCAGGAACTTCCGGCTGCCGAGTCCGGCGAGAAGAGATTCGAGTTCGGCTTTGGAAAGCTTGGAAGAGGAACCCAGCAGCCCCTCGATCACCTTTGCCTTGTCGCGGTCGGTCTGCAGGCGGCCGATGAACCACGTTCCCGTGTTGGCCAACGCCTTGTAGTCGAGGTCGACCGGGTTCTGCGTCGCGAGAACGACTCCTACGCCGAACGCCCGGGCCTGCTTGAGAAGAGTGAGCATCGGCAACTTCGATGGCGGGTTTGCCACCGGCGGAAGGTAGCCGAAAATTTCGTCCATATAGACGATTGCGCGCAGGCTGGTTGTTCCGCTCTGCCGGCGCATCCAGGCGACCACTTCGTTGAGCAGGAGGGACACAAAAAACATCCGCTGGGCATCGTCGAGATGAGCGATGGAGAAGATCGCATGGCGCGGCCTGCCGGTTCCATCGTGAAGGAAACCGGCGATATCGAGCGGCTCCCCGGTGTTCCATGAGGCGAAGCCGGGCGAGGCGAGCAGCGTGTTCAGCGCGACCACCATGGAAAACCGTTCCTTTGCCGGGAAAAATGATTCGAGGTCAAGAACCCCGACTTTTTCAAACGGCGGCTGCTGGATTTTCGTGATGATGCCGGCCAGATCGAGATCGTTTCCCGCATTCCACTCATGCGTGAAAACCGCTCCAAGAAATGCTCCCTCGCGGCTCTTTGCGGGATCCACGTTCATCCCAAGTAGCCCGAGAAGTCCCGCGACGGCGGTCTGGACGCGCTCGCCCAGCGCCTCCTCATCGGGCTCATCCTGCGGAGCCCGGAACGCATTCACCAGATTGACCGGGATCCCAGCCGTGCTGCCCGGAGTGTAGATCGCGAAATCCGCCTTCTCCTTCAGCGACCGGATCCGCTCACCGTCCTGGCCCCACTTCGCAAGGCCGTCGGTCCAGGTTTTCGCCTGCTGAGCCGCCCACTCGTCCGGCTCGACCCCCTTGCGGCGGGCGTCGTCCTCGATGATCCACGGACGAAAATCTTCCGGCCTGAGATCCGGAAATGTCAGGAGAAGGTTTCCCAGATCTCCTTTTGGATCGATGATGATGGCGGGCACTCCGTCCATCGCGGCTTCCTCCAGCAGGGCGAGGCAGAGCCCGGTCTTCCCGCTTCCTGTCATCCCGACGCACACCGCATGGGTGACAAGGTCCCGGGAGTCATAAAGAAGCGGTTGCTCCGGCGGACTGCCGACCGGGCTGCCGAGATAGAACGCGCCGAGTTTTTCGAAGTCCGAGGGAGTCGCAGGCATGCAGGCAGGATCCGCAAAAATCCCGGCGTTTTCCAGCGGAATGTGCTTGAACTTCCGCTCCGGCTGCCAATGTTCATCGTCATGCTTCGAATCCTCACGATTATTTTCCTGGCAGGGATCCTTTCCGTTCATGCGGACGCCGGGAAGGAATACATCATCCTCAGTGGTGGTCCCTCGCTTATCGAGTGGGAAAAATACAAGGCTTCTCCCCACGACCTCTGGTGGGGCAATTTCATTCGTGCCGCCCGCGTCCGCATTGAAGAGATCCGGAAAAAGCAGGGCCCCGACGCGCTCATCACATGGCTGGTTTACAAGCCCGGATACGTCCGCCGCGCAGAGCGGCAGGATAAATCCGACCTCATCGGGAACATCCTCTCCGTCCGCGATAAATACCATGTCAACCTCGTCTGGGTTGCCAATGGCGACGACGTCATCAACTACCTCAACTCCGGTCGCCCGCGCAGCGAGGTCAAGATCGCCGATTTTGAATTCTTCGGGCATTCGAACCGTGCCTGCTTCATGCTCGACTACAGCAACGAGGTCGACAGTGGATCGAAGAGCTGGCTCCACGAAAAGGAACTCTCAAAGATCCACCGCGGGCTGTTCACCCGGGACGCCTTCGTCAAAAGCTGGAGCTGCCACACTGGCGAAAGCATGAGCAAATACTGGCGCATGGCCACTGGAAAGAAGATGATCGGAGCCATCGGCAAAACCAACTACGCCGACGGCCACTTGCGCGGTTGGGTGCCTGCGCTCAGTGATGGGGCGCGCTGGGGGGGGTAGGCTCCAGCGTTCATTCCGCAGGATCCGTATGGACGTGGCATGGGCGTCTTGCTCATGCGATTTTCAGAGAGTTCGGGCAGGATGCGAAAGCAGGCCGTCTTGCAGACAGCAGGCTGCGATTTCTTCTAACAACACTCCGTGGCAGGTTGTGTGATTCTGAGAAGTCTGCGCTGACGGCGCAGCACCCTCCAGTGCATTCCGCCGGCTTTGCTCCATGGGGTTGACCGGATGCTTTCGATGCACTAGCCTCCCTCCATGGATGCGGCAATTCTTGAAAAGGAGGCCCTTCTGCTTCCTGATACGGAAAGGGCGTTGTTGGTTGAACGACTGATGGAAAGCATATCCCCCTATCCTTCCGCATTGCGGGAGGCATGGGTTCGGGAAGCCGATGAGCGGATGCGGGCATTTCGTGACGGAGAAATCTCCGCCGTGGATGGGCCTCAGGCGATGGCGGAACTTCGCTCGCGGTTTTCCAAATGACTTGGGGGTTTCTATCTCCGGCGCTTTCCGAGATCGCGGAAGCGGCCGAATACTACGAGGGAAGAGTCCGGGGACTTGGAGGAGATTTTGTGGATGAGGTTGATGCGGCGATTAGTCGGATTCGCCAATTTCCCGATGCCTGGGGCAGCCTGTCCGAAAACTACCGCCATTGCAGTCTTCGACGGTTCCCCTTTGCGATCATCTACACGAGAGATGGCGCCGGCGAAATCCTCGTTGTTTCGATCTTTCACAAAAGTCGCGAGCCGCTTTCCTGGAAGCGCAATTTGTAATCAACCTTTGGCTTCTGGATCCGCTATCCTCTCTTTTTTCGCCCGGGCTTGGGATAGGTTCCGCGGTTTCGGGGTTCGCTGGTTCCGGACTTGAGTTCCATGATCTGGTCGCGGAGGAGTGCGGCGCGTTCGTATTCGAGGCTCGCGGCGGCGGAGGCCATGTCGCGTTCGAGTTCGCGCACCAACTCGTGGAGGTCGAAGCTCCCCTCGTCTTCCTTGACGATGCTTTGCTCAATCTCACGGGCTTTGAGGATCGTATGGAGGCTTTCCTGGACCGCGCGCTTCACGCCGGTCGGCGTGATGTTGTGCTCCCTGTTGTAGGCTTCCTGCCGGCTGCGGCGGTGGTCGCTGACATCCAGGAGGGCCTTGATGCTGCCGGTGATCGTGTCGGCGAAGAGGACGACCTCGCCGTTGATGTGGCGCGCGGCCCGGCCGGCTGTCTGGATGAGGCTCGTCTGGCTGCGGAGATACCCTTCCTTGTCGGCGTCGAGAATGCAGACGAGTGAGACCTCCGGAAGGTCGAGGCCTTCGCGGAGAAGGTTGATGCCCACCAATACGTCGCACTCACCCGCACGCAGTCCGCGCAGGATTTCCACCCGCTCGATCGTGTCAATGTCGCTGTGCAGGTAGCGCACTTTCAAGCCGATCTCGCGGAGATAGTCCGCAAGGTCTTCCGCAGTGCGTTTCGTGAGAGTCGTGACCAGCACGCGCTCGCCCTGCTCGATCCGGGAACGGCAGAGTTCAATCGTCGCGTCAATCTGACCCTTCAACGGCCGGACCGTGATTTTCGGATCCAGAAGTCCGGTCGGCCGGATGATCTGCTCGGCGATCAATGGGGATCCGGGGGTATGCACGTCGGGCGGATTTTTGACCGATGCTGGCAGGATGGGCACGCGTCGGCTCGTATCCCCGGGGATTTTTTCCGGGTTGGCGATCCAGCCGGCGTTTCCGGCGATGCTGTTGCGGAGTTCGAACGGACCCGGCGTGGCGCTGACATAGACGACCTGGCCGGTCATCTGCATGAATTCCTCGAAGTTGAGCGGACGGTTGTCCAGAGCGCTCGGGAGGCGGAACCCGTAATTGACGAGAACGGATTTCCGCGAACGGTCGCCAGCGAACATCCCGCCGACCTGAGGCACCGTGGCGTGCGACTCATCGATCACGAGGAGGGTGTCCTTCGGCAGGAAGTCCATGAGCGTATACGGCCGCGATCCCGGCGGACGCCCGGTCAGGTGGCGCGAGTAGTTCTCGATCCCGCTGCAGTATCCCATCTCCTGCATCATCTCGAGGTCGAACTCGGTCCGCATCTTGATCCGCTGGGCCTCGATGAATTTGCTGTCGCGCTCGAACTCGACCACCCGAGCCTCCATTTCCTTCCGGATGTCACCCATCGCCCGGTTGAGCTTGTCGTAGGGGGTGACGAATTGTTTGGCCGGAAAAAGCGTGAACGTCGTGAGCGTGGAAGCGACGTGCCCGGTGAGCGGGTCGAACTGGCTGATCCGCTCGATCTCATCGCCGAAAAACTCAACCCGCACCGCCTCGTCCTCGTTCTGCGCGGGGTGGACCTCGACCACATCACCGCGCACACGGAACTTGCCGCGCGCGAACGCGATGTCGTTTCTCTCGTAGAGCATTTCCACGAGCTTTGTCAGAAACGCCTCGCGCGTCATCTGCTGGCCGGGCCGGATCGTGACGAGCATCTGAAGGAAGTCCTCCGGGGAGGCGAGGCCGTAGATGCAGGACACGCTGGCGACAACGATCGTGTCGCGGCGGCTGAGGAGCGAACTGACTGCGGAGAGCCGCAGACGCTCGATCTCCTCGTTGATGGAGGAATCCTTTTCAATGTAGGTGTCGCTGCGGGGGAGATACGCCTCCGGCTGGTAGTAGTCGAAGTAGCTCACGAAATATTCGACCGCGTTGCGGGGAAAGAACTGCTTGAATTCGCTGTAGAGCTGCGCCGCGAGCGTCTTGTTGTGCGACATGATGAGGGTCGGACGGTTGAGGTCCCTGATCACGTTCGCCACGGTGAATGTCTTTCCCGACCCGGTGACCCCGAGCAGCGTCTGGTGACGGTTCTCCGCAAGCAGCGAACGGGAGAGAGTCTCGATAGCGCGGCCCTGATCGCCGCAAGGCTGGTAGTCGGATGACAGCTCGAATCCCATCCCGTGAGAGCTAGGCGACCCTGTGGCGGATCTGTGCGCGCAGGATCAGGTAGAGGAGGAAAAACAGCCCGAGCGTCGAGACGATCAGGACCATGGTATTGAACCACAGCAAGCCGGCCCGGAGGCCGAAATATTCCTTGATCGGGCCGAAGAACACGTTGAGGTGGCGATTCTCGCGGTAGTCGCTCTGCTCCATCTCCGCTTTCGAGACAAGGTCCGTGACTTTCTGGTTCACGTAAAGTTGCTCCGCGGTAACTCCGCTGCCCACGCCCTTGAATGCCGAGCGGTCGAATGGCGATCCCGCGATGATAGCGTCGATTTTTTTAAACTGGGCGTCGAGGGTGTCCGCATCAGAAGCCTCCAGGCCGGAGAGCACGGCCAGGGTATCCTTCAAATCCTCAAGGCGGTTCTGCTGTGATTCCGTCGGGTTTTTCTCGGACACGATCCTGTTGATCTGGTTCTGGATGACCTCCTGCCGGCGCGTGAGGGGGTTGAGCTTTGCCTGACCGAATACGAGAGCCTCGTAGGACCACCGCGTAGGCATGAACTCGCAGATCAGCGGCACCTGGAGGTCGCTCCGCGCCGGCATCGCGCTGCCCGGGTGGCTGTTCACCCACTGCTGGATCGAATACACGAAATCAAGGTTCTTGTTCATCTCCTCGTATTTGATGAGAGCGCCGCTGAGGATGATCTGGGGAATGAGGACGGCGGGAATGATGAGGATCCCGGTCTTGCTTTCCGCAACGAGCGCGGAAATGACCAGTCCGATGGCGACCCCGCATCCGACGGTGAGGAACATGGCCCCGAAGACGATCAAGAATCCGCCGCGCAGGGAAAGAAGCGAGTTTCCGATCCACGCGAAAAGCGCGCATTGCACGACCGCGAATGCGGCCAGGGTCAGCGCCTTTGCGAGAACGTAATAGATCAGCCTGACGTCGAGGTTGCGCTCCCGCATGAGCACCGGGCGGTCGCGGATGATGTCGTCCACGCTGTTCGTCAGCCCGAGGAACATTGCCACAACGAGCGAAAGAAACAGGTAGGTCGGGATGTGAAACGCCGACGCGAAATCATAGACGTCGCTTTCGGAATACCTGAGCACCATCCCGGTGAGCAGGGCAAGGAGCGGTGCCTCCAGAATCGTGGTGAGAAGGTTCGCTGGATTCCGGAGCTTGCTGAGGAACGCCCGCTTGAGCAGCACGACAAACTG
>Ga0163199_1002773_pt1 | contig 10693 bp, 9 predicted proteins | sample PL_2010_150m_FD_113537 | JGI IMG/M metagenome (GOLD analysis project Ga0163199, IMG submission 113537) | Freshwater microbial communities from Powell Lake, British Columbia, Canada to study Microbial Dark Matter (Phase II) - PL_2010_150m | ecosystem: Environmental > Aquatic > Freshwater > Lake ...
CAATAACCTCGATGCGCTCACGGCGCAGATCGCGCTCGATGTCGAGGCGACCCGCAACTACTTCTCGAACGCAAATGGCTGACTACCGCAAGACCCTGAACATGCCCGACACGCCCTTCCCGATGCGGGGCGATCTAGCCAGGCGCGAGCCGGATTGGGTCCGCGCCTGGCAGGAGCGGCAGCTCTACCGGCAGATTCGCGAAGCCTGCGCCGGACGGCCGCGCTTCGTGCTGCACGACGGTCCGCCGTATGCGAATGCCGACATCCACCTTGGCCACGCGGTCAACAAGATACTCAAGGACATCATCGTCCGCGCCAAGACCCTCGCCGGGTTCGACGCGCCCTACGTGCCGGGCTGGGACTGCCATGGCCTGCCAATCGAGCACAAGATCGAGGTTCAATACGGCAAGAATCTGCCGGCCGTGAAGGTGCGCGAGCTCTGTCGGGCCTATGCCGCCGAGCAGGTCGAAATCCAGAAGCGCGGCTTCATCCGCCTCGGGGTACTCGGCGACTGGGAGCATCCCTACCTGACGATGGCGTTTCCGAATGAGGCCGGCGAGATCCGGGCGTTGGCCGAGATCGTGAGGCGCGGCTGGGTGTTCAAGGGATTGAAGCCGGTGAATTGGTGCTTCGACTGCGGATCGGCCCTCGCCGAAGCGGAAGTCGAATATGCCGACAAGCAGAGTGCGGCCATCGACGTCGGGCTGGTCTGCGCGGAACCGGAGAAGCTCGCCGCGGCCTTTGGCCTGCCGAAACTGCCGGCAACTGCCTATGCCGTGATCTGGACCACGACGCCTTGGACGATACCCGCGAACCAGGCACTCAACGTACACCCGGATTTTGACTACGCACTGGTGGAGACCCCGCGCGGGCTGCTGGTACTTGCCGTCGAACTGGTCGACGCCTGCCTCAAGCGTTTCGGTCTTGAGGGCCGTACAGTCGCGACCACGAAGGGCGTGGCGCTGGAACGCATCGAGTTCCAGCACCCGTTCTACGAGCGCCGCTCGCCGGTCTTTGTCGCCGACTATGTGGCGCTCGACGCCGGGACGGGGATCGTTCATTCGGCGCCGGCCTACGGCGTCGAGGACTTTCAGTCTTGTACGCGCAACGGCTTCACCTTCGACGACATTCTCGGCCCGGTGCAGGGTAACGGCGTGTACGTCGATGCGCTGCCGTTCTTCGGTGGCATGCATATCTGGAAGGCGAATCCGGCGATTGTCGCCAAGCTCGCCGAGGTCGGCGCACTGTTTTCCAATGAGAACATCACCCACAGCTACATGCATTGCTGGCGTCACAAGTCGCCGGTGATCTATCGGGCTACGGCCCAATGGTTCATCGGCATGGACCTGCGCCCGGACAATGGCACGCCGGGACGGCCCAGCCTGCGTGAACTGGCCCTGCAGGGCATTGACAACACCGTGTTCTACCCGTCGTGGGGCAAGGCGCGACTGCGCGCGATGATCGAGAACCGACCGGACTGGTGCATCTCGCGCCAGCGCAGCTGGGGCGTGCCGATTCCCTTCTTCCTCCACCGGGAGACGGGCGAACTGCATCCACGCACGGCGGAACTGATGGAACAGGTCGCACAGCGCGTCGAACGCGAGGGCATCGAGGCCTGGTTCAAACTGGAGACGGTCGACCTGCTCGGCGCCGAGGCAGCCCAATATGAAAAGATCAGCGACACGCTCGACGTCTGGTTCGATTCCGGCACCACCCACTGGCATGTGCTGCGCGGTTCGCATCGGGAGTCCGAGGCTGATTCAGGCAGGCATGCCGATCTCTATCTGGAGGGCTCCGACCAGCACCGTGGCTGGTTCCATTCCTCCCTGCTGACCGGTTGCGCCATCGATGGCGTACCCCCTTACCAGGCACTCCTGACGCACGGATTCACCGTCGACGCCCAGGGCCGGAAGATGAGCAAGTCGCTGGGCAACGGCATCGAGCCGCAGGAGGTCGGCGACCGCCTCGGAGTGGAGATCCTGCGCCTGTGGCTGGCCGCGACCGACACCTCGGCGGAGCTGTCGATCTCCGATGAAATCCTCAAGCGGGTGGTGGAGTCTTACCGCCGTATTCGCAATACCTTGCGATTCCTGTTGGCCAATACGGCCGACTTCGATGCGGCGACACAAATGCTGCCGGTCGCCGAGTGGCTCGAAATCGACCGCCTCGCGCTCGCGCTGACCCGCCAGTTGCAGGCCCAGGTCACCGCCGACTACGCTGGCTACGAGTTCCACAAGGTCGTTCAAGCCTTGCAAAATTTCTGTTCGGAAGACCTCGGCGGGTTTTACCTCGACATCCTCAAGGACCGGCTGTACACCTCGGCCGCGGATTCGCGTGCGCGCCAGTCCGCACAGAGCGCCTTGTGGCACATTCTGCAGTCCGTGACCCGCCTCATGGCGCCGATACTTTCCTTTACCGCCGAGGAAATCTGGTCCGTGCTCGGCAATGCCGACAGCGTGATGCTGACGACGTGGCACGAACTGCCGCCCCAGTCCGGCGAGGAAGCATTGCTGCCGCGCTGGCAACAGTTGCGCGAGGTGCGCGCCGAAGCCAGCAAAGTCCTGGAGGAACTGCGTTCCGCGGGCAAGATCGGCTCCTCGTTGCAGGCCGAAGTCGAGATTCGCGCCGCCGGCGCAAGATATGAACTCCTGGCGACACTCGAGGATGACCTGCGCTTCGTCCTGATCTGCTCGAAGACAACGCTGGTGAACGCCGCCGACACCGGTGCCGAGGCGATCATCGCCACCGCCAGTCCGCACCGGAAGTGCGCCCGCTGCTGGCACTGGCGCGAGGACGTCGGGCATGACAATAGCCACCCCGAGCTTTGCGGGCGATGCACCTCGAACCTGTTTGGCGCTGGTGAAACGCGTGCGGTCGCCTAGGGCCTGGGGGAAATGGCTGCTCCTGAGCGGTCTGGTGATCGCCCTCGACCAGTTCACCAAGTCGATCCTGCTTTCGGCATTTCGCCTGGGCGAAAGCGTGACGCTGACCCCTTTCTTCGATCTTGTCTTCGTCTTCAACCGCGGCGCCGCCTTCAGTTTCCTGTCCAACGCGGGCGGCTGGCAGCGTTGGTTCTTTGTCGTTCTGGCGCTGGTGATTTCGACGTGGATCGTCGCCATGCTGACGCGCCACGCCTCGGAGAAACTGTTTTCCGCGGCACTGTCGCTGGTCCTCGGCGGGGCGCTGGGAAACGTCATCGACCGGCTCAACCACGGCGCGGTCGTGGACTTCCTGTCATTCCACATCGCTGACTACTATTGGCCAGCCTTTAACGTGGCCGATTCGGCGATCACCGTCGGCGTCGGCCTGATGTTGTGGGAGCAACTGAGGGAGGGCAGGGCGAAATGAGCGGATGCCGCCAACGGGCCGGCGCGCGGGCCGGGAAAGTGAGACGGGACTGAATTGGACATTCTGCTCGCCAATCCCCGCGGTTTCTGCGCCGGCGTCGAACGCGCGATCGAAATCGTCGAACGCGCCCTGAAGCTCTACGGTGCGCCGATCTACGTCCGCCACGAGGTCGTGCATAACCGCTATGTGGTCGACGACCTGAGGGCGAAGGGCGCGGTCTTCGTTGAAGCGCTGGACGAAGTTCCCTCCGGTGCGACGGTCGTCTTCAGCGCCCACGGCGTGCCCCAATCGGTGCGCGCCGAGGCGGCCGCGAGGGGTCTGCGGGTCTTCGACGCCACCTGCCCGCTGGTTACCAAAGTTCACGTCGAAGTCTCCAAATCGCATCAGGCAGGTCGCGAGATCGTCATGATCGGCCATCGCGGTCACCCCGAGGTCGAGGGAACCATGGGCCAGGCGGACGGCGGCATGTATCTGGTCGAAAGCGTGGAGGACGTTTCGCAACTGAACGTCAGCGACCCGGCGCGGCTGGCCTACGTGACCCAGACCACGCTGTCAATGGACGATGCAGCGCAGATCGTCGCAGCCCTGGTTGCACGCTTTCCGTCGATCGTCGGGCCGAAGAAGAACGACATCTGCTACGCCACCCAAAATCGCCAGGACGCCGTCAAGCTGCTGTCTCCGCAGTGCGACGTGGTGATCGTCGTGGGCTCGCCGAACAGTTCCAATTCCAACCGCCTGAGGGAGGTGGCGGAGAACCTTGGCGTGCCGGCCTACCTGGTGGACCAGGCGGCGCAACTGGAACCGGCCTGGTTCGCCGGCAAGGCGCGCATTGGCGTGACGGCGGGCGCCTCGGCGCCGGAACTCCTGGTGGAGCAGGTGATCGCCCGCCTGAAGGCGTGGGGCGCCGGCGAAGTGCGGCAGATCGTGGCGGAACTGGAAACGACTACCTTTGCCCTGCCGAAGGAACTCAGCATCCCGGAAGCGGCATCGGGCGCTGGCCGCGATCCGTCTCAAGGCGACGGTCGCACGTCTTCGTAGCTCACCTCGATCCTCATCACGCTGCCGACGCGCACGCCGGCGCGCTCCCCGGGAGTGAAGCGCAGGCGCCGGAACGCCGCCAGGGCTGATCGGTTGAACACTTCCGGCAGATCCGTTTGCTCGATTTCGACGTTGTTCACGCCCCCGAATTCGTCGATCCATAACCTCAGGACGATCTTCCCGGAAGCCACGATCAGGCGGACTTCGGGCGCCTCCAGATCGGCGGTGCCGAGCGGCTGCGGGCGTCGCGTGAGCTGATCCGTGGGGTAATAGTGCGGCGCGGAAAACGGCAGGAGGCCGGCGCCTTCGGCGGGATCGGAGGCGGCGGCGTCCGTCCTGGCGGGCGGCGCCGGCGAGGGTGCAGCCCGCAGCGACGCGCTGAAGCGGTGGCCTCCTGTCTGCTCCGCCGCGGTCGCCGGCAGACTTTCGTGGCGACTTTCGCCCAGATAACCGGCTGTCAGCAGCCCGAGATGCAGCGCGCCGGAAGCGAGCAGCGCGGCGCGCAGGCGATGGCGTTCCCGGAGCCTGCCCGGAGGCTCCGGCACCCTGCCAGAGAAGGGAAAATGACCGTTCATGCGATATAAGCTGCCGTATGTCGCCTGAACTTTACCTGAAGCGCATTCCGACTATCATTCAACTTGCCATCAGGGGGTCTTGTGTCAGTCCTCACTATCGGCGCATCGAATCAGCATACCAAGCAAAGGGGATCGCAATGAAGACAGCAAACGGCTTCACTCTGATTGAATTGATGATCGTGGTGGCGGTTGTCGCCATACTTGGGGCGATTTCCCTGCCCGCTTACACCGATTATGTGATCAGGGGAAAGATCCCCGATGCCACCTCGAATCTTGCCACCAAGCGGGTGCAACTGGAGCAGTTCTTCCAGGACAACCGGACCTACGTCGGCGCAGCGGCCTGCACTGCCGACACGACCTCCAGCCAGTACTTCAATTTCTCCTGTCCGGTGCAGACGGCGACGACCTACACCATCCAGGCGCTCGGCAAGACGACCATGGCCGGCTTTACGTACACCATCGACCAGAACAACCTGAAGGTTACCGTGGCCGTTCCGACCGGCTGGGCAACCAACGCCACATGCTGGGTCACCAAGAAAGGTGGCGCGTGTTAAGCGTTCGCCTCCGACAGCGTGGCATGACGATGGTCGAATTGATGATCGGCCTGGCGATCATCGCCTTGCTGTTCGCCATGGGATCGCCGGCGTTTTTCAGCTGGATCCAGAACAGTCAGATCCGCACTTCGGCCGAAGCGCTCCAGAACGGCCTCCATCTGGCCCGGGCAGAGGCCGTACGGCGCAACAACTCCGTCCGCTTCCAGCTGACCAGCGCGCTGACGGGTTCCTGCGGCCTCTCCGCTTCCGGCGGCAATTGGGTGGTCAGCCTGGACGATCCGACCGGCGCGTGCAACAGCACCCCATCCGATACTTTGGCGCCCCGCATCGTCCAGGTTCGCTCCGCCGGCGAAGGCTCCGCCAACGCGGTGGTCGCCGCCACACAATCGACCGTCATTTTCAACGGCCTCGGGCGCGTCACCCCGGTCCCTGCCGGGAACATCGATATCGACATCACCAATCCGACCGGCGGCGCCTGCGCGACGGCCGGTGTGGACGGCATGCGCTGCCTGCGGATACGGGTATCGACCGGCGGCCAGATCCGCATGTGCAACCCGATCCTCGCCGCCACCGACCCCCAGGGATGCTGACGTGATCGGACAATTACACTCGCGTAACCGTCAATCCGGCTCGATGCTGCTGGAGTCGCTGATTGCGGTATTGATCTTCTCCATGGGCATCCTCGCCATCGTCGGCATGCAGGCATCCGCCGTAAAGGCTTCGAGCGACGCCAAGTACCGCTCCGACGCGAGCATGGTGGCGAATCAGTTGATCGGGCAGATGTGGGTCAGCAATCGAACCCAGGCCACGCTGCAGGCCAATTTTCAAGGCGGTGGTGGCGCCGATGGACCGCTGTATACGGCCTGGCTTGTGGATGTGCAGGCGGCCCTGCCGGGTTCGGCAACCAATCCGCCGATCGTCACCGTGAGCGCCACCAACCTGGTCACCATCACCGTGTTCTGGATCGCACCCGGTGAGCCGACGGGGACGACGCCGCACAATTTCACGGTTGTCGCGCAGATCGTTTAGGGGGCCATGGTGCTGACCAGTTCACCCACGCGTTGCCACTCCCACCCCCGCGGTTTCAGTCTGGTGGAGATCATGGTCGGCATGGTGATCGGCATGCTCGGCATTATCGTCATGATGCAGGTATTCGCCCTCGCCGAAGGACAGAAGCGCGCCACGACGGGCGGCGGCGACGCCCAGAACAACGGTGCCATTGCCCTGTACGGCGTGCAGCGCGACATCCGCCAGGCGGGCTGGGGCAACAGCGAAATGAAGGTCATCGGCTGCGATGTGGTCCTGCCGGCGACGCGCAGCGCGGCGGCGCCTCCGGCCGTGACTCTCAACCCGATGGCACCGGTGACCATCAACCACCCCGGGATTCCGGCGGGAGACCTGAATACAGACACCTTGCTGGTGGTCTATGGCAACACCAACGGGACGCCACAAGGCGACGGCTTCGTCGCGGCGAACACCACGGCGACCATTTTCCAGGTCCAGACGCCGACGTCCTTCATTGTCAACGACTGGGTGATCGCGATCGCGCGTACCCGGCCGGCGCAACCGGCTTCCTGCGGCACGATACTGGACCGCGTGGCCTGCGTCGGCCTCGCCTGCGCCGCCGCCATCCCCAGCGCCTCGAATGTCGTCGTGGCCACCGGTGCGGCCGTCAATACCCTGCTCGGCGGCACACCGTCAAGCACGCTTTACAATCTCGGCCAGGCGCCGCGTATCCTCGCCTACGCGATTCGCGGCGGAAACCTGACCCTCTGCGACTACATGACGAACGATTGCGGGGCCGCCGGGAACACCGCCAATGCGACGATCTGGGTGCCGATCGCGAGCAACATCGTCGGCCTGCGGGCCCAATACGGGCGCGACACCACGGGTCTGGCGGCGCTCGCCATGGACGGCATCGTGGACGTGTACGATCAGACTTCGCCGGATCTGCAAACAGCCAACAACGTCGCCCCGAGTCCGACGACCGCCTGCGGCTGGTCGCGGATATCAGCGATCCGTCTGGTGCTGGTGGCACGCAGCGGCCAGTACGAGAAGGACCCGGTCACGGTCGCGGCACCGGCCTGGCTAGGAAGCGCAACGACGCCCATCGACCTGTCGGCCAGCGCCGATTGGGCGCACTACCGCTACAAGATTTTTCAGACGGTGGTGCCGGTGCGGAACATCGCCTGGCTGGGAGCGCAAGCAGGATGCTGAACATGCCCGCACATCGGAGGGGTCGCGGTGCGCCGGAGTCCCGGCAGCGCGGCGTGGTGCTGATGATCGCGCTGATCGTGCTGGTGGCGATGACGCTCGCGGGGATAGCGCTGGTCCGCTCGGTGGACACCTCGAACATCATCGCCGGCAACCTGGCATTTCAGCAGGCGGCGACCCATGCCGGAGATACCGGCACGGAAACGGCGGTCGCGTGGCTGCAGGCCAACAATGCCGGGGTCACGCTGCAGGCCAACATCTTCGGCAGCGGTTATGCCGCTGCACGGACAGATCCCGCGGCCGGGCAGTCCTGGGACGCCTTCTGGACCAACGTGCTGGTTCCCGCGGGGCAGGTCGTGACGCTTGCGGTCGACGCCAGCACCGGCAATACCGTGGCGTACACCATCCAGCGCCTGTGCAATGCCGTCGGCGACCCGACGGTGCCCGGCGTCGACTGCGCGGTGTCGCAGACGGCATCGCAATCCACCGGCAGCAGCAAGGGAGCGGGGGTCATCGCCCTGCAGTACAGCGCCCTGGTGTACTACCGGATCACTGCGCGCATCGCTGGCCCGCGCAATACCGTCAGTTACATCCAGACCATCGTTTCGATGTAGCCACTCCCAGGAGCACGCCATGAGCAACACGGAATTCTTCGGTCATCTCGGACGGTCCCTGATTGTCTGTGGCCTCGTCTCTGCCCAGATCCCAGGCGCCAATGCCGCGACGACCGATCTTGCTTCAGTGCCGCTGTCGTCTTCCTCAACCACGGTGGTGCTGCCCAACCTGATGTTCGTCCTGGACGATTCAGGAAGCATGGGCTGGACCTACATGCCCGATGCGGCCGGCAATTTTGCCCAGCGTTATGGCTACTCCAGCCCCCAGTGCAACGGGGTGTACTACGACCCGACCGTGACCTATGCGCCGCCGATTGACTCCACCGGTGCCACTTATGCCAACTCAACGTTCACCGCGGCATGGGTGGATGGTTACAACACCGGCGCGGGCACCACCAATCTGAGCACCAGCTTCAAGGCCCACAGCAGCGATTCAGGGGCGGCCGCCTATTACTACAGCTATACCGGCACGCAAACCACCGCGGCGCTGAAGGACTACTACAACACTTCCAGCACCTTCTACCAGGAATGCAACAGCAACATCGGTTCCGCGCCTGGCAGCACAAAGTTCAACAAGGTCACCATCGCAACGGCCGCCGAGAAGCAGAACTTCGCCAATTGGTACAGTTACTACCGGGACCGCATGCAGATGATGAAGACCGCGGCAGGGTTGGCGTTCAGGCCGATCGACAACCACTACCGGGTCGGTTTCATGACCATCAACAACAATGTGTCCCCGGACTTCCTGAACTTCGCGACTTTCGACAGCGCGCAGAAGGCCGCGTGGTACGCCAAGCTTTACGGGGCCTCGCCGGGAAGCAGCACGCCGTTGCGCGAGGCGCTGTCGAACGCCGGGCGGATTTATGCCGGCAAGAAGACCACCATGTACGGGACGGCGGTGACCGACCCGATCCAGTATTCCTGCCAGCAAAACTTCACGATTCTTTCCACCGACGGGTTCTGGAACGGCAATGCGGGATTCAAGGTGGACGGCACGACGGCGGTCGGCAACCAGGACGGCAGCGAGGCACGGCCGATGTTCGACGGCGGGTCGGTCAGCACCGTCAGGACGGCAACTCTGTCGATCAGCAATTCCAGCACCGGCCTTTCGGTCGACAGCATCAAGGTCAACGGGCTCGAGATCATGTCGGGGGCGAACAGTTCATCGAGTACCGAGAGCACCGTCGCCAGCCGGATTGCCACCAAGATCAACGATTGTACCGGGGCCATCAGCGGCAACTGCCAGATCGCCGGCTACAGCGCCACCAGTTCCGGCAGCGTGGTGACAATCACCGCCCCGTCCACACTGGGTGCAATAACCTACACGCCGGTGGCGCACAAAAGCGCCGGGACGCAGACTATTACGGCAAGCGCATTCGCCGGCGTGGTGGTTTCCAGCGGAGGCTCTTCCGACAGCCTGGCGGACGTTGCCGAGTACTACTATATGACCGACCTGCGCACCGCCGCCCTGGGCAACGACATCGGCGCTCTGGGTGCGGACGTCGCCACCAACAACGTGCCGACCAGCGGCGTCGATTCGGCGTCGTGGCAGCACATGACGACCTTCACCCTGGGACTCGGTGCGCGCGGCCGGATGATCTTTTCCTCGACCTACCAGACCGATAGCAGTGGTGACTATTTTTCGGTGAAGAACGGCACCACGGCGAATCCGGCGGGGGGCGTGTGTTCGTGGCAGGCGAGCGGGGCGTGCAACTGGCCGACGCCGGCATCGGATGCCATCGAGAACATCGACGACCTCTGGCATGCCGCCGTGAACGGGCGCGGCACGTACTTCAGTGCGACCAACCCGACCACCTTGGCTACCGCGCTATCGACGGCACTCGCCGGTGTTTCCGCCCGCATGGGCGCTTCCGCGGCGGCTACTACCAGCAACCCGAACGTGACCTCCGGCGACAACTTCGTCTTCAGTTCGACCTTCAATACGGTCACCTGGGACGGCGAACTCGTCCGGCAGCAACTCGACCTGACCACCGGCGTGACATCCTCGGCGATCGACTGGACGGCGCGGGACCAACTCGATCTGAACTCCTCGCGCACCATCTATACGTATAGCGCCGGGGCTGCGAACAAGCTCAAGTCGTTCCTGTGGGCCAGTCTGTCGGCGGCGGAACAGGCCTATTTCAATTCTCCCAATATCGCCGGCCTGTCGCAGTTCTGCGCCTCCGGCGTGACCTGCCTCAGCTCCGCCTCGCAGACGGACGCTGCCGGTGAAAAGCTGGTCAACTTCCTCAGGGGCGATCGCAGCCTCGAGGGGATATCGACAGACATCACCAAGTACTACCGCAGCCGCGTTCACCTGCTGGGCGATATCGTGAGCGCGGAGGCGGTG
>Ga0163199_1002774_pt1 | contig 10691 bp, 9 predicted proteins | sample PL_2010_150m_FD_113537 | JGI IMG/M metagenome (GOLD analysis project Ga0163199, IMG submission 113537) | Freshwater microbial communities from Powell Lake, British Columbia, Canada to study Microbial Dark Matter (Phase II) - PL_2010_150m | ecosystem: Environmental > Aquatic > Freshwater > Lake ...
AAAGCTCGCTCAGGCGGCGAACCAGAGACAGGCCGAGCCCGGTGCCGGCGTGGCGCCGGTCGGTGGAACCGTCCACCTGGACGAAGAGCTCAAACAGCCGGGGCAGATGCTGCGCAGCGATGCCAATGCCGGTGTCTTCGACCACTACGGAGAGGAACTCCTCGCCGGGTTCCGGTGGCAGGGGCAGCAGATGGCCGGGCATGTCCTTGTCCAGAGACACCTCGGCAAGCCTGCAGCGGCGGGCATGCAGCGTCACAATGGCACCGTCGGACGAAAACTTCACGGCATTCGCCAGCAGGTTGTAGAGAATCTGCTTGAGTTTTCGCTCGTCGGTCATTGCGGTGCCTAGCGCCGGATCCAGGCGCATCTCCAGCCGGATGTGGTGCGACAGTGCCTTTTCCCGGACCACCAGCGTACTCGCCTGAAAGACGCCAGCCAAGTCGACTGGCGCCAATTCCAGTTGCTGGGTCCCGGCCTCGACTTTGGAAAGATCGAGGATGTCGTTGATCAGCGACAAGAGATGGGTGCCCGCCTCGAAAATGTCGGTGACGAACACGATCTGCTTCTCGTCCAAATCGCCGATCAGGCCGTCTTTTAACATCTCCGAGCAGCCGATGATGGCATTGAGCGGCGTGCGCAATTCGTGTGACATGTTGGCGAGGAACTCCGATTTGGCCCGGCTCACCTCCTCGAGTTGTCGGGTGCGCTCGGCAACCCGCTGCTCCAGCGTCATGTTGATCTGCCGTAATTCCTGATCGGCACGTGATAACTCGACGTACTTGCGGCCTACCTGCCAGGCGACCACGGCTGCGGCACCCAAGGCTGTGGCCAGTGCCGCCACCACCATTACGATCAGCCTGGCGCGAAAGCGCCATTCCGTAAGCGCTTCCTCTTCGTCAATCTTGGTCACCATGAACCAGGGAGAATTCGCGATCGGTTGCACGAAGGTCAATACGGGGGCCTGCCGGTGGTCGAGTCCGCGAAAGACACCGACACGTCCGAGTACCGCCTGCACCGACGGGACTTCCAGCTTGGTCAGGGGAATTCGACGTCTCAGGGCGATATCTTCAGTCGGACGCAGGCGCAATTGATTGAGTATCAGCACATCGTCGCCGTCCCGGCGAACCAGTATGGATTCCGCGCTCGGACTCGCTGTTGGCCAGGACTGGATCAACGGATAAAGAAAGTCCTTCGCGTTGATGGTCAAGACGATCACGCCGACGGGGTCGGCAGTCTCCCGGTCTTGGCGGTAAAGAGGTACGACCAGGTCGCAGTGCGGCGTCGGCGCGTCCGCCGGTCCCAGGTAGAGGTCGGTCAATACCGGGCGCCGTTGGCGGAGGGCGCTCGCCAGCGCCGCATGCTCCACCGCGTCGAGCGTGCCGCTGCGGGCGGGGGAACCAAGCAGTATCCGCCCTTGAAGATCGATTAACTCCGCTGCCCGATAGTGGCGGGATTGTCGCAGCGTCTCGAGGCGAAACAGGATCTTCCGCTCAAGATCTGGGCCCGGTGCCGCCGTCCAGCGCGCCACGCTTTCGGCGAAAAAGTCGCTGCCCGCAAGACGGAGCGCATCATCGAGCCGATCGGCGCGCCATTCGGCAATCTGGGCCGCCTTCAGCCGGGAGATCGCCTCGAGCCCCGCCTCGACTGTGTCACGCGCGTATTGCTCCTGAGCATCGTAGTACAACCTGCCGCCTGCCGCGACGATCAAGAATAGCAACGCCAGGCCCGCATAGACAAACTTCCCCGCCAACTGGTTGTTGCCGAGGTGCAGCGGACCCACTCTGCTCACCGGGAGGCTTCTCCGCCCAACAACGCGGCAACGCTCGCCAGGAATGGCTTGTAGCGTATCGGCTTCGACAAGTATGCGTCAAAGCCCTTCACGAGCAGCCGTTCGCGGTCGCCCTGCATGGCCAGCGCCGTAAGCGCGGCCACCTTGATCGCCGCAGTGCGCGGGTCAGCGCGCAGGCGTTCGAGCGCCGCGATGCCGTCTATCTGCGGCATCAGCACATCCATCAGGACCATGTCGGGAAGGTGGGCCAGCGCCATGGCGACGCCTTCGGCACCGCCGCCCGCCGCCAGTACCTCGTAACCACCCTTTTCAAGCACTGCAACGGCAAGTCGCAAATTGCGCGGATCGTCGTCGACCACCAGAATCTTTGTCATAGCGCAGGACTTATCCAGTTGGGTTGAAACAATCTCCGATGGCGGGATTCCCGCCCAGCTCCGTGCCAGTTGCCTCGACAAATTCCCCATGGTCAAACAATGATAGATGAATTCGTCTACGACTGCGTTCCACGCCCGATACCTGTGCGCAAATCACCAGAGCGCGTGATTGCTTCAGCATGTCGGCGCCAACCTAACCGGTATGGCCGACAACTGGAATCGCCCATTCAGCGTATTCTGGATACTGCAAACACAGTAATTGGCCCATCCCGGGCGGGGCGTCGGGCGTCCTGAGGGGCCTGCAGAGAAGCATGCACGACGCTTGCGGCTGATTCGATATCAGGCACATTATTGACGTCGCCCGGATCTTCAAGGATAGTCTCCCCCCTGACCAATCATCCGCACTGGGAGTTCGCTGGCGAGAATGGGATCGATATTGTCGACGAAACGCCAGACGACGCATGCGCTCGAACCTGCCGTCGCGGTCCAGGCATGCTGGCCGACCGACAATGCGGCGCGCCTGCTCTTGATTGAAGAACGCGAGCGCCGCATGCTTGCCCGGGAATTGCACGATGACCTCAGCCAGATTCTGGCCATCATAAAGATCAGGCTGACCCCGCTGGCGGCCGGCGAAATCCAGGCTTCCATCAACGAGATCATGGCGTTGGTCGACAAAGCCGACCGTTCCGCGAGAGTGGTCGGCCGCCAGTTGAGTCCGCCGCTCCTGCACCTCCCGGGGATGGCCGAAGTGTTTCGGAGCCTGGCCGATGAAATGCAGTCTGCGTGCGGCCTAAGCGTGCAGTTTGACGATCAGGCGAAAGCGGCCGCACTTGTCGCGTTCGTGAAGTCGGTGCTCTACCATTGCCTGCGAGAACTGTTGATCAATGTCGCAAGACATTCCGGGAGCAAGGCCGCGAGCGTTACCTTCAAGCGCGACGGAGAAATGCTGGTACTTGCCGTCAGTGACGAAGGGTGCGGTTTCGATGCCGGCAGTGTCTGTGGCGCCGCGGCCGAGAGCGAGCGGGAGCGCTATGGCCTCAGCGCGGTCGCGGAGCGCATGCGCGCGCTCGGTGGAACGATGGATATCGTCAGCATCCCGGGACACGGCGCCACCGTTACCTTGAGCCTGCCGATCTCCCGAGCATTGATGACGCCGCAATCGCCATGATCCGCATCCTCCTGGTCGACGACCACAAGATGCTGTGCGAGGCCTTGCGCCTGGTCCTGGAGCAGGATGTCCAGATGCGGGTCGTCGGCGAAGCCAGCGACGGGGAATCCGCGTTGCGCCTGGCGGAGACCCTGGCGCCCGACGTGGTCGTGATGGATGTCACGCTGCCCGGACCATCGGGGATCGAGACCACCCAGGCCTTGCTCGCCAAGTACCCGAAGATCAAGGTGCTGGCATTGTCCACCCATCTGGAGCCGGGAATCATCGAACGGATGCTGGATGCGGGCGCCCATGGCTATATCGCCAAGGCCGCGGCAGGCGCAGAACTGGTGCAGGGCGTACGTAGCGTGTACGAAGGGAAGTCGTTTCTTTCCGTCGACGTCGTCGCGTTGATGACCGACAGCTTTCGGAGCCGGTCGGCGGTGCCACGCAAGGCCGGCAAACCCGTCTTGTCACCGCGCGAGCGCCAGGTGGCGACACTGCTGGCAAAGGGCAAGACGACGCCCGAGATCGCCGCCGAACTGCATGTTTCGCAAGGAACGGTTAACACCCACCGCAGCAACCTTATGAAGAAACTTGAGGTGCACAAGGTTGCGGACATCACCCGGTACGCGATACGTACCGGTCTGATCTCCTCTTGAGGCCGGTCCCAACCGCCGCCACGCCACCAGTCCGCCTACAGCTTTTCGAGTAGGCAAAATCCGCCAAATGCATGATTCCCAGTCGCGCGGGAGCAACGTAAACTCGTCCGTAAGTTTCGCGCGCTCGGAACGCCGGAGGTTGGCCATCGAAAATCGGCATCAACAACCTCCACAGATTTCCGGGTGGCGCTGCGTGCGGCTTGAGCGAACCGATTTGCAGGGCTAAGAGGGTATGGCCGACTTGCGGGTGCCGGTATGGGCCGGTGACAAAGCCATTTTGATCGAAACACGGAGCATTGGAGAAACAGCAATGAAAGCTAAGACTCTGGTTGGCGCCGCCAGTCTGATCGGCACCATGTTATTGGCAGCAGGGCGCCGCGCCGCAGGATTGGCCAATGTACCGGCCTGGTACAGACGATGTTCGCCGGGTGCCGGGGAATATTTGTCGGTCCGATCCGGGCCCGCCGCGCGGTTCGCCTTATGCGAGGCTCCTTTGCCCTTCCATGGCCGATTTGCGATAGATCAAGAGTCGGCGCTGGAAACTTTGGATAATGCCGGGGGCGTCCGTTTGACCGGACCGTCCACATTGCGCTGCGCCTGATCGGCAATTTGAGAACATGATGAAGAAGAGACTTCCCGGACTCACCGCCGCGCTGCTGATGCTTGGTGCAGCCACTTCGCAAGGCGCCAACCTGACCCTGGCAACGGCGGACAGCCGTGGCGTCACCGCGACCATCACCCCGGATGCAGGCGAGGGCGGGACGGTCAATGTTTATATGGCGGCGGTCTACAACGGGATCCCGTTCTTCCGCGGCGCGACGACGAATGACTGGACTCCTTACACGTCGGGTAACTATCCGATCGCCGCGACTGTAAACCTGACGGGATCGCCGCAGACCCTTACCATCGCCGATTTCGATCTGTCGGCACTGCCGGGACTCGACTTGTACATCGGCTATGGCGTCACGCCGGCCGACCTGAGCAAGAGCAATCACGTGGCCCGGGTCTATTCGGTGCCGGCCGCCGCCACGACCACCATCACCACGACCACCACGACCGAGGCGACCACCACCACCGTTGAAACCACCACGACCACCACGGCCGTCGACCAGGTGTTCGAAGGGGCGATCTACTTCGGCAATGAAAAGAACAATTCCTGGACCATCGTCTCGGCGATCATCGCCACCATCAACGGCCAGGGCGGCGTCGACACCGTCAAGCTCGGCACGTCGCTGCGCAAGGAGTACAAGATTTACAAGACCATCAATGGCGCCGTCAATATCGACATCATCTCCGGCGGGAGCAAGCCGGGGTCGTTCCACCTGACACTGATCGACTGCGAAATCATCACATTCGACAGCGGGCGGGACGTCCTCGATCTGAGAACTTTCTTCCAATAGTGCAAGCGTCGGGATTTCCATGGAATCAGGAACGATCAAATTATTGACAAGGATGCGCGGTGCGCTGTTGCTGGCGACGGCGCTCTGCGTAATCCAACCCGCATTGGGGCTGGAACAGGGTGGAAAGGCGCCGGCATTCGACCTGCCCGCCAGGAGCGTGCGACTCGACGACTACGCCGGCAAGGTCGTGTATCTGGATTTCTGGGCGTCCTGGTGCGGCCCGTGCAAACAATCGTTTCCCTGGCTGAACGAAATGCAGATCAAGCACGGCGCCAAGGGGCTGCAGATTATCGGCATCAACCTCGACACGAAACTGGAGGACGGATTGCGCTTTCTCGCCACGACGCCCGCGGTCTTCACCATCGCTTTCGACGCCGCCGGAAAATCCGCCAAACAGTACGGCATCAAGGGAATGCCCAGCAGCGTCCTGATCGACCGGGAGGGGCGGGTGGCCTATATGCATGCCGGCTTCAACAACGTTTCACAACTGGAACTTGAAAAGGCCATCCTGGCCGTTATCGGGGAGGGCAGATGAAAGCATGCTGGCTGCGTAACGCGGCAATCGTGGCGGTAACCTTGATACAGTCCGGCTGCGCCCTGATCGAACCCGTCCAGCCATGGGAAAAGGGAATACTGGCGAAGCCCGAAATGACCTTCGAAGGCGACCGGATGGATGCCTACTTTACCGAGCACGTGCACGCCAGCCGGGAAGGCGCCTCCGGCGGCACCGGGGCCGGGGGTGGCGGCTGTGGCTGCTACTGAACAAGTGTCGTCAGTCAAGGAATTACCTTTCATGTCGCCGTCCAACATTCCCAAAAACCGTTCGCGCGTGGCCCCCCGGCAGCAGCCGATGAAAATCGGCACCCGTCTGCTCGCGGCCGCCCTGATGCTGCCTGCCGTCCAGGTTGCGCGCGCCGAGGCGCCGCCGGACTACAGCCTGATCGGGCTGAAGATGTACAACTATCTGGACCGCCAACCCGGTGAGGAACGGATCCGCGTCAAGGCCGAATCGCTCACCTTCATGACGCCGGTTGCAGGCAACTGGTCGCTCACCGCGACGCGATTCGTGGATACGGTCACCGGCGCATCACCGGCCTACCATACCGACGCCCTGAGCAAGATGCGTGAACTGCGCCACGCCTGGGATCTGGCCGCAACGCGTTTTTCGCCCCTCGGGACGTTGACGATGGGGGCGAGTTACTCGGCCGAAACGGACTATGTCTCGCGCGGCCTGTCCGTGTCCGGGACCATCGAGAGCGAAGCCAAGAACACTACATGGAACTATGGTTTGAATCTGGTCCATGACGAAATCAATCCGTCCAACCGGATCGTCAGCAACGAGATCAAGAACATCCGCGATTTTTCCGCGGGCGTCACCCAGGTCATGAGCATGCGCGACATTGCCCAGATCATCCTCGGCTACTCGCGTGGGCAGGGATATTTTTCAGACCCCTACAAGGTCTTCGACAACCGGCCGCGCGAGCGCAACAGCACCACTTTGCTGGGACGCTGGAATCATAACTTTGCCGCGACCGACGGAACCTCCCACGTCAGCTACCGCTACTACCGGGACAACTACGAGATCCGGTCGCACACCATCGGCTTCGAGTATGTGCAGCCACTGCCGTATGGCTGGACGGTCATGCCGTTGGCTCGCCTGTATTCCCAAAACGGCGCGAGCTTCTTCGTGGACCTTGATCCCGCGTCCGCCCCGTTTCCGACCAATCCGCCGGACGACGCGGTGTATTTCACCGAGGATCAGCGTCTTTCTTCCTTCGGCGCGCGAACCCTCGGAATCAAGTTCACCAAGGACCTGGGGTTGAACTGGCTCGCCGATTTCAAGATGGAGCGGTACGAACAGCGCAGCAACTGGAAATTCTCCGGGGACGGCAGTCCGGGCCTGGCACCGCTGACCGCGCGCACTTATCAACTCGGCATTTCGCGGCGCTTCTGACATTCCCCGCCGCGCGCCTTGCCGACTTTTCGCCTTTCCTTCCATGCCATGGGCAGCCAATGCGAGGTGGTGCTCGACGCCGCCGACGAGCCCCGGGGGCGCGCATCGGCGCAGCTTGCCATCGACGAGGTCCAGCGCATCGAGCGCAAGTACTCGCGCTACCGTGCCGACAGCATCGTCTCGCAGATCAACGCCGCAGCCGGAAGGGACTTCGTCGATTGCGACGACGAGACGGATTCGCTGCTTGATTTCGCCGACAGCCTGTTCAAGACCAGCCGTGGGCTGTTCGACATCACCTCGGGGGTGTTGCGGCGGGCATGGGATTTCAAGCAGGAACTTGTGCCCACTCCGGAAATGCTGGCGGAGGTTCTCCCCCTGGTGGGCTGGAGCAGGGTGGAACGCAAGGATGGCGCATTGCGTTTGCCGGAGCCCGGAATGGAAATCGACTTCGGCGGATTCGGCAAGGAGTACGCGGCGGACCGCGCAGCGACGGCATTGGGCAAGAGCGGCGTGCGGCACGGCTATGTCAATCTGGCAGGGGACCTGGGAATCATCGGCCCGAAGCCGGACGGAAGGCCGTGGGTGATCGGGATCCAGGATCCACGCAAGAAGGACGGCATTTGCGCGAGCATACCCGTCGCCAACGGCGCGCTGGCGACCAGCGGCGACTACGAGCGGTTCTTCGAGAAGGACGGCAAGCGCTACTGCCACGTCCTTGATCCGCGCAGCGGGCGGTCAGTGACACATTGGCGTTCGGTGAGCGTGCTGGCGCCCCTGGCGATCGTCGCCGGCAGCTGCACCACCATCGCCATGCTGATGCAGGACGACGCGCTGGCCTTCCTTGAAACGACGGGCTTGAGTTACCTCGCCATCGACCATCGGGGAGAGATACACCAAATGGACTATTCAGACACAAACCAGCATCAACAAGCGGAGAGGTAATCATGGCGACAATTTTCGGAACAGCCAACAACGATTCGTGGACTGTCGTCAAAGGCTTGACCTTTACGCTCGACGGCCTGGGTGGGACGGACACGCTGTATCTGGGCACTTCACTGCGCACCAGCTACACCATCGTCGGCAACACCGACGGTTCGGTCACCATCGACACCGTCTCCGGCGCGAGCCAGGTGCTGCATGCGACGCTTTACCACATCGAGACGGTGAAGTTCGACAGCGGCAGGGATTTCATCGATTTGACGACCTTCGTCAATGACACCGCCGCGCCCACCGTAGCGACTTTCAGTCCGGCCAACGGGGAAATCGGTGCCGGCCTCACGAACAACATCGTGCTCACGTTCAACGAGACGATTCAGCGTGGCGTCGGCAGCATCGTCCTCAAGAACGCCGCCGGCAGCATCGTCGAAACGTTCGACGTCGCCACCAGTGGCAAGGTCACGCTCTTCGGCGCCAGCCTGAGCATTCACCCAAGCAGCAACTATGCGTTCGGTACCAAGTACGTCGTCGAGATCCCGGCGGGAACCGTCAAGGATCTGGCGGGCAACCTGTTTGGTGGCACGACCAACTACGGCTTCACCACGACCGGCACCAGCACGCCGACGTCCGGCAACGACATGCTGGCAATCTTCCCGGGCGACAATACCGTCGACGGCGGCGCCGGCATCGATAGCGCGATGTTTTCCGGTCCGCTCAGTGCATACATGGTGAACGGCTCAGGCAGCGGCGCGGCGAGCGTCACGGCAGCGGATGGCGTGCATACCCTGCTCAATGTCGAACGCCTGCAATTCTCGGACCGCAAAGTGGCATTGGATATGGGCGTTTCGCAACCCGGCGGGGAAACCGCCCTGTTGATCGGAGCGGTCCTCGGCAAGGCCGGGCTGGCCAACCAGGACGTCGCCGGGCCCGTACTGGCATTTTTCGACACCGGCGGGACCCTGCGCGATGCCGCAAACGTCTTGCTCAACGCCGGCATCATGGACAGCCTCGCCGGCGGCTCAAGCACTACTGCCTATGTGAACCTGATCTATCAGGCAGCCTATGGACAAGCCCCGACATCGGCCGTCACGGCACAACTCGCGGCAAGAATCGACGGAACCACCTTCACCAAAGCCGATTTCCTGACCGAAGTTGCCAGTTCGTCGGCGAACCAGACCAATGTGGACCTGGTTGGCCTGGCGCACACCGGGATCGCGTATTCGTAGCGGCGCGGGTAGTCGATGCCGAAGCCGGTTCAGTAGGCCACGTAGGGCCCGCTGCCACCCGGGGTGGGCATTCCTTCGATCGCCGTGTATATCCGGCGGCCGAAAAAGAACGGCAGGCCCCAATCGAAGGAGGTGCCCGCAATCGGCCCGGCAAGGTTGCCGAAGGCCCTGTTACCCGGTCTTCCGGAAAACAGGTTCTCGGCGTTTGCCACCGAGAAGCTGAAGGTATTGCCGACGCCGTTGGCGCCGACGATTTGTCCAGAGAATATCTGCGCGGCGGTCGGGCAGAAAAAGCCGATGGCAAACGACTGGCGGCACGCCGGCATCGCGGGAACGGCTCCGGGGGAGGCGACGAAGGCGCTGCCGTCGTTGAAGAACAGGGCATTCGAACCGCTGTCGATAAAACTGCCGGTATAGAAGCGGTTGGCATACAGGGTGGTAAAGGTTCCCCTCGACGGATCGACCGGTGTGACCACCGCGCTGCCCAGGCCATTGTTCGCCTGCGTGCCGATGCCGAAGATCAGCGAACCGCTGACGTTGGCGGCGCCCTCTGCCGCGATGGCGGGCAAATCGACGACCACGCCATTGTTGTTCTGCGCAAACAGCGCCACGGGGTTCTGCAGTTGTTTCGCCAGTCCCAGGGCCACCGGCTTGCAACCGGACGCGGGGCAGGCGTAGTAGGTCCCGGGGATGGCGACGCGCGCGCAGGTGGCGCCGCAATCCTGGCGAAACACGCTGACGCCGAGCACGCCGTTGGCGCCGAACGCCTGGACCGTATTGCGCAATGCGCCGATTCCGGAACAGCTCGGCGGGACCGACGCAAACACCGGGTCGGCGATCAACTGGAGCGGCACGGATTTCGCGGCTTCCCCGGCAATTCGCACGTCGGCCATTCTCAGCGAGCCCCAGACGGTGCCATCGGCGAATTGCCCGCAGGCCGCCAGCGGGCTCCCGTCGTCGTCGGTCAGCTGCGGCAGCGATGTCACGGGAGACAATTGCGGGGCGAAGATCCGCAATCCGGTCGAGGCGGTGTCGACCAGGATGTTGTCGATCGTCTGGCAACTCGCAGCGTCGCCCGGGGCACAGACCGTGACGCTGGTGAACGGTAGATTGATCCGGTTGGCCGGTCCGCCGCCGACCGTTACGACCGCGACATTCTGTGCCTCGCCGGGGTTCGCGGGCGGGGTAGTCGGGGAATTCGAG
>Ga0163199_1002775_pt1 | contig 10687 bp, 8 predicted proteins | sample PL_2010_150m_FD_113537 | JGI IMG/M metagenome (GOLD analysis project Ga0163199, IMG submission 113537) | Freshwater microbial communities from Powell Lake, British Columbia, Canada to study Microbial Dark Matter (Phase II) - PL_2010_150m | ecosystem: Environmental > Aquatic > Freshwater > Lake ...
GGCCTCGCGCCAGGCTGGAAACCCATCGGCATGGTTTACGAATATGACCCGGCCACCAACAAGTGGACCAAGAAAAATCCGATGGGCCTGGTTTCCCACCATGTTGCCGTCGTCGAACACCGCGGCAAGATATACGCGTTCGGCGGCTTCGTGCTGCCGCAATCGGGCGCGCCGTCATGGGTGCCGATCGACAACTCATGGGAATACGATCCCGCGACGGACACCTGGAAAGCGCTGGCGCCCATGCCGACCAAGCGCGGCTCGCCGGTGGCGGCGGTGGTGGGCGACAAGATCTACGTGATCGGCGGCGCCGTTGCCGGCCCGAAGGAGACGGCCGTGCATCCGGCGCGCCCGCATACTTCGGTGGGAACCGTCGAGGAATACGATCCCGCGACGAACACCTGGCGCGCACGCAGCCCGATGCCGACGCCCCGCAACCACGCCTCCGTCGGCGTCGTCAACGGCAAGGTCTACGTCGTCGGCGGAAGAGTGGGTGCCGCATTCGTTTCCGGCGGCAGCAGCAACATCGGCGTGATCGAGGCCTACGACCCCGCCGCCGACCTGTGGAGTCACGGCCTTGCGCGCATGCCTTCGGCGCGCAGCGCCACGGCCGCAGGCGTCTATGGCGGGCGCATCTATGTCGCGGGCGGCGAGGGTCAGGACTACCGGATGATGTTTACCTTCCGCGCGCTGGAAGCCTACGATCCGGCGACCAATACATGGGCCACACTGCCCTCGATGCCGGTCTCACGGCACGGATTGGCCGGCGCCGTGGTCGGCAATCGCCTGCATATGGTAAGCGGTGACGTGCAGTCGGCGGGCACCGGCGTGCATGTCCACACCGATTCCCACGACGCGTTCGAGTTCGACGGTCCGAAAAAATAATCCGGAGTGGCCGCTGCATGAGTCGCTGTTACCGGTCCAATCGCCTATATTGAATCGCCTCCGCCACATGCGCGGAGGCGACGCGCTCTTGGGCGGCCAGATCCGCTATGGTTCGCGCGATCTTGAGAATCCGATGGTAACCACGCGCCGAGAGCATCAAACGACCGATGGCCTGTCTGAGCAGCATTGCGCCGCTGTCGTCAGGTGAGCAATGTTTTTCGATCTCACGCGTCGTGAGCTCCGCGTTGGCCTTCCCCTGTCGTTGCAGCGAACGCTCATGGGCTTCGACCACACGCGCTCGGACCGCCGCGCTTGATTCCCCCTGTGCGGCGCGCTGCAGTTCCTCCGGCGGCACGACAGGCACTCCAATTTGAATATCGATGCGATCAAGCAATGGGCCCGATATCTTGCTGCGATAGCGCGCAATCTGATCGGGCGTGCACCGGCAGCGTCCGTTGTAGTGTCCCAGATAACCACACCCGCAGGGGTTCATCGCCGCAATGAGTTGGAAGCGCGCCGGGAACTCTGCCTGACGCGCCGCGCGTGAAATGGCGACGCGTCCTGACTCGAGCGGCTCGCGCAGTACCTCCAGCACCCTGCGTCCAAACTCGGGGATTTCGTCGAGGAACAGCACGCCGTTGTGCGCAAGCGATATCTCCCCCGGCCGGGGATCGCCGCCACCGCCCACCAGTGCGGCACTGGAGGCCGAATGATGTGGTGCGCGATATGGGCGCCGTTTCCAGTTTTCCAGCCGGAATCCCCCACTGCACAACGACTGTAGTGCCGCGGATTCCAGGGCTTCGCCGTCCTTCATTTCGGGCAGCAGACCGGGAAAGCGCGCGGCGAGCATCGACTTGCCCGTCCCCGGCGGACCTACCATGAGCACGCTGTGCCGTCCTGCGGCGGCCAGCTCCAGTACTCGCTTGACGTGCGCCTGGCCTTTTACGTCGGCGAGATCCGGATAATCGGCGACGCTACCGCACCTGATCCGCTCCGGACCTCGCAGCTCACGCTCTCCGCACAAGTGGGCACATACCTCGAGCAGAGATCCGGCCGCCAGAATGCGCGCATCACCGACCAGCGCAGCTTCAGCGGCGCTCGCAAGCGGCAACACGAAGGCGCGGCCCGACCCGGCCGATCGCAAGCTCATGGACAAGGCGCCTCGCACCGGGCGCAGTTCACCCGAGAGCGACAGTTCCCCGGCGAACTCGTAACGATCCAGATCCTTCGATGTAATTTGGCTCGAGGCCGCGAGGATGCCCAGCGCGATCGGCAGGTCGAAGCGCCCGCCTTCCTTGGGCAATTCGGCCGGGGCGAGATTCACGGTCACGCGCCGGGCTGGAAAATCGAAGCGGCAGTTGACGAGCGCCGCACGCACGCGGTCGCGGCTTTCCTTCACTTCGGTCTCGGGCAGCCCGACAATGGTGAAGGACGGCAGACCGTTCGCAAGATGGACCTCGACCGTGACCGGGGGAGCGTCCATGCCGGCGAGCGCACGGCTGTGAAGAACGGCAAGCGACATGTGCCGGAAAAAATCGGGACAAGAGATAGACAGCCAACGCGTGTACAACGGCACACGTTGACGCAGGGAAGTTGCCCGGGCGTGACGCCGATCAGCGCATTTCGCGACTGCAGAACATCCCCGCAGTTTTGTTCTTGCGCTCGTCAGTCTTCTGCAGCCAGTCTCTTTTCGAGTTCGGCAACACGCGCTTCAAGCGCGGCGAGCTTCTCTCGCGTGCGAGCGAGCACTTTGGCCTGCACGTCGAATTCCTCGCGCGTCACCAGATCGAGCTTGGAGAAAGCCCCGGAGACCATCGCGCGCGCATTTTTTTCGATGTCCTTGGCCGGGCTTGCGGCAAGGACCTCTTTTACGCGGGCGTTGATGTCGTCAAAAAATCGGTTCTGGGGCATGGGTGGTCTTTGTTAGCGATGGCAGTCTAGCACAGCGAAAATCGCCGGCGGTGCAACGAGATTGCGCGGCACGCAAACGGTGCAGATGGTCGAAACAAGCGCACCACGTTGGCGCGCCGAAACAGAGGTATCTTTCCGTCTATTTCACAACCCTTTGAATAAAATAGAAAAAAAAGGTGGCACGGCATATGCAATGGGGAAAGCGTTCCTCCACTCATTCTTGGAAAGGTGTAACCATGAAAAAACTGCTGCTCGCTTCTGCAATCTCCAGCCTGTTCGCGCTTCCCGCCGTGACCAATGCGCAAACGGCTCCCGCCGCTGCCGCGCCGATGCCAGAACACGTGTTCACCGGCAACGCGACGCTGGTCAGCGACTACCGGTTCCGCGGCATTTCACAGACCTTCAAGTTGCCGGCAGTGCAGGCCGGTTTCGATTATGCGCATTCCAGCGGCGTGTACCTCGGCACCTGGGCCTCGAACGTGAGCAACAACGTGTATGCGAACGGCGCGGGCCTCGAATGGGACCTGTACGGCGGCTACAAGTTCGAGGTCGCGAAGGACATCACCGCCGACATCGGCCTGCTGTACTACTGGTATCCAGGGGCGAAGTTCAACAACGCGGGTCAGGACAAGTACAACAACACTGAACTTTACGGCGCGCTCAGCTACGGCAATTTCACGGCGAAGTACTCGCACACGATTTCGGATTTCTTCGGCATGAAGACGGCGACGATGGGCGGGGTGTGCGGCCTGGGCAGCAGCGGTGCGGCCACGACCACTTGCTTCTCGGCCAATCCTGGCGGCTCCAAGGGATCGGGCTACCTCGACCTGGCCTACAACCTTGATCTGGGAGACAAACTCACGCTCGGCTTGCACGTTGGGCATCAATCCGTGCGCAACTACGGCAAGCTTTCCTACACCGACTACAAGGTCGGCCTGACCAAGGAATACAACGGCTTCCTCCTCGGTGCCGCCCTGGTCGCGACTGACGCCAACACCGAACTCTGGCGCGCCATGAACGGGGCGGAGGCGGACAGCAAGAAATTCATCGACCCCCGCGGGTCGACCCTGGTGCTGTCGCTCGGCAAGACATTCTAGGACTCGGGCCATGGCCGTGCGGGCGATCCGCACGGCCGCCATTTTCTGACAAGGAGATCATATGAAACTCGTTACGGCCATCATCAAGCCGTTCAAGCTCGACGAGGTGCGCGAAGCTCTGTCCGCGGTTGGTGTTTCAGGCATCACCGTCACGGAAGTGAAAGGCTTCGGGCGCCAGAAAGGACACACGGAACTCTATCGCGGTGCGGAATATGTCGTGGATTTTCTGCCCAAGGTCAAAGTTGAAGCCGCGGTCAAGGACGAGGTTCTCGACCAGGTAATCGAGGCGATCGAGAAATCCGCCAATACCGGCAAGATCGGCGACGGCAAGATCTTCGTATTCGATCTGGAGCAAGTCGTCCGCATCCGCACCGGCGAAACCGGCGCGGAAGCGCTTTAAGGGAGAAACATCATGAGAAAACTCTACGCAATGCTCGCCCTGGTCGGGGCCTTCTGGCTGGGTGCGCCGGTACACGCCCAGGACAAGCCGGCTCCATCGGCAGCAGCACCTGCGGCAGCGGCAGCGCCCGCGGCTGCACCTGTCGCCGCGGCCGCCGCGGCACCAAGCGCCACTGCCACGCCGGCCCCGACGCCCAACAAGGGTGACACGGCCTGGATGCTCACCTCGACGGCACTGGTGCTCATGATGAGCGTGCCCGCGCTGGCGTTGTTCTACGGCGGCCTGGTACGCAGCAAGAACATGCTGTCGGTACTGATGCAGGTGTTCGTCACCTTCTCGCTGATCACGGTGCTGTGGTGCATCTATGGCTACAGCCTGGCGTTCACCGAGGGCAACTCGATCATCGGGGGACTGGACCGCTTGTTCCTTAAGGGCACGTTCGACCCGGTGAAGGGCGATTTCGCGATGGGCGCGACGTTCAGCAAGAACACGCCGATCTTCGAACTCGTGTACGTGGCGTTCCAGGCAACATTCGCCGCGATAACCTGTGCTCTCATTCTCGGATCGGTCGCAGAGCGGATGAAGTTCTCCGCGGTACTGATCTTCATGGTGCTGTGGTTCACCTTCAGCTACCTGCCGATCGCGCATATGGTGTGGTTCTTCCCGGGACCGGATGCTTTCACCGATCCGAAGACCGTGGACGCGGTCACCGCCAAGGCCGGCCTGATCTGGCAGTGGGGCGCTCTGGACTTCGCGGGCGGCACGGTCGTGCACATCAACGCGGGTGTCGCAGGCCTCATCGGCGCCTACCTGCTCGGCAAGCGCGTCGGCTTCGGCAAGGAAGCGATGCAGCCGCACAACCTCACCATGACCATGATCGGAGCGGCGCTCCTCTGGGTGGGCTGGTTCGGTTTCAACGCGGGATCGGCGCTGGAAGCCAATGGAACGGCTGCGCTTGCCTTCATGAACACCTTCCTCGCCACGGCCTGCGCGGTGCTGTCCTGGGTCTTCCTTGAGTGGATGCTCAAGGGCAAGCCCTCCATGCTGGGTGCCGCCTCGGGTGCGGTAGCCGGACTGGTCGCCATTACACCGGCTGCGGGCAATGTCGGCATTCCGGGGGCATTCGTCATCGGTCTGGTTGCGGGCGCCGTGTGCCTGTGGGGCGTGAACGGCCTGAAGAAGCTGCTCGGAGCGGACGACGCGCTGGACGTGTTCGGCGTGCATGCGGTCGGCGGGATACTCGGTGCGCTGCTCACCGGCGTGTTCAATTCGCCGGACCTCGGCGGCCCGGGCTTCGTCACCGACTGGGTGACGATGAAAGTCGGCTACTCCAGCATCGGCGAGCAGCTCTGGATTCAGTGCAAAGCCGTTGCATTAGTGTTGGTCTGGACCGGCGTAGTAGCGTTCATCTCCTACAAGATCGCCGACCTGCTGGTGGGTCTGCGCGTGACCGAAGAGGAAGAGCGCGAGGGCCTGGATATCAACTCCCACGGCGAAACCGCGTATCACATGTAGCGCAAGACACGCGAGGCGTGACCTCGCATCGTGAAACGGGCACCTCATTCATTGGGCGAGGTGCCCGTTTTTTTGCGCACTGATTCCAATGCCTGCGCAAAACTCCGGATTCAGACCGGAGCAGACAACCGCAGCCGGGCGAGCAAGGAAACCAGCTGCTCGCGCTCCTTGGCGGACAAGCCCCCGACGAGCCGCTGCTCGTGCGCGACGATGCGGCGCTTGACGCGTGCAAGGAATTTTTTCCCGAGCGGCGTGAGCCAGAGACCGTTGGTGCGCCGGTCGATCCCCTGGCGCCGCTCCAACAGGCCACGCTGCTCCAGGTCATCCAGCACGGGCACCAGCGTCGAGCGATCCAGCTCCACTGCCTTGGCAAGCCGCGACTGCGTGAGCCCCGGATTGGCGTCGACCAGCACCAGCACGCCGACGCGGCCGGGCGAGATGCCGAGATCGCCGACAGTACGCTCGAAATCGCGAAACAGGGCAACCTGCGCCAGCCGCAGCTGGTAACCGATCAGATCGGGAAGAATGCCGTGGTCGAGTCCGTCACCGGAATCGGGACGTTGCGTCATTTGTTTGGTCCTGGAATTGTTTGATGCCTGTCCTATCGCAGACTAATGTAGCACGCCGCGATTGGGGCGCCCAGACCGCCGCGCTCGAGCGGGCAGGGCATCAGATAAAGACGCGACTACTTCGAGATGATGATCCTGGCATCGACGGCCATGCAGCCGTCGTCGTAGGGAAGGAAGGGGTTCAGATCCACCTCTTCGATCTGCGGCTGTTCGTCCAGCAGACGGCCGAGGGCCACCAGAGCGCTCGCGATCGCATCGACGTTCATTTTCTTCCGGCCCCGCGCACCTGCGATCAAGGCGGGGGGGAGCGTATCGAGGATCAGAGCCTTCGCTTCGTCGATCCCCAAGGGCGCGAGCCGGAAGCCCACCCGCTTGAGTACCTCGACGTAGATGCCTCCGAGACCGAACATGATAGCCGGGCCGAACAGCTTGTCCCTAATGCCTCCCAGCACCAGTTCGGTCGTTGTCGGCATCATCTTCTGAACCAGGACACTCGGCTTGTCGATGTGTGGAGCCGCTTTGTTCACGTTTTCGACCAGCCTTCGATACGAATGTTCGAGCATACCGTCGGAGTTGACGCCGAGCATCACGCCGCCGATGTCGGTTTTGTGCAGAATCTCCGCCGATACCACTTTGAGCACGACCGGATACCCGATCGCGTTTGCGGCGGCCATGGCGGCTTCGGGCGTATCCACCAGCCTGAATGGCGGCACCCGTATGCCGTATTGCTTGCAGACCTCGTAGGCTTCGGGCTCGAGCAGGCTGACGCGGCGCTGCCTGGACGCGGCAGCAATCAGCTGCGCAGCCAGCCCTTCGGACCGGCCAGCGTCGCTTTTCGCCGCCTTGCTGTCGGAACCCGGGGCTGCTCCGCGAATTGCCGCGTACGCCGCAAGATTTCCCGCCACCCTGGCAACCCTGTCCGGATAATCGAAGGTCGGCAGGCTCGCGTCTTCGAGCCGTCGCCGTAGTTCGTCGGCGAAATCACCGAAGGTCACGACGTTCAGGAGCGGTTTCCTGGCGCCCGTCTGGGATGCATAGGCGCTCGCTATCTCCTCGGCCAGCAGCTTCTGATCGAGGAACGCACTCGGCGCCAGTATCTGTATGACCGCGTCGATATTCTTGTCTGCGAACAGCAGCTTGAGAACCTGATTGTGAAGATTCTCGTAATGCGCCGCCGTCAGGTCGATATACCCCGACGGGTGGCCCACGTTGGCGGCCGGGGAAAGAATGTTTTTCAGAGCACTGTGGGTTTCGGGCGAGAACGCCGCCATCTGCAAGCCCGGAAGGGTCGAGATCTCATCGATGCATATCGTTCCCGGCCCTCCCATGTGCGTGAGCACGCAGACTCGGCTTCCGGCCGGAATCGGCTGCTTCGCGAACGCTCTCAACGTATCGTAGAACTCCGAAACGCTTCTGGCGCGTATCAACCGGGACTGTCTGCAGGCGCCATCGTAGATCGCGTCGGCACCGGCCACGGAGCCGGTATGAGACAGAGCTGCAGTCGAACCCATTTCGCTGCTGCCGCTCTTGAAAATAACGATGGGCTTGACCGCGGCGACCTCACGGGCGGCCTCGAAAAATCCTCTTGGATCGGAAAGACCTTCCAGGTAGATGCCGATGATCCGCGTGGAACCATCGGTCTTCAGGAACATCAGCAGTTCGGCCATCTGGACGTCGGCCATGTTGCCGATGGAGACGAACTTGTTCAGCCCGACCTGGCCCGTCGTCCCGGCCCCGAACAGGAACGAATTGCCGAACGCACCGCTCTGCGTCAGTACGCTGATGCCACCCCGCGGATAGGTGCCGATGTCGAAGTTGGTGTTGAACCCGCTCACGGTGTCCATGACGCCAAGGCAATTCGGTCCGATGAGTCTGATCGATGCGGATCTCAGGGTCTGAACCAGATTTTTCTCGCGCTGTTCAGCCTCGCTAGTGTTGAGTTCGCTGAAGCCGGCCGACATGCACACGACTGCCGCGACGTCGTTGAACCGGCGCTTCCTTTCTGCCAGTTCTTTTGCCACCTGCAGCGTGAGTTCGGCGGACACGAGGAGAACGCAATGCTCGACCGGCTCCGGAATGTCGAGCACGTTCTTGTAGCAGGGCAGCCCGAGTATCGTCTGCTCGCGCGGATTGACCGGAAATATTTTCCCCTGGTAACCCATGGTAATCATGTTTCTGAGAGCGGTATTGCCGGGCTTCTTGGGGTCGGAGGAGGCGCCGACCACGGCGACGCTTTTCGGCCTGAAGAATGCGCCTAATGCTGAAACGTCCTGCATGAGTTCCCTCCGAAAACCTGTTCCTGCGCCACCCGGGATAGCAACCCCGAACAAGACGTTAACTATACCTATCCGGCCTCGGCACACATCAAGCACACATCACAGAATCCCCATAGGGACGGCGCCACCCATGCAGCGAAACAGTGACTATGCCCCATGGAGAGCCGGCGGCTTGGTGCCATTGCCGCAGAACAAAACGGGATTGGAGCAGACCCCGGTACTCGTGAGAGAATATGCACCCTTTGCGTGGCCGCCCGTGGCCGATCCCTGCCGTAGCCGGTTTGTTTACCCGAACCGGCTGATCGACAGCGAGGCCGACAGCGACCGAAATTTATCAAGGAGTGCATGACATGGGTGTGGAATACGCTATTTCGTCCTGGGAACTTCCTTCTCTGCCGATCATCGGCACGACGGCCCGCTTTCCGGTGCGCCGGATTTTCTGCGTCGGCCGCAATTACGTCGAGCATCAGAAGGAGATGGGCGGGGATGGACGCGAGCAGCCCTTCTTTTTTACCAAGTCGGCCCACGATCTCGTTCCGCTGCAGGAAAACGAGATCGGCAAGATCCATTACGCGCCGATGACCACCAATTACCACTGGGAGACCGAGATGGTTGCGGTCCTCTCCAAGGGCGGCTACAAAATCGCGGCCGAGCGCGCCAACGACCATGTCTGGGGCTATGCGGTCGGCCTCGACATGACCCGGCGCGATCTGCAACAGGTCGGCAAGGACAAGGGCCGGCCGTGGACCTTCGGCAAGGATTTCGACCAGGCCGCTCCGGTCGGACCGGTCACACCGGCATCCAAGATCGGACACCCGGCCAAAGGCAAGCTCTGGCTCAAGGTGAATGGGATGATGCGTCAGGACTCCGACATCGACCAGATGATATGGAATATCCCGGAGCAGATCGCCTTTCTCAGCCAGTACTACACGCTCGAGGCCGGCGATCTCATCATGACCGGCACACCCGCGGGCGTCGGTGCCGCCAAGTCCGGCGACGAACTCGTGGCCGGGATCGACGGTCTGGGCGAACTGCGCGTCACCATCCTGCCGCCGAAGTGAAAACGCCGCCCGGGTTTCAGTCGCCCGGCAGGTATTCCGTGGACATCCACGGCTTGATGTCCCGTGGCTGAAGCCTTCAACGCTGCGGAGATCATCCTCGCCCAGGCCGCGCGGCTCAACAACAAGACCGCGATCATCCACGCCAGCGGCGCGGTGAGCTATGGCGAGCTTGCGTCGCTGGTCAATCGCGCAGCCAACGCCTTCACCGCCCTCGGGATCAAACGCGGCGGTCGAGTCGGACTCATGATGAAGGATACGCCGCTTTACTGCGCGGCATTCCTCGGACTGGTGAAGGCGGGTGCGGTGGCGGTCCCGCTCAACCCACGCCTGGCGCCGGGCGATTACGCTTTTATTATCGCCAGCGCGGGGTTGGCGCTGGTCGTTTCGGATGCTGAGTACACCTCGATGTTGGCGGAAGCCGCAGGCGGAACGCGCATCCTTGCGGCCGATGGCGAAGGCGAAACCCTGGCGCAATGGATTGCTTCGGCAAACGATGCCTTTTCAGCAGCGCCGACCACACGCGACGAGCCGGCGTTCTGGCTCTTTTCCTCGGGCACGACCGGCCGTCCCAAGGGTGTCATCCACAGCCAGTTCAGCTGCGCACACGCGGGCAAGCTGCTGCGCGAGGTCATCGGCGCGGACGAGAACACCGTGGTACTGGGTACCTCGAAGCTGTTCTTTACCTATTCCATGGATAACGCCTTCCTTGGCCCGATCAATGTCGGTGCCGCGACGATCCTGATCGAGAGCTGGCCCGAGCCGGAGCAGATCCTCGAGCAAGTGGCGCTGCACCGGCCGAATGTTGTGTTCAGCGTGCCGACGTTTTATCGCCGGTTGCTCAATCTCGGCGCGGAGCGTCTTGCGCCTCTCAGAGCCGTTACCCATTTCTATACCGCCGGGGAAAGACTGCCGGATGCGATCGCACTGGCCTGGCGCGAGGCGGTCGGCAAGGACATCCACTCCTGCTATGGGA
>Ga0163199_1002776_pt1 | contig 10687 bp, 11 predicted proteins | sample PL_2010_150m_FD_113537 | JGI IMG/M metagenome (GOLD analysis project Ga0163199, IMG submission 113537) | Freshwater microbial communities from Powell Lake, British Columbia, Canada to study Microbial Dark Matter (Phase II) - PL_2010_150m | ecosystem: Environmental > Aquatic > Freshwater > Lake ...
GTGCGCGACATTCTTGCCGAAGGCCAGAGTGCGGCCTCGCATCTGTCCTGCATTGGCGCTACCCGGGCCAACGTGGCGACGCAGTTGGCGACGCTCAAGGCCATGGGAGTCAAGCGCCTGGTCGCGCTGCGCGGTGATCTGCCCAGTGGCTATGGAACCGGCGGCGAATTCCACTACGCCAGTGATCTTGTGAGCTTCATCCGCTCCGAGTCGGGCGACGATTTCCACATCGAGGTGGCGGCCTACCCGGAAGTGCATCCTCAGGCCAAATCGCCGGCGAGCGACCTGCAGGCGTTCGCGACCAAGGTGAGAGCCGGCGCCAATTCCGCCATCACGCAGTACTTCTATAACGCCGACGCCTACTTCCGCTTCGTCGAAGAGGTGGATGCGCTGGGCTTGAACGTTCCCGTGGTGCCAGGCATCATGCCGATCACCAGTTCGACCCAGTTGATGCGATTTTCCGATGCCTGCGGCGCCGAGATACCGCGCTGGATTCGACTGCGTCTGCAGAGCTTCGGTGACGATAGCGCATCCATCAAGTCCTTCGGTCTGGATGTGGTGACCGACCTGTGCCAGCAGTTGCTGGCCGGCGGTGCGCCCGGATTGCACTTTTACAGCATGAACCACAGCAACGCGGTGCTGCAAATCTGTAGCAGACTGGAATAAAAAAGGCCGCTAACGGTAGGTCGTTAGCGGCCTTTGTCAGACCTACTGGAATGAGCGGATTCCGGGCGTCCGCGAGGATGCAGTGGGCGCGGGACCGCGCTTGGAATCGCTCGTTTTCCACCGACTATGGGCAAAAGTGCGCGTAGTCGGTGGAATATTCCTATAATCAATATCGTATGGCATACCTGAAGTCTGATTTCATCCCTTTTCGGTCCGATTCGGGCCAAATCATTGCCAATCTCGAAGCGGCTTACGACCAATGGCATGAGGCGCGACGGACTTTGGCGTCTCTGCCCACCTCGATGTTCTGGCAGCCCAAAGGCGATGTTGAGTATCTCGCAGTAAAGAAAGGCGGCTACGGCAGCGCTACCACCAAGGGCGTGCGCTCGCCAGAGACCGAGGCTCTTTACGACTCGTTCGTCGCTGAAAAGGAGCTGACCAAAAAACGGGCTGCTGACGCCGACACCCTCATAGAGCAGCGCGCCCTTCAGTATCGAGCTCTTCGATTGCCGGTGATGCAGGACAAGCAGGGCGAACTGCTGCGCGCATTGGATGTTGCGGGGCTGCTTCGATACGACCTTCTTGTTGTTGGAACCAATGCATTTGCAGCCTATGAGACTCTATGTGGTGTGAAATTTCCAGCGGGCAATGAGCCGACCCAAGATTTTGACTTGGCCTGGTGTCGAGGCTCGTCCGTATCCCTTGCAATGCTGGTCCCGGACTCAGATGCAAAAGGTCGCAAGTCTCTGATGGCGGTGCTGCAGTCCATTGACTCCAGTTACCGTTTGAACCCCAAGAAGCCTTATCAAGCAGTTAACAGTGCAGGCTACGAGGTAGAGTTGTTGGCGGCGCCCAGTCGAGCGCCCCTGCCAAAAGAGGAGGCCTTCGAGCCGATGGTCTCGTTGGTGGAGCAAGAGTGGCTGTTGCGCGGAAAAGCGGCATTTGTGGTGCTTGCAACCCAGCGCCATAGAGCCTGCCCGCTCTATGTTCCGGACCCCCGGTGGATGGCCGTTCATAAGCTGTGGTTGGCCAAGAAGCCTGAACGAAATGCTCAAAAGAGGCCGAAAGACGCCAGGCAGGGCCAAGTGCTGCTCGATGCCTGCCGCTACTTCCTGACGGATGCATACCCACTAGACATTGACTTCGTGCTTGACCTCCCTGAAGAGCTCCGCGACCTGTTTAACGATTGGGCGCAAGGAGCCGGGTACGAGCCATCCAACACGTAAGCGCATCGCGGCACATCTGTCGCAAAAATGGAGCAATTCGCTCCTTTTTGCAGGTGGGACCTGCGCCAGTTTTTTCTAGACCATTGATTTCATTGAAGAAATTTGGTCGGAATGAGAGGATTCGAACCTCCGACCCCTTCGTCCCGAACGAAGTGCGCTACCAGGCTGCGCCACATTCCGAATTATGCTTTTTGCCGCCGAGGCGGACTCAATATTGACGCTCTAGGAGCTGTTCGGCCAATTGTATCAAACAGTCGGTGTAGGGGCCTGCCGGAAGCGCTCTGGCGGCAGCGATGGCACGCTGTGCTTCCTGCGTTGCGGCGAGTCGGGCGACGTCCAGTGCACCGGTTGCCTTGACGATCTCCACAACCTGATCCAGCATCGCAACGCCGCCGCTTTCAATCGCTGCTTTGATCAGTTCGCGCTGCTCTGCAGTGCCGCGCTGCATGGCTGCAATCAGTGGCAGCGTGGCCTTGCCTTCACGCAGATCGTCGCCGACGTTCTTGCCCATCACAGCCGCTTCGCCGGTGTAGTCGAGCACATCGTCAATCACCTGGAAGGCGGTGCCAATGGCTTGTCCGTAGGCAGCACAAAGTTCCTCCAACGCTGGGGAACTGCTGGCCAGAATGGCTCCGACTCTGGCACTGGCTTCGAACAGCTTGGCGGTCTTGGAGCGAATGACCGAGATATACCCAGCCTCGTCCAGTGCCGCGTTGTGCATGTTCATCAACTGCAGCACCTCGCCCTCAGCGATGACGTTGGTGGCGTCAGCCAGCACTTCCATGACACGCATGTTCTGGGCGTCAACCATCATCTGAAAGGCTCGCGAATACAGGAAATCACCGACCAGCACGCTGGCCGGGTTGCCGAAGGTCTCGTTGGCTGTGGCATTGCCGCGTCGCAGGGCGGAGTCGTCAACGACGTCATCGTGTAACAGGGTGGCGGTGTGAATGAACTCCACGACGGCGGCCAGATTGAAGCGCTGCTCGCCGCGGTAGTTCAGTGCGCCGCAGGTCAGCAGCAGCAGAGCAGGGCGCAGGCGCTTGCCGCCAGCAGCAATGATGTAGCGTGAAACCTGGCCGATCAGCGGCACGCCCGAGTCAAGACGACGGGCGATAACCTGATCCACTTCGCGCATATCCTGGGCGATGATGGACAGGGGGGTGGCTGAACTGGTTGAGTTGACTTGCAAGGCTAAAAGGCGGTTGTGTGCGGCGATTATAGAAAGCTGTTGGCGTGGAAGTCCGGGTTGGGCCGCCGGTCCGATCAAAAAATCCTGCTGTGTTATAGTACCGGGCTCTGTGAAAATTCGTTCACGGAGCTAAATTGAAGAGGTCAACATGTACGCGGTCATAAAAACCGGCGGCAAGCAATATCGGGTTGCAGCCGGCGAAAAAATTAAAGTAGAACAGATTGCTGCGGACGTAGGCCAAGAGATTGTGTTTGACCAGGTTTTGGCAGTCGGAAACGGCGCCGAAATCAAGGTCGGAACTCCCTTGGTGTCCGGCGCAACAGTGAGTGTCACGGTAGTGGCTCACGGGAAGCACGACAAGGTCAGCATTTTCAAAATGCGCCGTCGCAAGCATTACCAGAAACGTCAAGGACATCGTCAACAGTTCACAGAACTGCTGGTTGGTGCGATTACATCGTGATAATTTGCGGGACAGACCTTTAGCTCTGTCCTCAACTGACTAGAGAAGATCATGGCACAGAAAAAAGGCGGCGGCTCTACGCGAAACGGGCGCGATTCGATGCCCAAAATGCTGGGTGTGAAGAAGTTCGGCGGCGAACTCATCAGCGCTGGCTCCATCATCGTGCGCCAGCGTGGTACCCGGTTTCATCCTGGTACCAACGTCGGTATTGGCAAGGATCACACCTTGTTTGCACTGGTGGACGGCAACGTCCTGTTTGCCACCAAAGGCGCATTGAACAAGCAGACGGTGAGTGTCATCTCTGCTTGATTTGCTGGGAACTCCCGCCTGAAACCCTGCGCACTGCGCGGGGTTTTTTGTTTGTAAGACCTTGTGGGACAGACCGCAGCTACGCGCAGCGAGCCAGTTCTGTCCCCAACCGTTCATCGGATGTTGGCTGTTTGCCAGCTCTGTCCTCAACTGACCAATAGAATGAAATCATGAAGTTCGTTGACGAAGCCTTTATTGACATCTCTGCTGGAGATGGCGGCGCTGGCTGCGTCTCGTTCCGGCATGAAAAATACAAGGAGTTCGGCGGCCCCAACGGTGGCGACGGTGGTCGTGGCGGTCACGTTTTTGCCGTGGCCGATCCGAATCTCAATACTCTGGTTGATTTTCGCTTTTCCAGAAGGTACGACGCCAAGCGTGGTGAGCACGGCATGGGTTCGGACATGTTTGGCGCGGCGGGTGACGACATCACCCTGAAGATGCCTGTTGGCACGATCATCACGGACGCAGAGACTGGCGAGGTGCTATTCGAACTGTTGACCCCGGGCGAGGTCATCACCATTGCCAAAGGCGGTGACGGTGGTTTTGGCAATATGCGCTTCAAGAGCGCTATCAACCGCGCGCCACGCCAGAAAACACCGGGCTGGCCGGGTGAAAAGCGCAACCTCAAGCTGGAACTCAAGGTGCTGGCCGATGTCGGCCTGCTGGGTATGCCCAACGCCGGAAAATCGACCTTGATTACGGCGATCTCGAATGCACGTCCGCGCATTGCGGATTATCCTTTCACGACGCTGCACCCGAATCTGGGCGTCGTGCGGGTTGGTCCTGAGCAAAGTTTTGTGGTTGCGGATTTGCCAGGCCTGATTGAGGGAGCCTCCGAAGGCGCAGGACTCGGGCATCTGTTCTTGCGCCACCTGCAGCGGACCCGACTGCTGCTTCATGTGATTGACATGGCGCCGTTTGACGAAGCGGTTGACATCGTTGCGCAAGCCAAGGCCATTGTGAATGAGCTGAAGAAGTACGATCCCGCACTGCATGCCAAGCCGCGCTGGCTGGTGCTGAACAAGTTGGACATGGTGCCGCTCGATGAGCGCCCAGCGCGTGTCAAGGAATTGGTCAAGGGTCTTAGGTTCAAGGGACCGGTATTTGAAATTCGGCCTTGACACGCGAGGGCTGCGAAGCGATGGTCAAGGTTGTCTATCAACAGGTGAAGGCGCAGCAGAAAGCTGAGCAGGCGCCCGAACCGGTGGATCGGCGCTTCGCGCCTGACCCGGAGTAAAGCATGGCGCCGATCGATGACACTTTTCAGGTATTGCGTGGCGCCAGGCGCATCGTGATCAAGGTCGGCTCCAGCCTCGTCACCAATGACGGACGCGGGCTGGACGAGGCCGCGATTGGTGAATGGTGCCGGCAGATGTCTTTGCTGGTGGGGGACAAACGCGAAGTGATCATGGTCTCCAGCGGTGCCATTGCCGAAGGCATGAAGCGCCTTGGCTGGGTTGAGCGACCGCGTGCAATCAATGAGTTGCAGGCTGCTGCTGCCGTCGGGCAGATGGGGCTGGCGCAGATGTACGAAACCAAGCTGCGCGAAAACGGCCTGCCCAGTGCCCAGGTTCTGCTGACCCACGCCGATCTGGCTGATCGGGAACGTTACCTCAATGCCCGCTCCACCCTTTTGACGCTGCTGAAACTGGGTGTGGTGCCGGTGATCAATGAGAACGACACCGTGGTCAACGACGAAATCAAGTTTGGTGACAACGACACGCTGGGTGCGTTGGTGGCCAACCTGGTGGAGGCCGATGCCCTGCTGATCCTGACCGACCAACAAGGGCTCTACAGTGCCGATCCGCGCAAGGATGCTGCCGCCAAGTTCGTCCGGCAGGGCAAGGCGGGTGACCCGGCGCTCGAAGCCATGGCCGGTGGTGCCGGCTCCAGTCTCGGGCGCGGCGGAATGATCACCAAGATACTGGCAGCCAAGCGGGCCGCCGGATCAGGTGCCTCCACCGTGATCGCTTGGGGCCGCGAGCCCGACGTGCTGGTGCGGCTGAGCCATGGGGAGGCTATCGGTACCTTGCTGGTGGCGCAGACGCAAAAGAACCAGGCGCGCAAGCAGTGGATCGCCGATCACCTGCAACTGCGCGGCTCGGTCACTGTCGATCCCGGGGCTGTGACCAAGTTGCGTGAAGACGGCAAGAGTCTGTTGCCGATTGGCATGACCAGTGTCGATGGGGACTTTTCACGCGGCGACGTGATCGCCATTCGCGATGCTGCGGGGGTGGAAATGGCACGTGGCCTGGCCAACTACGCCAGCTCCGAAGCGCGCCTGATATGCCGCAAACCTTCAAGCGAATTTGAAAAGCTCTTGGGTTACGTCGCAGAACCTGAAATGGTGCACCGGGACAATCTGGTTCTGACCCGTTCATGACGGGGTCGGGGGTCGTTCAGTTGTCCTGACCGTTGGCAGGGCTTTGCGAAAAGAGGCCGGCCTGCGGCACGGGCTCCAAAGTACCTCCCGGCGGCAGTTCCAGATGCATCGCTGGCATACCCGGCTGCTCCGGTCCCGACTCCTGCTCAAGCGGGCGCATACCCTGGCGCAGAAAACGGTTCCGGTATTCATTGCGCGGCAGATGGCGCGCTAATTCGGTCAGCGCCATTTCGTAGACGCCGCGTTTGAATTCGACCACCACGTCCAGCGGCACCCAGTAGTCGTTCCAGCGCCAGGCGTCGAATTCCGGATGGTCAGTGGCGCGCAGGTTCAAATCCCAGTCATTGCCCAGCAACTGCAGCAGAAACCAGATCTGCTTCTGGCCTTTGTAATGGCCGCGCGCATCGCGGCGGATGTATCTGTCCGGCACCTCGTAGCGCAACCAGTCCCGGGTCCGGGCCAATATGCGAATATGCTCCCGATGGAGCCCCACCTCTTCGTGCAGTTCACGGACCATGGCCTGCTCAGGGGTTTCGCCCCGATCAATGCCACCCTGCGGAAACTGCCACGAGTGGGTACGTATTCGCTTGCCCCAGAACACCTGGTTCTTCTGGTTGAGCAGGATGATGCCGACGTTGGGCCGAAAGCCGTCCCGGTCAAGCATAATCAAACCCCAATTCTTAAACTGCTTCCATTATGCACAGCAAGCGCCGCGCATCAAGAGGCCCAGCCCTTAGTTTTTTCAAAGTCCTGCCATGAAAGCCTCTCAATTCTTCATATCCACCCTCAAGGAAGCACCGGCTGACGCCGAAGTGGTCAGTCACCAGTTGATGACGCGTGCCGGCATGATCAAGAAGCTAGGCGCTGGCATTTACACCTTGATGCCCATGGGGCTGCGCGTTGTGCGCAAGATCGAGGCGATCGTGCGCGAGGAGATGAATCGTGCTGGCGCAGTGGAGCTGAGCATGCCGGTGGTGCAGCCAGCCGAACTGTGGCAGGAGACCGGGCGTTTTGAGACCAATGGACCGGAGCTGCTGCGTGTCAAGGATCGTCATGACCGCGACTTCGTGATTCAGCCGACCAGCGAGGAGGTGGTGACCGACATCGCACGGCAGGAAATCAAGAGTTACAAGCAGTTACCGAAGAATTTTTATCAGATTCAGACCAAGTTCCGCGATGAACGTCGGCCCCGCTTTGGACTGATGCGCGGGCGTGAGTTCATCATGAAGGACGCCTACAGTTTCGACCGTGATCAGACCAGTGCCAAGGCCAGTTACCAGGTCATGGCCAATGCCTACCGGCGGATCTTTGACCGCTTTGGTCTGACCTATCGCGCCGTGGCGGCGGACAGCGGCGCCATTGGCGGTGATTTGAGTGAAGAGTTTCAGGTGATTGCTGCTACCGGTGAGGATGCAATCGTCTATTGCCCGGGCAGCGACTACGCAGCCAACATGGAAAAGGCCGAGGCACTGGCGCCCACCGGGCCACGGCCGGCGCCGGCACAGCTTCTTGTCAAGACAGCGACACCGGGCCGGAGCACCTGTGCAGATGTCGCTGAGTTGCTGGCCGTGCCGCTGCAAAGCACAGTCAAGTCGCTGGTGTTGGCGACGGACCGCATCGATGCGGCCGGACAGGTGACAAAGACGGTGATCTGGCTGCTGCTGCTGCGCGGCGACCATGACATGAACGAGGTCAAGGTAGGCAAGCTCGAAGGTCTTGCCGGCTACCGCTTTGCCACGATCGCTGAAATCGTGGACTGTTTTGGTTGTGAGCCTGGCTATCTGGGCCCGATTGGCTTGAAGAAGCCGGTCAACATCGTGGTCGATCGGGAAGTGGCCGTCATGGGTGACTGGATTTGTGGTGCCAATGAGGCCGACTTCCACCTGACGGGCGTCAACTGGGGGCGTGACTTGCCGGAGCCGTCTCGTGTCGCGGACTTGCGCAACGTGGTGGCAGGTGATGCCTCACCCGATGGACAGGGCGCTTTGGCGATCGAACGGGGCATCGAGATCGGCCATGTCTTCTACCTTGGCACCAAGTACAGCAAGGCCATGAAAGCGAGTTACCTGGACCTCAACGGCAAACCGCAGTTGATGGAGATGGGCTGCTATGGCATCGGCATTACGCGCCTGCCAGCGGCGGCGATTGAACAAAATCACGATGCACGCGGCATCATCTGGCCCGATGCGCTGGCGCCTTTTACGGTCGTGCTCTGTCCTATCAGCCCGGATCGCTTCCCCGACGTCAAAGCCGCGACAGAGCGCCTGTATGAGCAACTGCTGGCAGCCGGTGTGGATGTGATCCTGGATGACCGGGGCGAGCGCCCGGGCGCCATGTTTGCCGATTGGGAACTGATTGGGGTGCCGCATCGCGTCACGATTGGCGACAGAGGTCTGAAGACCGGTGAAGTTGAATACCAGCATCGGCGTGACGCTGCGGCAACGCCGGTTGCGCTGACCGAAGTAGCCGGATTGATTCAGTCCAAGCTGAAGGCCTGAGCGCACGGCCGGGAATGCGGATGGTTTCACGGCGAAGCAGCCTTGTATCCCTGATGGCAGGGTTGGGGCTGCTGTCAGTTGGAGGCTGGGCGCTCGCCGGTGCCCAACTGGAGGAGCCGCTGGCAGATTCAGTGCGCAGTGCCTTGACGGCAGCCATCTCCAATAGCGCGCCACCGGTGCCGGAGTTTCCCGATACCGAGTCGCGCCTTGCCTACCTGCGCTGGCTGGGCCGCGTGAGCCCGCGCCTGCAAAAGCAAAAACCGGATTGGAATGTTCGCAGGGAATTTCTGCAGACGCTCTGGTATGAGAGTCGGCGCGCTGGACTGGAGCCCGCGCTGGTGTTGGGCTTGATTCAGGTCGAGAGCAACTTCCGCAAGTTCGCTGTGAGCAGCGCCGGTGCGCGCGGCTACATGCAGGTGATGCCGTTCTGGACTCGCCTGTTAGGCGATGGTGACACCGGTAAACTTTTTTATGTGCAGGCCAATTTGCGTTTTGGTTGCGTCATCCTTCGCCATTACCTGGATCTGGAAAAGGGCGACCTGTTCCTGGCGCTGGGGCGCTACAACGGCTCGCGCGGCAAGGCGCCTTACCCGAACGCCGTTCTTGGCGCCAAAAAACGCTGGGAATCCTGAAGCTGAGTCGGCTGCTCAGGCGACAAGTTTCTGCAACTCGCCGTTTTCGTACATCTCCAGCATGATGTCCGAGCCACCAATGAATTCTCCCTTGACGTAGAGTTGCGGAATGGTGGGCCAGTTGCTGTACTGCTTGATGCCCGAGCGAATTTCTTCATCTTCCAGCACATTGAGCGTCTTTACTGTCTTGAGATCGACGCCGCATGCCTGCAGTATCTGAATTGCTCGGCCCGAAAAACCGCATTGCGGGAAACTGGCGCTGCCTTTCATGAAAAGGACAACCGGATTGGATTTGACCAGTTCGTCAATGCGTTGCTGTGTATCAGTCATCTTTCAATTCCTTCTGCGTTAGTTTTTTCATTATCCCATCACCTAAACTCCCACGTCATGAACAATGAGATGCTGGTTCTGGGGTTTGAGTCTTCCTGCGATGAAACCGGTGTGGCGCTGGTTCAGTGGCGTGGTTCAGACTTGCCCGTGTTGCTGGGACAGGCTCTGCACAGCCAGATTGAAATGCATCAGGCCTATGGCGGGGTGGTGCCGGAGCTCGCCAGTCGCGATCATATTCGCCGCGTCTTGCCACTGACAGTCCAGGCGCTGGCAGCAGCGGGCCGGGAGTTGGCTGAGGTGGATGTGGTGGCCTTCACGCAAGGGCCGGGTCTGGCCGGAGCCTTGCTGGTGGGTTCCGGTGTGGCTTGTGCGCTCGCTGCGGCGCTGGGTAAGCCCGTGCTGGGGGTGCATCACCTGGAAGGTCACTTGCTGTCGCCCTTTCTCAGTGTCGACCCGCCGGAGTTTCCGTTTGTTGCCTTGCTGGTGTCGGGTGGTCACACCCAGTTGATGCGAGTCGATGGGGTGGGGCGCTATGCCATCCTGGGGGAGACGATCGATGATGCGGCGGGTGAAGCCTTTGATAAATCAGCCAAATTGCTGGGTCTGCCCTATCCGGGGGGGCCAGGCCTGGCGCGTCTGGCAGAGCATGGCAATCCGGCGGCTTTCAATCTGCCGCGGCCCTTGCTGAAGAGCGGCAACCTTGACTTTTCCTTTGCCGGGCTGAAGACCGCCGTCATGGTGCAGGTCAAGAAGCTTTCGGCCGTTCGGGCTGAACCGGTCGAAGCGTGGCCGCCGCAGTTGTTGGCTGATCTGGCGGCGTCAACGCAGGCAGCGATTGTGGAGGTGCTGGTGAAGAAGGCGCTGAGTGCCTTGCGTGAAACCGGTCTCAGACGGCTGGTCGTGGCAGGCGGCGTCGGCGCCAACCGCGAGTTGCGTCAGCAACTCGACGGGGCCTGCGGCAAGCTCGGCCTGCGCGTGCACTATCCGGAAA
>Ga0163199_1002777_pt1 | contig 10686 bp, 7 predicted proteins | sample PL_2010_150m_FD_113537 | JGI IMG/M metagenome (GOLD analysis project Ga0163199, IMG submission 113537) | Freshwater microbial communities from Powell Lake, British Columbia, Canada to study Microbial Dark Matter (Phase II) - PL_2010_150m | ecosystem: Environmental > Aquatic > Freshwater > Lake ...
CCCAAAGCCCGCCATACCCCAAACCCCCGGCCCGTTTATTGGTAAGGACGAAGCGGACGCGCCCAACAACCCGCCATTAAATTATGGATTGGTTTGCGTTGCAAATGGCGGGAAAGACACAATGTCTTTAATGGAAGGTTGGGAAGCAAACCAATATGACGGAACCCCCGTAAAGGTTCAACTTCATATTGCAGGATATGACTCAACCTTCCGGGCAACAATAGACACGCGGGACAGGGAAGCCCCGGAACTGTGGGCTGTTGTTAAACGGTTCAGCCCCTTGCATTCCCAACTAGCGGCGTATGTACTGACAAAGCTAGGTGATAAAAGCAATAAGGGCTGTTTCCCGTTCAAGTCAACAGTAGATATCACAATGGACGAACTGTTAGCCATGAAAGGCATTGTACGGCAAGGGCAGGGAAAGGAACCCATAATGCAAGAAATAGCCACAGCCATGCAGGATTTACTTGACTTGAAATTGGACTGTAAGCATTTAATGTATAACGGGAAACATATTCATATACCGAATGCACGTATGTTTGAATATGGCGAAGCCTACGATAGGCCAAACTATGACGGGGACGGCCAAACCCCGTGTTGGTGGCGTGTTCGGGTTGGTTTGTGGGCAGACTTTTACTTTCAGGATAATGGCACATATTGGACTGTTCCGGACATGCGACGCGATATGTTGGCATTAGACCATAGGGAAAACCGGCCCAATGAAGCTATGGCTTCAATAATAGGCATTACCCTATTAACCATAGCGGGTGGAACAAGGCACAGGGAAGGCCCGGTAACCTATAGGGTTGATAAGCTATTATCTAAGTGTGGTTACCTGCTAAAGCCGGAACATAGGGGGGTACATTGGGCAGGTAGAACGCGGGACAGGTTAGAAGGGGCATTGGAAGAACTGATAAGGGTAAAGAAACTTGCGGCCTATAGTTTTGGTGACGGCTACCCGGAACCCAACAACAGGGGGCGCGGTTGGGCGGAACAATGGTTAGGCGGGACTGTTAGCATGACAACAATGGAAGCGGCGGCCAAAGCCGGGCAGGTTGTTAAGGAACCCGTGGGGCTGTCCTATAAAAAGCGAAAGACGCGCATTGAACAAGCCCCTATTGAAACGGGCGAACCATTGGACAAAGAAACAGCGGACAAACTAGGCGCAGCATACCGGGACAGGGGTTGGAACCAAGAAAGACTTGGGAAACAGTTCAAACTATCGCAAGGGCAAATATCCAAAGTATTGAACCGTTCCAAGGCGGTAACCCCGGAACTTGCAGCCCGTATCAAGACTTTCTTGGACAGCCCCCTATGAACACCCATGAAACCGACTTTTATTCTTGGACACAAGAACAGGCGGTACTATTAAAACAAGGGCGATATATGGAAGCCGATATCGAACACCTAATAGAAGAACTAGAAAGCATGGGCGCAAGCGAACGGCGGGAACTAACTAATAGGCTAGCGGTATTATTAGCGCACCTTCTAAAATGGCAGTACCAACCCGAACGGCGCGGGAATAGTTGGCGGTTTACCATAAAAGAACAACGCCAAAGGGCAGCCCGGGTATTGCGACAGAACCCCGGCCTAAAGCCCGCTATAGGGGAACACCTAGCAGACGGCTACAGCGACGCCATACTAATAGCCGCAAGGGAAACAAACAAGGAATTGGAAGCCTTCCCTACGGAATGCCCTTGGGCTGTCCCGCAAGTATTAAGCGACAATTTTTGGCCTGACTGACTGACAAACGGCTTAGGGAAAACTTATGGGCGGTTTCAATTCAGGGTTTCAGGGGCGGGCGAAAGACACCACGGCGTCAAGGTTCAGACTTGAAGCTACCAAGTGGGCGCGGCTAACCCCGGGAACCACGGTTACCGCCTTGTTCCAACGGCACGGGGTACCGGCAGGAAGTCTTGAAGTAAAGCCCCAAAGTGACGCCCTAGGGCTGTCCTACGCCCACGAAGCGCACGGCAGGGCATGGCAGCAAGACGTTGCCATGGAAAACACCCCCTGCCATTTTGGTGGTTCCCGGCCTTGGTTGGTTTGCCCGGACTGCGGGCGGCGTTGCGGCGTGTTGTTCATGGAACCAACGGCAGGGTTCGCTTGTGTGGAATGCAGCAACCTAAATTACCCAAGCACACGGGAAGAACCTTTGGAACGGCGGTTCCATAAGGCACACGCACTAAGGGCGCGGTTAGGGTGGCCCCCCGGTTTGGACATGGGGCAAGGCACACGGCCCCGATACATGCACAAGACGACGTTTGACAGGCTTGTGACGGCCTACGAACGCAGCATGGGGCAAGCGCTGAGTTCCCTAAAAGCAAAGCTAGGGGGGCTTCCTGAAGGGGCTTGGCCATAGGGGTGACGCAAAACACACTTTCAGATTGGGAAGATAAATTTATCGAAAAATCAGAATCTGATAAATCGATAAATTGGCACACTTTACGGAAAAATCAGAATCTAATAATTCCGTAAATTCCACCAATTTCACCCCCCCCATCTATAACGTCTGGCATCTGGAAAATCTGCAAAAGGTACTTCCGGCGTCCACCGGGGGAATTTCGCCCTAAGGCCCGGTTACCGGCTAAATTTCAGATATAAGAAAACTTGATGGTATTCAAGTTTTTGTTTATGTTGTTACCCTGTAACGGGTATTCCTACCCAAAAATGTTTGCTATGCGTTTGCTAGGCACCAAAAAACAAACAAGGCCACGACGTGCGCTTAGTGCTGCAACATATTCAGACAAACACCCAAAGAACTAGGAATTCTTTGGGTGTCACAAAATGGCCTGTGCCATAAGTTTACCTTGTGGCCCATAGACATAAATACCCTATTCCTAGTAATGTAGTTAGCCTGCAACTATATGTCATGTGCCTGCAACTATATGTCATGTGCCTGCAACTATATTCCACTTAAAGTTTTGAACCATAAGGGTTATTTCGCTAGTAGATATGTGAAAGGTGACTGCGCCCGGAATTTCCTGCGGAAACCGGGCGTCTGAAACAATGAAGGGGACAGCCCCAACCCGGCCATTGGGTGGCACAAAACGGCCTGTGCCATAATTTTATTCTATGGCCCATAAACATAAATACCCTATTTGTAGCAATGTACGTCGCATGTCAGTATTTGTACGTCGCATGTCAGTATATGTACGTCGCATGTCAGTATATTTGAAGAAACTTCATAAGAATCATGGACATTTGCGCCCTAGAAGTTAGAAGTTAGACTGCGCGGGGTTTTTCGTGCCTCAAACCCGCGTCCGGTAGGCTGAAAGGGACAGCCCCAACCCGGCCATTGGGTGGCCACAAAACGGCCGGTGCCATAAGGTTATTCTATGGCCAACTTATTCCAACTTATCTCACCTACCTGTCACTAAAACTCACCTACCTGTCAGTATAACTCACCTACCTGTCAGTATATTCCACTTAAAGTTTTGAACCATAAGGGAAATTTCGCTAGTAGATATGTGAAAGGTGACTGCGCCCGGAATTTCCTGCGGAAACCGGGCGTCTGAAACAATGAAGGGGACAGCCCCAACCCGGCCATTGGGTGGCAGCGGGGGGCGGTGGTAAGCCGGGCAGAAGCCCCGTAAGACGCCCCCCCTGACTGCTAGCCCAAACCGCTGAACCGGCCCCCATACCGTCAGGGGCTGTCCCTTCGGAAACTTTGAACATAGGACAGCACACAACATGACTACCGCATCCACAGAAATATGGAATATGCCGATTCACCCGGCGGCAAGATATTTCCCAAAAATGACGGACGAACAGTTCAATGCCCTAGTGAAGGACATTGAAAAGAACGGCGTCTTAGAACCTGTCCACGTTTATAAGGGACAATTGCTAGACGGACGCCATAGGCGCGACGCTTGTTTGAAGGCCTGCAAACCCTGCCCAACTCAGGAATACACAGGGAACAACCCTTATGGGTTCGTCCTGTCCGTAAACTTAAACCGGCGGCATCTTAATACAAGCCAACGCGCATTGGTTGCCACAAAGTTTGCTACCCGGAATAAAGGTAAACCCGCAAGTTTGCGTATTAACGAAAATGACGACTTGCCCCCAACACAGGAAACCGCAGCACAACAGCTAAACGTAAGCCCACGGGCTGTCCAAACGGCAAAGCGTGTATTGGAATATGCAGCCCCTGACATTGTGGAAGCGGTTGAATTGGGAAATATGTCACTGGCAGCCGCAGAAAAGACTATTGCCCCCATACCCGTCATAGTCACCATTACAAAAAACATTGTCACCACAGAACAATGGGCGGGGCTGTCCCTGTCCGAACAGAAGGACATCCTGGCCACAGCCCCAAGTGGCAAGTTTAATCTTCAGGATAACGACGCCATTGGTTGGGCGGCCTATTCGTGGAACCCCATTACGGGCTGTTGGCAAGGCTGTGAATATTGTTATGCCAAGGATATTGCCACGCGGTTCTATGGGGATATTGGTTTCACCCCTGCCCTACACGCGGAAAGACTGCGCATTCCATTCGGCACACAGCCCAAGGCGAACAACAATCGGGTTTTCACGGTTTCAATGGGTGACTTGTTCGGCGCAGATATACCCGACGCTTGGATTCAAACAATTTTAGAAAACTGCGCCCAAAGTGACTACACGTTTTTAATGCTGACAAAGAACCCGGCCCGTCTCGAATACTTCTTATTTCCTGAAAATGTTTGGGTCGGCACAACCTGCGACACACAGCGCAGAATGGACGTTGCAGAAAAAATATTTCCACGGGTTCAGGCGACGGTTAAATGGGTTTCCGTTGAACCCATGTTGGAAGCCATCACCCCGACGAACCCGGAAACCTTCGACTGGTTCGTTATCGGCGGCGCGTCGCCTTCATCCGGGCAACCCGGATTTATCCCGCCCTGGGCGTGGGTTTTCCGGCTGGCACTCGCAGCGAACAGTGCAGGGCGTAAGGTTTGGGTTAAGGGTTCCATTGGTTTGGGTGCAGGCTTACCCCGGGAACTACCGGCATGAACGCCCCCCTAACAACCCAATGGCACCGGCTTATCCTGCCCCCTGAAGGAACCCCTACCCAAGCGGGCGAACAAATGCCCACGGGGAACAGCTATCCCAATGTGCGCAGCCCCTTGGCCCTAGAAGCGCACCTAGCCGGGAAGACAACCTACGCCGTAAACCTGGCCTATCCCGGCCCGGACGGGCAGCCCCTATGCAAGGCGGGCGTCTTGGATATTGACGAAGGCCCTGACAGCCTTGCCAAGGCGCAAACGCTGTTGGGGGTGGCCAAGGCACAGGGGCTGTCCGTTCGGGCGGCCTGGTCGGGTTCCAAGGGCTGTCACGTTTGGTTGTTCGTGGAACCGGCCCCCGTGGCCCTGGTGGAAGCGGCCCTGAAGAAACTCAAGGCGGTGGTACCCTTCGCCGGGGACCTAATACCGGGCGACAACGTGCGGGCGAAGCTACCCCCTGCAAGGCACCAAGTAGCCAAACGCTGGGCGTTTTGGTTCGACACCCTGCCCGACGTAGCCCCAAGCATGGAAAACCCGCCTACGGGCTTCCTAGGGGCTCAGGCGGCCATACTCGAAGCGGTTACCCCGACGCCCCTAGACAGGCTTGAAGCCTTTGTCGGGGAAACCACGCAGCAAACCGCACACGCCCCGGCGGACAATGAAACCCTTGGTGACTTGTCTTCCGTGGGGGAAACACCACACGCCCCGGAAAACGATATGGCCCCCGATTTGGGCCAACTAGGGGAATTCCTGTCGCCTTGCATGTCTGCATTGGTGGAACGGGGGGCACAAACGGCCCTTGGGACTTGGGACAAAAACGCCTATACCCTTGCCCGTTACGCAGTAACAGCAAACATTCCGGCGAACACTGCCCGGGAATTGTTGCGCACTCTGTCCCAAAACACCGGCCCGGACTTTGAAACCACGAAGGACGAAGCGGCCCGGCTTCGTCATTGGGGGACAATTCACGAACCCGGCCCGTTTGGTTGTGGGTTCGTTCTTTCTGCCCGACAAGCGTTGGGCTTCGACTGCGGGCAATGCGCAGCCCGCCCCCCTGGTGTTCGTTTTGGAAGGGAAAAGACGGTACCTGATAACGCTAGCGAAGGTACTGAAGACGACGTGAATTTACTAACCAAACCGGTATCTGGTAACGCTAAAAAAACGGTATCCGGTAACGCTACCCTGACACTTGAACCGGCTTTGGCAGACAGCCTGCTACAAATTTACTTACAGGAAGGCGACTTAGACATACCCATAAGCACGGCCATTTTAGCCCCCGTGGCGTTACCTGATACCGACGCAAAGACAGGTAAACCTATTCAAGCCCCCCTGCACTTATTAGGTATAAAAGCCGTATCAGCGGGACTAAAAACCCCGGCGGCCATGTTGAATTGGCTAGAACGGCAGGAAGAACCACCAACGCCCCCGGTAAGGCAAGCCCTAGCGGCGTTAGTTGTCAAGCTTACAGGGGCTGTCCCATTGCCCGACGTTGAAGCGGACGCCCTGCTAACCCGGGTGGTTGATTTATCGGCCCGGGCGTCGCTGTTGTCGGCTTTAGCGAAAGGTTCCGCCGCCACGAAGGACAGGAAACCATTGGCGGACGTTCTAGGGAACCTGCAAACCGCAACAGTTCGGGTACAGCAATGGGCGGGCACGGCCTGGGGGGCACCCCTGACAGCCTATGCCGACGAACTGCTAGAAAACCTTGTGGCTACGAACAAGCCCTGCATTGCCACACCGTTCGACACCCTGAACAACCTGCTAGGCGGTGGCTTGCACGGGGGCAAACTTTACGTTCTAGCAGCCCCCCCTGGCGGCGGCAAAACTACCTTAGCGGCGCAGATAGCGGACGCGGCGGCAGCCTTGCAGATACCGGCCTGCTATGTCGCCTTGGAAATGGGAAGGGGGCAATTGTTCGATTATGCCCTTGCCCGGCGGTTGGGCATGAATTCCGCAAAGGTTGAAGCCCGTTCGTTTAACCATTCGGAAGATACCCGGCGGGAACTAGCGGAAGCGGCCCGTGAATACCTTGAACAGGTAGCCCCTTGGTTAACCGTCATTGAAGGCGCGTGGGACACCACGGCGGCCTTATTGGGGACTTGGGTGGCGCAAGCAAGGGCGCGGTATGAATTGGCCCCCAAGGCCCCTGTTTTGGTTGTGGTGGACTATCTGCAATTATTGAACACAGGGGACGAAAAACTAGACAGCGGCCCGAATGAAACCCCCAAGGTTTCAACCGTGGCGGTTCAACTAAAACAATTGGCGCGGGATACCGGGGCGGCAGTGCTGGCACTGTCCGACATTATTAAGTCTGAACAGGGCGACGCCATTAAAAGCGGAAAAGAATTCACCTTGAACGCTATTCGTGGTTCCAACCGGGTGGCCCATGCGGCAGATACGGTGTTCGCCCTGTACTCTGAACCCGCAGCAATCGACGGCGGAAAAGCCATGCTATCGCCTTGGGAAATGTTGGCAGCCAAATTGGGACAGAACCAAAAAGCGGCACAGTTCAAACGGGCGTTGGACGATACCGCCCACACGCACCCAACAGGCGGCCCGGGGGCTGTTGTGCATGCCCGGCTGGAACTACTGAAGAACCGTGGCGGTCGCGGGCGGGGCAGTCAGATTCTGTTGTATGAACGGGCATACCACAGGTTCAAGGGGCTGTCCCTTACAGGGCAAGACGATACAGAAGGGCGTGGTTAATGGACGCACTAGAACAACTACTGGCGGACGCGCAAGCCGGAAAGTTTACACCCCCGGGAACAAAGCGGCGGCGGGGACAGATTCACATGGCTTCCCTACCCAAGCCCCCGTTACGCAGTAACAGCGAAGCCTTGGAAGAACGGGCGGCTATCCTTGAATTTGACGCGGGACTAAGCCGGGAAGAAGCGGACTTCCTAGCCCCAACCTGTATTTTTTGGAAGGTGGGCATTATGCAACAATCTGAATTATTACCCCCGGAAACGGTACCCGGTAACGCACAAGAAACGGTATCAGGTAACGCTAACCGGCCCCTAGTGGTACACCTAAAAAAGGCACCCTTCGACGTTCGTGTAGACAGGGGTGGCCCTTGGGGAAACCCCTTTGAATTAGACGAACCGGGAAACCCAAAGGACGGCAACCGGGCGGAAGCCCCGGCAGGTTGGGCGGACTATTCGGACGAACAGCGGCGGGCATGGCTACAGGGGCAAATGGGAACTCAAGTGCCCATTTGCGCAATTGCGGAAATGGTACAACCACAAACAGTACCCGATACCGCCACGAATGGCCCAACCCCGGCCCACGCCCTGCTAGTACAAGCGGGCGTCAATGTGGTTCCCGTTCGCACCAAAGCCCACGCGGCGGACGTAGTAGCGGCCCTTTGCGCGTTGCCTGATAACGCTACCCCGTGGGGCTTGGACATAGAAACCACGCCCCGGCCCGAATGGCGGAAGGCCCCCAAGGCGGGGTTATGTCCACACAAGGCGACTATTCGGACGGTTCAAGTTTACCCGGGCGGCGGGGAATGCTTTGTTTTCGACGTGGGAATCGTGGGGCTGCCCTTGTTGGAACCCCTATGGAACCGGACACTGGTGGCCCATAACGCCGTTTTTGAACTGAAATTCCTGCTACACACAGGGGCGAACCCGGCCCGCCTAGACTGCACATTGCTACAGGCAAACACCATGCACGGAACCCGGCCTAGTCTTGCCGACTTATCGGCGGACGTGTTGGGTTGGAAACTAGACAAGGCGCTGCAACTGTCAGATTTTGGGGGCGAACTGTCCCAAGCCCAATTGGACTATGCGGCCCTTGACGCCGTGGCAGCGTTCAAACTTGCGCAGGTACAAGCCCCGGCCCTTGGGGAACGGGCGCAGTGTTACGGCCTAATGCGGGACGCCCAAAGGGCCATAGCCCGGCTTGAACTAGCGGGGTGTCCCTTCGACGTGGAAGCCCATGGGCGGCTTATGGCCCAATGGCGAACAACAGCGGAAGCGGCCCGATATGAACTTGACGGCCTTATGTCAGGGTTTAACCCGGACAGCCCCCAACAATTATCCAAGTGGTTAGCCGGCAGCCTTCCTGCGGACGTTAGGGCAGCATGGCCCCGAACGGCGGGTGGTTCCCTGAAAACGAACGCAGAAACCCTGTCAGGGGTAGCCTTACCGGCCCTTGAACCCCTAGCCCGATACAAGACTGCCCGGAAAATGTTGTCCACTTATGGCGTAAGTTACGTAGCCCATATCAACCCGGTAACCGGGCGGCTACACCCTAGTTTTCTGTTGGGTGGCACAGCAACCGGGCGGCTATCCTGCCAAAAACCAAATATACACAACCCGCCACGCGGGGCAGACTTCCGGGCATTGTTTGCCCCGGCCCCCGGGCGTGTGTTCGTGGTGGCAGATTACAGTCAGATAGAATTACGGGTGGCGGCCGTTGTGTCAGGGGACGCGGCCCTGCTTGCGGCATACGTTGCAGGGGAAGATTTACACCGGAAAACGGCGGGGACTGTCCTGAAGAAAGAACAGAACGAAGTCACCAAGGGCGAAAGGCGAATGGCCAAGGCGGTTAACTTCGGGTTGCTGTTTGGACAGGGGACAAAGGGCCTGCAACGGTACGCCCAAGCAACCTACGGGGTAACCATATCTTTATCGGAAGCGGACAAAGCCCGGCGTGCGTTCTTCCACGCCTACCCCGGCTTGTCGGCTTGGCAAACGGAAACACGCAAGGCAGCGGAAAGGGCGGGGCAGGTTCGCACCCCGGGCGGACGGGTTCGACAGCTTGAGGGCACAGGGCTTGCCACAGAATGCTTGAACACACCGATTCAAGGGGGTGCAGCGGAAGTGCTGCTAGCCACCTTGGCACTATTGGAACCCCGGCTAGTGGCCCTTGGGGCTGTCCTTGTAAACACAATTCACGACGAACTTGTGGTGGAATGCAACACGGACAAGGCGGCGGAAGTGGCCCAAGCGGTTGAAGCGGCTATGGTGGCGGGCTTCAGGGCCATATTCCCGGACGGTTCAACCCGGGACTTAGTGGAAGCCCGTAGCGGCCCCAATTGGGCGGCAGCTAAGGGTTGAAATTGGCGGCATGGAACCCACGCGAACCTATGTTGTTGAAGTCTTGTTTAGTAACCGCTACCCCCTGCCCTGTAGAACAAAAAACTGAAAATATTTTTTAGGGGCGGGGTTACATTGGCACCATGCAAAAGTTGCATAGGACTTCTAATCCTGTTGTCTAGTATGCCTTGATACCTAGTGCCACTAAGGTTTGCGGCTTGCGACATAGTTCACGGGGTTACGCGGGGGTTACGCTAGGATTGGAAATGGGTGGAAAAGGCGGGACGCATAGCGGGAAATACTTGTCAAGGGTTTTGTTACCTACAGACTTGTGTTATACTGTCGGAAGGTAACAAAGGGTAAATTATGACAGACACTAAACTTTCAAAACAAGACATACACAGGGCGAAGCTAACCGCCCTTGGCTACCTTAGAATGTTGGTGTGGCTTCCCGGCCCAATAGTGGCCCAACTGAAAGAACGTTACCCCGGCCCCCGTGGTGGCGTGAATTGGGAACAAGTGGCACTTGCGGCCCTACGCAAACGGCGGACAACTTCCACAAACGAAGGGACAGCCCCATGAATAAGACACGCAGCAAACCCAACCTAGCGACAGAACGCGCAAGGCAAGCCCGATTTAGGGAACGGCGGAAGGCGGAAGGG
>Ga0163199_1002781_pt1 | contig 10674 bp, 7 predicted proteins | sample PL_2010_150m_FD_113537 | JGI IMG/M metagenome (GOLD analysis project Ga0163199, IMG submission 113537) | Freshwater microbial communities from Powell Lake, British Columbia, Canada to study Microbial Dark Matter (Phase II) - PL_2010_150m | ecosystem: Environmental > Aquatic > Freshwater > Lake ...
CGAGCGCCTAGTGAAGTGGATTGGCAGGCAATCGCTTGAGTATCCCTTCACGGAAATCGCCAAGCAGGTTGGTGTGGTTGAGAAAACCGTCCGCGCCATCTTTACTGAATACGTCGCCAAACTGGAGACGCACTACCAGCGCGAGACGCCGGTCATCCTTGGATTGGACGAAATCTACCTATCCCGGCCGCGTGGCGTCATCACCAACATCGGCGACCGCTGCCTGGTCGATATGCTGGAAAACCGGTACAAGAAGACCATCGTCGAGTTCTTGCGCAGTCTGCCGAATCCCGAGCGAATTCAGGCTGCGTCCACAGACATGTACCGTCCGTACCGCGAAGCCATCCAGGAAGTCTTGCCGCATGCCGTACACGTCGTCGACAAGTACCACATCATCTGCATGGGCAATGAGGCGCTGGAAGCCGTCAGACGCCGGATGAAGGACACCATCAGCGGCAAGCTAAATCTAGCCCTGAAGCGGGAACGCAAACGATTGACGATGCGCCAGCATAAATTGACCGACGCTCAACGGCTGACAGTGTCGGGCTGGCTCAACAACTTCCCGCAGTTGAAGGCGGCCTATGCGTTGAAGGAGCGATATTTCAGGATTTGGGACTGCGAATCTCAGGACGAGGCTCTGGCCGAGAACCTACGTTGGCAGGAATCCATCCCAGAAGAGCTTACCAAGCCGTTCCGGGCCATCACAACGGCGTGGCGCACCTGGCGCAAACAGATTCTGGCCTACTTCGAACACCCCATCACCAACGCCTTTACCGAATCCTTTAACTCGAAGATTCGGAAAGCGTACCAGGAGGGGAATGGCTACAGCTTCGAGGTGTTACGGGCAAAGGTGCTCTTCACGGACGCCTTGCAGCGTAAAGCGCGCCGGGTTGAGCAAGTGAAGGTCAAACGCCGGCCACGGTTCGATGAAGTGGAGCCCGATGGCGTTCATTCTTTCTACATGATGCTGGCGGCACCCGTCGAACCAGAATACGACACCAAACGCGTCATCCGGGAAGTTACCCTTGGAACCGACTTGTCCACCTTACTGACCGAAATCGACCATTGGGCGGTCAAGCCTTAATGCGGGGCTTGTACACCAGAAAATCCGAAGCCCCCTTTCATTCTGCAGGTGGCTTGTCAGTCTTCTTCGATGAATTGGGTTGCTTTATTGCAGCTCCAACCTGAGTAGCGCTCTTAATCGTCCCAAAGGCCATATCGCCTTCCGCCAAGATGCGCTGGCCAGGATGGGCTTGCCAGAAGTTCTTCGCGAAGGTATCCAGATCCTTCTCCGCCTTGTCGTGCCGATAGACGGCCTGATCCGCAACAGCCGTCGCCTTTGCCGGATCAACCGTGGCACGACCCCCCTCGCGCTTGACGTCCGCTTCCTTGGCGGCAAGCGCGGTGTCGGCTTCGGCGATCACTTTCTCCCTTAGCTCGGAGTTGTTGTAGGCGGCCTCGGGGTCGATGCCGTGCTTCTTGGCTACCTGTACCACGCGCTCATGAATGCCCGCGTAGTCGAAGTTTCTGGCCCCGCCATGCCGTTGCAGCGCCCATGCATTGAAGTCCTTCTCGCTCATATTGGCCGCAGACTTAACCTCACCGGCAACGCCGTCGAGTTCCTGAGCATTGACCTTGCTCGTGTCCACTTGGCTCGCTGGTTTGCCGGCCAATTCACCGCCCATCGCATTGAGCATGTTGCCCTTTCCAGCCAACCCGGACTCCAGAGCCGTGTGCATGGCGATTGCCCTCTGCCACGAGACTTCATTCGGGTTGCCAAGATTGCCGTTCATCACGCGGCCCTTCACCGCGTCATACTTGTTCAAGAATCTGTCGGCCTGGCGCAATTCCTTGTCTGAGTGGGGTTGCCCGTCCGTAGTGGTCCCGAAGAAGTAGTCTGCCACACCATTCCTGTCGTGATCGCGCACAGCGCCGGTGAGGGGATCCAAGAGAGCGCCCATCGCCCTGTTGCCCCTCATGGACTTTTCGAGCTGGACAGGATCAAACGTCTGTTTGGTATCTGCGTTCTGACTTATCTGCTCGGCGTAACTCTTGGAGTCGCGTGCGGCAATCACTTCCTTGTGGGCATGCGCAACCGATTTCGTCAGGCCCTTCTCAAGTACATGACCTTTTTCCACCTTAGACATATCTTCTTCGGAGATGCCACCCGCCGCGCTCCGTTGCGACGAATCAACACTCTTGAAAGCAGAACTGTTCTTCATCATCCGACTAAGTTCCTGCTTCCTTCCCGCATCAATCCCTTGCATATTGTTAATGGCCGTATCGACCCCGGCAGAATAGAAGAACGCACCCTTTGTATTGTTCCCGAAGGTCGCCTTGGCCGCCGTGTCGAACTTTTCTTGCTCACCTTCATGGAATATGCCGCTGCCAGCAACATCTTTCATAAACTGCTGGCCGGACTCTGTTGAACTCCGGTAAGCGTCGTCAACTGATGTGCCAAACTTGGCCGACTTGCCATCGACCCGCCCGGATCGGAACAAGTCGCCCAACACATTTTGTTTCGCAACGTTGTAGGAATCCTCTGCGGACCTGACACTTTCCTGTGCGCTGGAAAGAACCTGACCGGCTGCCATGGCTTTGGTAAATTGAGGCTGCGAATGTCCCGTCCGGACTGCATTCATATCGTAGCCTTGTACCGAATACGGACTTGTCGTGGCCACCAATCCCTGCATATGCGCCGCTGCTGGCATATGTGCGGCTTGCGGATTGATTCCTTCCGCGCGCGCCGCCGTACCGGCAGCCTTGGTCAGCGCATACATCGAGCCGGAGAGGATGGCGAAGGTCAGCACCGGTACCGATCCCATGAGGTCCGACGCCACGCTAATCTTGTCCGCCGCGACGCGGTAGATCGAATAGACTTGCGCGAGCTTGAATGTCCCGCCGGGCCCCGCCAACTGCGCGACACCTTGCCGGAATGACAGGTCGATGTAGTAGTTGATCATGTATGCCACCGGCAGCCAGCTCGCGATCCACACACCGAGCAGTAGATACGAACCGAAAATGGCCGGGCCGCGCGATGCATACCCCATGATGGCCAGCATCACAACAGGGGAAAGCCCGATCCAGATGGACTGGAAGACTGCCATCGAGGAGATCAGCGCGCGCGAGAATCCGCTGCCGCGCGCAGCCTCGGTAATCCGTGCCAGTTCGTCCTGGTCGGAACTCATGAGTGCGCAGGTATTCACATCAGTCAGGGACATCCCCGGCACCGGGGTGCCGCATTGCAACCCGTCGGCGAAACCGGGCAGAAATGCGAGCGAGGCGGAAATCTTCGCCGCATCGGTGACCCCTGCCGCCGACGTTCTCCCGAGTGTATCCATCAGCACATCGGCGACATTCGTTTCGTCGATACCAGACAGGGACGTGCCGTTGCTTACTCGGACCCCCTTGCCGATTTCAGCGGCGCCTTGCAGGATGTTGTTACCGACCCCGCCCATCAGCATGTTGTTGAGGGCCGGCCTCTGAAGCGGCAGCGCGGCCCATGCGTTCAGGTTGTCAATGAGGGCGTCCGCCAATGCCCCGCAACCCGCCAAAAAGCCGGTTGGTTCGGTCACGGTATACATCGTCGTGAATCCGTCCCGGTACCTGGGATCCATCAGCACCGACTGGAGCGAGTCATTGCCGGTGTAGAGGTCCGCCGCCATCTGATCCGACCCAAGTACGCAGTCGGACGCAAAATAGCGCAAGGAATTGTAGACAAAGGGCTGCATGCCGGACGCCATGTTCCGCCGCAACGCCAGAATGTAGGACAGCGGATTCACGAATCCTGTCGTCGTCAAGGTGGGCGCTTGCGCATCGACCTTGGAGAACCCGGTCTGCATCTTCTCGCCGAGAACCTGACCGATATCACTGAACACGCCGCCGGGCAGCGCGACGATCATCGGCACGTTGGCCACATTGCTGCCTGCACCGCTATACAGATCCTGCACGGTGACGGTGGTTCGGGTGAAGCCCAGGGTCATCCACATCACGAACACGGTGAGCAGGACGACCGGGCTGCCCTGCCCGTTGCGCCATTGGTTCAACATGCCGGCGAGCACCACGCCGGCGAGCACGCCCATGAACATGAGGCGGACCAGCGATCCGCCCATGGTGCCGCCGTCGTTGAAGATCGGGTCATTGAAGATCATGGCGACGCCATTCAGCATCGCGGTGAGCGTGGAGAGGTCGCCGAGGGTGTAGATGGTAAAGTTCATCACGCCCCCCGCAATTTCCCGACCTGCATTTTCCGGTTGGCGACAATCATGGCGGCCGACTCGGCGTACTTCCTCAGTTCCGGTTCCATCGCAGCCATCTGCAAGCGCAAATCACGCAAGTCGGCAAGGAGTCTCAGTTCCGAAGCGACCATGTCATCAGGCATCGCCGCGCCTTTGAGTTGGGCGCCGCGCCAAACCCGGGTCACGGCTTCGCCGAAGCGCACGCCCATAGCGACACCCACATACGGAATCAACTTCTTGGTGTAGGCCTCCATCATGGGATTTTTCCGCAAGGACTTGGCGACCGCCACATAGTCCCCACCTGCCGATGACAGAAAGCGCAGTTCATCTGTCTGAATCTGACATTCGCTGCCAAGACTGGCCGCGCACTGTCCCGTGACCCTGCTGTAAAGCGACGTGGGATCCGGTATCGCCGTTCCGTTGGGATCGTAGCCGACGCCGAAGAACTTGGTCTGGGCATATGCCGCCGTTCCGTTGAACGTCCAGATGTCCCTGGTCATGCCACTTACGCATCCGGTCCGCATCGCCGCCTCATTCGACGCACTGGCGCCATCTGAAATCGCGACCGGATCGGCAGACACCGTGGTATTGCGTGTGCAGGCGTATAGCTCCAGCGATTTGTCCGAGTTCGGGCCGAAGACGAATTCGTTGAGTGACAGAGTCGCCTTAAACGTGACCGGCGTCGGCGGCGCAGCTCTGTCCGACCCGTCGGTTGCTTTGCATTGGCCGTCCGGGCTGTTGCCATCGTTACACGTCGTAACGGTCGTGCCCATCAACGACAGGATGATCCTTGCCGCGTCCATGTCGGTGAAGCCCACGAGCGACGTGTGGGCCTGGGTGTCCGCAAGCATGTTCCAGGTGAGGTTGCCCATGAGCGGGTTCTTTCGGGACGTTGTGGTCTGGGCAATGGCCTTGACCACTCGCATGGCTCCGGCAAAGCTATCCGCCATCCAGCCGCCGAAGGAACTGTCGCCTGCATTGCTGGAATCGGCCTGCGCCTCGTCGTCGATCGACGGGGCGCTCGGGGCTTTCTTAGTGAAGGTATCGAGCAGACCCTTGGCGAGCTTGCAGGAATTCAGTCGCTGCTGGCCAAGTTGCTGCAGATCGTTGAAGAAAGTCTTGATCTGCGATGCCATGTCGGCATCAATCTTGGACAGCGCATATTGGAACAGCAGCGGAATCATGCTGGCTCCGACTTGCCGCAGCAAGCCCGTGATCGCATCTTTGGACAAAAAGCTGAAGGCCCCGCCGCTAATGTCAATGCCGGAACATCCCGCCGAGGCTCTGGGCAAATCAAAACTGTAGAGCGTCATCGACTTGATCGGCGTCCGGAAACTCGCGCTGCCGCCGGTCAACGTCCCGCGCAACTGGCTCTGCGCAAAGGTCGGCGGCGTCACGTTGGACATATACATCGAGTCCAGAGTGGCGCGTACGTCTGCCACCGCGACAACGGACTGCGTAGCCAATACGGCGGCGAGCGTGAAGGCCGCAAAGCGAACAGGTGGGCGCGCCATGTCAGTATCGTCCTCTCAGTTTCTCTTTCAGCTTCGGTATCCAAACGTCCGGGTCGTCGGAGAAGGTGCGGTCCGCCAGATCCTCGGGACGCAGCACCCCGCGCCGTGCCGGGAACAGCCGAGTCAGCATGGCCTCGGACAGCAGTCCGGCCTTCTCGGCGGCCATCACCACGCGTTCGCCCAGGGTCTGCTTGTCCATCATCCCCTGCGACAGGACGTAGTACTGCGCCGGCGGAACTGCCAGCACGGTGGTTGGGTAGACCTTGAGATCGAGCATCTGGGCGTGGCCGTTGTCCGGCACCCAAGTCGGCGCACCCGCAATGGGCTGCCCGTCGACGGAGATGTACTTGATCGTCATGCCGGTCTGGGCGCCGAAGGAATTGAGGACCGGCACCTGTTTCAGGCACCAATCGCACTTGGAATCGTAGAACACGAAGAAGCCGGCCGTCTTCGCGATCTCCTTGATCGCCATGTCCCGGGCGTTGATCTCGTCGAGCATGTAGGCCGACTTGGCATACTCGGCCATTGGCATGCGGTTGTTTTCATCGAGCAACGGATCGCTCACCACCAGGTCGTGTAATTTGCTGGCATGGTTCTGCAGCATGTCGAACATGGCCCGTTTGAGGTAGGCGAAGGACTCCAGATTCTTCTGCGTCGGATTCTCGATGGCGCGATCCGTCACGATGGGCAGCCACTTGCGCAACCATGCAATCGAGAACGGCACTTGTACGGGATCGGCCTTGAGCTTTTCGGCGGGTTTCGGTACTTCGGCTACGGGTGGGGGCGGCGCCGGCACCAACTTCGGCTTTTTCTTCTCGACCTCCTTGGGGTCGACGTAAAAGAAGTAGCCCTCCTTCTTTCCTGCCAGGAAGCGCTCCGTCACCGACGGCTCAATGATCTCCGTCTGGGCGTCCGCAGCCGCAGGGGCAATCTCCGCTCCCTGGGCCATGGCCGGGAGGAGCAGCAGCGCCATCCAACTAGAAGATCGGATACGCAACGCCCACCACCTCATTCTGTCCAGCTGTTCCCCAATAACGGGAGTCATAGGCGTGCGGCAGGGTCCCGGCCAGCGCCACCCGTCCGGGCGGTACGATCTCCACGCGGTCGTAGCCGCCCGGCGCCACCGGCACTTTCCCCATTGTGGTGAGGGTGAGCGCTCCATACTCCTGGCCGCCCATCCTCGCCTCGTTGTCGATCACCACGATGGCGTCGCCCGGCAATCCGGCCACCTGCTTGATGATGAAACTTGGCGTCGGGTTGTTTCTAATGAAGGCATCCACGCCCATCCCGAACTCTCCGGCCGGGATAACCGCCACGTAACTGTCACGCGCCAGCGTTGCGGGTGCGCCGACCTTCACCGCCCACACCAGCCACGGCAGGCATCGCGCCTCTCCCTGCAGATCGACGCCGATGCGCCAGTACTGCCCGATCCAGTGGTTGAGCAGGCCGCCGACGAACAGCACGGCGAGCGCCGCCGTGACCCCGCGACGGATACGCCGCAAAATCGCCACATGCCGGTCACTTGCCGGCGGCGTTGGACTTGGACAGGCGAGCAGTGACTTCATCAGTGATGTCGTTGCCGAAGGGGATAGCCAGCACACGATCGCTGTCGATCACCCAATAGCCCCGGTCGGCGTACTCCTTGGTGACCACGTTCAGCGCCGTCGAGAATTCCGTCGCCATTTTCAGGGCTTCCTCGCGCGGCACTTTGCTGGCCTTCTCGATCTGAGCGTTGGCGAGCCGGGCGAAGTCAACCGCGACGAGCCGCGGCTGCACCGAGGCATGAGTGACGGCGAACTTCCAGGCGACGACACCCGACAGGGCGGAACACGCTACGGCGATCAGCATCACATGGGCGAGCCCCATCGGAGCCGTCACTTTGGGCGTGGGCGGAACCGTCTCAGCGGACGCGTTCGGCGCTGCCGTTGGATCTTCGGCGCTCACCGTTGCCTCCGTCATGACGAACCGCTCTTGGCTTCCGCCGCAACCTCCGGGCTGCGAATGACCGGGGCGAACTGAATGTACCCCATCAGGCCCAAGCCAAATATGACGCCGCCGGCCGCCGACCAGAAATCCGGATGCGCAGGCATGACCCACACGCCTATGCCGGCCAACGCCGACGAATACAGGAACTTGCCTAACGTCTGGTTCATATCTCCTCCTGTGAAAAAGTTGGGCGCGGTCAAGCCGCCCGCTGCTGCATCATGCCGTCGATGATGTCCTCGACAGCCATCCCCTGCTTCATCAGGTCGAACGCTTCCTCGCGGTTTTCTCCGGTGGTCGAGAACAACTCGTGCATCCACGGATCCACCGCGAAGCGCACCACGCCCCACCCCTGTCCGCCCTGAATCATCACATCCGCATAGATACCGGGCTGGACGTGAAGCGACTTCATCATCATCACGCCGTAGGGGTCCATCGCGAAGTTTTTCGACTCGATCGCGGCGTCTATCGACTCCGACTTCTGCTGCAGCACGAGCGACCATGCCGAATTGGCGTAGATCGCCCGCCCGTTGGGCGAGTTGTACAAATCCCCGATGCCCTGTGTAATTAGAGCAACGCATCCCTTCGCTTTGGCGACCTTGCGGTACATGGATTCGATGGCCTTGGCCATCACCGGGTTGTCCAGCAGCTCGTGGGCTTCGTCGATGATCAGCATCTTGCGTTCGTTCAGCGACAGGAACATTTCCTGGGCGATGCGCGCAAAGAGTTGGAGGAAGACCACCTTCTGGAGCGTCGGCCGACTCTTGAGTGATTGAAGCTCGAGCAAGGTCACGCGCGCATCCATGTTGAGATTGTTTTCGCCCTCGAACCAATGCCCGTAGCTGCCGTCCTTCGAGAAGGGATACAGCATCTGCCCGATGTCGCGCACACGGATTTCCGGATGCTTGACGCACTGCTCGTAGACCGTGGTGATGGTGGCGCTCGGGCCGTAGTGGTTCCACGCCGCCTTGATGGCCTGTTCCAGCGCCGACATTTGAAATTCATCCAGTCCGTGCTCGGGCGCCGACATGGTGGAAATCACCGCGAGCAGCACATCCATTTCGTCGTCAATCGACGTGATATGCGTGAAGGGGTTGAGGCAGGTCTGCGAATCCTCCCGAAAGTCGAGTTCCTGTCCATTGTCGCCAAGGGCCACCACGATTTTCCGGTAGGACATGCCGAAGTCGATGATCCACGCCTTGACGCCTTCGGCGACGTTATCGGAAAGCAGCAGTTGAATGAGAAAACTCTTGCCGCCGCGCGTGGCTGCAAACGCCACGATGTTGAACCCCGCATTGGAGTCCCACGGTGACCAGCACACCGCCTCGCCGCGGCGCGTCGAGAAGATCGAGGTCGCGCTGCGCGTGCCCGGCCACTCGCCGAAGATCGGCAGCACCCAACTGGCTTGCCGCACCGACATCGTTCGGTCGCGGGACCACCCTGCGGTACCCGACCGGCTGGTGTTCATCGGCAGCGTTTCATTCCAGAGCAGGCGCATGATCCGCTTGTCGGCGCGCATCTCGAAGCCAATTGACGAAAAGTACGAGCGCAGTGACGACATGCTGCGCTCGACGGCCCTCTTGTCGCGGTCGAACACCCACAGGGTCAGGTTGGTGTCCACCACGATACCCGCCTGAACTTCGACTTCCTGGATCAGCGTGTCAAAACCCGCCTTCTTCTCCCACAGTAGCGGGAACAGGTTGGAGGTTTGGCCCACGCATTGCTGGGTAATCCAGGCGTAGCGGCTGCGCAGCCAGTTCTTCTTGTCCACCTGGTCGGGATAGTGGAGCGTCATCACCAGCCAGAACGGACTCGCAATCTGGTTGGGCGTGCCCAGCGAATCCCCGATCAAGAGGTTCGCCAACCCGAATTCGCACTGCTTCGGGTACTGTTTCACCGACATCCCCTTCGCGACATAGGCATCCGGCGCGCCTTCGTGAAAGGTGATGATTTCGTTGTCGTAGAACACCTCCTCACCCGGCGCGAACACCTGGTCGCGCAGCAGTTCAACGTCGGAGATTTCCGGACTCCGGCTTTCTTTCGAGTAGAGGTGGGTAATGCGCGTCAGCAGGCCGACGTACTCGTTGTGGCTCATCACCGACAAGCCAAGCCCGACGGTGGACAGGCCGTCGATCACCCGCCCGATGGTTTCCGCCGCCACGCGTTTTTCTTCTGGCGACGGGCGCACCGAGCAAGGCACCTTCACCGACACGATCAGTTCCAGTTTGCGCAACAGGACGCCGTTGCCCAAATGAGACTGATGCACTCCTTCCTGGAAGAAATCGTGGCGCTGCTTGGCCAGCCGCCACAACACCCCGTCCGCGCCGGTCTTGCGATCCAGATAGGCTCCCGTCACCGGTTCGATGTCCGGTGCCGCCAGCGTGCCGACCTGGATGTAAGATCCCGCCGGCAGAGGGGCCGACAACGCCGCGACCAGCTTGGTGTATTCGCTTTCGCCGCCGCCCGGCAAGGGCCGGGCGTTGGCGCAGAGCCCAAGGTAATGTTCGCCGCCCACAGTCGACTGATACAGCAGCCCTGTTTCATCGTCATAGCCCTCGACAGCAATACGGTTGCCCGGACGACTGTCGCGTTCCGAGGCGGCATCGGCCGCGTAGTTGCCGCCGGTCCCGGACGCGGCAGCCACCTTGGCATAACCGAAGCCTGCCATGAACTTGTCAACCCACGGATGCATTACAGGCCTAGCGAAAACATTCCAGACACGACGCCGGGGCCAATGGCGGCGACGAGGGCGATGCCGCCCGCGATCGCGGCGCTATGGAGCTTGTGGGTCACCATGGCGGTGATGACGCCGACGGCGAGCGCGCCGGTGGCGGCCATCTTGCCCAATGATCCGGTCATCCAGCCGGCGATCTTGTCGGTCGGGGTCTGGAAGGTCGTGTCCGATCCGGCCAGAACATCCATGGCGAGCAGGCCGGCCA
>Ga0163199_1002782_pt1 | contig 10673 bp, 5 predicted proteins | sample PL_2010_150m_FD_113537 | JGI IMG/M metagenome (GOLD analysis project Ga0163199, IMG submission 113537) | Freshwater microbial communities from Powell Lake, British Columbia, Canada to study Microbial Dark Matter (Phase II) - PL_2010_150m | ecosystem: Environmental > Aquatic > Freshwater > Lake ...
ACAGCAGGAAGATGCCAGCACTCTGGCCGTCTGCATCGGATGCGGCCAGTACCATGCCTTCCGAGATGCCGAACTTCATTTTGCGTGGCGCAAGGTTGGCGACCATCACGGTGAGCCGGCCGATCAACGCCGCCGGGTCGTAGGCGGACTTGATCCCGGCGAAGACGGTGCGGGTGGCGCCTTCGCCCAGTTCGAGGGTCAGCTTGAGCAGCTTTTCGGCGCCTTCGACTTGCTCGGCATTGGCGATCCGGACGACGCGCAAATCAACTTTGGAAAAATCGTCCATCCCAATAACCGACGCCATCCCAATAACCGGCGCGAACGCGCCGCCGCTCTCACCCTCTCCCCCCGCGGCAACCGCCACCACCGCATGCTGCTGGTGTTCCGCCTGCCGTTGCGGCGCCTGTGGATCCGTGGTCGGCGCCAGCGATACGCGATTGGCTGCGATCAGTTCATCGACCTGTTTCGTCTCGATGCGCGTCATCAAGTGGCTGTATGACTGGATTACGTGGCCCGATGGTAATGGCCGGGCCAGATCCTCCCAGGCCAGCGGGGCGATGTTGAGGAAGCCTTCGACCTGCTCCGCCAGCTTCGGCAAGACCGGCTTGAGGTACAGCGTGAGGTCGCGGAACATGCCCAGCGCCGTGCTGCAGACGGTGTGCAGGTGCGCATCCTGGCCCGCCTGCTTGGCCAACTCCCAGGGCTTGCGGTCGTTGACATACTGGTTGGCAAGGTCCGACAGCCGCATGATTTCGCGCAGCGCCCGACCATAGTCTCGCCTGTCGAGGCTGTCGGCAACGGTGTCACCCAGGCGCGCGGCGTCGAATTCCAGCATCGCCTGCGGGTCGATCTCGGCCAGTTTCCCCGCGAAGCGTTTGGAGATAAAACCGGCGCAGCGGCTGGCGATATTGATGTACTTGCCCACCAGGTCGCTATTTACCCGGGCAACGAAATCCTCCAGGTTGAGGTCGATGTCCTCCATGCTGCCATTGAGTTTGGCGGCAAAGTAATAGCGCAGCCATTCCGGATTGAGCCCCTGCCTGAGATACGACGAGGCGGTGATGAACGTGCCGCGCGACTTGGACATCTTCAGGCCGCCGACAGTGAGAAAACCGTGAGCGAAGATTCGCGTCGGCGTGCGATAGCCGGCGTGCTCCAGTTCCGCCGGCCAGAACAATGCGTGGAAATACAGGATGTCCTTGCCAATGAAATGATACAGCTCCGCCGTCGAGCCGTTCTTCCAGAAAGCGTCGAAATCCATGCCACGCCTGTTGCAGAGGCTCTTGAACGAACCCATGTAGCCGATCGGCGCGTCCAGCCAAACGTAGAAGAACTTTCCAGGCGCGCCGGGAATCTCGAAGCCGAAGTACGGCGCGTCGCGGGAAATGTCCCAGTCGGTCAACAAGTTCTCCCCCGGCAGGCCGAGCCACTCCTGCATCTTGTTCGAGGCTTCGCTCTGCAATACCGGCCCGAGCTTTCCGCTGCGCTGGGTGTACTCGCGCAGAAACGCCTGACAGCGAGGGTCGGAGAGCTTGAAGAAGTAGTGTTCCGATTCCTTCAACACCGGCGTTGCGCCGGAGACCGCAGAACGGGGGTTCTTCAACTCGGTCGGCGCGTAGGCGGCGCCGCAGACCTCGCACGAATCGCCATACTGGTCCGTCGCGCCGCACTTCGGGCACTCGCCCTTGATGTAACGATCCGGCAGGAACATTTGCTTGACCGGATCATAGAACTGGCTGACGGGACGAATCCCGATCAGTCCGGCGGCCTTGAGCTTCGTATAGATGTCCTCGGCGAGTTCGCGGGTCTCGTCCGAATGGGTGGTGTAGAAGTTGTCGAAGGCGATGCGAAAGCCGTCGAAGTCCCGGCTATGTTCGCCTTGCACGCGTGCAATCAGCGCTTCCGGAGTGATACCTTCCTTTTCGGCGCTGAGCATGATCGGCGCGCCGTGGGTGTCGTCGGCGCAAACAAAGTAACATTCGTGACCGCGCATCTTCTGGAAGCGTACCCAGATATCCGTCTGCACGTATTCCAGCATGTGGCCGAGGTGGATGGGGCCGTTGGCATAGGGCAGGGCGCTGGTGACGAGGATGCGACGGCCGGTCATGGCGAGATCCGAAAGCTTGGCAGATGCGCATTTTAACCGAGCAGCGGACAGTGCTGTGCAGAAGAAGCGCCAACGCGCCTCGGAAGGCGCGCTGGTTCGTGATGCGTGCGCCGCACCGCTGAGGGTGCGGCGGTATTGGCTATTTCGGCAGCTTGACGGCGTTGATGTCGACCTTGGTGCCTTTCTTGACTCCCAGGCCCAGTGTTTTCTCGAAGGAAACATGGTGGCCGCGGGTGGTAATGTTGTCGTCATGGACCGCGAAGCCGATGTTGTAGACGCCGCCCTCCTTCAGGGTCTTGTCGTCATCGTTGGCGAGGCCCAGCGGCCGGATCATGACCACGGTCCACATTCCATCCTTCCAACTGGCGATGGCGTTGTTGTCGGCGGCCGAACCCTTGGCGTCTTCCCGGCTGACGATGTAATCGGGAATCATGTCGCCCTCTTTCCACCCGGCAGCTGGGTCAAACGGCACCGCGTTCTTCTCGCGGATCAGGAAATGGTCACCGCCCTTGTGCAGGTCCAATGCCTTGACTGACTTGTAACCGACCTTCTTTTCATCCCACATGAATTTCGGCTCGTGGGTCTTGGCGTCGGAATTGCCGCCGAACATGTCCTTGCCGGCGTCGCTATAGCGGAATTCAAGCACGTATCCGTCGTCCGTCATGCCGACAGCGTGACTGCGATGCGCGCGCCACTGGATCAGGTCGACGAAGTAGCCTGCGGCCTTGAGCTTGGCGATTTCGTCAACCGTCTTGCCGGTTTTCCAGTCTGCCGGATCGACGCGGGTTTCGGGCAGATACTTGCGCACGTCGCCCTTCTTGATCGCGGTCAGCAGTGCGTTGGCGGCAACCTCTTCCTTGGTGAATTGCTTGGGATTGTCTCGCTCGCCGTCATGACAGGTCAGCCAGCAGCCCTGTTTGGCAAAACCGGCCACCTTGCCGTCGTCCAGCATAATCGACATGCGGTCCTCGTAAATGCCCGGTTGCTTGCCTTCGTGCACCACCTTGTCCAGTTTCGGATAGCCCCAAACCTTCCATTCCTTGCCGTCGAAACGCAGGTATTGGTGTTCGCTGCCGGAATACGCGTTGTCGGTCTTCCACTGGAAGCGCAGGTAGGCATTCTTCGTGTCATAGGCAGCCTGCACCTTGAGTTCCTTGTAACCGGATTTTCCCGGAACCGGCGTCGGTTCGAGCCGGCCGCCCTTCACGATCTTGTTGCCGATATCCTTCTCCGCATTTTCCTCGTCGTGGCACGACATGCAGGCATCGCCGCGCTTGACTTCCTTCGCCGCGTTCTTGTGGTCATCGCTGCGCAGCCACTCGTAAGTGGACTGTCCGGGGTAGAAGAGTGGAACGGTTACGGTCGCGACCTTGGACCAGTTGATCTTCGCCGGGTCGGCGGCAAATGCCGATCCAATGCCGATGACCGCCAAGCTTAATGCCAATGCAGTTTTCTTCATTTTGCTTTCCTATCGAGAGTATTGACCTAGACTCCCCAATGCAATCCCCGTGCCACCAGAAGTTCGGCTTCTTTGACCCATTGGACTAGCCGTCGTCGAGCAAGACTGTCACAAGACCAGGACACATGTCGCGTTTAAGTGACAAATCCCCAACGCTTCATTCGCACGTAAAGATTCTGTCGGGGGATGCCGCTCAAGCGGGCGGCCTCGGATACGTTGCCGCCCGCCGAGTCGAGCAGGCGACGCAGGAAGTCGCGTTCGAAATCGGCACGAGCGTCCTGATAACGCAGGCTGGTGCCCGCGTCCGAAGGCTGGCGGGCAGCCTCCGGGGCGGGCTCGGAGGCGGGAAACAGGTGAAGCCAATCGATCGGGCCGCCGGCGTGGAGTGCCACAGTCCGTTCGATGCAGTGTTGAAGCTGGCGGACGTTGCCCTCCCAGGGGAAATTCTCAAGCGCCTGCACCGCCGACGGGGTCAATGCCCCGCACGCCTTGTTGAATTTCTCGCTGTAGAGCTTGAGAAAGTGGGCCGCCAGAGGCACGATATCGCCGTCACGTTCGCGCAGCGGCGGCACCCGCAGCGCGACGACCGCTATCCGGTAATACAGGTCCTCGCGAAACCGCCCGGCCTTGACCTCGGCAAGCAATGGGCGGTTGGTAGCGCAGATCAGCCGAAAATCCGCCTTGCTCTGCTGCGTGCTGCCTATGCGCATGTAGCTGTAGTCCTGCAGCACCCGCAACAGGCTGCTTTGCAGCTTGGGACTCATGTCCGCGATTTCGTCAAGGAACAGGCTGCCGCCATGCGCCTTTTCAAAATATCCGGAACTGGCCTGCACGGCGCCTGTGAACGAGCCCTTTTCGTGGCCGAAAAGGATACTCTCCAGCAACGACTCGGCCAATCCGCCACAATTGACTTCCAGGTAGGGCTTGCCGGCGCGAGTGCTGAGTGCGTGGATTGCCTTGGCGGCGAGATCCTTGCCGGTACCGCTCTCTCCTTCCAGTAACACGGTGGTGTCGAGGCCCGCGACCTGCTTGATCTGTCCGAGCAGGCGCTCCATCGCTGGCGAGCGGCCGATAATCGCCGGCATGTCAGACTTGCTTGTCAATTGGGCGCGCAGCCCCTCAATTTCGCGATAGGCCCGATCGAGTTCCAGGCCCTTGTCGATGACCGCCTCGAGTGCCTCGAGATCGTCGAACGGTTTGGACTGGTAGTCGAACAAACCTTCGCGCACGGCCGCCACGGCGTCGCGTACATCCGCATAGCCGGTGATCAGTATGCTGACGAGCTGTGGCCGGCGAGAGCGAAACTCCCTCAGCAGCAGGATTCCATCTGCATCCGGCAGGCGCTGGTCCATGAGCACCAGATTGAAGTCCTCTTCGGCGAACAACCGCCGCCCTTCGGCGCCATCCGTGGCCAGTCTGACGACGGCGGTCTTTGCCAGCAGGCGCTCCAGCAGGATGCGGGTATGGCGATCGTCGTCGACGACCAGAATTTTCGGCAGCATGTCAGTTTGTTGTGCGAAGTTTCTCGGGATCGCGCCGCGTTTCGGTTGGCGACTCGGGAATCCATATCGCAATTCGCGTGCCAAGCCCCGGCTCGCTTACCGCAGTAACGTGACCATCATGTGCCAGGGCAACATGCTGCACCACCGGCAATCCAAGGCCGGTACCATCGCTGCGGGTGGTGTAGAAAGGCACGAAGATCTTCTCCAATACTTCAGGTGGCATGCCACGCCCGCTGTCCGAGACCATCAGCGACCAGCCGGGACGCTGGCTAAGCGGATCGCGTTCCGCCTCCAGGGTGATGGCAATGGCCCCGTCCCCGCTGGTTGCCTGGGCCGCATTCACCAGTAGATTGAACAAGGCATGGCGGACCAGTACCGGATCGATCGTCAGCACTACTGGTTCGTCCGGCAGGAAGACTTGCACCGGCAAATGGTGGTTGTCCGTCTGACGGAACAGCAGGACCGTGTCTTCAATCAGCGCGGCCAGTGGGGTCGGTTTGCTTTCGAACCCAGATACCTTGGTAAATGCCAGCATCCGCTTGACAAACGCCCGGCAATCCTCGCCGGCCCTGCGAATCTCGACCAGCAACTCGCGTGTGCGCACCGGGTCATCAACCCCTCGCTCGGCCAGTTGCGCGAGGTTGACTACCCCGACCAGCGGATTGTTAAGCTGATGGGCAATACTTCCGACCATGGTCCCCAGCGAGGAAAGCTTTTCGAGTTGGAGGATGCGTCGGTGCTCCGTATCCAGGTGCAGCAGTCGGTGCTCGAGATCATGCTGCCGCCGATAGTCGCGCTCGACCCGGTCCAATGCCAGATAGAAGACCCCTAGAACGGTTCCCGCAGCCAGCAGGCTGATGACCGCCACCGCAATCATCGACGACTGAAAGGTGGCTTCGAGGCCCGTCACGTCCCTCATCACTACGAGGTCACCGATTCGGCGCCTCCCTGCATCTTCGACCGGAAGGAGCGCCATGTGCAGGGAACGACCCTGATCGATTACCTCCGTCCGCTCGCCGGTTTGAAGCCTGACCAGCATCCGATCGTCCAGGGCGACCGGAATCTTCTCTGCCGTTTGCGCTACGACCGCGTGGGTATTGAAGTGGTGCCAGTCGCCTTCCCGCTGCATCAGTATCTGGCCTCGCTGCCACTGCTGCTGCGAGAGGTAGCGCTTGTCCACTAGCACCAGCAGATCTGCTGAAAGGCTGCGCTGAACTTCGTCAATCAGATATTCGACCTCTTCCCCGATTTCGATATAGCCGAGCAGCACTCCCTTCTTTCGCCAAGGCACCACCAGGCGCAAGGTCAGGGTGCCCATCGGCCCGAGTTCCAGACCATGCGCCGGCGCTTGCGTATCCCTCGCGGCGACCGTGGTGACGCGCGTGATTTCGTCGCCAAAATCGTCGGGGCTGTGGAAACGGTAGTTATTGACCAGATCGGGGCGGGTCAGGTAGATGTGCGTAATCCGGTTTTCATCGCGCAGCACTTTGAACAGGGGGCCACCCAACGTCTCCAGCGCGACCCGGTCGCGCCTCCGGAAGGCATCCTCAAGCGCGGGATTGGCCATCATTGCGCGCATCGTCGCCGTCATCAGGTTGGTATCCTGATGGAGCTTCTGGTCGAATAGGCGCGCGACTGCCGTCGAGCGCTCCGCCAGGTCCTCGCCCCGGATCCGAGCCTCGATGCCATAGTGTGCCAGGGCAAAGACGCATACGATGAACATCAGGGCGACGGCCAGCGGACCAATGAATCTGGCCTTGACACGGCGCGGTTCCGGAGACCGGGACGCAGGAGGCGGTTGGGGCATGCTTCAGAGTGTGCCGTGTCTCGCACCTCGGTGCAACCCGGGTTGTCGAAAGAAACTTGTGTCGCGGTCGCCGCCGCGCAATCATTGTTTTTCGCCACGCCATTCCCGCCTCAGGGCTGTAAAACGCCGGATCTGGCGGAAACCGAATTGCGTGGACCGGCATTTTCGGCGGAAACGCAGTGACGGTATCGGCTATACTATACAAAATCAATCGACTATTAACACGAACTCGGAGCGAACATGAGCATTTCAGAGCAGCAAGTCCGGAGCACTCTCGCCGAAATTATCGATGTCAACACGGGCAAAGATCTGGTCAGCTCCAAAGCGGTCCGGAACATCAAGGTGGACGGCGCCGACGTCACTCTGGACGTCGAATTGGGCTACCCGGCCAAGAGCCAGATCGAGGCCCTGCGCAAGCAGGTCATCGGCAAGCTGAAAGGCATCGCCGGGATCGGCAACGTCAGCGCCAATGTCTATAGCAAGATCGTTGCCCACGCGGTGCAGCGTGGAGTCAAAATGATACCTGGCGTCAAGAACATCATCGCCATCGCCTCTGGCAAGGGTGGTGTCGGCAAATCCACCACCGCAGTGAACCTGGCCCTGGCCCTGGTTGCCGAGGGCGCCAAGGTGGGTTTGCTCGACGCCGACATCTATGGGCCGTCGCAGCCGCAGATGCTGGGTATCAGTGGTCGCCCGGAATCGGCTGACGGGAAGTCGCTGGAACCCATGGAAGCCTATGGCTTGCAGGCGATGTCGATCGGATTCCTGATCGACGTCGAAACGCCGATGGTATGGCGTGGTCCGATGGTGACCCAGGCGCTGCAGCAGTTGCTCAACGACACTCGCTGGCAGGACGTGGACTATCTGGTGATCGACCTGCCGCCGGGAACCGGCGACATCCAACTGACCCTGGCGCAGCAGGTGCCCGTTACCGGTGCGGTGATCGTCACCACGCCGCAGGATATCGCCCTGCTCGATGCCCGCAAGGGGCTCAAGATGTTTGAAAAGGTCGGCATCCCGATCCTCGGCATCGTCGAAAACATGAGCATCCATATTTGTTCGAAGTGCGGCCACGAGGAACACATCTTCGGCAGCGGCGGCGGCGACCGGATGGCCAAGGACTACGAGGTTCAGATGCTCGGCGCACTGCCGCTCGACATCAGCATCCGCGAGCAGGGCGACGGCGGCAAGCCGAGCGTGGTGGCCGATCCGGACGGTCGCGTGGCGGAAATCTATCGCGCCATCGCCCGCCGGGTGGCAGTGAAGATTGCCGACCAGGCCAAGGACATGACGTCCAAATTCCCCAACATCGTCGTCCAGAACACCTGACAAGTTGACTCAATTCGCCAGGAGTGCGCGTAAAATCGCGCCCTTGGCGTTTTTCATTCTGGGTGGCTGAGCGCAATGTCCATCAAATCGGATAAATGGATCCGCCGCATGGCGGAGCAGCACGGCATGATCGAGCCCTTCGAGCCCGGCCAGGTGCGCGAGGTCGACGGGCGCAAGATCGTCTCCTATGGTACCTCGAGCTACGGCTACGACATCCGCTGCTCCAGCGAATTCAAGCTGTTCACCAACATCAACTGCACCATCGTCGACCCGAAGAATTTCGATTCGAACTCGTTCGTCGAAGTCAACGGCGACCACTGCATCATCCCGCCGAACTCCTTCGCGCTGGCGCGCACCGTCGAGTACTTCCGCATCCCTCGTAACGTTCTGACCATCTGTCTGGGCAAGAGCACCTATGCGCGCTGCGGCATCATCGTCAACGTCACGCCGTTCGAGCCGGAGTGGGAGGGCTACGTCACCCTGGAGTTCTCCAACACCACCCCACTGCCCGCCAAGATCTACGCCAACGAAGGCATTGCGCAGGTGATCTTCCTCGAGTCCGACGAAGTCTGCGAGACTTCCTACAAGGATCGCGGCGGCAAGTATCAGGGGCAGGTCGGCGTAACCCTGCCGAAAATCTAGGAGCCACCATGCGCTTTCGATTCCCCGTCATCATCATCGACGAAGATTTTCGCTCCGAAAATACGTCGGGCCTGGGGATACGCGCGCTGGCCAAGGCCATCGAAGAGGAGGGCATGGAGGTGCTGGGCGTCACCAGCTATGGCGACCTCGCCTCCTTTGCCCAGCAGCAAAGCCGCGCTTCGGTGTTCATCCTGTCGATCGACGACGAGGAGTTCACGTCCGACAATGCCGAGGCGACCATCGCCGGCCTGCGGGCCTTCGTCGAAGAGATTCGCTTCCGCAACAGCGATATCCCGATCTTCCTCTACGGCGAGACGCGCACCACCCGCCATATCCCGAACGACGTGCAGCGCGAACTGCATGGCTTCATTCACATGTTCGAGGACACCCCCGAGTTCATCGCCCGCAACGTCGTGCGCGAGGCGCGCGACTATCTCGACTCGCTACCGCCGCCGTTCTTCCGGGCGCTGACGCATTACGCCTCGGACGGTTCCTATTCGTGGCATTGCCCCGGCCACTCGGGTGGCGTGGCCTTCCTGAAGAGTCCGGTGGGGCGCATGTTCCATCAGTTCTTCGGCGAGAACATGTTGCGTGCCGACGTCTGCAACGCGGTCGACGAGCTCGGCCAGCTCCTCGACCACACCGGCCCGGTGGCGGCGTCCGAGCGCAACGCCGCGCGGATCTTCTCCGCCGACCACCTGTTCTTCGTCACCAACGGCACCTCGACCTCGAACAAGATCGTCTGGCATTCGACGGTGGCGCCCGGCGACATCGTCGTGGTGGACCGCAACTGCCACAAGTCGATCCTCCACGCCATCATGATGACCGGCGCAGTGCCGGTGTTCCTGATGCCGACGCGCAACCATTACGGCATCATCGGGCCCATCCCGAAGAGCGAGTTCAAGTGGGACAACATCAAGAAGAAGATCCTCGCCAACCCGTTCGCCCGCGAGACCCTGGAGCGTGATCCGGACGCCAAGCCGCGCGTGCTGACCATCACCCAGAGCACCTATGACGGCATTCTTTACAACGTCGACGCCATCAAGGAAATGCTCGACGGCAAGGTCGATACCCTGCATTTTGACGAGGCATGGCTGCCGCACGCGACCTTCCACAATTTCTACAAGGGCATGCACGCGATCGGCAAGAAGCGACCGCCATGCCGGGAGTCGATGCTGTTCTCGACCCAGTCGACCCACAAGCTGCTGGCCGGCCTCTCCCAGGCATCGCAGATCCTGGTGCAGGATTCCGAAACGCGCAAGCTCGACCGCGACGTCTTCAATGAAGCTTTCCTGATGCATACCTCGACTTCTCCGCAGTACGCCATCATCGCCTCCTGCGACGTAGCCGCAGCGATGATGGAGGAACCGGGCGGCAACGCGCTGGTGGAGGAATCGATCGCGGAGGCGCTGGACTTCCGTCGCGCCATGCGCAAGGTGGACGAAGAGTGGGGCGCCGACTGGTGGTTCCAGGTGTGGGGACCCAAGAACCTTTGCGATGAAGGCATCGGCGATCGCAGCGACTGGATGCTGCGGGCGGATGAGCGCTGGCACGGCTTCGGGAAGTTGGCCAAAGGCTTCAACATGCTCGACCCGATCAAGGCCACGGTGATTACTCCGGGGCTGGACGTCGACGGAGACTTTTCGAACGAGTTCGGGATACCTGCGGCGATCGTCACCAAGTATCTTGCCGAGCACGGCGTCATCGTCGAGAAGACCGGCCTCTACTCGTTCTTCATCATGTTCACCATCGGCATCACCAAGGGCCGCTGGAACACCATGGTGACGGAGTTGCAGCAGTTCAAGGACGACTACGACAAGAACGCCC
>Ga0163199_1002784_pt1 | contig 10666 bp, 10 predicted proteins | sample PL_2010_150m_FD_113537 | JGI IMG/M metagenome (GOLD analysis project Ga0163199, IMG submission 113537) | Freshwater microbial communities from Powell Lake, British Columbia, Canada to study Microbial Dark Matter (Phase II) - PL_2010_150m | ecosystem: Environmental > Aquatic > Freshwater > Lake ...
GAGCAACACCTATTATGCCCAGACCGGCTACATCAAGTTCCGCCTGTGGCGCTCGGCTAACGCCGACGGCTCCGCGGCAGTGGAGCTCACCCCCGGCTGGCAGACTTCCGGTCTGATCTCTTTCACCGCCGCCAACCAATATATGACCGGCGCCATCACCTGGTCGCCCGGGGCCACAAAGCTCCTGACAGCGGAATACCTCTTTCTGGAAATTGAGTGGTCAGCGGTAGCATCCGGCGGCAACAATGCCGCGGCGGTCGCTTGGGTCCACAACGAGGGCGCGGCGGAGAAGCTGGTCACCCCGGCCCTGACTTCCAGTTATAGCGAATCAGTATCATTAGGATCGGCCTCCGGCATCTCGGACAACAGGATAAGCGGCATGGTTCCCGCTGCCAGCCTGCCCGGTGCGGCGGCCCTGATCCCGTCAGGGATTAAAAATGGCTTCGGCGCGGCGGCGCTTGCCGGTGAGGCGGCGTTAATCCCGGCTGGGGGTCTGTCGTATGTCAGCCCTATTGCCTTCCCGGTGTCGACCGCCATCACCGAGGCCGCAGACCTGGCCGCATTGAAAGAAATGGGTTTAGTCTGCCAGGCCGGGATCAGTTTGGGGGCGGCGCTGTCAATCCAAGCCTCCATGTCTTTGTCTGGCAATGCATCGGTGGGCGAGGGTTCCGGGGGGAGTGGTCTGTTCCCGGATCTGGGCATCCCGGGCGCCGGGGCGCTATACGGCGAGGGGATTGTGGCGATGGTCCGTAGTTTGGGTTTAGCGGGCCTGGCGGGTTTGCCAGTAGCGGCCAGAGACGACTTGCTGACTTCAATGGGTTTGCCGGGCACCACCGCCCTTGACCAGGCGGCATCCCTGCTGGCGGAACAGGCCCTGGCCCTGGCCAGCCTCGGGGCGTTAAACGCCGACGGGACTATCGAGACCGGGGCGGGGGGTGAATATCAGGAGAGTATCAGCCTGGGGGCGGTGGCCGCGGCGGTCAAAATTGCCCTGTTGGCCCTCTTGGCCTCACAGACTCTGCCCGGCGCCGGCGGCATCAGCACCGGGGCCATTGTTCAGGCCACGGCCGGGGCGGTATTGGCCGCCAGCGGCCACCTGACCCCGGCACAGATTCTAGCCCGGCTGGGTTCTGTCTCATTTTCGGCGATATCCGGCCTGGCGGCGGCGGCGGGGGATTATGAACGGCGGCGCGGCATGAAAACCCTAACAAGTATGGTTGGCGTGAGTTTCCGGCGGATTGCCACCCATAAAAAGGACTTTTGTATCCGGGGGATTAAACCGGTGATCTAATGATCTATGTGATCCATTTCAGCGTTAATGGGGTGCCCCAGGCAGGATTGGCGCCCGCCATCATCACCTACAAAACCGTGGCGGCCGGTGAAGACTTGCCCCCGGTCCCGGAGATCGCCGCTATCGGCGGCGGGGGTTATAAATTCAGCGCCATCGCCGTGGAAGCCATCTATGTGGAGATTGATGGCGGCGCCGGCCTGGACAATGAGGACCGATATAAAGTGCTGCAAATCACTCCAGAGGATAACAATCTCGATGTTCCGGTCAGCTCCCGGAGCTCACTGGGAATAGGGGCCATCACCTGGACTTACACCCTGACCCGCTCGGATAATGGCCTGCCCATTGCCGACGCCCAGGTGTGGATTTCCACTGATGCCGCGGGGCAGAATATCATTGCCTCGGGGCGAACCGATCAAAATGGGGGAGTGACATTTTACCTTGACGCCGGGACGGTCTATATCTGGCGGCAAAAAGCGGGGGTCACCTTTATCAACCCAGACACGGAGGTGGTGAGCTAATGGGCGGGGCAGGAAGTGGCGACGTTGCCGTCGACCCGGGTCGTTACTGCACCCAGGACGACCTGCTGAAACTGGTACCGGAGTTGGAGCTGGCCCAGATCACGGCGGAGTCGGGCGACGTGCCCGACGCTGCGGTGGTGAGCGAGGCCATCGCCAAGGCGGCCGCCGAGATTGACGCCTACCTGGCGGTGCGCTACCAGTTGCCCCTGGCGGCGACCCCGGCCCGGGTGAAATCCCTGGCCGTGGACCTATCCCTCTATCACCTCTATTCCCGGCGCTCCGTGGCCCCGGAGGTGCGGCGGCAAAAGTACGAGGACGCCATAGCCTTTCTGAAATTGGTGGCCGCGGGCAAGGCGGAGATCGTCGGGGCGGCCGGGGTGGAAGTGCCCGGGGATGCCCAGGATGTGACGGAGATTAAAAGCGCCGGGCGGGTGTTTTCCCGGGGCACGCTGGGGGGATTCTAATGTCCGGAGTAGCCGTCAAAGTTTTAGCCGCGGACGTGCTGGCCCGCCTCCAGGGGATGGAGGAGCGGGGCGGGAACCTCACCGGTGTCTTCCGGAATTTCGGCGGGTATATGAAAGGCAGCATACAGAAAAACTTTGACGCCGGGGGGCGGCCGGTGAAGTGGGCGCCGTTAAAAATTAGCAGTTTGTTGAGCTGGTCTTATGGATTTGCGAAGGGCAGCGATTATCGCACCAAAAAGGGAGGGCCGACCAAGAAAGGCCGGGAGATTCTGGCCGCACGCCTGCCTCTCACGGACACGACAGTTCTGCGGGGGTCCATCGCCCCAACGGAAATCAGGGCTAATGGTATTATCATCGGCACCAACGTGATCTACGCCGCCATTCACCAGTTCGGGGGCAAGGCGGGGCGGGGGCGCAAGGTCACCATCCCAGCCCGGCCATATTTGATGTTTCAGGATGAGGATATCACTTATCTGGAAATGACTTTGGTTAATTACATTCTCACCGGGAGCATTTAAGGACCGCAGGCGGGGACGCCTGCACCACTAAATTATGCTGACCATTACCCAAATTGAGGACCTGCTGATTGCCCGGATTAAGGCCGAGCTCCCCTATCTGCCGGAGGTGTCTTCCTACAATGGGCAGTTGGAAAAGGAGATCGCCGAGCTGGTGCTGCGCACCCCGGCGGTGTTGGTGAGCCTGCAGGAGTTGTCCGGGGAGCCAGCCTCGTTCGGCGAATATGTCCTGACTTATACCTTTTCCCTGGCGGTGGTCTGCCGGGACCTGCGGGGCGAGGCCGCGGGCCGGCGGGGCGATACCGGGGCTTACCGGATTTTAGATGACCTGTTTGCGGCCCTGAAGGACCACACCCTGGACAGCGTTCTTGCCCCCCTGGCCTATAACAAGGCTGAGGCTATGCTGATAACCAAAGAAGTGGTGATCTTCGCTGCCACTTATACCGTAACCCAGGAGGATTGACCCAATGGCTGATACCTTAAGTGTTTTGGTCAAATTATTGCTCAAGGGCCACCAGGTGAAGGACCAGGCCCTGGCTGACCCGAGAAAGGATTTTGAACTGGACTGGGAACAGCAGTTCAGTCCCGGCACCGGCGCCGGCCTGGTGGACAAGGAGTTTGACGACGAGCGCACCCTGGCGGATGGGGCCTCTGAGAATCTGGATCTGTCCGGCGGCCTGACGGATTCTTATGGAGCGTCCATTATCCTGGCCAAGGTCAAGATCCTGGCCATCAAGAACAAGAGCACCACGCAAACCCTCTCCGTGGGCGGGGCGGCCAGCCTCGGCTTCGTCGGTTGGGTGGGCGACCCTACGGATATCATCAAGGTCGGGCCGGCATCGTTCGCTCTGCTCATCTGTAATCCGGCCGGGGTGGCGGTGACCGCCGGCACCGGCGACCTGCTGAAGATCCTCAACTCCGCCGGCGCCGCCTGCATCTACGACATCTTCATTGCCGGCTCTTCGGCCTAGATAAGGATGGCAGGTAGGAATGCCTGCCCTACCAGGAGGAACGCATCATGGGTGAAAGCGGCAGATACGCAGCGGTAAAACTGAACACCGATCTTATCCGGGGCATCGGCAAGTGGGACTTAACGATGGACGCCAAAGAGGTGGATGACTCCGAGTTCGGGGATGGCTGGGAGCGGACGGATGTGGCCACGATGGGCTGGAAGGTTTCTTTTTCCGGTCTGGTGCGCCCGGACGATCCTTTTCAGCAAGCCCTGGATGCGTATTTTCTCTCCGGCGCCCTGATCCCGGATATCCGGTTTTATCTCAATGCGACGGTGTATTTTGCCCCGGACGTGGCGGTCAACCCGGAAGCCGGAGGGCGGGTCAAAAGCCAGAAATTCGGCCAGGACAAGGACAAAAACGCCACCGTGGCCTACGAAATCAGCGGCTCCGGCCCCATTAACCGGTTCGGAGGCTGAGGATGAGCTCTAAAAAGCGGGTGGAGAAAACCGTCTGGGTGCCGGTGGAGGGCCTGGATTTTGAGATGCTGGTGCGCTATCTGCCCCGGAGCGAGTTGACCCGGATGCTGGAGCGGGCCACGGAGAGCACCTGGGATCGCCAGACCGGCCAGAACGTCGACCGGATCAACCCGAAGAAGCTCCTGGCCGAGTATGCCGGGGTCATTCTGGACTGGCGGGGCCTGACCCGGGAGATTTACGCCCGGCTGATTCCCATTGAGCCCTCGGAGTATCCGGAGGAGATCCCATGCACCGACGAGTATAAGCGGGAATTGCTGGAAGAGGCCTATGGCCTCGACGCGGTGGTGCGGCAGATCTGCACGGACCTGGCCCGGTTTCAGGATGAGCGGCAGGAGGAGGAAAGAAAAAACTCCTGAGGGTCGCCCTGTGGTGGCGGGAGAAAACGGGGGGCTGTAAGCAGTGCCGGGAAGACCATCAGTTCCTTTCGAAAGGCCCCCCGCCCTGCGCCGCCTGCGACCCGCCGCAACTGCTGCCGGGAAACCGGGCCGCCTGGGGTTTGGTGGAGGCCTGCGACGTGCTTCTCACCGACGGCCTGGGGGGAGTCAACCTGGGCAACGTGCGCCAGGTGGCCGAGGCCCTGGGGGTTATCTGGGATGAGGAGTTGATCCGCAAGGTGACCATCCTGGCCCGGTGGCGGACCGGGGAAAACTTGAAGGACCTGATGGACGAGAGTGAGCAGGAAACAGGGAGCAGTGAACCGTAGGGCGGGCGTCCCGCCCGCCGCAGAGGATCGCAGGCAGGGACGCCTGCGCCACTAAACAGGCTTTTAAAATGGCGACTAAAGACCGGGTAACCATAGAACTGTATGTGGACGATCAAGGGACCGTCAAGATCCGGAACGCCACGGTGGCCACGCAAGAACTGGCCGCCGCCTCGGTCAGCGGCAGTCAGGCCAGTATGGGCGGAGCGGAGGATTTCGCCGCCTCCCTGGTGAAGCAGATCGGCATCTATGCCCTGGTTACCGCGGCGGCCTATAAGCTGGAGCAGACCGTGGTGGGCGCCTTCAAGGCCGGCATTCAGTCGGTGGACGACTTCCAGCTCACCACCATCGGGGTGGCAGCCACCCTCACCGATCTGGGCCTGGCCGGCGCCGACTCCCAAAAGGATTATGCCCGCAACATCGCCTATTCCAAGGATATGTACGGAGAGTTGGAATTGGCCGCGGCTAAGCATTTTGCCTCCGGCAAGGATATGGTGCAGGCCTGGAATATCCTCTCCCAGAAAGGCATCGTGCTGCGCAAGGAGGAGATCGACGACCTGGGGACTATCGTGGACAAGATTAAGCTGGCCACCCAGGGGCAGGTGCAGGCTATCCAGATCTCCCAGGAGTTGCGGGCCATGCTCAGCGGCCAGGCCCGGGCCACCGACCAGTTGGCCATGATGGTCAAGGACCGGTATGGGGCGGCCTGGAAAGATGTTGTCGAACAGCACCGGCAGGACGGGGATTTAATTCACTGGCTGGCCCAGGAATTCAAGGGCTTGATCTACGCCGGCGAGGACGTCCAAAAAACCATAACCTCCCAGAAGACGACCCTGGATACTTTGCTGTCCCAGGTTGGACGTGGCGGGCTGGCAGGGGCCTATAACGACATTGTGGGCATCATTCGGGATATGAACAGTTATCTCCGGGAACACCGGGGGGAGATTGAGGGAGGTATTACCCGGGGCTGGCAGGCGGTAAAAGAATTAGTTCAAGGAACCTGGGGATTTGTCAAAGAAATCGCCAACATTGCCAACAAAGGGATTGTTGTCCCCATAACTTTTAGCTTCGGTGGTCTGTCGAAATGGATGGCAAGTGATCCGGGGGTTCAGGCTCTGTCGCAGGGGTATTATGGGGGCGTACTTCCCAATATGCCCGAAGCACCCAAATATAGCACTCCGGCCCAAACCGCAGCCCTTCGGGCCGTCTCCGGGGGCCAAATCGTCCAAACTCCGGAAGGCCCTATTACGATGTATGGGCAGGAAACAGTAACTCCGGCCCCAACCCGAAAAATGGGCAGCGCGGAAGAAAAGGGCGGCAAGGGCCGGGATACCACCGAAACCCTGGAAAATCTCATCCTGCAGTTGCGCCAGGAGGAGGCCAAGTTGTCGGAAGGGGCCTTTGCCGGGGTTGATGCCTGGTATGTCAAAATCACGGAGAAGATCAAAAAGCTGGCGATGGACGACCAGCAGTTGAAGGACGGGATGCTGGCCGCCAGCGAATTGAAGGCTGGCAAAGAGCAGAAAATCAGCGATGACCTCAATAAGAAGTTCCTGGCTGCAACTCACCAGACCAGCGCCTTGCAGATCACCGAGGACCTGAAACGGATATCCGATGTCAAGGGGCATGTGAAAGAGGAGGACCAGGCCCGGGAGATCATGTACCAGCACGCGGTGGACCGGTCGCAGAAGCTGGCCCTGGCCGAGAACCAACAGCAGAAAACCTATTATGACTCCCTGGCGCAGAGCAGCATCCTCATCAAGGATCAGGTGATTTGGAAGGAGCAGTCCTGGCAACTGGAGAAAAAGATCAGCCAGGCGCAGTTGGAACAGTGGTTTATCGGCAAAGACCTAACCGCATCCCAGAAGGACAACTACCGGGCCATGCTCGGCCTGACCAATGCCGCCAAGGAATACAACCTGACGCGGCAGAAGGCGGTTGACCTGGGGACGCTGGAGGGCTGGGCCATCGAGCGGGCCGGGGAAGCCCTGAAGAGAGAGAAGACCACCATCAAGGACGCTCTGACCGGGATGGAGGGCTTCTTTACCGACGCCTTCTCCCAGGGCATCCAGGGGGCCTTGAGCGGCCAGAAGAAGTCTTTTAAAGAGGTGGGGGCCACCATCGTTCAAAGCATGGTCCTGAAACTGAACGAAAAGAGCTTCACTAAAATCTGGGATAATATTGCCAAGATGATCGCTCCGCCTGCCAAGAGCACCACCGGGAGTCTCACAGGCGGCGCCGGAGTCGGCGGCGCCCAAGATCCTGGCCAAGAACTGTCCTTGGCGGCTAAACTGCTCAGTACATCCGGGCTGCAGTTGGGATTGTCGGCGGGCGGGCTGCTTCTCTCCGGCATCGGTATTGCCACCAATTCGCAGGCCCTGGTCTATGCCGGGGCGGTCTTGCAGATGGTGGGGCTGGCCATTCAGGTAATTGAGATGCTAACGGCCACCACCACGACCATAGAATTTACCGCTGCGGCAATAGCCTTGACGGGATCAGCCGCTGCATTAGGCATTGCTGCCACCGCCCTAACGATGGCAGCTATGACAAGCACCGTCAAGAGTTTTATCCCTTTCCTGCACACCGGCGGCCTGGTAGCCCACGGCGGCCTCCTGGTGGCCCACGGCGGCCTGAACATGGACGAGCGCCTGATCAAGGCCCAGGTGGGCGAATGGATCATCAACCGGGACACGACGGCCGAATATGCCCGGCACGGAATCAGCTTCGACATGCTCAACAGCGGGCGGCTGCCGGTGGCGGGGCTGCCGGTAGCCGCCGGGGATGCCGGGGGCAACGCCGGCGGCACGCCGATTATCCAGCATCACACCACCACCCATATCACGGTAGTCACCCCCGACGGCAAGGTTATCTCCAAGCAGACCAAACGGGAAATCGTTAATTTGATGAAAGATAAGGACGTGCGGCGGGAAATCGGGTTGAGGGTGCATTAAATGCTGTCATTCGAGGCGTGGGCCGGCCGCAGCGGCCAACTGCAAATTTTTCTGATTTCGACCTCCGTCATGCGGGTGGCGGATGGCGTCATCATACCCCTGTATTTTTCGGATTATCCGCCCGACCGGTTGAGCCGGTTCTATCTGCCCTGCATCAAGGATATGCCCCGCCTGACCCGCCAGAGCAACGACACGCTGACCCCTAATCACGTGCCGACCTGGGGCGACTTAACCCTCTGGGCGAAGGACCTGGATTATAAACCGGATGGCGCCAATAGCATTTCCTGGCGGGAGATGTTGTCCGGGGCTTACACCTTCATCGGCCAGCCCTTGGTGATCAAGGTGGGCGGGGAGGAGTTTGCCGAGGCGGATTATTATACCCTATTCACCGGGCACATCGGCCGGCCGAGCTGGGATGAAGGGGAGGGCACCGTCACCCTGCGGATTTATGACAAGGGGAAGGAATTAGACCGCACGATCCCGGATTTTGAGCTGCCGGAGTCGCCTTACGTTGATGAAGGTAGTTGGAATCAACTCATCCCCTTGCCCCTGGGGGCGGTGAAAAATTTTAAGCCGATCTTGATAAGGCAAACCGAGGCCGGCGCCTTTCTCTATGCCCTGGCGGGGGCGGTAATTGACGCCCTGGATAACGTCTATTATAACGCGGCGGCGGCAGGGGGCGGCTCCTGGACTTTTAAGCAGAAGGATATTTCTCCCGCGGCCAAAGACGCCGAAGGCAGCGCCACAATGGAGACCTCCGGGCCCTATACCGGAGACGCCATGCAGGAGGAGTGGATAATTCAAATCGACTCCATCGCCGCCGGTTCGGAGGTGGGGCTGGCCACCTTCAGATACTCGATTGATGGCGGAGAAACCTGGCTGGGGGAAGGCATTCTCACCTGGAAGCTGGCCTATGACGCCACCACCCTGGTGAAATCCCCGGCGGCGGGCAACGCCACGATGGTGGTGAGCGGCGACTATACCGGCACCACCAAGGACACCTATAAGGTCAAAGTCACCCGGGGCGGCCATATTGGCGACGTGCCGTGTCCGCAGTTTGAGTGGTCGGATGACAATGGCGCCAACTGGAACGGCCCGGTGGATATTCTGGCTACCGCGCCCATCGCCCTGAACCGGGGCTTGAGCGTGGCCTTCACCGGGGCGCCCGGCAGCGGCACGTGGATCGAAAATAGCTGGTGGACCCCCATCGCCTCGGCGCCCGGAGTTATGGGCGTGGTGGCCCATAACCACGGGGATAATGTGGATGTGGAAATCACCACCAGTGGCAATGTCGGGGACGCCGTCCGGTTTAAATGGCGCAACAACGGCGGCGCCTGGCACCTGGATAATTCGATCCCCAATATTAACCCCATTGAACTGTTTGCCGGCTATTCCGTGCAGTTCACGGATCCGCCATTGACCGATCCGCCGGTGAATGATTACGACGCCGGGGACGTCGGGGGCAGCACCTCCGTGTATGTGGCCCCGTTCGTGGTGGACGATATTTGGTCTTGGACGTTCAAGGAAGCCCCCATCCCTCTGGCCGATGGGGTCTCAATTCAGTTTTACACCCAAAGCGGCCAGGATTTCGAGGCTCTCGACGAGTGGCGGTTTCGCCTGATATCCACTGTGCTGTGCAGCGGCCTGGAGGAAACCACGGATGTCACCGTGGATTGCCGGGGCATGATCGACCCGGTTAGCCTGGCTTACGTGGATAAGGCGGCGGATATCATCCGTGCCCTCATCGCGGTGTGGGCCGGGTGGGACCCGGAGGCGGAGTTCGACCTGGCGGCCCTGGCGGCGTTCAATGCCACCATCCCGTATAAGCTGGGGTTACTGGTGGATTCCCCGTCGGCAATCAGCGAGATCATTGATACGCTGCTCTCCGGCATTCCGGCGGTGTATACCGTCACCCTGAACGGGAAATTTTTTCTGAAGGAGATTACTAATCCGGCCGGAGAGCCGAGTCTCTCGCTGACGGACGTGGAATATTTTCCCTCCCGCACCGGGGAGAAGGATGATCAAAACTTTTACCGGCGGGTCTATCTGCACTATGACCGTAACTGGAACACCAATCAGAATGCCGCCGGAGTGTCCCAGGAGCGCCTGCAGTGGCTGCGCCGGGAGTGGCGCCAAATATCCAGACATAATCAAGATCTGGAAGACTCGAAAGAAGCCCATGATTTGGGGCCTTTGGATACCTGCTTAATTGATCGGGACGAGGCGGCCCTGCTGGCGCAGAAAAACATCGACCTCTACGGCACCAGGCGGGAAACGCAGCAGGTGGAAACTAAAATTCAGCCATTCCAGCGCAATATTTGGGACACCGTTGAGATCGATGGCCTGCCCTTTGCGTTAAAGGGATTGGAGCTGGACATGTACGACCGGTCGATATTAACGGTGTGGAGATAGGCTTGGCCGCCACGGCGAAAACCCGGATCATCTGGGATAACCGCAAGTTTGATGCTGCCGTGGTGACCGCCTCCAGCGAGGCGGAAACCTGGGTGGCGAAAAACCTCCAGGATTCATTGCGCCCTCGGGCCTGGCGCTCGACCGGCCTTGTTGACCAGTGGGTGCAGGCGGATTTTGGCGAGGCCACCTATTGCAACTGTCTGGCGATGATTGATCATAATTTCACCTTTGCCGGCCTGGCGCGGATCCAGGCGTCGGACGATCCGGCTTTTGCGGCGGAGAACCTTTTGAGGGATGAGGAGTACCCCGCCTGGGCTGATATCATC
>Ga0163199_1002786_pt1 | contig 10656 bp, 7 predicted proteins | sample PL_2010_150m_FD_113537 | JGI IMG/M metagenome (GOLD analysis project Ga0163199, IMG submission 113537) | Freshwater microbial communities from Powell Lake, British Columbia, Canada to study Microbial Dark Matter (Phase II) - PL_2010_150m | ecosystem: Environmental > Aquatic > Freshwater > Lake ...
GCGTCGGCGTGCTCACGGTGCCGACGACGCGCGACGAGGAATGGCGTTTCACCGACATCTCCCCGCTCACCCAGGTGCCCTTCCCGCAGGCGCGCGCAGGCGCGCGCCTGGACGCCGCGGCGATCGAGCGCTACGCGCTGCCCGAGGCCGAAACGCGGCTGGTGTTCGTCGACGGCGTGTATGCGCCGCATCTTTCCGTGAACACAGCCGGCATCGTGGTCGAGCCGCTGGCGGCGGGCGTCGCGGCGCACGCGGCGGCAGTCGAACCGCATCTGGGTCGCCTCGCGAGTTTTCGCGACAACGTGTTCGCCGCGGTCAACACCGCATTCCTGCAGGACGGCGCGCTGATTCTGGCGCCGCGCGACCGGCAGGTCGCCTCGCCCATCCATCTGCTGCACGTCGCGACCCAGCAGGACGTGGCCGCGTATCCGCGCTGCCTGGTGGTGGCCGGGGCGGGCAGCGCCGTGACCTTCGTCGAGGATTTCGTCGCGCTGCAGGACGAAGCCTACTTCACCAATGCGGTCACGGAAATCGCCGTCGGCGACGGCGCGCAGGTGCACCACGTCCGGGTGCAGCGTGAAAGCGGCAAGGCATTCCATATCGCGAACTGCGCGGTGTCGGTCGCGCGCGACGGCCATTACCGGTCGGTGAGCGTTGCGCTCGGCGCGCGCATCTCGCGCTACAACCTCGAGGTGCTGCAGGCCGGCGAAGGCGCGCACTGCGCGATCGACGGCCTGGCGCTGATCAGCGCGCGTCAGCTCGCCGACACCCATAGCTTCATCGATCATGCCAGACCGCACGGCGTGAGCCGGCAATTGCACAAATGCATCGTCGGCGGCGCGGCGCACGCGGTGTTCAACGGCAAGATCATGGTGCGAGCCGGCGCGCAGCTGACCGACTCGGTCCAGTCGAGCCGCAATCTGCTGCTGTCGGGCAAGGCGCATGTCGACACCAAACCGCAACTGGAGATATTCGCCGACGACGTGAAATGCGCACACGGCGCGACCGTCGGCCAGCTCGACAGCGAGGAAGTGTTCTATCTGCAGAGCCGCGGCCTGTCCGATGCCGCCGCGCGCAACCTGCTCACCTACGCCTTCGGCGCCGAAGTCATCGCGAGGATCCCGGTGCGCTCCCTCGTGAAGCGTCTCGAGCAGACGGTGCTGGAACAGACGCAGAACGGTTAAGCGATGAACGCCATCCAGACCGTCCGCAAGCCCGCCGCCGCGCTCGACCTCGCGCGCATCCGCGCCGAGTTCCCGATACTCGGGCTGCGGGTCGAAGGCAAGCCGCTGGTCTATCTCGACAACGCCGCCTCGAGCCAGATGCCGCAGCCGGTGATCGACCGGCTGGTGCGCTACCAGACCACGCAGCACGCCAACATCCACCGCGCCGTGCATTACCTGTCGGAAACCGCGACCCGCGAATACGAAGAGGCAAGGCGCCGGCTGCAGCGCTTCATCAACGCGGGCGAAGAGCGCGAGGTGATATTCACCAGCGGCACTACCGAGAGCACCAACCTGGTGATGCACGGCTACGGCCGCAAGTTCATCGGCGCGGGCGACGAGATCATCCTGACCACGCTCGAGCACCATTCGAACATCGTGCCGTGGCAGATGCTGTGCGAGGAGAAAGGCGCGAAGATCCGCGTCGTGCCGATCAACGATGCCGGCGAACTGCTGGTTGATGAGTACGAAAAGCTGTTCAACGAGCGCACCCGGTTCGTCGGCCTGACGCATGTTTCCAATGCGCTCGGCACCGTCAACCCGATCAAGTCGATGATCGCATTTGCGCGCGCGCGCGGCGTACCGGTGCTGATCGACGGCGCGCAGGCGGCGCCGCACCTGCGGGTCGACGTACAGGACCTGGACTGCGATTTCTACGCGTTCTCCGGCCACAAGATGTGCGGCCCGACGGGCATCGGCATCCTCTACGGCAAGGCGGCGCTGCTGGAGACAATGCAGCCGTTCAAGGGCGGCGGGGACATGATCCTGTCGGTCAGCTTCGAGAAAACCACCTACAACACGATCCCGCACAAATTCGAGGCCGGCACGCCGCCGATCGCGGCCGCGATTGGCCTGGGCGCGGCGGTCGATTATCTGTCGGCGCTCGGCATGGACGCGATCGCGGCGCACGAGAACGAACTGCTCGACTATGCGACCGGGCAGGTCGACCGGATGGACGGCGTGCGCATCATCGGCACCGCGAAGGCAAAGGCCTCGGTGCTGTCGTTCGCGGTCGCGGGCGTGCATCCGCACGACGTGGGCACGCTGCTCAACCAGGAAGGCATCGCGATCCGCACCGGGCACCACTGCGCGCAACCGGTGATGCAGCACTTCAAAGTGCCGGCGACATCGCGCGCGTCGTTCGCTTTCTATAACACGTTGAGCGAGGTCGATGCGCTGGTGGAGGGAATCCGCAAGGTCCAGAAGGTGTTTGCGTGATGGCCGATCCGAAATCCCTTTACCAGGAAGTCATCCTCGACCACAACAAGAAACCGCGCAACTTCGGCACGCTGGCGCAGCCGAGCCACAAGGCCGAGGGCCACAACCCGCTGTGCGGGGATCACATCAGCCTGACGCTCAATCTCGACGGCGATCGCATCGACAACATCGCGTTCCAGGGCGAGGCGTGCGCGATCTGCAAGGCGTCGGCGTCGATGATGACCTCGACCGTCAAGGGCAAGACGCGCGAGGATGCGGAAACGCTGATCCAGGAATTTCGCGATATGGCGACCGGCAAGCTCGACCTGGAGAAGCCGCACCATCTCGGGCGGCTCACAGTGTTCGGGGGCGTGCACGACCTGCCGACGCGAGTCAAATGCGCGATCCTGCCGTGGCATACGCTGCACGCGGCGTTTCATTCCGTCGCGAGTGCCTCGACCGAGGCCGACGACGACCCGATGCATGCACCGATAGGCGGTGCGTGATGCACCGTCATGAATACCGGGACGCGCGAGCGGTTTTACGAGACCGCGCCTGCAAGGCCCGCAACAAAAGCACCGTAGAAAAATGCCGAAAATAGACGACATCGAGAGCACGCCGAATCCGAACGCGATGAAGTTCATCCTCAAGGAGCCGCTGACCTAGGGGGTGACGCGATCGTACGACAACGCCGCGCAGGCCAATGGCGATGCGCTGGCATCGGCACTGTTTGCGATCGACCACATCACCAACGTGTTCTACATCGATCGCTGGATCACGGTGACTCAGGACGGGCAGGCCGACTGGGAGGAGTTGAAGCGAAAGGCCGCGGAACCGATCCGCGCCGCGCCTTCGGCCGATGCGCAGTCGGCGCAGCTCGTCGCGTCCGTGGTCGACCGAATCGACCCGAGCGCGATGACCGAGCACGACAGGCAGCGCCTGGACCAGATCAACGCGCTGCTCGACGAGCAGGTGCGGCCGTATCTGCAGAGCGACGGCGGCGACCTGCACGTGCTCGGCCTCGAGGGCAACACGCTGTCGGTGCACTATCAGGGCGCCTGCGGCAGCTGCCCGAGCTCGCTCTCGGGTACACTCTCCGGGATCGAGTACCTCGTGCACTCGATAGACCCCGACATCCAGGTCGTCCCCATCTGAGGGATTACCCGGGGCCGGCCCCAGGCGGCCGGCGTTCATCGAGAGCAAGCAAGTCATGATCGAATTCATTCCCGCCAATGAACGCGGCGAACGGCTGCAGGGCGCCGGCCTGCCCGAGTCGGCAGTCCACGGCTTCCTGCAGGACTGGGAATCGCTGCGCATCGATGCGGGCGACGGCGCATCGTTGCGCCGGGATGCCGAGCGGCTCGGCCAGGTCTGCCGACAGGGCCGCGCGCTGCTTGAGCGGCTGCCGGCGAAATCCAAACGCGGACCCGGGGAAAAGATCGCGGGTCATGCGCTGGTGCAGTTGCTCGCCGACGTGGCCTGGCGTTTTTTCCGCACCTACCGCACGCCGATCTACGACGCGCTGACCCACAAGCGCACGCGCTTCCTGCGGCTCGATGAGCTGGCGTGGGCAGCCGCGGACTTGCTGCCGGGCATACTGCCGACACAGGCGGAACTGGCGCTGGAAAGCCAGCGCATGCAGATGGACAAGGACGGGCTGGAAATCCACCAGGGGCTGCTGTTCGGCCAGCTGCTCAGCGACCGCGACATCGGGCTGCATCTGTGCATAGCGATGCTGCGTCCGACGACCGAAGCGCTCGAGCGCCTCGAGGAATTCAAGCGCACCGGCCGCGTCGATCTCGGCACCGCGCGCGTGGTGGCCGATGGCGGCACCGGCTACCTGTACATCCATCATCCGCGTTACCTCAACGCGGAGGACGACGACACGCTCGGTCCGATGGAAGTGGCTTGCGACCTGATCCTGCTGCACCCGGAACTGCGCATGGGCGTGTTGCGCGGCGATCCGGTGGAGCATCCGAAATACAAGGGCCGGCGCATTTTCTCCGCCGGCATCAACCTGACCCGGATCTACCAGGGCAAGCAGAGCTACCTGTTCTACCTGGCGCGCGACATGGGGCTGCTGAACAAGATGTTCCGCGGCATCGCCGATCCTCTCGGCCCGATCGAGATGCGCCCGGAGGAACCGGAACAGACGCTGGAAAAACCCTGGGTCGCAGTCGTGGACAGCTTCGCGATCGGCGGCGGCTGCCAGCTGCTCTTGGTGATGGACTACGTGATCGCGGAATCCGGGGCCTACTTCAGTCTCCCCGCGCGCAAGGAAGGGATCATTCCCGGCGCCGCCAACCTGCGCCTGCCCCGCTTCATGGGCGAGCGCCTGGCGCGTCAGGCCATCATGTTCGACAAGACTTTCCATGTTGACGATCCGGACGCGCGCTCGCTGGTGAACGAGGTGGTGCCCGGCGAACGCATGGACCGCGCCGTCGAGAAATGCGTCGCGAACGCGCTGGGATCGGGCATGGTCAGCGCCGGCGGCAACCGCAAGGCGATCCGGATCCAGACCGAGCCGCTCGACACGTTCCGCAGCTACATGGCGACCTATGCCTACGAGCAGGCGTTCTGTCACCTCAGCGAACAGCTCGTGCAGAACCTCGAACGGCACTGGAACGCGAAGGCGCGCAGGCTTTAAGCGAGTCATCCCCGCCAAGAAGGGGGAAGGGGCCCCTTCTCCCCTTCCGGGCGGGGGTCCAGAGGCCGGAAGAAATTCCTGGATTCCCGCTTCCGCGGGAATGACTCATTCAAAGGTTCCGATTTTCTTCCATGCGGAACGCCCTCCACCCGCAAGAAAGCCGCAAGCGAATTTCCCGCGCCGGCAGTAGGATTGCGCGTCCGCTACCACAACGGGGGAGAGGCATGAGCGAAGGGGATAACGAAGGGGGAATCGATCGCCGGTCGTTTCTGAAGGGTGCAGCCGCGGGCGCGGCCGCCGGCATGACCCTCGCCGCGACCTCGAATGTGGCGGTCGCGGCGGAACCGAAGCCGGCGGCCGCATCGGCCGGAGGCGATGCCAACTGGGCCGGCGCCAAGTTCATTCCGCGTCCCGGTTCGGATTTCATGCTTGATGTGATCAAGTCGCTCAACATCGACTACATCGCCGCCAATCCTGCGTCGAGTTTCCGCAGCCTGCACGAGTCGATCGTGAACTACGGTGGCAACAAGAAACCGGAGTTCCTGACCTGTATGCACGAGGAATCGTCGGTGGCGATCGCGCACGGCTACGCCAAGGCGGCGGGCAAGCCGATGGCGGTACTCGCGCACGCGAGCGTCGGCCTGCAACACGCGGCGATGGCGGTCTACAACGCTTGGGTGGACCGCGCGCCGGTGTTCATGATGGCGGGCAACGGCATCAATGCCGCCACGCGCCGACCGGGCACCGAGTGGAACCACTCCGTCCAGGACCCTGCCGCGCTGCTGCGGGACTTCACCAAATGGGACGACCAGCCGGCTTCGCTGCAGCACTTCGCCGAATCCACGGTGCGGGCCTACAAGATGATGATGGCACCGCCGCAGGAGCCGGTACTGATCACCCTGGACATCGACCTGCAGGAAGAACCGATCCACGAGCAGAAGCTTTCTATTCCCAAGCTCATTCTTTCTGCTCCTCCGCAGGCTGACGAGAAAGCGCTGCGCGAAGCCGCAAAGTTGCTCGTAGCCGCCTCGAGCCCGCTGATCATCGCCGACCGCTGCGCGCGCTCGCAGGAAGGCGTCGATGCGCTGGTGCGGCTGGCCGAGACGCTGCAGTGCCCGGTCGCGAGCACCGGCAACCGCATGAACTTCCCCAGCGCTCACTATCTGGATGTATCGGAGAGCCGCGGCACGCTCCTGCGGGAAGCCGACGTGATCCTGATGCTGGAATGTGCCGATCCTTGGGGCATCCTGCATAACCTGGGCGACCCGTGGAAGGACGTGCGCCGCGTGGCGAAACCCGGCGTCAAGGTCATACACATCACGCTCGCCGACCTGATCATGAAGTCCAATTACCAGGACATGCAGCGCTTCCAGCCTGCCGACCTGCCGATCAGCGGCGACGCGCAGACTTCGCTCGCACCGCTCACCGAGGCGGTGAAGCGCGAACTGTCGTCCACGCGCGCGGCCGAGCTGGCCGCCCGGGCCGATGGATTTCGCAAGCGGAGCCGCAGCACGAAGGAGCGCCTGAAAGCGGATGCGGCAATCGGCTGGGATACCAGCCCGGTGAGCACCGCGCGGCTTTCGGCGGAGGTGTGGAACGTCATCAAGAATGAGAAGTGGTGTCTCCCCGTGTCGGACCGGATCGCGTGGCCCACGCGGTTGTGGCCGACGTCCCGGTTTCACCATATGCTCGGCAGCTCAGGCGCCCAAGGCGTAGGTTACGCGGCGCCGGCCGCGGTCGGGGCGGCCTTGGCCAACCGCGACCGTGGCATCATTACGGTCACGCTGCAGCCCGACGGCGACCTCTGTTACGCGCCGGGCGTGCTCTGGACCGCCGCGCACCACAAGATTCCGCTGCTGATGGTGATGTACAACAACCGCGGCTACGTGCAGGAGGTCATGCACCTGCAGCGCATGTCGAGCCAGCACCAGCGCGACCCGAAGACCGCGAAAATCGGCACCATGATCTACGATCCCGAAGTGGATTTCGCCAAGATCGCGCAGGGCTTTGGCGTCTGGGCGGAAGGGCCGATCAGCGATCCGAATGCGCTCGGGCCCGCGCTCGCGCGCGCGCTCAAAGTGGTGAAGAGCGGCGCGCCGGCGCTGGTCGATGTCGTCTGCCAGCTCCGCTAACCAGGAGAACGACCATGCGAAATGTCATGCTTCCATTCGCCGTCGCTGCGGTGGTTGCAGCCGGCGCGGCCCTCGCCCAGGACAAGGCGCCTGCCGGATCCGCCGAGCGCGGCAAGCAGCTGTATGTCGAGTTCGCCTGTTATTCCTGCCATGCCATGTATGGGCAAGGCGGCGGACGCGGCTCCTGGCCGAAAATCGGCAGACCCATCATGCCCTGGCCTGCGTTTATCGGGCTGATAAGACGGCCTCCCCGCGACATGCCCGCTTACACGCAGAAATGGGTAAGCGACCAGGAGGTTTCCGACATATACGCGTACCTGACGTCGCTGAAACCCTCGCCCGCGGTGAAGGATATTCCGCTGCTCAATCCGCTTTGACCGAACTGCGGCGAGCAGCGAGCTTCATTGATGTGTCCGCGCGGGTTCGCCGCCGCGACCGGCATCGGGCCGACGTCTCCTGCTCCGGTACAATCTTTTAGTGGCTGAATTTTCTCGATCGGTTCTGCGCCTTTGTCTGCACGCACTCGGCGCGCTGGCAGTCGTCGCTGCCGCGCCGGCCCAGTCGCAGACCGCTTGCGCTGCGGTGGGCGAATGGAGCCTCCCGGGCGGCGCTCGCATTGCCGCGCAGGAGATACTGAGCCGCGCGGCGCGCGAATCGGTGGTGCTGCTCGGCGAGCACCACGACAACGCCGATCACCATCGCTGGCAGTTGCAGACCATCGCCGCGCTGGCGGTGTTGCAGCCGAGACTCGTGCTCAGCTTCGAGATGTTTCCGCGCCGGGTCCAAGGCGCGCTCGACCACTGGGTTGCCGGCGAGCTGAGCGAGGAGGAGTTTCTCGCCGCTTCCGACTGGGGCCAAGTATGGGGGACCGAGGCCTCACTCTACCTGCCGCTGTTTCACTTCGCGCGACTGAACCGCATTCCGATGATCGCGCTGAATGTCGAGCGCGCGTTCGTGCGCGCGGTCGGGGCCAAGGGTCCCGAGGCCGTGCCGGCAGACAAGCGCGAAGGGATTTCGGATCCGGTGCCGGCAAGCGAGGCCTATCTCGATCTCTTGTTCACCGTCTACTCGGAACACGGGGAGAAGGGACGTGTGCCGGCGCGCAGCGACCCGGAGTTCGGCCGCTTTGTGGAAGCGCAACTGGTCTGGGATCGAGCCATGGCGCAGGCGCTTGCGGAAACAGCGGCGCGCAATCCGGGCGCGCTGGTCGTCGGCGTCATGGGCAACGCCCATATTGCGCGCGGCTACGGCGTGCCGCATCAGCTGGCAAGCCTCGGCGTCACGCGCATTGCCTCGCTCCTGCCGTGGGATCTGGGCACGGACTGCGGCAAGCTTTCGTCCGGGTTTGCGACAGCCGTGTTCGGGCTGCCTGCCGCGCGTCCCGCGCCGCCGCGGCCGCTGCTGGGCATTACGATTGATGCGGTGACCGATGGCGTCAAGGTAACCGCGGTAAGAGCTGGCAGCATTGCCGAAACCGCGGGATTGAGGGTCGGTGACGTGCTGATCGAAGTCGCCGGTACGGTCGTCAAGGTGGCCGAGGATGTGAGAGCCATCGTCTTGGCGATGCGGCCGGGTACCTGGCTTCCGCTGAAGGCGAAGCGCCAGGGAGAAGTCGTCGAACTGACGGCAAAATTTCCGCCCGCGAAACGATGACCAGGTTCGCCGCGTTTTTCGCGGTGCCGTTGTGTGCGTTACTGCTGATCGTCTCGGGGGCGATGGCCGCGGTGCCTGCGCATGACCTGCGGGTGCGCATCGATCCGGGCACGCGCGCGCTCGAAGGGCGCGACACGATCAGCTTCGATACCCCGGGCCCGGCCACGCTGCTCCTGTCGTCGCGGTTCCGGGTGAACTCGCTCAGCATCGACGGGCGGCGAGTCGCGATCCCCGCCGGAAGCGCGGCAAGGCTGCAAAGGATCGCGCTGCCTGCCGCGCGCCGGATCGAGTTGAGCTGGAGCGGCGAACTGGCCGCGCTCGATCGCAGTCTCGATCATCGCGACACACTGACTTACGCTCTACCCGCGGGCTCTCGGGAGGGTACGTTTCTTCCCGCGGGATCCGGCTGGTATCCCGCGGTGGAGGGTGCGCTCGAGCGCTACGCCGTAGAGCTCGATCTGCCGGCCGGGCAGCGCGGGCTCGTGCCCGGCCGCCTGGTCGAGGAACGCGAAGCCGGCGGGCGCTACCGCGCGCGCTTCGCGTTCGACGCGCCGGCCGAAGGCATCTCGCTGATGGCCGGACCCTACCGCGTCGAGGAGCGGCGTTTTCGCGCCGCGGCGGGCAACAGCGTGCGGTTGCGCACCTACTTCCACGCGGAGATCGCAGCGCTCGCCTCCGGCTATCTCGATTCGGTCGCAGGCTACCTCGACTTGTACGAGCGCTGGATCGGCCCCTATCCGTTTACCGAGTTCAGCGTTGTGTCCAGCCCGACGCCGACGGGCTTCGGCATGCCGACGCTCACGTATCTGGGCATCGAGGTGCTGCGCCTGCCTTTCATACGCTCGACCTCGCTCGGGCATGAAGTGCTGCACAACTGGTGGGGCAACGGGGTCTATCCGGACATTGCGCGCGGGAACTGGGCCGAGGGGCTCACGACCTTCATGGCCGACTACGCCTACCGCGAACGCGAGAGCGATCAGGCCGCAAGCGCCGCGCGTCTGATCTGGCTGCGCGATTACGCCGCGATGCCGCCCGCAGAAGACACCGCGTTGGCTCGCTTCACTGCTCGTACCCACGGCGCCTCCCAGATCGTCGGCTACCACAAGGCGGCGATGGTGTTCTTCATGCTGCGCGAGACGCTAGGCGCGACTGCGTTCGATGAAGGGCTGCGGCAGTTCTGGCGCGAGCAGCGCTTCCGGATCGCCTCGTGGGGCGATCTGCGCGGCGCATTCGAGCGCGCCTCGGGCAAAAGCCTCGCTCTCTTTTTCGAGCAATGGCTCACGCGTCCCGGGGCGCCGGCGCTGCGCATCGCCGATGCCAAGGCCGAGCGCACGAATGCCGGCTGGCGCCTGAGCGTGACGCTGGCGCAGGGTGCGCCCGCCTATGCGCTTGCGGTGCCGCTGGCGATTCGCACTACCGACGGCGAGAGTCTGCGGCGCGTCGATTTCTCGCGCGAGCGCGATACGATCACGCTTGATATGCCGCATGAGCCGCTGGCTGTCGTGCTCGACCCGGAACTGCGCGTGTTCCGCCGGCTCGCGCCAGCCGAAGCACCGCCGATTTTGCGCGAAGTGATGCTCGGCAATGCGTCGGTGTTTCCGCTTTCGGGCGACGCCGCCATGCAGCAGGCCGCGCAGGCGCTCGCCGGGCGCTTGCTGGAGCGCTCGCCCCGGGAGCGCAGCGGCCCCGCAGGGGTGCTCGTCATCGGACTGCACGATGACATCGACGCGTGGCTCGCGAGCAGCGGGCTGCCGCCGCGGCCGGCATCACTTGCCAGCGGGCGCAGCGGCGCCCAGGTGTGGAC
>Ga0163199_1002790_pt1 | contig 10649 bp, 9 predicted proteins | sample PL_2010_150m_FD_113537 | JGI IMG/M metagenome (GOLD analysis project Ga0163199, IMG submission 113537) | Freshwater microbial communities from Powell Lake, British Columbia, Canada to study Microbial Dark Matter (Phase II) - PL_2010_150m | ecosystem: Environmental > Aquatic > Freshwater > Lake ...
ATTCCTGACAACAAGGAAATTATTTCTTGTTTGGGAGAATTTACCAAAGTACCAGTTAGTGAAATAAGCGGAATGGTGACAGGAAAAACAGAAGATGTATTCGCAGCAGTACAAAAAGATATTTTTGCCATCGGCTTCAGCACCCTTAATGCCTTCAAAACATACAGTCAACAGTCTGGAAATGAAAATATCAGGCTTCTTCCGGTCGATAAAAACGGTAATGGCCGGATGGATACTTTTGAGAATATTTACCGGAATACGGATGAATTTACACACGGCGTATGGATAGGAAAATATCCGGCTGCATTAGCTGAATGTATCTATGCAGTTGCTCCTGCAAGGCCCACCAACCAAATTGAATTGGCATTTCTCACCTGGGTACTTACTGAAGGACAAAGTCTTTTGAATGCCAACGGATATTGTGAATTGGCAAGCATTGAAAAGCAAACAAATGCAAATTCTTTAATCAGTGCAGCAACAAATGATACACAAGCATTACGAACTGCTTCTTCGCCTCAATCCTGGCCGGTTATTCTAACTGTTTTTCTATTGGCTGGAATATTTGTCTCAATATTTATGTACAGCAGGAAAAGAGCGAAGTCATTCCATGCTGAACAGGAGATTCAGATTGCACCTTTTCTGGTCGAACATGCCATGGATGTTCCCAAGGGTCTCTTCTTTGACAAAACGCATACCTGGGCTTTTATGGAACAGGACGGCAATGTCAGGGTTGGCATCGATGATTTTCTCCAGCATGTTACAGGTAAACTGACCAAAATCAGGATGAAGGAGGCAGGTGAAAAGGTAAGGAAAGGGGAGACGATCATGACAATCATGCGCGAAGGAAAGCAACTCAATATTTACGCACCCATCTCAGGTACAATCCTGGTACAGAATGAGATACTTTTGGAGGACTCTGCCATCATCAATTCTTCACCTTTCTTCAAAGGCTGGGTGTATCAGATTGAACCCAAAAACTGGCTAAGGGAAACCCAGTTCATGTTAATGGGTGAAAGATATGCAGATTGGTTGCGTGATGAATTCACACGTCTCAAAGATTTCATAACAGCTTCAATCAGAAAAGATGACCTGGTTTATGCACATGTAATTCTTCAGGATGGTGGGGAACTTACCGACAATGTACTGGCAGAGTTGGGCCCTGAAGTTTGGGAGGATTTTCAAACCCACTTCATTGACACCTCCAGATAGGATCTAAAAGATAAATCACATTAATTAACCATAATAAAAATAACCATGGGTTTTGATCGCCGTAATTTCTTTAAGACCATCGGTGTTGCCGGAGTAACGCTTGCTGTGGGGAAAAGTTTTGGTTCCTCCGTTACATCAAAAGAAAGTGTAGTAGAGTTTCAGGCAATGCTTTATGATTCAACCCGCTGCCTTGGATGCCTCGCATGCGAAAGAGTGTGTGCCAAAGCGCACGATCTGCCTGAACCTCAGGATAAATTAGTAGCAGGCGTACAGCGTAAGACCAACGAAAAACAACGCGTGGCAATGAACAATTACCTTACTTCCAAAGGTGAGGTTTTTGCAAGAAAATCGTGTATGCATTGCAATGAACCAGCCTGTGCTGCAGCATGCCTTACGCAAGCCATGTACAAGACGAAAGAAGGACCTGTTGTCTGGAGAGGCGACAAATGTATGGGCTGCAGATACTGCATGGTATCCTGTCCGTTTGAGGTGCCGAAATTCGAATACCACAGTGCTAATCCCAAAATTCAGAAGTGCGACCTTTGTTACGATCGGTTGAAGGAAGGAAAGATTCCGGCATGCGCTGAAGCTTGTCCTGGGGATGCCTTAACCTTCGGAACTAGGAGGGAACTGATTGCTGAGGCAAGAAAGAGAATTTTTGAAAGTCCAAAAGACTACAACAATCAGATTTATGGCGAAAATGTTGCCGGAGGTACTGGATTGTTATCACTTTCGTCGGTTCCTGCCAATGAACTGGGGTTTAATCCGAAACTTCAGAATACTTCCTATCCGGCACTTTCAAAAGGATTCCTGTACACTGTTCCTTCTGTTTTCGTCCTTTTACCCCCACTGTTACTGGGAATCCACGAAGCCACCAAAAAAAATAAAACTAACGAAGAAGCAAACGAAAATGAATAACCAGACCTCTACAGCAGCAAGAGATAACGATGGTAAGTCCATCGGAAAATTTATTTGGAGCGAGCTAAAACCTAAAGGCAAATTATTGACCCCTTTTAACATCATTTCTATACCCGTCATCCTGCTTGGTATCTTTTTAATCGTGATACGGTTCTGGAAGGGGATAGGATCGATCACCAATCTTTCACAGGAAACCCCGTGGGGTTTATGGATTGGATTTGACGTGGTTACCGGCGTTGCGTTTGCCGGCGGAGCTTATGTGCTCACATTTATTGTGTACATATTAAAAGTTGAAAAGTACCACTCCATCGTCAGGGTAACTGTTTTAAACGGCTTCCTGGCTTATGTGTTCTATGCCGGTGCGTTGTTACTAGACCTGGGGCGCCCCTGGAACGTTGTTAATCCAATTATTGGTAACAGTTTCGGAACCAGTTCAGTACTATTCCTGGTGGCATGGCATTTTTTGCTTTATATGCTGGCAGAGCTGATTGAATTTTCACCAGCTGTTGCTGAATGGCTGGGAGCCAGGAGGGCCCACAAAATTTTGTCGGGTTTGACCATCGGCGCCGTTATCTTTGGTATCACCCTCTCCTGCTTGCATCAATCCGGTTTGGGAGCGCTTTTCCTGATGGCTAAGGATAAGATACACCCGCTGTGGTACAACGAATTTATTCCGGTCTTGTTTTTGGTTTCCAGTATTTTTGCAGGTTTGTCCATGGTGATTTTCGAGGGATCTATCAGTCATAAAGTTTTTTCTGACCAGATCAGTGAGAAAAACCACAAGGGACAGAAAGGCATTATCCATGGATTGTCAAAAATATGCACAGGTGCCCTGTTCGCCTATTTCTTCCTGCAGTTGCTGGTTTTTCTTCATGGCAAGCACTGGGAACTGCTCAATACACCAATGGGGTACTGGTTTCTCCTTGAAATGTTCGGATTTGTTCTCCTGCCTATGTTCCTGTTCTTTTACAGCTATAGGACCAACAATATCCTGATGATCAGAATTGCTGCAATTCTTACCATGTTGGGAGTCATCATGAACCGGCTGAATGTTACAGTAATCGGATTTAATTGGGAAGCCCCGGTTCACTACGTTCCTTCCTGGATGGAGTTTGTCGTGACATTCACGGTCATTTTTGCAGAAATCTGGATTTTCAGGTGGATTATCAACAGGATGCCGGTGCTGAGAGAATCTCCTTCCTGGGCAAAAGAGCATGAATAGTTAAAAATGGGTAATGAATAATTAAGCATGGTTTGATTGATTTCATGCGTAAATAAATTGTTTTTTAAAAGTCGCATGGAGTACCCAGATATTCCTTTTCGGTTGGTTTGAAAATTGTCTCATGGGTATTTCATATTATGCCAACATCATATGCATTTGACACATTATACACATTAAAAATTAATATTATGGACGGATTTACTTACCAAAACATTTTTGACACGAAAGGAATCGAATATTTGGCCATCATAGCATTTTTCGCCATTCTGGTTCCCTTCTGGTTCCTGCTGAACAGGCAGATCAGAATATCTAAAGAAATTCAGAAAGCATTGGGAACGCTTACTGCAAATGCTTTAAGAATTCCGCAAGGTGTATTTTTCAACAAAGACCATACCTGGACCCATCTGGACAAAGCAGGTTTAGCCAGGGTTGGGATGGATGACTTTTTGCTGCATATTACCGGGAATGTGACCGTGAAAAGGCTAAAAAAAGCAGGTGAAACGGTTCAAAAAGGAGATTTTTTAGCTGAAATTGAACACAATGGGAAATCCCTGAAAATTCATTCACCCATATCGGGCGAAATTGTTGAAAACAATCAATCGCTTATAGCTAATCCTCAGCAGTTGAATGATGATCCCTACTTGAAAGGTTGGATATATAAAATTAAGCCATCAAGATGGATCGCTGAGACCAACTCATTTTACCTTGCAGAAGAGGCAACCAGTTGGTCGGCCATTGAGATTGAACGGTTTAAGGATTTTCTGGCAGCTTCGGTCGAAAGGTATACTGAGGATCCTTCCCACCTGGTTTTACAGGATGGTGGTGAACTGATAGATCATCCGCTTTCGGAACTCCCAGCTGAAGTGTGGCAGGATTTCGAGCATCGTTTCCTGGGATACAAATCAAAATACCCCCATTTCCAGGGTTTGGGAAAGCAGGAATATGGTCCTGAATATTTCTGAAATACCTGTTTGATCCAAAAGCAGAGCATAAATTACAGTGATAGATTGTTTTTGTTCAAGAAGCGATGTGCCCTGCATGTCGCTTTGCTTTTAAAAATCAGACTATTAATATATGAAATACTTGATTGTATAATTTTTCAACAAAATTGAATATTTGAACAGTTTTTTAAAATTTTGGCATTAATTTAGCAATTAGTTAAAAGCTGATATTCTGAATCACCATGGGTTGGAGAAAAAAAATGTCGGAAAACACCTATTCAGGAGGACCATTCTTTAGCGGATATGTCAGATTCCGTTCATCGATCTATGGACGAGTAGTGATCATCATTACCATCTCCTCATTTTTCCTTTTTTTATCGTTTGGTATCATCTTCAGGTCGGTCAACGAAGAATACATGAAATCGGTCATCCAGGAAAATGGAAACAACGTCGGATTCATTGTTCAGGGGGCCTTGTACCGTTCGATGCTGGAAAATGACAAAACATCGCTACAGGGTACGCTCGATGTGATCAATACCATGACGGGTATTGATGATGTCAATTTGTATGACAGCAAGAATAACCTGGCCTATTCATCCATTGTCAATGATACCGTCAACCATGGTGATCCTGACTGTGTAAGGTGTCACAGGAATTTCAATACAATGTTTTCAGTCAAGGAGAAATCTTACAAAATCATCGATATCAACAGTGAATGCAGTATGAATCACAACAACAACAATTGCAGGCACCTGCTGATTAAATCTCCCATATTAAACAGTAAATCCTGCTCAACAAGTGCCTGCCATGCACATAGACCGGATGAGGAAGTTTTGGGATCCCTGATCATCAAGATGCCGCTGAGAGGACTGGATCTCGCATTGAAGGATTCAACAACCAATTACTTTCTGCTGGCTTTCTTCCTGACCATCTTGCTTCTGGTATTCCTGTTTTTCTTCACCAGGAAAAAAATCAAAAATCCGTTGAACGCATTGATCCTTGCAAGTGAAGCCGTGGCAAAGGGTGACAGGAGTACGCGGTTGGAAATCAAACCAAATCAACTGTCGGATATGAGAATGGTCTCCTATGCTTTCAACGACATGCTCGACAACCTTCAGGCTGCGACCAACGAACTGCATAACTGGTCTCAGCAGCTTGAATACAAGGTTCAGAAAAAATCCGAAGAGTTGGGACAGGCGCAAAAGGAACTGATCAGCGTGGAAAGAATCGCCTCGTTGGGCAAGTTGTCTCTTTCTGTTGCGCATGAGATCAACAATCCCTTATCAGGAATATTGATCTATGCAAAACTGATACAGAAACAGCTTGGTAACCAGGATCTTGATCCGGTAAAAAAGGAACTGATGCTGAAGCATTTAAAGCTGATCGAAAACGAGACAAAACGTTGCGGGGATATTGTCAAGGGTTTGCTTGATTTTTCCAGGAAAGACCAGGATGGCTTTGAACCCAGGCATCTTCATGAGATTCTTCTGGAAACTTATGAACTGATGTCTCACCCGATGAAAATTGCGAATGTCAATTTTTTGTCAGATTTTTCAGCCAAACCCGATTTGATCTATTGCAGTGCGAACCAGATCAAGCAAGCATGTATCGGAATTCTTGTCAATGCTTCTGAGGCAGTTTCTGAAAACGGTGAAGTTCTTTTTAAAACGTCTAATCCGGATGAAGATCATATCAGAATCGAGATCTCAGACAACGGTGTAGGAATTTCGGAAGAAGATATTCCTCATATTTTCGAGCCCTTCTTCTCAACCAAGGAGAATGTTAGCGGAATCGGACTGGGTTTGGCAATCGTTCATGGTATCATACAAAACCACAAAGGGAAAACTGATGTAAAATCTGAGAGGGGAAAAGGAACCACCATCTCCATCACTTTGCCCTTGTTAAAGAATTAAAATAAGTTCCCATGGTCAAAAAAGTTTCTATCCTGATTGTAGACGATGAAGAATCTGTAAGGGATTCTTTGTTCAATTGGTTCATCGAAGATGGATACCGTGTTGAATGTGCCGAAAATGCAAAAAAAGCATTGTCTATACTCCAATCCGACAATTTCGACATCGTCCTTGCTGACATCAAAATGCCTGGAATGGATGGATTGGAAATGCTCAAAAGAATCAAGACGCTGAGGAAAGATTCCATCGTAATTGTGATGACAGCTTTTGCAACTGTGGATACGGCTGTTCAAGCCCTGAAAGACGGCGCATTTGATTATGTGACCAAACCATTTGATCCGGATGATCTATCGCATTTAATCCGGAATGCATCCAGGCAAATAGCCCTGGTCGAAGAGAATGAAATTTTGAAGGACAGGGTAGTTTCGCTCGAAAATGTGGAGGACATTGTTGGTCATAGCGTTTCGATGCAAATGGTATTTCACGAAATTGAAAGTGTAGCCAATTCAAATGCCTCTGTTATCATCACAGGGGAAAGCGGAACTGGTAAAGAGCTTGTAGCCAGGGCTATACATGCCAATTCCCCACGCAGGTTCTTCCCCATGGTCAGCGTGCATTGCGGTGCACTGACCGAAAGTCTGCTGGAAAGTGAGTTGTTTGGCCACGAGAAAGGCGCTTTTACCGGGGCAGTTTACAACCGGAAAGGAAGGTTTGAAATGGCCGATAGTGGTACGATCTTTTTGGATGAGATAGCAACGATTTCACCAAAGATGCAGGTCGAACTGCTTCGGGTACTTGAAACAAAGAGTTTTGTTAGGGTAGGCGGCAACAAAGAAATCAGTTCTGATTTCAGGGTGATCTGTGCCACCAACCGTGACCTGAAAAGCATGGTGGAGAAAGGGACCTTCCGGGAAGATCTTTTTTACAGGCTGAATGTGGTAAATATTCATGTTCCTCCATTGCGCGAACGTACAGAAGATATACAGCTGCTGGTGGACTATTTCATCAGTAAATACTGTGTTTCGATGAACAAACCCCCGATGACCATTGATGCTTCTGCCTCGAAACGACTGGAGGAGTATGCTTATCCGGGGAATATCCGCGAACTGGAGAATATGATTGAACGTGCTATCGTGGTTGGAAACGGAAAGAAAATTGGTGTGAAGGATCTTCCTCTGTGGAAAGAAACTGTCACGCCCGCTTTTGAAAGCCTCGATGATTTAGGCAAAAAGCACATCTTCCAGATTCTCAATAAATACAACTGGAATATTTCTGCAACAGCCAAAGCCCTGAAACTGGACAGGGTGACACTTTACAACAAAATAAAGAAATACGGATTGAAACCGCCTAAATGACCCCGGAAAACATCACTTTAATCTCTTTTGGGTATTTTGAGAAAGAACTTCTCGGGATGATTGTCAAGGATGTCGGTCATGAATTTTTACTGCCCGTCAAAACCAGGGAAGGGCACCTGGATCTGAGTGAGTTTTACAATCCTGTCAGACGGCAATACGACGGGTTCAGGCTTTTAAAAGAAGTTGATACAAAATTTGCTTCTGCCCCGGAAAAAACCATCGGATTGTTTGATGTTGACCTTTTTATACCGATCTTAACCTATATTTTCGGACAAGCCTACTTAAACGGACGAGTTGGCATCGCTTCCCTATTCCGGCTGAGGAACGAGCGGTATGGTTTAAAAAGGGATGATAAAATCTTGTTGGAACGATTTCGCAAAGAGGTGATTCATGAATTGGGCCATGCCTTTGGATTGATCCATTGCCACGATTCAATCTGCGTGATGAGGTCGAGTACCTACGTGGAAGACATTGATCAGAAAAGTCAGCACTTGTGTGTCAAGTGCAAAAGGAGTTTGAATTTGGATTTGTCGGATTAATGGATTATTGGATTGATTAGGATTCGTCAGATTGATTTGGATTCATCGAATTAATGGATTGTCGGATTAAGATTTGAGCAAGAAAAGGTTCGGTCCATTCAATGATCTTAATTTTGAAGTTTCAACGATCTCAGAACATCATTACTACAATTTCTCAAATCCAATAATCCCATAATCCCATAATCTGATGAATCCTAATCATCAATCCAATAATCCATTAATCTGACGAATCCTAATCAGTACTCGGAGGTGAAGTGAAATTTAATTTTCGGGAAGTCCCGCTGCGCCATATCCAAAATAAAGGCGGAATCAGCTAAAAACACATCCCGTCCTTGTTTGTCGGTTGCCATCTTGTTGTATTTCCGCTTCTTGAAATCATCCACAACAGCTTTGTCATCACATTCAATCCAACAGGCCTTGTAGAGGGAGATGGACTCCCAACGGCCCTTGGCATTGTATTCATGTTCGAGCCTGTACTCAATCACTTCGAATTGAAGAGCTCCGACAGTCCCGATAATTTTCCGGCCATTCAACTGACTGGTAAACAGCTGGGCTACACCTTCATCCATCAGTTGGTCAACTCCTTTCGCCAGTTGTTTGGACCGCATCGGATCTGCATTTTCAATGTACCTGAATATTTCAGGCGAGAATGAGGGCATACCCTTGTAATGGAGGATTTCGCCTTCAGTTATGGTATCACCGATGACAAAATTCCCGGTATCGGGCAAACCGATGATATCACCGGGGAAAGCATTCTCAATGACCTCTTTCTTATCGGCCATAAAGGCAGTCGGACTGGAATATTTGAAAGTTTTGGCAAGGCGGATGTGCCTGTAATTCTTATTCCGCTCGAACATGCCGGAACAAATTTTGACGAATGCAATTCTGCTTCGGTGGTTGGGATCGATGTTGGCGTGGATTTTGAACACAAAACCGGTAAAAGTTTCTTCTTCAGGATGAACCAGTCGTTCTTCCGATTTTTTTGGACGGGGTGACGGCGCCAGTTTAACAAATGTATCCAGCAATTCCCTTACACCGAAATTGTACAACGCGCTGCCAAAAAAGACAGGCGCCAGTTCACCGGCCAGGTACTGGTAATGGTCAAAATCGGGATAGACACCTTCTACCATTTCGAGATCTTCCCGAAGCACTATGGCATCATTTCCAATGATTTTGTCCAACTGGGGATCATTCAGGTTTTCAAACCGGATCCCTTTCTCAATATCGGTAATGCTTGGATTGAACAGACTGAGGCTGCTGTCAAAAATATTGTACACACCTTTAAATTCCGGGCCGTTGTTGATGGGCCAGCTCAGCGGCCGGATTTTGATCATCAGCTGCTTTTCGATATCATCCAACAGGTCAAAAGTATCCCCGGAAGGACGGTCCATCTTGTTGATAAATACAATAACCGGGGTCTTCCGCATCCTGCAGACATTCATCAGTTTTTCCGTCTGCGGCTCAACCCCTTTTGCGGCGTCGATCACGATGATCACACTGTCGACAGCCGTCAGGGTACGGAAAGTATCTTCCTGGAAATCCTGGTGACCGGGGGTATCAAGGATGTTAATCTTGTAACCGCTGTATTCGAAACCCATTACGGATGTTGCAACAGAAATACCGCGCTGACGCTCGATTTCCATGAAGTCTGAAGTCGCACCCTTTTTAATCTTGTTGCTTTTGACTGCTCCTGCTACATGGATAGCCCCGCCAAAAAGCAGTAATTTTTCTGTAAGTGTTGTTTTTCCCGCATCGGGGTGACTGACGATACCAAACGTTCTGCGGCGCAGAATTTCTTCTTTTAAACCCATCTAAGCTTCAATAATCACAATCTTTTCAATCTTATCACCTCCGCGGATGGCATCAATCACTTCCAGCCCTTCATAAACTTTACCGAAACAGGTATGGTTACGGTCGAGATGTGCGGTATTTTTCCTGCTGTGGCAGATAAAGAACTGTGAACCGCCTGTATTCCTGCCAGCATGGGCCATCGATAATACTCCGCGATCATGGTATTGATTTTCACCATCCAATTCACATTTAATTGTGTAACCCGGCCCACCGGCACCTGTACCCTTCGGGCAACCGCCCTGGATAACAAAATCGGGGATGACACGATGAAAGGTAAGACCATTGTAAAAACCTTCTTTGGATAGTTTGACGAAGTTGGCAACCGTTCCCGGAGCATCCTCTTCATAGAAATTAACTTTCATTGTACCCTTAGCCGTATGAATCTCCGCCTGTAACATAATTTGTTTTTTAAGTTTTGGCAAAGATATCTCTTTCCCAAAGAAATCTCTTCCATTTAATTTATATTTGTCGGATATTCTTGCTTACAGAGCTGAAAATCTTAAGCTGGATAACCATTTAACTGATTCAAGGAGATCAAAACAGATATGATGATCCGATGGTTTGGATCCATTTTTGCCCTTTTGTTGTTGCTTGTCCTGAGCGAAGGATGCGGTGTTTCCCATCAGACCAGAGTAGCCGCCACTACCTTTGATAATGGGGAATATTTCAAAAGTATCGCCTCTTACCGCAAAATATATACCCAA
>Ga0163199_1002791_pt1 | contig 10648 bp, 7 predicted proteins | sample PL_2010_150m_FD_113537 | JGI IMG/M metagenome (GOLD analysis project Ga0163199, IMG submission 113537) | Freshwater microbial communities from Powell Lake, British Columbia, Canada to study Microbial Dark Matter (Phase II) - PL_2010_150m | ecosystem: Environmental > Aquatic > Freshwater > Lake ...
ATATGAAATTTATCGTTGTTTTTTTGTGCTGCAGATGATAAGGCAATCAGCAGAAACAGCGTAAGCAATCTGAACCGGTATAGGGATTTGGGTATCATGGGTTGCAGTATAATTATGCTTTTACATCAATCATATCGCAAATCTAAGAAATTGATTCAATTTCTTGATCCCAATTTCAACTTTCGTCCTATTCAGGCAGGTTGAATCAAGGTGTAGCGCTTTATATAGCTCCCTTTCAAACCTTTTTACCGAAACTAGACTTTGGCTTCAGTCAATTTAGAGTGGAAAATTCCATAACTGAAATAGAGTAACAAGCCAATTACAAGCCACACACCGAATCTTGTCCAGTTGGTGATACCCAGTTCGCTCATCAGGTAAAAATTAGTTAAAAGTCCGATAACGGGAATGAAAGACCAGGATTTGACAACGGCCATAATAGTCACAATCACTGTGGTTAACCAGAATAAAATATAGGGAATTGAATGAATGGAGTAATTCAGAAAAATATTTTTCAATCCGGGAACTCCAGTTTGTGTATAGGTAAGCAGGAAACCCACGACCAGCACAGTTGGAGGAATAAAATACCTGCTATTTAAGTATGGAACAATAAATCCCTTGTCATTCCCGATTCTTGATCCCTTAGGATTGATGATCAGAATTCCTCCTGAAACCAGAATAAACGCGAACAACGTACCAATGCTTGTCAAGTCTGTTACCTCCGTAAGATTCATGAAAAGTGCAGGTAATGCGACCAGTACACCTGTCACAATTGTTGAAAAGCCCGGTGTCCTGAATTTGGGATGCAATTTCGCAAAGATAGGCGGCAAAAGTCCGTCGCGGCTCATGCTCATCCAGATTCGTGGCTGACCCAGTTGAAAAACCAAAAGAACACTGGCCATGGCAATCACGGCACTGATGGCTATGATGCCTGAAAGTTTGGCAAGATTCAATTTGGCGAAGACAAAGGCCAAAGGATCGGCAACTCCCAATTGGTCAAAAGGTACCATGCCGGTCAAAACCAAACTGACCAGCACATATAAGACTGTTGTAATCAAAAGAGAATAAAACATGGACCTGGGAAGGTCTCTTTTGGGATTTTTGCACTCCTCGGCCGTGGTGGAGATGGCATCAAACCCGATGTAGGCAAAGAACACACCCGAGATGCCTTTCAAAACTCCCGGCAATCCGTTGGGTGCAAATGGCGACCAGTTGGCCGGATCAACATAAAATGCACCGGCAGCAATGACCAAAATCAGCACACCAACCTTGAGCAAAACCATCATGTTGTTGGCCCTTTTTGACTCCCGGATCCCAATGTAACAGATCCAGGTAATGACAACCACAATCATGAAAGCAGGTATATCTGCGATCAGTCGAAAGTTGAAAATTTGTGGTGCAGTTGTCCATGCCTGGTAGGCCTCATTCAATGCCGGACTCAGGCTTGAGATAGATGCACCGTTTTGGATCAAAGCCATGGTCTCATGGTAGCCCCGTAGCGCAGTCAGATAATCCGTTGTGAGAAAAGAGTAAATATGAATGCCAAATCCAGAGAGTAACCCTGTAAAATAGCCTGACCAGGAGATGGCTACCGCGATGTTCCCAATGGCATATTCCATGATCAGGTCCCAGCCGATGATCCATGCCACAAGTTCACCAAAACTGGCATAGGCATAGGTATAGGCGCTGCCGCTGATCGGAATGGCTGAGGCAAATTCGGCATAGCACATGGCAGAGAGTCCGCATGCAACAGCGGTAAATACAAACAGCAGTGAAACAGCGGGACCACCGGTTGCAGCGGCATTGCCAATGGTGCTGAAAATTCCGGCCCCTACGATGGCAGCAACTCCCAAAGCTGTAAGGTCGACCACTCCCAGCGTACGCTTCATACCGGATCCATGAAGTGCAAGATCCGACGAATCATGCAGGATCATGGAGATCGATTTTTTTTGGAAGAGGTTGCCGGTTCTCATTCAGGAAATGCCTAAAGTGATTAGCGTGAACTAAAGTGACTAAAGCTGTAAAGAAAGCAATTTATTTGCTTTTTTTATCCTCTATCAGTTTTCCACTCAGGCGTAGTAACTCCGTTTCCGATTTTTTTGCCTGAAACTGTGCCGAGAGAAGACTATTTTCAACTTCAAGTTCGGAGAGCTGTATTTGACGCAGTTCATAATCACTCATCTCACCTATTCTGAACTTTTCAAAGGATATTTTGGCCGTGTGCCTGGCAACTTCAAGATTGGCAGTTTCGAGGGTAACCAACTTTAAATCATTTCTATATTCATTGTAGATCTGCCAAAGCGAAGACTCCATGTTGACCATTACCTGACGATACGATAATTTGTTTGATTCTGCCTCAATCCGGGCATTGGCAGAAATCCTGCTTTTGTTGAAACCATCAAACACGGGGATGGAAAGATTCAATCCAAATACAGGCCCACTGTTCTGATTGATAGCAGTAGAACCCCAATTGTACTTTGAATGGTTGTAGGTATAATCAGTATAAAATGCAACCTGCGGATACTTAGGGGCATGCGTCAGCCTGTAATCGAGCAAGGCGATATCAACAGATTGTTTGGCAATATTTATCTGGCTGTTTGATGAAAACAGTGCCTCTTTCAGATTGGCATATTCGAGCAATTGATTAAACTGAATGGTGGAGGAGACATCAAAATCAGCGGTTACTTCCAACACCAACATTGCTTTTAATTTAGCTTTGGCATTGTTAAGCGCCACCTTCTGGCGCAGAAAGGAGGCACTGTCGGCATTGAGATCCGTCGAAGACTTTAAAAAGGCCAATTCTGACGTCGACCCTATCTGTAATTTCTTTCTTGTCAGCTCGTAACGGCTATTCGAAAAATCAATAGCATTCTGCAGGACTTGAAGCAGGTTTTTCAGTTGTACGATGGCAAAATAGGAGATAACAATCTCAGAAACGGTATTCTCGATTGTTGCTCGTGTGGCAGTTTGTTGAAGCATTTGCAAGGATCCCAGTCTCTCCTTTTTAATGAACATCCCAAAACCGTTGAACAAGGTCCAGTCGAGAGAAGCTCCCATGTTGTAGTTGGATGTTTGCTGGTTGAAACTTTCAGTTTTAACCCCCAACATATCCTCCGTATTTGTGGAAGTAACGCTTTTCTTCGCTCCGCTGTTAAGGCTCAGACTAGGCAGAAAACCTGCATTCCCCAGCGTATTGTTGTTTTCAGCGATTCTTGAATCGTAGTTGGCAATTTGAATGGAGAAATTATTTTTCAACCCTATCGAGATGGCCTCTTCAAGACTCAGGGAACCTGCTTGCCCTTTTGCCACGAAGCTTATGCACAATAGAATACCAATATTTAAAATTACTTTTTTCATCTTTATATTTTCCCTTGTACAGCGTGACTAATCTTCTATTTCGGCTTTCAATTCCTCTGCCTCGTCGGCGAATGTTATTTTTCCTGAGATTAAAGTATAGAGTGCCGGTACAATGTAGAGTGTTAGTATTAATGAGAACATTAGACCGCCGATAATGGCAATACCCATCGGAACCCGACTTTTGGCAGCAGCTCCAAGAGCCAGTGCAATTGGAAGTGCGCCAAGCATGGTAGCCAGGCTGGTCATTAAGATAGGACGCAAACGGAGCGTTGCAGCCTCCAGTGCGGCCTCCTTTAAAGGCAAACCGGATAATTTTTTCTGGTTGGCAAACTCGACAATCAGGATTCCGTTTTTGGTTACAATTCCAATCAAAATAATAATTCCAATTTCGCTAAAGATGTTGAGTGTCTGGTCGAATGCGATTAGCGATATCAAAGCTCCCGCAATGGCCAGCGGAACTGTCAGCATCACAATCATAGGATCGCGGTAGCTTTCAAACTGTGCAGCCAATACAAGGAAAATCAGGATCAATGCAAAAACAAAAGCATAGACCAGACTGCTGGCATTCTCATCAAAGTCGCGGGAGGATCCTGCCAAAGAGGTGGAGAAATTTTCAGGCAGTACTTCTTTCGCAATACTCTTCATCTCGGCTATTCCTTCGCCCAGCGTAACGCCGGTGGAAGGCTGAGCTGCAACCGTTGCGGAAACATATCTGTTGAAACGAAAGATCTGAGGCGGATTACTCTGATTCGAAATCTTCAGCACATTATCCAGTTGAATCAGCTTGCCTGCAGAATTTCTCACATAAATGGAAGAAAGATCCATGGGATTATCGCGATTCGACCGCGATGCTTCCCCAATCACCTGGTACTGTCTGTCCCTCATAACAAAATAGCCATAGCGTTGCTGACTGAAATAAAGCTGAAGGTTTTCGGCAATGTCGCGGATGGTCACCCCTAGTGTTTTCGCCCGGTCACGGTCAATATCGATTCTTAGTTCTGGCTTGTTGAATTTCAGATCCACATCGACAACCTGAAATGCTTTGTCTTCCATGGCTTTATCCAGAAACTTGGGCAAAACTTCCCTTAGACTTTCGAAATCAGGAGCCAGGATAACAAACTGGACCGGTAGTCCGGCACCTCTTCTGGTGGTAGCAATGGTCTGTTCTTGCGTGGCATATCCTCTGGCAAAATTATTTTTTCGCAACAATCCGTTCATCCAGTCAGCAATCTCCTGCTGCGAGCGCGTCCGTTCATCCGGATTTACGAGGCCTATCCTTGCCATACCTACATTGGTCCCCTGCATTCCGGTCATGATCATCAAAGTCGACTTTTCGGGAATCGTGTCAAGTATCTCTGCCAGTTTCGACATGTAATTGTCCATCGATTCGTAGGCAGTACCTTCGGGTGCCGTGGCGGTAATGCGTATCCTGCTTTTGTCCTCCATCGGGGCAAGCTCAGAAGGGATTATCCTTCCAATCAGCACAATAATAACAAGCGACGCAATCATGATAACCACTGCTATCCAGCGATGCTTGATGAAAGTTCTCAATGAATTGTGGTAGCCAGTGGTCATTCTCTCGAAAAAAAGCTCGCTGCTGCGGTACAATTTCGATTCTGAATTACTTTTTTTGAGCATTCTCGCACACATCATTGGGGTGAGCGTGAGCGAAACAAAGGCTGAGATCAGAACTGATCCTGCCACAGTTACAGCGAACTCCCGGAAGAGCCTTCCTGTAATACCACTCAAAAACATGATTGGCAAAAATACGGCAGCCAGGGTGATGGTGGTCGAGATAATGGCAAAGATGATCTCCTCAGATCCTTTGTGACCTGCTGCCGTGGGCTTTTCGCCCAATTCAATCTTCTTGTAAATATTTTCAAGCACGACAATGGCATCATCCACCACAAGTCCTGTTGCCAGCACGATTCCAAGTAAAGTCAGGAGGTTTATTGTGAAACCGGCAAAGTACATGATGGCAAATGTTCCGATCAGGGAAATCGGAATGGCCAGAACAGGAATCAAAGTCGTTCTCCAGTGTCTTAAAAAGACAAATATCACCAGCACAACCAAGGCAAATGAGAAGAATATGGTCTCCTCCACCTCCTTGATCCCTTTTCGGATATTTACTGTAATATCATTGAGAATTGAAAACTTCAGGTCAGGTGGCACCTCCTGTTTGAGTCGTTCGACCCGTTTGTAAAATTCATCAGCAATGGCAATGTGATTGGATCCCGGTTGGGGCTGGATGGCCAATCCGATCATTTGTACACCTCCGTTTCCCTTGAAGTTGCTTTTCAGAGATTCTGCGGCAAGAACTGCCCTACCGATGTCTTTCAACCGGACTAGTACACCATTTTGTTCTTTAATCAGCAGGTTGTTGAAATCATCCTCGGTAGTGAGCCTTCCGAGTGTCCGGATGGTTAGCTCCCTTTCATAACCTTCTATTCTGCCGGAAGGCAATTCAATATTTTCCCGTTGAAGAGCGGTTCGAATATCCATTGGAGAAATCTGAAATGCTGTGAGTCTCGCCGGATCCAGTTCCAGCCGCATGGCATATTTCTTTTCACCATAAATTCTGATATCACTAACACCCGGAATGGTCTGCAAACGCTCCTTAAATACATTGATTCCAAAGTCAGTTAGTTCAAGAAGGCTTCTGGTATTGCTCTGGACAGTCAATACGAGGATAGCATCTGCATCAGCATCCGTTTTGACAACAACAGGAGGATCACAATCAGGTGGCAAACGGTTTATCACACGCGAAACCCTGTCGCGCACGTCGTTAGCTGCAGCCTCCATGTCCGCATCGATGTTAAATTCGACTGTAATTCGGCTGCTACCATCACTGGATGAGGAGGTTAACGTACGTATTCCGGCAATTCCGTTGATTGATTCCTCCAGTACCTGGGTGATTTGTGTCGCCATCACATCCGCATTAGCCCCAGTGTATGAGGTGGAAACGGTAACAATAGGTGGATCCACACTCGGAAACTCGCGCAATCCAAGCATTTTAAAACCAACGAAACCAAAAAGAAGTAACAGGATGGATAGTACAGAAGCTAGTACAGGCCTTTTAATACTGATGGAAGCAATGTTCATGTCGTTCGTTTCAAAATATGGTTACCTGTTCTGCATCTTCACTTTGACTGCCATTCCCTCTTTGATTTGTAACAAACCGCTCAATATCAGTGTATCATTGGGAGCCAAACCGCTGGTTACTTCAATCTCACGTGATGTACGGTAGCCTGTTTTGATATCCACCGCTTTTGCTTTTCCCTTTCGCAGCACAAACACCTGTTCTCCTTCCATCAGTGGCACGGTAGCCTTGGCGGAAATCATGATACATTCCTTGTTGGGGAATAGTTTAAGGTCAATTTTTGCATAGGATCCAGGATACAAGACTCTTTTTGAATTAGAACAAAGCGCACGTACCCGGATGGATCCGGTCTGGGGATCGATTTTGGATTCGAGGGCATAAATCTTAGCGGTAAATCGTTCATCCCTGCCGTCAATGCCAAAATCAAACTCTTTCCCGATATTCAGGTTGGAAATAAACTTTTCAGGAACGGCAAAATCCACTTTGATCGGATCAATCTGTTGCAGCGAGGTGATAATGGTAGTATTGGATACGAAAGCACCTTCACTCACCATTCTCAACCCAACTACTCCTGTAAATGGCGCATGAAGTTCTGTCTTGGAAATCTGAGCTTTTATCAAATCATTTGTGGCTTTCAGGGTATTGAAATTATTCTCTGAAATATCGAGCTCTTCTTTACTGATTCCCTTGAATTGGTATAGCTCCTTTTTGCGATCCAACTCCTTTTGCGCGAGTTCTATCTGCAATTCGTTGGACTTTAACTGGGCCTGCAAATCTTTGTCAAACATCTTCACCAGCAATTCTCCTTTGGAAACATTACTCCCCTCTTTGAAAAATATCCCGGTTACTTTCGCCGATATTTCAGGCCGGATGTCAATCTCCTCGTTGGCTAGCAATTTGCCAGTATAAACATTCGAAAAGTCGAGCGTGGATAATTTAAGCACCTGACCATCTACAGTCAGAATGTTTCTTCCCTCGGCAGGAGCGCTGCTCTTTTTCCCATCATTCTTACAAGACGAAAATAGAGATACGGCTACCACCATCAACAGGGTAACTCTGAAAAGTTGAGTCATTATTTCAAGTTTTGATTCAGTTAGTCTAAGCCTTCAGGAAAAACTTAACCACAAAGGACACCAGGTACATGCAAAAGACACAAATATTTAAGTTTGTAAAATTCTTTGTGGTAACCTTTGAGACCTTAGTGGTGAATTTTCTTATTTCACCAATGCATAAAAACAGCGTATCGGAGAGTCAACTTTGCCTTCCGCAACCAGTTTCTTGATCAGTTTATCCACCTCTTTTTTATCAACACCCGAAGCATCGGCGATTTCGCCGCCTTTCATTGGTTTGCCTGCCTTCTCCATTGCTTTGATAATTGCCTCTTTTGATTCCATAATCTGTGATTTTTATAGTTTAGAAACTCTGCTCAATAGGAAATGATCAGCCAGAACAAGTGCGGCCATTGCTTCAACAATTGGAACGGCTCTTGGCAATACACAAGGGTCGTGCCTGCCTTTAACATTTACAACAGCCTCATTACCATGAATGTCAACTGTATTTTGCTCCTTCAACAAGGTGGCAATTGGTTTAAATGCCACATTCCAGTATATATCCTGCCCATTGGATATACCACCCTGAACGCCGCCGGAGTGGTTGGTCAAGGTCTTGATTCCACTCTCCGATGGAATAAAAATATCGTTGTGCTGCGATCCTGAAAGTCTGGTTCCTGAAAATCCCGAACCATATTCAAAGCCTTTGACGGCATTGATTCCCAACATGGCTGAACCCAGATCAGCATGAAGTTTATTGAAAACAGGACCACCCCATCCAGCCGGAACACCTGTTGCAACGCCGGTAATCACTCCGCCAACGGTATCATGATTTCGGCCGGCTTCTTCGATTCTGTGAATCATGCGCTCAGCTGTTTCCGGATCAGGACACCTGACAATATTGGTCTCAATTTTCTGGAGATCAAGATCCTGGTAAGATTTTTCCAACGCTATTTCTCCGACTCTCGAAACATAAGCCAGGATTTGAATACCGGATATTGCAAGCATCTGCCTGGCTATTGAACCTGCCACAACTCTTGCAATTGTCTCACGGGCCGAAGACCTGCCACCTCCGCGGTAGTCCCTGAAACCATATTTCTGGTCGTAGGTAAAGTCTGCATGCGATGGCCGGTACAGATCCTTTATATTGGAATAATCAGCCGAATGCTGGTCCTTGTTTCTTACCAGGAAGCCGATGGGGGCTCCGGTTGTATAACCCTCAAAAATACCCGAAAGCAACTCAACCTGATCCGATTCCTGTCTGGAAGTGGTGATGTGCGACTGTCCTGGCTTCCTGCGGTTCAGATCAGCCTGTATCAAATCAATGTCAATTTTAACACCTGCAGGACAACCGTCAACAACACCACCAATGGCGGCGCCGTGGGACTCACCAAAGGAGGTAAGTGTAAATATTTTTCCGAAGCTGTTCAAAATGATTGGTTTTTTTTTACAGGCTAAATTTATTCAACTTTTCTGTTATTTTTGGTTAGATCCTTCAGGATTGTAAAGGTTTAATGAAAAAATAAAAAACCCGGGCGTTTTCACCCGGGTTTTTTATTTTTTTTTGTCTTGCAATTAGTTGCATCCGCAACCACTGCCACATCCGCCAGATTTTGAGTCATCGTCACCACAACCGCCATCTCCGCATCCACCATCACCGCAACTGCCGCCGTCACTGCCACAGCTGCTGCCACATCCGCATCCTCCACCGCTGTAGGCAGCACTCAGCTCTTCAGCAGAAGCTTCGCGTACTTCAAGAATCTCACCTGTGAAATGAAGGTCTTCACCAGCCAGTGGATGGTTGAAATCCATGGTAACTGTCTCACCTTCTACAGACACAACAATACCGTCCATGCGCTGACCATGTGCAGACATCATTGGAACGCTGTTTCCGGGAGCTACCAGTTGATCATCAACTTTCCCGTCTACCTTAAAAATGTCGAGTGGCAACTCTACAACGGCCTCCTCGTTGATCTCGCCGTATCCGCTTGCAGCAGGAATAGCAATCTCAAATTTATCACCAGATTTTCTACCAATAAGTTGCTCTTCAAAAGCAGGAATCATCAACCCCGCGCCATGAAGAAAGATCAGCGGACTCTCCTGTGTAGCTGACTCAAATATCTCACCTTCTATACCATCCAACCTCAAATCGTAGGTCAGGGTAACCATACTATCTTTTGAAACTGTAACCATTACAATGTTTTTTTAAATTTAATGTGCAAAGAAACAGTATATTTCTTTAGCGACATAATTTGTTACGAGATTTTGAAAAAAAAGTTAGGGCATCGAAAAAATTTAATCAAGATTTTACACAAGAGGTCAGTTTGCTTCGCTTCGCTCGCAATGACGGTGCATTGTTTGAACTTTTATTTAAGCAGGAGAAGCAAAACCCAACAATTGTTCACTAAACGCACCGTCATTGCGAGCGAAGCGAAGCAAACTGTTCGACTTGCACCGAAACCTAAAATGAAAGGTGCGAAGCAACCTGACGTGAACTACAAAATTACCTCCTCTTTGATATACCTGATGTTATCCATACACACATAAGTCGGCGTATTAATCCCATAAGCGCCAGTATCAGAGGAGGCAAATGCGAAGGTGATTTTATTTACTTTTCCCAAAGAGGTGAGATCCACGGTAGTCCACTTGTTTAGAATATAATCTTTGGACGCATCTGCAAATCTAAAATCAGCGAGATACACCTCTTTGCTGCCCATCAATTTGTTATTGTGGTCATAACCACTAATGGTCACTTTGAACCAATCGGGATCAGTACCCATATTTCCACCGAATTTCTTGCTAAAAGCATTGCCATTCTTCATGGTAAGTGCGGTATAGGTACTGTTGCACAAATCAACCGACTCAATGGTAAAATCCTGATTGTTGGCAAACTGGCCAAAAATATCATCGCCAAAGGAGGGATAGAAAATGGCAAACTTGTTCTTCTGGTTGGCCGGATCTACGACACTGAACTCATTTGAAAAATCACCTGTTGTAACATCGTTTTTTTGGGAATAGGAAAAGCCACTCCACGAATTCCAGAAAGAATTATATTGGTTGTAGAATTTCATGTCAGACGAAGTAAACGAACCCGTGGCGTCGGAACCATTCCAATAACCTGCCGAAGGGATGGACAAAGATTCAA
>Ga0163199_1002792_pt1 | contig 10645 bp, 9 predicted proteins | sample PL_2010_150m_FD_113537 | JGI IMG/M metagenome (GOLD analysis project Ga0163199, IMG submission 113537) | Freshwater microbial communities from Powell Lake, British Columbia, Canada to study Microbial Dark Matter (Phase II) - PL_2010_150m | ecosystem: Environmental > Aquatic > Freshwater > Lake ...
TGGGGTCGGCGCGTTCGACGACTGCGTCAACGCCATGAAGCGGCAGGAGCTGTTTGAGGCGGTGCGGGAGTTCATCCGCAGCGGTCGGCCCTTTCTGGGCATTTGCGTCGGCTACCAAGCGCTTTTCGAGCGCAGCGAGGAATTCAACAGTTGCGCCACCGGGCTGGGCGTCTTCGCCGGGAGGGTAGTGCGGTTCACAGAACAACCGGGGTTGAAGATTCCACAGATGGGCTGGAATCGCATCGAACTGGTCAAGCCCGACTGCCCGCTCTATCGCGGCATCGCGGACGGCAGCTTCGTCTATTTCGTTCACAGTTATTTCCCGAAGCCGGCCGACGACTCGCTCATTGCCACGCGCACCGACTACGGTGGCAGTTTCGCGTCGTCCATCTGGAAGGACAACGTCTTCGCCACGCAGTTCCACCCGGAGAAGAGCCAGGCCATCGGGCTAAAGATGCTGGAGAACTTCGTCGCGCTCACCCGCTGATCCGCATTCACGTTTTACGTTTTACGTTTCACCCTTCACCCCCATGCTCATCCTCCCTGCAATTGATTTGAAAGGCGGCAAGGTCGTCCGGCTGCGCCAGGGGCGCGCGGGCGACGTGACGACTTACTCCGACGATCCGGCGGCCTTCGCACGGCAGTGGGAAGGCGAAGGTGCGCGCTACCTGCACGTCGTGGACCTCGATGCCGCGTTCGAGGGCGAACCGAAAAACTGGGATGCGCTGAAGAATATCCTCGACGCGGTGCAGATTCCAGTCGAACTCGGCGGCGGCCTGCGCACCGAGGAGCACATTTCACGCGCGCTGGAACTGGGCGTCACCCGAACCATCGTCGGCACCAAAGCGTGCGAATCGCTCGACTTCGTCGCCACGCTCGTGAAACGCCACGGTGACCGCATTGCCGTCGGCGTGGACGCCAAGGACGGCTTCGTCGCCGTGCGCGGCTGGGTGGCGGCCTCGACGTTGAAAGCGGTGGATTTCGCCAAACAGGTTTCCGCCGCCGGCGTGAAGACCATTATATATACCGACATCGCCAAGGACGGCATGCTCCAAGGCCCGAACTTCGCCGCAATGGCGGAGATGGCCGACGCACTCGCCGCCACGCCCACCGGCGTCATCGCCAGCGGCGGCATCTCGTGCGCCGCCGACGTTCACAACCTGCGCGCCCTCGGCAAGCCCAACCTCGTCGGCGTCATCATCGGCAAGGCGCTCTACGACGGCCGGCTGACGCTGAGCGAGGTGTTGGCGCCGGCGAAATGATGTTTGCTGAAACGGATTCTCAACAGTAGTTTGCGCCAAGTTATGGAAACGACATCTGAAAACGCGATCACGCTGACGGAGAAAGCCGCGGCGAAACTGAAACTTGTGCGGGACGGCAAGGAAGAGACGAAGGGCAAGCCGTTGCGCATCTATGTCGAGGGCGGCGGCTGTTGCGGCATGCAATACGGCATGGCTTTCGACGAGAAGCAGGCCGACGACGCGGTCGTGAACGCCCACGGCATCGAGATCGTCATGGACGGCATGAGCGTTGACTACCTGCGCGGCTCGACGGTTGACTTCGACGACAGCTTGCAGGGCGCGGGCTTTAAGATTATAAACCCGAACGCCGGCTGCGGCAGCGGTTGCGGTTCCGGCGGCGAAAGCCACGGCGGCAGCAATTGCGGCTGCGGCCACTGAGGCGACGTTCTTTTTGCGTTGGGGAGCCGAAGGCCAGTCGCAACGGCCAGGCTGAGAGGCCCGAAAACTTTCGGGCGACCCACTGAACCTGATCCGGGTAATGCCGGCGAAGGGAACTGCGATGACATTTCGACAAGCCATCCCGGTTCGCCGGGATGGCTTTTTTGTTGCGGTGTAGGCCGGCTCTGCGAGCCGGCGCATTTCGGTCTCGCCGATTCATAGAATCGGCCTACAAGTTTCGATGCGAATAACGAGGACAGTAAGATGAACAAACCAGCGGATTTGTCCAACAACGGCTCCGGCCACAACAGCGATCAGCGGCCGAAGTCGCGGAGAGTCTATGTCGCGGGCAAATTGCACGCCGGCGTGCGCGTCCCGTTCCGCGAGATCGAGCTGTCGCCAACCCGCAGCGTCACCGGTCGCGTCGAGGCCAACGAACCGGTCCGCATCTATGACAACAGCGGCTCATGGGGCGACCCGGCGCATCATGGCGACGTCAACCGCGGCCTGCCGGCGCTGCGTCGCGCGTGGATTCTTGGCCGCGGCGACGTCGAGGAGCGCGAGCCAATCTCCGCCGCCTCCGCATTCCGCATTCCGCACTCCGCATTCGCAAAGCCGCTCCGCGCCAAGCCCGGCAAGGTCGTCACGCAGCTTCACTACGCCCGCCAGGGCATCATCACGCCGGAGATGGAGTTCATCGCCATCCGAGAAAACCTCGGCTTCCAAAACAGCACTCCAACACTCCAACACTCCAGCATTCCATTTCCCATCACCCCCGAGTTCGTCCGCGACGAAATTGCCCGCGGCCGAGCCATCATCCCGGCGAACATCAACCACCCCGAATGCGAGCCGATGATCATCGGCCGCAATTTCCTCGTGAAGATCAACTCCAACATCGGCAACAGCGAGTTGGGCAGTTCCATCGAGGAGGAGGTCGAGAAGATGCGCTGGTCCATCAAATGGGGCGCGGACACCGTCATGGACCTCTCCACCGGCAAGAACATCCACGAGACGCGCGAGTGGATCATCCGCAACTCGCCCGTCCCCATCGGCACCGTGCCGATCTACCAGGCGCTGGAGAAAGTCGGCGGCAAAGCCGAGGAGCTGACGTGGGAACTTTACCGCGACACGCTCATCGAGCAGTGCGAGCAAGGCGTGGACTACTTCACCGTCCACGCCGGCGTCCTGCTGCGGTTCATCCCGCTTACCGCCAACCGCATGACCGGCATCGTCAGCCGCGGCGGCTCCATCCTCGCCAAGTGGTGCCTCGCGCATCACCAGGAAAATTTCCTCTACACGCACTGGGACGAAATTTGCGAGATCATGGCCGCCTGCGACGTCGCGTTCAGCATCGGCGACGGCCTGCGCCCCGGCTCCATCGCCGACGCCAACGACGAGGCGCAGTTCGCCGAGCTACAGGCGCAGGGCGACCTGACCAAGCGCGCATGGGCGCACGGCTGCCAGGTCATGAACGAAGGCCCCGGCCACGTTCCGATGCATCTCATCAAGGAGAACATGGAGAAGCAGCTTGAGTGGTGCCACGAAGCGCCGTTCTACACGCTCGGCCCGCTCACCACCGACATCGCGCCCGGCTACGACCACATCACCAGCGCCATCGGCGCGGCGATGATCGGCTGGTATGGCACCGCGTTGCTCTGCTACGTCACGCCGAAGGAGCACCTCGGCCTGCCTGACAAGAACGACGTGCGCGACGGCGTCATCGCCTACAAAATCGCCGCCCACGCCGCCGACCTCGCCAAGGGCCATCCCGCCGCCCGCTACCGCGACGACGCGATCAGCAAGGCCCGCTTCGAGTTCCGCTGGGAAGACCAGTTCAACCTCGGCCTCGACCCCGACAAAGCGCGCGAGTTCCACGACGCGACGCTGCCGCAGGAGGGCGCGAAGCTGGCGCACTTCTGCTCCATGTGCGGCCCGCATTTCTGCGCGATGAAGATCACCGAGGACGTGCGCAAATACGCCGCCGAGCAGGGCGTCAACGAGCAGGACGCCATCAAGCGCGGGCTGGAGGAGAAGGCGAAGGAGTTCGTGAAGAAAGGCGCGGAGGTTTACTCGAAGGCGTGACTCGCAAAGCCGTCACGTCTCCCTTTCTCCATCGAGCAAGCGCTCATTGCTGCACCGGCTTGGGGTGGGCGATTTTGATGAAGTTTTGCCGGAGGTCGAAGCCGACGGTCTTGCCCTGCTTGTTGACGTAGCGATCAGGTTTCCACGTGGGGCTTTGTTCGTTGTGGCATCGCACACAGCTTTGAAACGCCGGATAGACGAGGCCGCTACGAATCGCCTTCTCGCGGTCTTCCATCGTGATGATGGAGTAGCAGGTCTTGGCCCGTGGTGAGAAAGGATTGAGCACGTCCAGCAGGCCGCGCTGGCGCAACGGTTCCTCCAGAGTGACTTCCCCGGTGCTCTTGGGAACATAGTTCAGGGCCGGGCCATGGCAGGATTCGCACACGACGCCTTCTTCGGGTTTGATCGTCGTGGCTTGAATCTGCTCGGTCCAGTTGTAGGCGGTGGCGTGGCACTTCAAGCACTTGCCGCTGGCCTGCGGGTCGGCGATGCCGAATTTGGCGGCAACGGTCTTGGCTTCGGGGGAACCGAGCACTTCGAAAGCCCTGGAATGTGGACCGCTCCGCCATTTGCCGGTCTGGTTGCCGACTTTCACGGCGTTGTGGCAGGTGTTGCAAACGGTCAGACCGATATACTTCGCCGGGTCGCGGACGGCGGCCGGGTTTGGGTCGGCGGCGCAAACCGTGCCCGCCGCGACCCACGCAGCCACCAAGCCCGCGCATACGACGGCGGCCAAACAATTCCAAGTAAACCGAACCATGTCGCGCATGGTAGTCCCGCGACTTGCGGCGGGCGAGCCAGAAATCCACGAAGCGGTTGAGCGGGTCAGGACGCCGCCGGTCAAGCCCAGTGGACGAGGCGCATGTCGAGCGGTTCGCTCAGGTCGGGATGCTGCGGCAGGACGCGGATGGCGTAGCCGAAACGACCGCTGGTCTGGCTGACGATCTTGCCGGTGAACCGGCAGGCGTTGCCCGGCTCGGATGCGGCGAGCTTCATCGGCACAGTCTGGACGCGTTTGAGGCTGCCTTCGGCTTCGAGCGGGCCGAAGACGATCTGCGCGGCGATGTCGTCCGGCTTCAGGCCGTCGAGGGAAACGGTGACACTGATGGAGAGTTCCTGGCCCGCGACAAGTTCGGCGGCGCCGGTGTCCTGCGCGGCGGAAAGGCGAATGCGGCTCCACTGGGCAATGACGTGTTGTTTCCAAGCGGCGAGTTGGCGCGCGGCCTTGACCTTGTGGGCGGCGAGGCGGCCGAACCGCTCGGCGCACGGCAGGTAGAACTGCTCGGTGTAGTCGCGGACCATGCGGGTGCTGTTGAAGAACGGGCCGATGGTGCGGATGGATGTTTTCATCCGCTGAATCCAGTGGCGCGGCAGTCCGTCAGGGCCGCGGTCGTAGAAGAGCGGCACGACTTCCTTCTCCAGCAGGTCGAAGAGATCGCCGCACTCGACCTTGTCCTGGTAGTCGGGGTCGTCGTATTCCTCGCCGCCGCCGATGGTCCAGCCGTTGTCGAGGCTGGCGGCCTCGGCCCACCAGCCGTCGAGAGTGCTGAGGTTGATGGCGCCGTTGATGGTGGCCTTCATGCCGCTGGTGCCGCTGGCTTCGAGCGGCCGGCGCGGGTTGTTGAGCCACACGTCGCTGCCCTGCACCATGTAGTGGGCGATGTTCACGTCGTAGTTCTCGATGAAGATGATGTGCCGGCGCAGCTCCGGGTCGCGGATGAAGTGGACCAGTTGGCGGATCGTCTCCTTGCCCGTGTTGTCCTCGGGATGCGCCTTGCCGCAGAAGATGAACTGCACGGGCCGCTCGGCATTGGTCACCAGCCGCTTCAGCCGCGCTGGGTCCTTGAGCAGCAGCGTCGCGCGCTTATAGCCGGCGAAGCGCCGCGCGAAACCGATCGTCAGCACGCGCGGGTCGAGCAACTCCTCGGCCTCGGCGATTTCCGCCGCCGTGCCGCCGCGCCGCTCCAGTTCCCAATGCAGATGGCGCCGGGCGTGGGCGATGAGCCGCTCGCGCTGCCGCTCGTGCGTGCGCCACAACTCGGCGTCGGGAATCTCGCGGATGGCCTGCCAGACGGTTTCGTCCGTCGGCTCCTCCTTCATGCGGTTGCCGAGATAGGTTTCGAAGAGGAACGACATTTCGCTGGAGAGCCACGAGTGCGTGTGGACGCCGTTGGTGATGTGCGAGATGGGCACCTCGTCCTCGGTCAGGTCGGGCCAGAGCGAACGCCACATGCGGCGCGAGACGGAGCCGTGGAGCTTGCTGACGCCGTTGCGCTTCGCGGAGGTGCGCAACGCGAGGATGGCCATGTTGAAACCTTCGCCGTGTTCGTTCGGGTTGGCGCGGCCGAGCGCGAGGAACTGGTCGCGGTTCAAGCCCAGCTCCTGCCGGAAGCCGCCGAAGTAATGCTCGACCATGTCCGGATGAAACAGATCAATCCCCGCCGGCACCGGCGTGTGCGTGGTGAACACCGTGCCCGCCTCCACCGCCTCGCGCGCCTCGGCGAAGTTCAGCCCGTGCTCCTTCATCATCGTCCGGATGCGCTCCAGCGCCAGGAACGCCGCGTGGCCTTCGTTCATGTGGCAGACCCGCGGCTGGAAGCCGAGAGCGCGCAACGCCCGGAAGCCGCCGACGCCGAGCAGCATCTCCTGCCGGATGCGCATGTCCTTGTCGCCGCCGTAGAGTGTCGCGGTGATGTCGCGGTCGGCGGGCGGATTTTCCTGGAGGTTCGTGTCGAGCAGGTAGAGCGAGATGCGGCCGACCTGCGCCAGCCAGACCTGCGCCGCGACGCGCCGGCCCGGCAGGTCCACGGTGACTTTCAACCGTTCGCCGTTTGCACCGAGCGCCGGCGAGAGCGGCATGTTGTAGAAATCGTTGTCGGGATACGCTTCGAGCTGCCAGCCGTCGGCGTTGAGCTGCTGCTCGAAGTAGCCGTTGCGATAGAGCAACCCGACGCCCACCAGCGGCAGGCCGAGATCGCTCGCGCTCTTCATGTGATCGCCCGAAAGCACCCCGAGGCCGCCGGAGTAAATCGGCAGGCATTCGTGGATGCCGAACTCCAGCGAGAAGTAAGCCATGTCCGCCTTCGCCGCGCCGTCGTGCGCCTTCTGGAACCACGTCGGCTCGGTCATGTAATGCTCCAGCCGCGTCAGCACGCGCCGCAAGTGCGCCAGAAATCCGCTGTCCGACTTCAATGTCTGGAGCCGGCTCTGGTCAACCTGGCCGAGCAACCGCACCGGGTTGTGGTAACAAATCCGCCACATCTCCCGGTCGAGCCGCCGGAACAGCTCGATGGCCTCGGCGTCCCACGACCACCAGAGATTGAAAGCCAGCGTGCGCAGTCCGATCAGTTCTTCGGGAAGATTGGCGACGACGTTGAAGACGCGAATATTCTTCATGGCATGGATGGAGTTGACGCGACGCGGCCAGCCCGCGCAGCGGTCTTCTTATAGCGGAGCGCCCCCGGTTTTCCAAGCGTTTCCCGCCAAGCAATCAGTGCTTCCGTTTTCCCTTTGCCCGCTGCCACTCCGCTTCCATCTCCTCCAACGTGGAGTCTTGCGGCTGCTTGCCGCGCGCGGCCAGCGCCGCCTCCACTTTGCGAAACCGCGCGGTGAATTTCCTCGTGCATTGGTTCAGCAGGTCTTCCGCGTGGAACTTCTGGAACCGCGCGAGGTTCACCAGCGCGAACATCAGGTCGCCGAGTTCCTCCGCCGTCTTCCGGCGGTGGCCGCGCCTGATCTCGCGGCGCAACTCGTGAAGCTCCTCCTCGATCTTGTCGAGCACCTCGTCGGCACGGCTCCAGTCGAAACCGACGCGGGCGACTTTCTTCTGCACGTCCTGGGCGCGCATCAACGCCGGCAGATGTCGCGGCACGCCGTCAGTAACGGAAGGCCGCTTGTGCTTTTTCTCGGCGCGTTTGAGCTTGTGCCACTGGTCGAGCACCTGATCGGCGGTGCGGAGCTTGCGGCTGCCGAAGACGTGCGGATGCCGCGACACGAGTTTGTCGGCGATGGCCCGCGCCACGTCCTCGAAATCGAACCGCTTCTTCTCCTTCGCCATCTGCGAGTGGAAGACCACCTGCAAGAGCAGGTCGCCGAGTTCCTCCCGCAGGTCGGCGTCGTCGCGCGACTCGATGGCGTCCACGACTTCGTAGGCTTCCTCGATGACGTTGTGCTTGATGGACGCGTGCGACTGCTGGCGGTCCCAAGGGCAACCGCCCGGCGCGCGTAGCCGGGCCATGATGCCGAGCAGCCGCGTGATCTGCGAGGTGTGTCGAGCCATGGCGCGAGTGTAGGCGGCGCGGTGGGGAAGGGGCAAGAGGGAAGAGGAAAGAGCGTGCGAGACGAGCACCTAATCATTCGGCCCATCAGCGACCAGGAAGAAGGGCCAGAACTTCCTCCGCTATCGGCTTGTCGTCCGGATCGAAGTTCTTCCTCATCTTGCCGTCACGAATCGCTAGCCCCTTGCCGATCAAGCTCAGGAACTTGATCTTATATTTCTTGTCTTCCACTTTTTCGACTGCGCTCAGCGCCATCTTGTAGATTTGCCGTGTCTCCTTCAAATCACCCGCTCGTAGCGATTCTTCGGCCACACTCAACATTGCGCTAGTCTTGTTGTGGACGGACGCCTCCATCCGGCCGACGACCTGAATCGCTTGCTTGCACACCTGCTGCGCCTGTTTTGTATCGCCAGTCTTAACCAACGCCCGCGCAATCCAGCACAGAACCTCCACTTTGTTCCAAGGCATCTTCATCTTGCTTGCGCCGTCGAGCGCAAACCGAAACGCTTCATCGGTCAAATGCGCTTGGCCAGATTTCTTGCGCCACTCAACGATCTGGCAGATGATTTCCAATTTCACATGGAAGAGGATGTGCTCATCAGGACCTACCACGTCTATCTTGCCAAGCTCACCCGCAATCTCTCGATAAACCCCTTCTGCTTGTTTTGAGTCGTCCGCGAGTTCCAGTGCCCGAGCGATGTCTGACAAGAGCCATAATTTCATAAGCGCTTGGTAGACGAAAGCTTTTGTCTGTAGCTTGCCATACAACCTTGTTATGCCCAAAGCCTGCTGACAAAGCTCTTGGGCTTGTTTGGTTTCGCCTGCCTTCGCCAGAGATTCCGCGATACGGGTGAGATGACTTGCCTTACTTTCCATCCTCATGCCGACTATGAGCGAATCGCCGGGGTTGGCCGCATTTCGTGATGCTATCGCTTGGTCTAGCGGGTATGGAATCTGGTTAACCAAGACCAATGCTCGCTGCCAGGTTTGACGCGCCTCTTTGCCATTACCCGCTTGAAGAAGCCCATCACCAATCAAGCGCAGCGCTTCGATTTGCTCCCAATTCCCATCAGTGTAGGAAGGTTGAATCTTGTTAGAGATAACACAAGCCTGTTGAGCATCGCCAGTCTTCGCCAACACAGCGGCTATTCTTCCCAAGGGTTTTAGATGTGATAAATCGCCAGAAGGATTCACCGCATACGACCTGACCTTGGCCTTATCTACAGCAACCAATGCAGTCTGACAAAGCGTATGGGCGCGGTTCGTCTCGCCTATCTGTGCCAGCGCCTCGATCAAGTCACACAGGTGAGTGGCCCTGTCATAAACATCCGTCCCTTCCGTGATGTGGAGTATGAAATCCGTCGGCGAATTGAGAAGTGGCAACAGCTCCTTCGGCGGCTCCCTGCGCTTGGAATCATCAGCGGAACACAAGCCAACAAGCAGCATCGCGGCTGCGATGAGAACTCCCTTTCTGATATTCATGACGACCCTTTCCCGACAACGCAATTGGCGTCGTTGATTGAACTGGGCAAAGTCTGAAACTCGGACTCCAGAGAGTCCAGAAGAATCCCCGCCCGAAAAACGCTTGCCTGCCGCGCCGCCGCAGCCGTAAAATCCGGCCCGTCGTTTTGGTGATGTAGTGATTGTTTAAGGAGTTGTTTGTGAAAGGCTGTGCGCAATTTGTTTTCACGGTTCCACCTTTCGGCGGAGCGCGGGAGGCCCCTACCCCCATCCCGCCATACTCCTGCGCTTCCGCCGTTTCTCCTGTCGCTTTGGCGGGCATTTGTGGGGATTTGGCGTTGGGACTTCCGAAAGAGGGCTTTTCCTACGCAAAAGAGCGCTTTTCTTCCGCGCAGGAAGACCTTTCTTTTGCAAAAGAGCGTTCTTCCTCCGCGCAGGAAGGCGCTTCTTCTTGTCCGGAGGACGGCTCTTCTGCGCCGGAGCGCCGCTCTTGCGGGCCGGAGGACGCCTCTTGCACCCGTTCCACTTTCCATTTCACGAGTCGTAAACCCGATGTGAAGGAAGGGAGGTGAAATATCATGGCAGGAAATCCCAAGTTAAATGGCGAGAAGATCGCCGCCGTGCTGAAAGCCTGGCAGGACTTGCGTCCGACCAAGAGCTTCGCGGGCATGACGCTGGAGCAATTCACGGCCAAGGTGCAACCGAGCCTGGATGCGCGCGCGCAAATTGACACGCTGGACAATCAGTTGATTGCCGCCGCCGATGAGCGCGACGACGCCGACGTGGAGAGCCTGAAGCAGGTCGGCTACGTGGTCAACGCCGTCAAAGGCGATGTCACGGAAGGCGAAGACAGCGAGTTGTATGAGGCCATGGGCTACGTGCGCAAGAGCGAACGGGCCACCGGCAAGACCAACAAGAACCCAGCCGCAAAGGCGGCGGCCTCCGGCTCGAAGTAGTGCGTGGAGTGCGGGAGCGCGCCCGGCCCGGGCGGCGGGTCGCGCTCCAAGCCGGTTGGAGTTCACGCTTTAGAGGCTGTGCGAAAAACGATTTGTTTCATGCGCTAACGAAACAGAAACGACAGGCCGAAGGATGAAATACACCCGCCGAAACATCTGACGGCATTCGGATCGCCCCGCACGGCGGAAA
>Ga0163199_1002795_pt1 | contig 10638 bp, 10 predicted proteins | sample PL_2010_150m_FD_113537 | JGI IMG/M metagenome (GOLD analysis project Ga0163199, IMG submission 113537) | Freshwater microbial communities from Powell Lake, British Columbia, Canada to study Microbial Dark Matter (Phase II) - PL_2010_150m | ecosystem: Environmental > Aquatic > Freshwater > Lake ...
CAGGCCGATCCAGGCGAGCTGAATCGGCAGACTGCCAAAATGTCCCATGCCGGCATACAGCGCCTCCCCACCGGTCACGATCAGCACCACTGCACCCAGCGAGAGGAAGCCGATGGTCGGCTGCGCCAGCAGAAATGACAGGCCGTGAAGAGGATTGAGAGCGCAGAGGACCTGCGGTTCAATGACGATGTTGAGAATGCCCAGGATCGCCAGCACCGCGAACCAGATCATCATCACCGGGCCGAATAGTGCCCCGACGCTGCTCGTTCCCCGGCGCTGGAACAGGAATAGTCCGATCAGCACCATCAGCGTAATGGGGATGACATATGACTTGAAGGCCGGGGTGATGACTTCGAGTCCTTCCACGGCTGAGAGTACCGAAATCGCCGGCGTGATCGCGCCGTCGCCATAGAACAAAGCCGCGCCGAACAGCCCGAGCATGATGATGACGCCTCGCCGGCGCGAATTCGCCGGCGCCTCGCGCAGCGCCAGTGCCATCAGGGCCATGATGCCGCCCTCGCCCTTGTTATCGGCGCGCAGGATGAAGGATACGTACTTGACGGTGATCACCACCATCAGCGACCAGAAGATCAGGGAGAGAACCCCGAGCACGTTCTCGGGAGTGATCGGGACGGGATGATGGGGGCTGGCGAACACCTCCTTGATGGCATACAGGGGACTGGTGCCGATGTCTCCATACACGACCCCGAGTGCGGACAGGGACAATGCGGCCAGGCGTTCCTTGTCGGACTTTTCCACGGACATTCCTTGGACCGGCTGATCTCGAAAGCTGCCGAAGTTGACGTCAGATCTGGAAGCGATAGCCGACGCCGGTCTCGGTCAGCAGGTGTTTTGGCTGGGTTGGATCGGCTTCCAGCTTCTGCCGCAGATGCCCGACATAAATCCGCAGATAGTGATTGCTCTCCACCGCGGCCGGGCCCCACACCTCGCGCAGCAAGTGGCGATGGGTCAGGACCTTGCCGGCATTGGCGAGCAGGATGCCCAGCAGGCGATATTCGATCGGCGTCAAATGAACGGCTACGCCGTTGCGCGCCACGCTGCGGCGTGACAGGTCAGCCGTAACCTCGCCGAAGCTGAAGCTCGGCCCCAATTCCGTCGCGCCTCGATGCGTGCGTCGCAACAGGGCCCGCACCCGCGCCAGCAACTCGCCGACGCCGAACGGCTTGGTCAAGTAGTCATCCGCACCGGCGTCCAGAGCCCGGACTTTCTCGTCTTCGGTGGTGCGCGCCGACAGGATGATGATGGGAACGCCGATCCAGCCGCGCAGGTCGCGTACGACCTCGACTCCGTCTCGATCGGGCAGGCCGAGATCCAGGATCACCAGATCCGGTTTGCGGGTCCCGGCTTCGATTAGTCCCTGGGCGGCGGTTTCCGCTTCATAGACGTGACAACCTTCGTTCTCCAGGGCAGCGCGGACGAAGCGACGGATCTGCTTCTCATCCTCGACGACGACGACTCGGGGCGCGTTATCGGTCATCGGCGGTCTCCGGTTTCGCAGCGACAGCTTCATCACTCTCGATTTGCGGCGGAGTGCCCAGCGGCAGGGAAAAGGTGAAACGGGCGCCGCCTTCGGGGCGGTTGGCGACGCTTATCGATCCGTCGTGGGCTTCGACGATGCTGCGGCAAATCGCCAGGCCCAGACCGACGCCAGGCTTCACGGATTCCTGTTCGCCGCGGGCGAACATTTCGAACAGCTGCGGCGCACGCTCGACATTAACTCCCGGCCCGTGATCGCCGACGGATATCTCCGCCATGTCGCAGGAACGCCGGGCATCGATCTCGACGCTCGTCCCCGGGGGAGCGAATTTCGCCGCATTCTCGATCAGGTTGCAAAACACCCGTTCGATCAGCACGGCGTCGAACGCCAGCAAGGGCAAGTCGGCGGCCAGCGTCACCTTGATCGGATGGTCGAGGAGGCTGCGCTCGAGCAGTTTGATGCTGGCCCCGACGACCTCCTCGAGCGGTTGCCACTCCTTTCTCAGCTTGACCTTTCCCGCCTGAAGGCGCGCCATGTCGAGCAGGTTCGCGACCAGGCCATTGATGCGCAATGCCTGTTCGCGCAATGCCTCGGCGTTCTCCTTTTGGTGTGGCGGGAGTTCCGGTTGGGCCAGCGCCAGCGAGTCGGCCAATCCGACCAGCGCCGTCAACGGCGTACGGAGATCGTGAGAGAGAGCCGACAACACCGAGTTGCGCAGGCGTTCGGCGGTCATTTCGAGTTGTGTCGCCTGGGCGGTTTCGACATAGTGCAGGCGCTCGACGGCGATTGCGATCAGGGATGACAGCGCCTCCAGCAGCGGGTGATGTTCCTTGATCCATGCCGCTTCGGCGCTTTCCGGCGCCAGCGCGATGACACCACGCACCCGGGTCGGCGTCTTCAGCGGGAAGTAATAGGCGGCATAGCTGACTTCGGAAAGCGCATTGAATTCCACCGCTTCAGCCGTGGCGTAGGACATTCTTGCGAGACGCTGTTCGATCCTGAAGCGACAGGGTTCCGCGCCGGCGCGGACCACCGGGTGCAAGTTCTCGTCTGCTCCCGGCACCAGGATCACTGATTGGATGCTCATCGCCTGCAACAGATAATCTCGGGCAATTTCATCGACCTGGGTCAGGGTCAGGGCGCCACCCAGTTGCCGCGCCAGTTGGTAGAGCTGCCGGGTGCCTTCCTCGCTCAGCCTTGCATGGCGGGCCTGTTGCCGCAGGCCCGCGACGAGATGGGCGACGATAAGCGCGACCGCGAGCATCACGCCGAATGTCAGCAGATATTGACCGTCGTTGACGGTGAGGGAGAACCGCGGCGGGACGAAAAAGAAATCGAACAGCGCGACACTCAGGAACGACGCCACGACGGCCGGACCGCGGCCAAGCCGCAGCGCGATCAGGACCACCGCCAGGAGAAACAGCATGACGATGTTGGCCGGATCGAAATACACCAGCAGCGGCAGAGAGAGCATCGTGGTCAGGGCGCAGACGACGGCCGCGACCAGATAGTGCGACGGCCATGCCGAGCCGCTTTCACGCTGGCGTGCGGCGCCCGTTGCATCGACGGTAGGCTTGTTGCTTTCCATAGCCTCGAGCATAGACGGCAGAACGTAAAATTGGGGCAAATTGTTGCACTGGCCAGGTAAAAATGCTGTAAACGCCCTGCCGTTCCGACTCGCACATTCGATCATCTCTTCCGCGCTTTGGGTATCATGTGACGATGAAAACGAAACCGCAGCCGCTGGCGCGGCGCCTGCGCGACCTGTTCGCGGCACTGGAGTACGGCCTCGTGGAACGCCGACGTCAGGTCAGGCTGGCGCTCCTGGCGGCGCTTGCGGGCGAACACACCCTGCTGATCGGCCCGCCGGGCACCGCCAAGAGCGAGTTGGCGCGCCGCCTGCACCTGGCATTCAGGGATGCGCAATACTTCGAGCGGCTGCTGACGCGTTTTTCGGTGCCGGAGGAATTGTTCGGCCCGCTTTCCATCAGCGCCCTCGAGCAGGACCGCTACGAACGCCAGACGGCAGGTTATCTGCCGCAGGCGTCGATCGCCTTTATCGACGAAGTGTTCAAGGCCAACAGCGCCATTCTCAATGCCCTGCTGACGCTGCTCAACGAGCGCAAGTTCGACAATGGGGCGGGGCGCCAGGACTGCCCTCTGATCAGTGTCATCGGCGCGACCAACGAAGTACCGGCCGACGAAGTGGGCGAAGCCTTCTTCGATCGCTTCCTGTTGCGGCTGCCGGTCGGACCGGTCAGCACCGACGGGTTTCGGCAGCTGCTGGACCTCGGCGGCAATAGCGACCCCGGGCCGGTGGCGGGGCTTTCCGAAGCTGAACGGCAAGCGATCACGCGGGCCGCCGGTGAGGTGGTCGCGACCGCGGAAGTTGCAGGTCTGCTCGGCGAGTTGCGCCTGTGGCTGGCGGCTGAGCAGGCCTACGTATCCGACCGGCGCTGGGTAAAGATCGTCTGGCTGTTGAAGGTCGCCGCTGCCTGCGAGGGGAGGGACCGGCTGCTGCTGTGGGACCTGTGGCTGCTGCCATGGTGCGTGGCGCCCGATTGCGAACGCCAGCTTGCCGTCAGCGATTGGCTGCTGGTCCGCCTGGGCGTGCGCGAAGCGCTGTCGCCGCTGCGGCTCTCAAGGGTGGTCGAGGCATTCGAGGCGCAGGCAAAGCTGGAACAGGAAGCGGATGACCTGGATTACGATGCGTCGGGGCGGCTCAAGTTCAGCAGCGACGTCGACGCGAATGTCGTCGACGCCAAGGGGGCCTCGCAAGTTGCCCGCCTGAAATATACCCGCCGCCGGCGCTACGGTGGTACCCACATCGGCGCCCGAGTCCGCCAGATCGACGACCTGTTAGGCCGCATCTCCGGTTATGCCGAGGAACTCCTGGACCGACGTGGCGAGCTGGCGATCTATGTCGAACATGGCCTTTGGCTGGACGGGGATTTCGCGCAGCGCGCCGACGCCAATCTTGCGGCCACCGCGAACGGTCTCGTCGCGCTGGCGCAACGCGCCTTGAAGGCCCGCGGCGATTTCGAATCCTTGCCGCGTCTGCCGGAGGATCCGGGCGTCATTCCGGAACCCGTCGCACACGAACTCATGGCAGGTTGAAGCGATGACCCAGGCCTTGTTGTTCGAGCGGCGCGAGGAGCAGCTGGCAGCCCTCGAGCGACTGCCGCGCGGGCTTTGGCTCGGCGGCATGATCAACTCCCAAGGGTCGCTGAGCGGCAGGCTGGATGGGCTGGATCAGTTGCATGCCGCGCTGCTCGATGGATTTGTGCCCGGTCGCATGCGCTTGCCATGGCCGCACCGCTCGCTGGCGGAGCCCCTGTGTGATGCCCTGGCGCGGCTGGAGCTGGCCGGATTCTGCCGCGACCGGGCCGGACTCGCCCAGCAGGTGATGATGTCCATGCTCTGGCATCTGGACCTCATCGTTGATTATGTTGACCGCGGAGACAGCCAGGCGGCGGCGGAGGCCGAGGCGGTCCGGGCGTTTGCGGCGGAATGGCAGGATCGCTGCGGGGTGATGCAGGAACTGGAAGAAGTCTTCGGCGATGTCGACGACCTCCTCAAGAACGCCAACTGGGACTTGCTGCAGGGTCTGTTGCGTAGCAGCAACTGGCAGGAAGTGGTGCGGATCCGCGGCCTGATCGGGCAGCTGCCGCAGCTGATGCGCTTCATCCGCCAGTTGGGTCGTGCGGAGGCGACCGACGACCCGGACCCGAGCCACTCGGGGCAATTCCAGGTCATGGAGCAGACCACGGCGCCGCGCACCCATTACCGGGTCACCCGGGTGCCCGACCTGCCGGGCGAGACCCGCGGCGTATTTCGCTCCGGCCGGATTGCGCGCATGCTGCCGGTCGAGACCATGCTTCTTACCCACCCCCGGCTGCGGCTGATCTGGCACGCCCATCATGCCGAACGCATCCTGCTGAGCTATGAGGAGGACGACCGCTTGCGCGAGGCGCTGCAGGAACAGCTGCCGGTGTGGCGACCGAGTCCGCAGCGCCGGCCGGACCGGCGAATGGAATCCGGCCCGATGCTGATCTGCGTGGATACGTCCGGCTCAATGCAGGGCGGGGCGGAGGCGGTCGCCAAGGCGGTGGTTTTGGAAGCGATGCGCGCGGCACACGCCCAGAAGCGCGCCTGCCATGTTTTTGTCTTCGGCGGACCCGACGAGATAGTGGAGCTCTACCGGTGCGTGGAGGAACGCGGCCTGGAACGCCTCACCGAGTTCATGAACATGAGTTTTCTCGGCGGCACCGACATTTGCGGTCCGCTGGAGCTTGCCTTGGCGCGACTGGCCGATGAACGATGGCAGCTGGCGGACCTGCTGATCGCGTCCGACGGCGAGTTCGGTGCGACCCCGGCGACCCTCAAGGCGCTCGGCGACGCCAAGGACACGCTGGGCCTGCGGGTTGAGGGCGTGCTGATCGGCGATCGCGAAACGCCGGGGATGCGCGAACTGGCCGACGACATCTTCTGGGTGCGCGACTGGCGGCGATATGGCGCCGAGGGGCGGACCGGCGGCCGCCCGGCGCAAAGGCCGTGAGCCGATGAACGCGGTCGCCGAAACCTACATCGAACTGGCCGCGCGGATCGCGGCGCGCCTGGAATCGCCCCGGGTCCGGGCGCTGCACCTGCCGCCGGCAGAAACAGGCACCGGCAGGGACGCCGAGTTTTGCGCGCTCGAACTGGAGGACGGGTCGGTCGGCTTCTCCTTCTTGCGCCTGGACGATGCCGAGCGGCGGCTGCGCGCCGGCGATGCGGCGCACCGCTGCGCCGGCATGACGGCACTGGCGCTTGCCCGCGGCTATGTGGAGGACGATCCGGCGGTGAAGGCACTTGGCTTTGCCGCGATCAATGCCTTGTCCCAGTCCCTGTTCACCAGAGCCCGCTGGGTTCCGCCGGAATCCGGCGATCCGCTGGGCCGGATCGAGCCGCGCGCGGGCGAGCATATCGGGATGATCGGGCTGTTTCCGCCCCTGGTCAGTCGTATTACCGAGGCCGGGGCACGGCTGACCGTGCTGGAACTCAGGCCCGACCTGGCTGGCGAGCATGCCGGGTTCCGAGTCACGCTGGACCCAGGCGAACTCGCGGGCTGCGTGAAGGTGGTCAGTACCTGTACCGTGATGCTCAACGATACCCTCGACGAGGTGCTCGATGCCTGCCGGCAGGCGCGCTTTCGGGCCATCGTCGGTCCAACCGGCGGATGCCTGCCGGACCCGCTTTTCGATCGGGGCGTGGACGCTCTGGGCGGCAGGCGCGTCGTCGACTTGGAGGGATTCCGGAAGACCTTTTGTGCCGGGGACAAGTGGGGTGGCCATACGTCCAAGTACGCCATTTTGAACGGGCATTATCCCGGCGTAACGGAACTGCTGAATCGAACGCGCTAAGGTCGGTCGCCGCACCATGCCGGCGCATCGGGGCGCTTGATCTAGGATGAAGTGTAGAGACCGTGCTTGGAAAATCAAATGAGCCTGCTGGGCTTGCGCCTTCAGATGCTGTGGTTGCGGATTCCGGTGATCGGCGGGATGGCGAGGCTGTCAGGGCAGCCGGGAATGGCCACGAATTGCGACGGCAGCTGGAGCAATGCCGAGATACAGGACCTGCCGGAACTCGAGAAGGGCGAAGTCACCGCCCGACTGAGATGCCAGGCCGCAGCACACCCCGATGAAACGGCGCGGCGCGCCGCCGCGCGCCGGGAACTGGAGAGGATTTTCTAGCTGTTCAGCCGGGCACCCGAGGGCAAGCTGAAATGCCGATGGAAATCGTCGCCATTGAAGGCGAAGGCCACCTTGTTCTTCACGCCGGCAACGTCCAGCAACAGCACGCGATCTTCGAAGGCCTCGCGCATCAGCCCGAGGTGCACCCGGTACTCGGCCCGTTCCCCCGACAGGTTGGCGACCACCACGCCTTGTGCCGCCAGCTGGCGGCGCAGGTTGCGGTAGAACTCCCGGTCGCGAAAATCGGGCGTGATGCCACGGTGGTCATAACCGTCCAACAGTATTGCATCGGCGGGTTCCGTGCCGTTCGCCAGGAATTCCACCGCATCGGCATGGACGACGCGAAAGCGCGCATCGTCGGGCGGGATCTGGAACAGGTCCCGAAACGCAATCACGTCCCGGTTGATCTCGACATTGGTGATGCGCGCCCGAGGCAGGTGGCGGTAGCAGTACTTGGCGAGCGAACCGCCGCCCAGGCCGATCAGCAGGACCTGCTTCGGGTCGGGCATGAACAGCAGGAAGGCCATCATCTTGCGGGTGTACGCCAGTTCGAGGGAGAAGGGCTCCGCGATGCGCATGGCGCTTTGCACGTGGGCCAGGCTGAAATGCAGGCTGCGCTTGCGGCCGTCGTCGATGACGAAGGGCTTCGCATACTTCCCCGCGAGGATCTGGCTGATCAGGTCACGCAAGTCGGCATTGGCCGGTTCGATCAGCCGCAAGATCCCTTTCTTGATGAGGAAGGGCGTTGGGCTTTCGAGGATTGGAGAAAGCAGCAGCCGGTGGTCATCGTTGTCACCGGCCGGGAGATTGGATTGGGCCACTAGCGCCCGCGACTTGGATTGGGGCATTCGTGGGTTGGCGGGTTCGTGAGTCGCTGCGATCAACCTGCACTTGCCCGACGCGGCGAACCCTGGGAGCGCCGTCCGGTCAGGCGCTGGTGTTGATCACTTTCCCGGTGGATTCTCCCCGGTCGTTGACCACCGGCTTGGGCGGTACCGGCTTGCGTTCCTCGTCCTGGGCCTGGCGCACTTTGACGGGCTCTTCCGCGGGCGTGCTGGTCTGCACGCGTTGGGGATTGGAAACCGGATTGCCGGATGAACTGACGGGATTGATTGCCATGATGGCCTCCGAAATATTTCAGGCAGTGGTATTGACCACTACGCCTGTCACTTGCCCTTGACTATTGACGACTGGAGTCGACGGTACCGGTGCCTGGATGCCCGCCGGGACCGTTTGATCGACGTTGGGCGGGGTCTGATACACCTGCTCGCTGACATGGTTCACCAGCGTTTGCAACTGGCCGAGAGAGGAAAGCGACGCCACGCCCTGTCGCGCCTTTCCGGCCTGCGCCTGGGCCTGATCCGCCTGCACCGAAAGGGACCTGGCCACCTCTTCGGCACGAGTCGCAACCTTTTGCGCGTCCTGTGCCTGGGCCTGCAAGGCCTGGGCATTCCACTCCGCCCGATCGGCGTCGCGCTGGGCCTGCTGCAGCTTCAATTGCTGCCAGGCATCCTGCGTAACCGACGGTATGCTTGAGGTGGATGATCCGATGGCCATGAGTCGCGTCCGAGACGCTATGTTTATAGTCTTTTTGGTGGCAGACTTCAAGACGAATTATTCAGCCCTCAAGCGATGGGCCGCGCGCCGCGCGCGGCGCGTAACGATCGCGCAATTCGCGCTTCAGCACCTTGCCGATCGGACTGCGCGGCAATTCCTCGAGGAAGCGCACGGCGGCCAGCCGCTGCGTCCGGCCAACGCGCTGGTTGACCCATTGCATCAGGGCTTCGGCTGCACTCTCTGCGGAATCCCTGGGCACCACGAAGGCCACCGGCGTTTCGCCCCATTCCTCGGAAGGGACGCCAACCACGGCGACATCGTCAACCGCGGGATGCTGTCGCAGGACGGCCTCCAGGTCGCTCGGGTAGATGTTGAATCCGCCCGAGATGATCATGTCCTTCTTGCGATCGAAGAGGATCAGGAATCCATCGCTGTCGAACCGCCCGATGTCCCCGGTGCGGATGAAGCGCTTGCCCTCGGGATCGAACCATTCCGCCTCGCGTGTCTTGGCAGGCTGGCCGTGGTAGCCGCTCATCATGCCGGCGGATCGGCCCACCACTTCGCCGGCCTCCCCGGGCGCAACTTCCATGCCGGCGTCATCGATCAGCCGGATGTCGTGGCCTTCGGCGGGCCGGCCGACCGTGTGCAGCTTGTCGGGGTGGAGATGTGCGTTGAGGATGCAGGTGCCGCCGCCTTCGGTCATGCCGTAGAACTCCACCAGTCCGCCCGGCCAGCGCCTCAGCACGTCGGCCTTTAGGGCGGCGCTGAATGGCGCACTGGTGGAGAACTTGACGCGAAAGCTCGAGAGGTCGTAGCTGTCGAAATCGGGCCTGGCCATCAGGCGCTGGTATTGCACCGGGACCAGCATGGTGTGGGTGACGCGCTGCTCCTGGGCCAAATGCAAGTAGACCTGGGCATTGAATTTGGGCATCAGCACCACCGTGCCGCCGAAGGTCAGCGTCGGGAAGAACACCACCAGCGTGGTGTTGGAGTAGAGCGGGGTGGACAGCAGCGTGACGCTGTCCCGGCCATAGCCATAGGCCTTGCCGCGGCGCACATGGCTCCAGCGCATGGCATGCGGCTGCACGATGCCTTTCGGTTCCCCCGTGGTGCCGGACGAATAGATGATGTTGAAGGCCCAGGACGGATCGATAGTGACGCCAGCCGGCACCGCCCCGCGCGCCGCAAGCCAATCCTCCAGAGCGCGGCCGGAGGAGGAGTCGTCGAGAGTGACGCGGGGAATCCCGCCGGTCCAGTCGGGGCCCAGAATTTCGGCCACCGCTGCGTCGACGAACAGTACCCTGGCCTGCGCATCCTGCAGCATGCGGACCAGGCTGGCGGCGGTCGACCCGGGCGCCAGCGGGGCAACGACCACGCCGGCGCGCAGGGCACCCAGAAATACGGCGGCATAGGCGATCGAGGCGGATGCGCAGATGGCGATGGCGTCGCCCGGATGGAGGCCGTCGCGTTGCAGGGCTGAGGCGACGCGATCCATCAATGCATCCAGGGCGGCGTAGTCGACAAAATGCGCGCCGGCCTGCGATCCCTCTACGAGCGCCCGATGAGTGGGTGTCTCGCGTGCATGCTGACGTATGAGTTCGGTAATGACGCCAAACTCGAGCGCAAGTACTTCATCCGGATTCATCTATCCGTACCCCATAAGGCGTGGTCCACGCATACAGCGCGCATGCAGCGTCGATGCCACGATATGAAATCACATCTCAACCCTTTTGGCTCGATCTTGTGCAAAATAGTCCGAATGCCGCAGAAACACAGAGAATAGTCTATTGTCATTAAAATGTTGCGATCTAGTCAATTGAATCTTGAATGATTTGTCGGCCTGATTGTAAC
>Ga0163199_1002796_pt1 | contig 10636 bp, 9 predicted proteins | sample PL_2010_150m_FD_113537 | JGI IMG/M metagenome (GOLD analysis project Ga0163199, IMG submission 113537) | Freshwater microbial communities from Powell Lake, British Columbia, Canada to study Microbial Dark Matter (Phase II) - PL_2010_150m | ecosystem: Environmental > Aquatic > Freshwater > Lake ...
CGCTTCTCCTTCGCCTCGTCTTTTTCCGCCATCGTCTTCTCCTGAAAATGGGGGGACAGCGCCCCTATTTTTTGACTGAGGAAATAGGGGCGCTGTCCCCCTATTTGTCCCCCTATTTCCCCTAGATCATCTCGACAAACGCCTCGAACCGCGTCCGGAGCTGTCCGTCGGCCGGGAGCCGGTCCTCAACCTCCAGCAGCATGCTCGGTACCCCCGCCTGGGCCAGCGCCTCCTTGAGATAAGGATAATCGAAGGCATGGGGATCGCAGAACTTCAGCAGAAAAAAGATCACCCCCTGCACCTGCTTCTCCCGGGTGAGGCGGACGAGGTGGTCCGCCCGGTCGGTAAGACCTCGGTGTTTCGCCGGACAGACAACCCGCTCCAGGTTCCGGTCGGCGATGGCCGTCACCGGATCGGCTTTCTCGTCGATGAGTCCGCTGAAATAGCGGGAACCGGTGCAGAGGTCGTCGCCGACGACCTCGCCACCCGCCTCCTCGATGATCGTGTAGATGTCGGGTTGGTTGCAGACGCCGCCGGACAGGAAGATCCGCTTGGGCTCCACGCCTGAAACGGCAGTTCTTTGTTGCGTCAATCCTGCGACTGCCAGCCCCGCGCTTTTTTTCTCAAGCTCCTCCGCTACTTCCTCCAGGAGCGAAGCCGCGCTTGTCCTGTCCATGATCATCGCTGCCCGGACAAGGGCGTAGAGATCGTTCCCCTTGAGGATCTCCGGCCGCTCGCCCTTCAGCTCGTAGATCCGTGTCAGCGCGGCGCGGATCCGGTTGCAGATCCGTATCGCGGCCCGGAGCTCTTCGTCGGAGATCGTCGCACCCAGCTTCTCCCCCAGTTCCCCGCGGAACTGCCTCAAGACATCGATCATGTATTGCCGGGCGCCGTCCGTATCCAACTTGACCGGTAGGACCAGGTCGAGGTGGAAACAGGCGGGGACGTTCAGCCGCCAGATGTCGGAGAGGCGCTGGATCGAGTCGCAGGTGTGGGGAAAGACGACGCCGTCCAGGAACGCGAGACGGCCGCCGAGGGCGTCCTCCAGCGCACCCCGGACCAGCGAGCAGCAGTAGGATTGAAGGTGGGCTTCGGCCAGCCGGATCTTCTCCCCCGAACCGAAGAGCCGGAAGGGGTGCGCCCCGGCGGCGAGGATGATCTCCTCCGGCGCATAGGAACAGAAGGTCCCGACGACCTTCCTGCCGCTTTCCGCCTTGAATCTTTTCACATAGCCGTTCGGATCTTTCAGAATTTGACGGCACTCCTCGATCTGCTTCATCAATCGCTCTCCTCATCCAGAATCGAAAAAATCGGGTCATCCGTTTCTTGTGTGCTTCTCTTTCGTTCACCTACCTAACAATGAGCTTAAATGGTCGAGACAACTGAAGATTATCATTAATAATGTATATCGCAGAAAGCATAGCTCGTGCCTGCTCTTCACCTCCTTTGCTAGGAAGGACGTTGTTGTGATACTTTGAAAGGACGTAGAGGAAGACGAGGATCAGGTGAAGAAGTGATGTGCAAGCCTACTTCTCCCCAATGCTCAATGGTCCGTCTCCCCACACAACCTCATAGACATCCTGCTCCTCTCGAAAACCCTTCAACTTCAGTCGCTGCGGGCCTTCAATGTACTCACCTGGCGAACGATGCTTTGCTTTTCCAAGCGCGCTATGAAGGTGCGATGCATTAACCAACGCCTCAAGCTCCTTCGAAATAAGAATTTGCCCCGGCTTCGCCTCCGATTGTATTCGAGCTGCAAGATCGACGCACGAACCCTGCGGATCGTTGCCATAAAAATCGATGGTCCTTCCAACTGCGATACCGATCTTCGACTCAATCTGGAATTCTGCCCCTTTTCGATATCTCTTGTTATGTTCAAATATGGTTTCCATAGCACCCACCGCACACAAAATAGCGTCTGCGTTTACTTCCGGTTCCTCACTGTAGTCAAATCTTGCCATGACACAATCACCAATATACTTGACGATTTTACCATTCCTGCTGCAAATTGCATTAGTAACAATTTGGTTGTGCATTTTTGTCAAATATAGTCCCTCGATAAATCCCTGCTTTTCTTTAATAGCTGTAGAATTGCATAAATCTGCGAACATCACGACAGTAAGTTGCATGCTCTGCGCTATAAGAGACTCCAGAACGCCTCCACTGACAGCCTCAGCCTCCATATTACGAGATCGAGTGGTAAAATTCCTTCCAAAAGCAGAAAACATAGTGAATGCTTCACCTCTTAGCTCTTGAAGTCTCCCATAATGAGCAGGCAGGTTGTCTATAAAGTACTTTCGCTTCTCTATTGCCTGATGCATAATGCCGTTGAATCCTCTCGATCCGAGATCACCAAAACTCGTTTTAGTTATGTAATGATCCAAATCATACAGATACCCTTCTTCAATTACTTCCTTTTCCCCAAATTGAGTTAGCGCAATTATTGGCACGTCTACAAAAGCACCCCTGAGCGCCTTAGCCAGTCTAAATCCCTGCGACGCCAATTCCAGCGGAGTTCCACTCCCCCCTTTGGTCAATGCCAAATCCAAAAAAATGGCAATAAGCTCAGGTCGTAAAGTTTGTGCAATCTCGATAACCTCAGTTGTAAACCCAGGAAGAGAATCCTCTGTAAGGTCACAGAAGGTCCGATTGGAAATAATTTCGTCGTCTACACCCCATTGTTTCAATTTAGGCTTGAACACCATCTCTATAAACTCTTTGTTATCGTCAACGATCATCATCTTCATGTGACGTCCCCCTTCAGAAAGAAACGAAGTTCTACTTTGGTCACACCATTCTCACTCGTGACAACAGCGTTCCCCTCGTAAACACCCATCCTTCCTTGCAATCTCTTGCAAAGGCGTTCCGCATCCCGCCGAGTCATTCCAATCCCAGTGTCACATACAAGTTATAACGTATTTCCCGTCTTGAATACCCATCGTTGCTATCACCTTCTTGAACATATATCCCTGCTGCCCAGGAAAAGCGTATTTAATTGCATTGCCACAAACGTTGCTAAGAATTGAGCGCAATGTATCCTCTGCGCAGAATACTTCGACTGAGTTTGCCGATTCATATTCTCTAACAAGTGAAATAGCCTCCTGTTGATAAGCAGCCTGACAGTTGCTCAGTACTTGCTCCATCACGGTTACAGGTTTGCAGAAACGTTGCGTCAGAAAGGATCTGAGCTCTCCTCCGGGGTCTATAACATTGTCCCGAATACGCGCGCGTGCCTCAGCGAGAGATTTATTATCCCAAAAATCTTCAAAATCTTTGGCACCAAATCCTCCCTTGTTAAGCGACATCCGAACGCGCATTACTCCTTCATGAAGCAACTGCAAGTCTTTGGCCAACTGGTCCCAAATGTATCCGTATCTCGATTTTACTAGCGGAGCCCACTCTTCGCATAGGGATAGCAGGTTCGGCAGGAGCTGTTTTAACGCAAAATGCTCGAAACCATCGGCACCAAAGTAGAATTTATCGAGTATGTTGCTTGCCTTCTCAAACGAAATCCCCGCAAGGAAAGTCCAGAGTTCCCGTGCATGATCATGTAACTCTGTGGGCCTTTTATCGTTAATCGCCCTATACAATTCACGAAATAGCCATACTCGCCTATTCGCCATCTCAACCGCTCTCGCTTTATCGATCCCCAAAAGAGTCAGTGCACGCTCAGCAGCAAAGATCAGATCAAACAAATCACCCCCTGCGTTAGGCTCGGCCTCCAACTCTTTGAGTGCACTGCTTATCTGCATAAGTGCATTGGCCAAATACTCGTCTCCAGTTGTCAACCTCTGGGACGCCAGCTCCATATAAAGCAGGTAGATTGACTCAGATGCACAGGCCAACACCCTTACAATTTCTGCGATCCGCTCTAATAAAAGACTGGGCTCAAAGCTCACCGCTACCGCTAATGGTTCGTGGATCGATCCGTCTCCGATTTTAAGCAATTCAATACATACCAAAAAGAGTTTGCGTCTGAACTCAGGTGGAAAAAGCTGTTTATCACGAGAAAAATGCGCCCTCTCCGTATAAAGAACCTCAATGAGACTCCGGACATCGTCCTGATGTAAGTTGGGTTGATCACAAAGGCTTAATATCTGCTGCCATGCCTGACTATCGTTGTCTTTGGCTTTTTGTATCTTGGCTCTTATTAATACTCGGCCCTCCATGGACTTTAGTGCGGCTTCATCGGTCAGTTTGAGTTGTTCCACGTCTATTGCTTCAATTGATATAGGTTCCATGATCGATCTGACTCGGTCAACCACGCGATCGTAATCGGGTGAACGGAATAAACGCCGTGTCTCACGAAGCGTCTCCAACTTCTCACATATCGGACAGCTCGTAGCGCTTTCGAATGCATGTATTGGCAACTCTACAACATTCTTGAAGGCAGTTATAGCGCTATTATATAGCCTTACAGCGCCTAACCTCTTAGACGTTTTTGCTGTTGCTCTATTCATAATTACGCACACATATATCCCCTTAGCGCCGCGGTCCGATATAATGTCCAGAACGTCCCATATAGTATTGCCAGTGCTAAGTGCTGAATCTATCGCAACCGCGCAGTCTATCGGTTCATTTCTTTCCCAGTCAACCAAAGACGGTTCTGTGTGGATCTGTACTACTGGTGCGCCGAGTCTCTGCGCTAATGATTGGGCGAAGTATTGAATACCCAGATTTGCCTTAGGAACGAAAACGTGAGTTACACGCACCAACTCCTTGCTATTTGCCGACACAAACTGCTTGACGTTCGCTTCAACCTTACTCGCAATGTCGTCACCAAAATTTTTACATATCTCGGCTGTTACGAAAAAAAAGGCGAAGTGCTTATTTGTGCTTTTGGCGTAATAGTGCCCATCAGTGACAGCACGGGACTCCCATATAGCGGCTTTTACGAAAGACTCTGTGGACCAAAGTTCCTCTGGGGACTCGGCGGGCTTTAAGAGTCTCCAGCTATCTGGGTCTACCCGCTGGATGTCCGACCAGGCCCAAGAAAGGGGTCTATTCTCCGTGAACAGAGGCGTTGGAGTCCGAACAATTGCCGCGATATCGTACTGCCGGCTTGTGAGAACAATCTGCGCTTCCCTGACTACCATCGGACGAATATCGACCACAGCCACAACTTTAACAATCTTCAATCCGAAGTTCTCGCAAACAACTAGGGTCCGCTCTATGGATCGACCAGTGGCGATGACGTCGACCAACAGTGTCACTTCCTGCCGCCTGTCAAAATCAAGAAGAGCAGATGTTGCTATGTCCGGCGATAGAGAATTGACATGCTTCACTTTGCACTGTCCACGCAAACACTTGGCAATAAGTTCCCCAAGCTGTGCACCTATCGACGATACGGAAAGGATCTGAATCAAACCACTGTTGCAAGCACCGATCGTGTCTAGGAGGGTCTCCGCCAGTCGATTAGTGACGCCCTCATTCTCAAATGCGGCGCCGATTTCATAGAACCTGCCTGAGTATACTAATGAAGGGAAAAGGAACTTTCCTTCATGGCAAATTCTGTTAACCGGGTTGTTTATCGTATCTCGCAGTCGCTGTTTGTTATAGGTTGCTACACACTGTAAAATCTTCTCTGGCGCAATTGCTAATTGGGCCTTTCCCTGCCCGGCGGAAACCGCAATATGATCAAGATACTGTGGCACCTGCTCATTGGGGACCGTGTCTCCGCGTAGAAGCTGCGCTGTTATTTCCTCAATAGAAGGTTGCAAATTTGACGGAATACCCACAAGAGAGAGTTTTAGGCCATTTGCTTCTCGGTGACACAACAAGATTGGGCGTTTCTTTTGCCAGTCAATTCGCGCGTCATGAATAATCGGTTCCTCTTGCGAATCCTCCCTCGCAGCCATTGCCTCTATATCGAACAGCGCATCCGAGCAGTTTACAAGGAGGAACTTATGGTTTGCCAAACTGAGATGTTGTATTTCACTTATTACCGGGTACAGATACTCTTTTTGGGGGTGCACGTTTAGGAAGTCAATAAGTATCAACATGTTTTTTCTGGTATCGTTGGCCAGCTTATGGATTGCTTGAACGGCTGCTCTTGAGTCAAACTTGGTTCCAGAGGCCACGTCACAGTATGCCACCAAGTCAACCCAAACGGTGTCAACCTGGTCAGATTTCACTCCAAATCGGATACTTGCCGGGATCTGAATTGAGCGGGGTCGTTCGGGCAAAGGAATGAGAACCCTGATCTGTGTTCCAGCAAGCGGTGCCATGGTCGCGAGTCGGGGGTCCGAGGCATTCGTGTAGTACACGCCTCTTTCTTGGGAAAGAAAGTCATACGCTATCAGAGAATTCCCGCTTCTACAGGTCAATAAAGCATTGTTTCTTCTCGCTATGTTCTTAACAAAATACAGCCCACGGGGGGGCTTGTAGTGTTCTGGTGTCCTGCCAGTGTCGACGTCAAAGTACCAGGAGTCGTCTTTTGAGGTTGAGTGCATCATAAAGGCGTATTTGATCAGTTCATGGCCTTCTGGTGAAACCATTGGGTGCTTAAGAATTGGATCTCTTGAATATGGTCCACGCAATTTATCCTGAATACCAGGTCCTTGGTCGGATATTACGATTTCGAGGCAACGGCGGTTGTCAAGAGCACTATAGAAACCTTGCGCATACTTTGGTACCGCTTCTGATCGCTCATACAATTTTTTTTGCAGTTCGGATGTCGTTTTTCCCTTGACTAATGGAGTGACTCCTATGGTGATGTGGGCAGCTTTCCCTTGTCCATGTTCCATAAGGTTCTTTCCCAGTTCATACAGAATGATTGAGCGAACGCCAGCCGATCCAATATCGCCGATGTAGCAGGAGCTGCCTGCAACCTCGGAAAGTGCCCGTTTAAGGTCGAAATCCGCGATAAACTTTTTGAGAAATTCAACCGAATCAAAAAAATGAAAAGGTACGCACTTGTCTGAAAAGTCAGTCAAGGGTCTTCTCAAGGTTCTTTCTGCTTCATTGGCAATGACTTTGATGCCTAATTTCTCCATTGCACTCCAGTACCCCCACAAACCAAGGAAGCTCTGGATGCTGGCGCCTTCCGGATTCGCCTCACCTTCGACGCTGTGTGCTGGGCATTTGAAAACAACCGTACTTTCCGCAGATGTAGAAAGCTCACGCATCCAAATAAGCATGAGGCTTAGGCAGTATGGGGAAGTCCACCGCGTAAGAGCAAAATCGAATTCTACGTACTCTGCGGCCTTCGATAAGTTGTAGTATCTTAAAAGAAGCTTCTCAGTCTTTATGTCATTTAAATATTTCGGCGTCTTGACGCGAAGAGAGCTCATTACGTCCCCCTTACAAGGAGCATTAATTCCTTAATAGCTTTTTAAGTTCATGGCCTTGTGCCAACTGTAGACCTTCCGAACGCCACTCTCTTGAAGTGAACGAAGCTATCGCTTCGGTGATGCATGCATCTGATAACCCTGTTCTGTCTTCCCGTTTTGCCACATTTGACCGGTTTGACAACCGTGTCCTGCGGACTCCTCGCTTAGAAGCTTGTTACAAATTTCGTCAGCTAGTTCATATTTCTCTCCAGGATAATCGGGTAATCGGTAATTGGGGGACATAATACAGATTTCTAGCAGGTCAATCCATTATTGAGTATTATGTCCCCGAATTTCCCCCCAAATATCAGCCGCGAGCGGTGCTGGCTGCATTTTCTAGTTAGGGCTTCGATGTTGTTTTTTCCACAACCTTAGCCTTGGCAGCAGAAATCACTTTCTGCATGTGTTCCTCTCTCTCATGACGCCGGATATACCACTCATCGAGGAGTACCTCGATCAGACGCAACAATAGATCGGCTTCCTCTGGCTCAACATCAACGATTAGGTTGATATCCCTTTCCATATGCGCACCAATATTGCCTATGCTCCTCACCGCATCAATGGCCTGCCATGTTGTTGAATCGATTTTTTCTTTTAGCTCGTTGATTTCATCTATAAGTCTAGTTTTGCTGATCCCCCAGTAATCACGAATAATTCCCTGCAAACACCGCCTAGACAGAGTGGCAGACGCTTTAGGACTCAGGCTGCAGATTTCGCAGCCCTCTTCATAATCTTGCAAAATAGAAGCGGGTATATAACTCGGGAATGGTTTTGCAGACGACTGTGGCTTGAGATTCCAAGACAGAATAGGTTTACCTACCAAGGTCCGGCCAGGGTTGTATTCGACCTTGTACAAGGTCGCTTTGATCGTAAATTCACAGCATTTACTATTTGGACAGACTGTCACAAAAGTGTGAAGACCGATTTCTCCAAGTTTGTTGCTTTTATCAAAATAGTGAGTGTCACTGCTCACGTTATCCGACTTGATCGTTGCTATTTGCCTACAATATGGGCAAGTCCAAGAATAATCGTTAGCTCCCATACATTCTCCCTCCTATTATGCCCTAAGAAAAAAGGGCCCCGATTTATTTTTTCAAGGAAGGTTTTCACAAAACCTTCTACGATTTGTCTGCCCTAAGAATCAGGGCAAAAATCCTTGAATGTCAACAATAATCTGGCAATATGATACGTATTACTGCGTACAATCGATCAATGGAAATATGAAAAGAGCCATCCTTCGAAGCCACAAGGCAACAAGCATGGCGGTTGAAATATTTTGCGTTCAAAATGCCGCATCTTGCGGATCTGCTGCAGCGCCTTGTCGGACGATGTCATTTCTTGAAAAGGTCGCTGTGTGTGCCGTTGCGTTCAAGGCGGAGCGAATCTTGATCTGTCGTGTAAATCAGTATCCAGTCGGCCTCAATATGACAGTCATGTGACAAATGCCATGGTCCTATTAGTGGATGATCTCTATGATTCGCTGGAAGAGGGGTGCCCTCGGCCAGAAGCTTGACGATCTTCTGCAACTTTTCCAAGTCCTTCCCTCGTTTCTGCATGCGCTTGATATCACGGGAGAATTGCCTGGCCTGCGAGACTTTCTTCATTTCTTCCAGCTATTGAACATTTCCTCGATCGATTCAAATTCCTGAACGTCTTCACCGCGTCGGCTCTTCTCCAGGGTCGAGGCCGTAAGCTTATTCGGAATCGCAATCGGGAAAGGCAACCCGCCGCGGAGTGATATTTGCTTGTAGAAGATGCGAATAGCCTCCGTGGGAGTAAGGCCAAGGCTCCGAAGGATCTCTTCCGCCTTTTCCTTTGTCTGTGGTTCAATGCGGGCATGGACGGCTGAAGCTTTCATAGGTTTATCGTCCCACATTTGCAACACAAATGCAAACCGTTTTTCTCGTTTCTGTTTTCCAACAACTTGATGGGAAACGGAATCCCCTACCGATTGGTGGCTTTGTTTTCAGCCCGTCCATCCCGGAATCACTCTCCGCAGTATTTCCCTTCGGCCTTCAGTTTCACGACCTCCTGCTGTTCGAGGGTGTTAAAGGCGATTTTGCCGACCAGCGTGCAGGGGAGGTCGCTCCGGAACTCGATCTCACGGGGGCAGCTCCAGCGGATCAGATGCTCCTGGCAGTGGGCGATCAGCGCCTTCTCCGTCTCCGGAGAGGCCTTCGCCGGATCCTTCAGGACGACGAACCCCTTGACGCGCTGGATCTGCTTCTCGTCGGGGACGCCGATGACACAGGCCTTCAGGACGTCGGGGTGCTTGTAGAGGACGTCCTCCACCTGGGCGGGATAGACGTTCAGCCCCGACGACTTGATCATCCGCTTCTGGCGGAGTTTGAAGTAGAAGAAGCCGTCGGCATCCATCGTGCCGATGTCGCCGGTGTGGAGCCAGATCTTCCCGTCCGCGTGCGTCCTAAGCGTATTGGCCGTCTCCTCCGGATGATCGAGGTAGCCCAGCATCACCGCGGGGCCGTTCACGCAAATCTCGCCCTCCTCGCCGACGGGCGCCTCTTCCGTCGTCCCCGACCGAACGATCTTTGCCAGCATGTCAGGGTAATCGGGGGACATAATACAGATTTCCAGCAGGTCAATCCATTATTGAGTATTATGTCCCCGAATTTCCCATGTCCCCGAATTTCCCAAGATTTATTTTACGACCCATGCAGAATCGTTCCTCGCATTATCTCGTTCCTCATTGTCCTTTTCATGCCTTGGTTCAGCAGGCGTTGTTATGGCTCTATTACAAATCCCATTCCCACCTGCAGGAAGTGATCATCCCGTGTAATGATCCTTTTTATTCTGCGCTGTTCCATCACGACCATTGATGTCAAATCAGTGAATGATATAAATGGCTTGTCTCGATATTTGTCACGCAGTTTCCATGCAAGGGTAAATCTCTCGGACGTGATCCGCTCGATGATCAATTTTCCTGTCGCGGATCCCTTGAGAATGCCTTCCGTAAAAGATTGAGCCTGCTGAACACTCTCTCTGCGGAACAGGATGGTGACCAATTCATCCAGAACATAATCAGATGTGTAAATGCCGACGCCATCAGATTGAAGTCGAGCATAAAAACTTTTTATTTCATCGTGATAGGCGTCCCTGCGATTGCCAAGGGCCAACCACCCCCAGGTATCGATGAAACATGGCGCCGTCATCGTTGATCTTCCTTTCCGTATAGTTCTTCATCGATCTCTTTCGCTGATATGGGGTCTCCCGAGAGAATGCCGGCAACCTTCAAAATGGGATCTTCAGTCTTTTCCTCGCGATTCTTCAGAAATTCTATATAATCC